>Ga0335071_10003295_pt1 | contig 17096 bp, 11 predicted proteins | sample Lox_Sample_15_FD_206724 | JGI IMG/M metagenome (GOLD analysis project Ga0335071, IMG submission 206724) | Soil microbial communities from Loxahatchee National Wildlife Refuge, Florida, United States - Lox_Sample_1.5 | ecosystem: Environmental > Terrestrial > Soil > Wetlands | place: USA... | reverse complement strand
CTACGGTTTCGATATCGAGACGACTCCCGCGAAAGATCAGGCACTCATCGACCAACTGAATGAGTCGCCCAACCGTTCTCATTTCCGCACGGTGTCGAAAAACTGCGCTGACTTCGCGAAAGATATCATCAACTTCTACTACCCGAAGGCCTTGCATCGGAGCGTGGTGGCGGATGTAGGTATCACCACTCCGAAGCAAATGGCGAGGACGCTCATAAAATACAGCGCCCATCATCCAGAGATTCAGTTTTCGCGCCTGATCATCGCGCAGGTGCCGGGCAGCATGCCGCGCAGTTCGACGGTACACGGCGTGGTGGAATCATTTTTTAAGTCAAAAAAATACATTGTGCCCAGCGCCATTGCGAGCCCGATTTTCGCCGGATGCGTCGCTGCGGTTTACGTCGGTACCGGCGCTGGACGGTTCGAGCCCGGGCGCGACGCTATGGTCTTCGTCGTTGGTGGAAGTCCGGAGCCACCGCTGGATCGTGAGGACCGGCGGGCTTATCAACTGGAATTGCAGCATCTGCTGGCCAATACGTATCCAGCTAAACCGAGCGTCGATCATGCGTGGGAGAAGCTTCAATCGCAAGCGATCGAAACATTCGATGATGAGGGTCATCCCGTGCTGCAGGTCCGGGCTGGGGAAGACTTTGTCAGGGTTGGCCTAACCCCAGGAACTGTGCTCGATGGCAGCGCACCTCCGCAGTTAGTGCGTGAGCTGCTTGAGGCGCGGTTGCAGTCGGAACTTCGCCGCAAATCGGCCTCTCTACTGACGGAAAGCGAAATCACCCGCGACTGGAATCTGTTACAGCAAACCATGGACGAGTCGCACACCTCGAATCGCGCTCAACTGCGTTCCGAGAGCATTCGCGGCAGCGCTCCGTAAATTCCGGTTTGCTGAAGAGATTGAAAGTCAACTGAAAAGCAAAAGCCGCGCTGCCCAGCGCGGCTTTCCACTGTAGTGAATAATTCCTTACGGTTCCTGCGGAGGATGTGGCGGCATGCCCGAACCCGGTACCGGCGGTTGCCCTGGTTGCTGCATCTGCTGTAATTGCATTTGACGCTGCTGCATCTCTTGCAGCATCTGTTGCGGAGTTTTTACACCCGGCTGATCGCCCTGCGGTTGCTGCTGTTCCGCATCAGCCGCGGCCTGATCAGGATTCTCGTCGGGAGCATTTTCTTCAGGCTGGTCCCCATTCTGATCGTCAGCCATCTCCTGCGGCGGAGGCGCCATGTTGGGCTGCTGCACCATGGGTTGTGGCTGTTGCATCGGCTGTTGTTGGGCAAGACTGACACCACCGGGAGAAGTCTCCGCAGCCGACTTGGCGACCAGCACAACGCGCGTCAGCAGCGAGGAATCCTCGGGCGAACCCAACAGCACATAATTGAAGCGCGATCCGTTCAGCAACTCGGCCATCACGTCCCGGGCCGGGCCCGGTCCCAGCCGAGTCACGACCCGGTCCGTGGCCTGAGGCACTTCAATGTCGGCTCCGGTCTGTTTCTTGACTGCCCGAAGAATGTCTCCCAAAGTCGAGTTGGGAGCCACAATGGTTAATTGTCCGTTTTGATAGCTGACTTGTGGCGGCACGGCGGCAATCGAATCCAGCGGCATCTGCTGGATGGGCCCGGTTGGGCCGGATGGCAGCGGTGGAGGCGGTGGCGTCGGTTTCTTCTTATGCTGGGTCGCAGCCTGAGCAGAGAGCGCGGTTGCCAGGCACAGTCCTGCGATCCCGGCAAATCTGGTGAGTTCCGATCTCATGCTCATAACTGCTCCTTCAGGGAATTTCAAACGGGGGACAGCGCAGACCACCTTTGCGTAGATTCTAGCACCGTCAGAGTCGCTAAAGGCGGACCATCTTCCCGACAGTTAGAACGGTCCTAAACTACTCTCTTGCAGGATATTGCGCTATGGCACGATCCGGTGGCCGTTCCCTAAGTCGATTCCAGTCAACCATTTCGGGCGGCGTACAATCCAATGAAAGGCCTTGTGTGGCCGCAACCCAGTCTGAAACGAAGGTGGAAACAGTGATGCGCCCACAGATCTCCGCTCGGCTCATGATGTTAGCGATGCTTGTCTGCACCGCTCTTCATTCCACTGCCCAAACTTGCCAGGCATCGGCCGAACTCGACGATGCCACCCGCACGGCAATGACTGCCACAGGCCAACGCTACTATGCCATGGCGGCGTCTGGCGATATCGCATCGATGCGCCAAAATGCGATTCCAAGCTTGGCCGCGGATTTTTCAAACGTTGAGGGTCCTGTCAAATACCGCCAGTCGGATCTTGCGGCGGCCCAGCCCGCTGTGAAAAACATTTTCTTGTTGGAGGAGCAGGGCGTCGCTCCTGATCCCCACGCAGAATTTTTGTGTGGGGTCTTCAACAAGAACGGACTGACTGCTACAGGTGCCGCTTTCTACCTCGACAATTTGCCGCCCGGAAAATACGGCATTGTTTTGATTGAGGCTACGTCTTCGAAGGGGCGAATTAACTTCTCAGAGATCCTGCAGCTTACGGGAACTGACTGGAAATTAGGCGGACTTTACATCAAGGCGGAGCAGGTCAACGGGCACGACGGCAACTGGTTTGCAAACCAGGCTCGTGATTACAAGGCGAAAGGGCAAATCCACAACGCCTGGCTTTATTACCAGGAAGCTCGGGATCTTCTCTCGCCGTTGCCTTTCATGTCGACTCTCGCCACAGACAAAATGTTTGACGAGTCTCAAAACCTCCTGCCACCGGATTTCCCCTACGAAGGCAAACAGGTCGATCTTGCCGTCTCAGGGGTGACTTATAAGCTGATTTCCGTTTACCCCGCGGTTGTGGGCAACGACCTGGATGTGTACGTGAAGTATCAGGCTGCCGCCGATGTCACCAACACAAGCTTGTCGTTCCAGAACAATATGGCTGTGATCCACGGAATCCTGGCGAAATACCCCGAGTTTCGGGATGCCTTCGTGGGCTTTGGCGTTCGCGCCATCGACCCAAACGGCCACGATTACAACACGCTGTTGGCGATGAAAGACATCAAGTAGACAGTTCGGGGTGCGACGTGAGTTCTTCCAGCACACATTCTTTCGGACTCTTGTCGTCTCGTAGTCCGAGAAATACCGGTGCTCGCAATTTGGGACCACTGCCTTCGGACGTGCCATCCGTCCACTCCGCATATTCGATGGCGGCGACCAGTTCTGGTTTGACCCATGTCACTTTCCGCAGCGCTTCCACTTCGCCGTAGAACGGATTCTGTTTCGTTTCGCGCGCCTTGAGAATTTTTGAAATCTCGGTCAGCGATTTCTGATCGAAGCCGCTGCCCGCCTGTCCCACGTGAATCAGCCGCTTCTGCTTGTCGTACAGTCCCAGGACGATCGACCCGAAATGTGCGCGGCTGCCCTCGGGTTCTGTGTACCCGCCAATGACGCATTCGATCTGATGGCGAATCTTGATCTTCAGCCACTCCCGGCTGCGTTTTTCCTCGTAACAACTATTTCGCTTTTTCGCGAGAATTCCTTCCAGTTTTCGCTGCTTCGCAATCTCGAACAACGCCTTGCCCTGCGCTTCGTAGTGATCGGAGTAGCGCAGGGCATCGCCCGTCTTCAGGATCGACGCCAGTCTCTTTTTCCGCTCCTCGAGCGGCATGCGACGCCAATCGCATCCATCGAGATAGATCAGGTCGAAGGCGTAATACAGCACCGGCACGTCGGCGCGCGCCGCTGCCCGCTTGCCGGGTGCGCGAAAACCCGTGCGTTGCTGCATCAGGCTGAACGATGGCCGGCCTTCTTCGTCGAGCGCGACTACTTCGCCGTCAAGAATGGCGTCCTTCGCCTCGATGAATTTCGCGAGATCGTGCAATTCCGGGTAGCGGGCTGTGAGTTCATTCTGATTGCGCGACACCAGCCGTACCTTGCCACGGTCGATGAAAGCGACGGCGCGGTATCCATCCCACTTGATCTCAAACAGCCAGTTGTCGTCGTTGAATGCTTCTTCCACGGATTCCGCGAGCATGGGATGGATTGCTGTCGGCATCGGCCGCTTGACTGGCTGGGAAACGTTAGATGACGGTCGAGAAAACGCAACCGCCGAGCTCGCAGAGGACGCCGAGGATTTAGGGGACTTATCTTTTTTGGCTTCTGCAGAATTTTGTTTTCCTTCACCGTTCGCCGGCGCAGAACGCCTCGCTTTCGCGGAAGTTTTTTCTTTTGGTCCCTCTGGGCTCTCAGCGCCCTCCGCGGTTTTGGTCAGCTTTTTTCCTTTTTTTTTACTCTCCACCCGGGCGATCGCATCGGCAAGCCATGCGGCCTTCAACTTCCCGCGGCCCGCCGGACGACTGCTCGTCCACTCGCGGGAGCGCGCATCTCCCCCAATTTCTTCCATGCTGCGCTTGCTCAACGCGGATTCATCAAACGACTCGATGTCGTATCCCTCGACGACGTAGTCGTCGTGCTTCTTGATCATCAGCCATTCGTTCCCCTTGCTCCCCGGACGCCGGCCTTTCATCTTGACTAGCGCAAAATCTCCCTTGAGGCGCTTGCCCTTCAGCCGGAATTTCAGGTCGCCCTTCGCCAGCATTGCTTTGGCATCGGCTTCCGTACCCGGCGGATATTTACCGTTCACCGCGACCGGGGAAAGGGGTTGCCACGTGCCCACATCCCAGACCATCACAGTTCCCGCGCCATAGTTGTTCTCGGGAATTGTTCCCTCAAAATCGAAATAGGAAACAGGATGATCTTCCACCTGCATCGCAAGGCGCTTATCCGCAGGATCGAGAGAGGGCCCTTTCGGCACCGCCCACGACTTCAACACCCCTTCCATCTCCAAGCGAAAGTCATAGTGCAGCCGCGTCGCTTCGTGCTTCTGCACCACGAAGCGATTGCCCGCCTTCTTCTCGATCTTGGGAGGAGGTTCAGGCGTCTCCTCAAATCGCCGTTTCCGCTTATATTCCTCAAGCGCCACAATTCACTCGATTCCACGTCATTTTAGCAATTCAAGCTTGGCACATCTGTACATCTCCTTTCGGACCCACTAGATAGCGGAATGTTGCAAATTCTTTCACATAAGCTCCGTATTTTCAGAGACTTAAGCTGTGAACGACCTTGACACCCTCTTGTCCGCATACTAGAGTATTGAGACTGCTGAAGTTCGGGTCTTTATCCCCTCCCCGTAAGCCCGAAAAACCAGACAAATCCGTCGGCCGAGGGTTCTCCGCATGGCGAAGTTCACGCTAGCGCGTCTTTGTGGCTTGTCGCTATTTCTGTGCTCTCTGGGTTCGCAAGCCCAAACTGTCACCACATTTGAAGGCATCGACGCCTCGCAGGTGGCCAAGCCGAATTACGACGTAGATCCCAACGGCGCGGTCGGCACCAAGCAGTTCATGGAATGGACCAACGCCTACTACCAGGCCTGGAATAAGACTACATTCGCTGCGGTATGGACCAAGCCCCAGGCAGGAACCGTACCTTTTACCGGCAATACGAACTGCGTGATTGGCGGCGACGGAGTCATTACTTTTGATCGGCTGGCGTCCCGCTGGGTGATGGCGGGTCACAACTCCGGCGAAACCACCTACTACTACTGCGTCGCCATTTCGAACACGGACGATCTGAGCTCTTCTTCTCTGGCCTGGTTCACCTATACATTTCCGCTGGATTCCGCTCTCGGTACCAACGCGTCTGGCACCGTCTATTTCCCGGATTGGCCGAAGCTCGCAACCTGGTCCGACGCCTACTACATCGCGATGGACATTCAGGATCCAAACAGCAAGTACGCTGAGGTTGGTGTACTTGCCTGCGCGCTTGATCGCACCAACATGATCATTGGGGGAACGGCGAATACGCCGCAGTGTTTCCGCGTTCCAACCTCAGGCAGTTCGACAATTCTCTACCACAGTCTCCAGCCCGCCGATATTGAGGGCACGACTCCTCCGCCCGTCGGAGCGCCGGAATACTATGTCAGCATCCAAAATCCGGTGCTCGACGGAGTGACCACTACTTCCGACTCTTTCAATCTCTGGCAATTCCACGTCGATTGGTCGAACCCGGCGAACTCCACGTTCACGCAGTCGACGGTTCCGGTGACTTCTTACCAGCCCGGCTGCTACCTCCCAAATGCTCCCACCAACACTGCTTGCGTCCCCGAACCCACAACCTCGACCACGGCTAACTTCATCGACTCCGTTGGCGACCGCTTCATGTTCCGCTTTTCGTACCGCAACTTTGGAACCTACCAATCCTATCTGGCGAGCCACACGGTTCAAGTGGGTTCGGGGAGCGGCGGTCAGACTGGTATCCGCTGGTATGAATTGCGCGGTAGCGGCGTTCCCGCTTTGTTTCAATCGGGCACGATCAGCCCCGACACGAACTTGTACCGCTTCATCCCCAGCATTACCCAGGATCTAGGCGGTAATGCTGCTATCGGGTACAGCACGTCGAGCGCAGCCAACCATCCCGGCATCGCTGCATCGTGGTGGAACCTGAATTCGCAAAGCACTCCGACGGAAATTACGCTCTTCAACGGCACCGCGGATCAGGAAAACACCTACCGCTGGGGCGACTACACCGATATGACCGTGGACCCGGTCAACGGGTGCACCTTCTGGTATGTGAACGAATACTTCAATACCAATCAGATCGGTACGGGCAAGCCGGTGTGGCAGACGCGCATTTCCAACTTCGCGGCTCCCGGTTGCGGATCAGTGACGGTTTCGCCGACATCGCTGAATTTTGGTCAAGAGGCCGTTGGGACTACCAGTAATCCTCTGCCGGTGATCTTGAGCAACGGCCAGAGCACCGCGATCACGATCAACAATATTTTCGGTAGTGGAACAAACCCCGGCGACTTTAAACAAGCGAATGACTGCGGCTCGAGCCTGGCCGCGGGTGCCTCATGCACCATCAACGTTTCGTTTGCGCCCACCGCGACCGGGACGCGTACCGCGACGCTGAACGTCTCAGACAATGCGACGAACAGCCCTCAGACCGTGAGCCTGACTGGCTCGGGCACAAATGGGGGAAGCATCGGTCTCTCGCCGACCAGCCTTAATTTCGGAAATCTGGCTTCCGGTACCACCAGCGCGCCATCATCGGTCACGGTGACCAACACCGGCAATTCCACGGTGACGTTCACCGGCATTGCAGTCACGGGAACCAACAGCAGCAGTTTCGCGCAAAGCAACAATTGCCCGACTTCTCTGACCGCTGGCAGCACTTGCACGATCAACGTGACCTTCTCACCGGCATCTACGGGCAGCTTCAGTGCAGCCGTGACGCTAACCGACAACGCGACCAACAATCCTCAGTCAGTTCCGCTGTCAGGCACAGGAATCGCACCCGTTACGCTGTCGGCGAGTACGTTGAACTTCGCCACCGTTCTGGTCGGCAGCAGCAAAACGGCTCCGGCCGTGACGCTCACTAACAAAATGAATGTCGCTCTCACCGGCATCACGATCGCAGTCACAGGATCGGGTTACAGCCAGGTCAACACTTGCGGCACTTCCATTGCTGCCGGTGCCACTTGCACGATCACCGTCACCTTCACTCCAGTCGGCGGTGGTTCCTCTGCTGGCTCGGTATCGATCACAGACAGCGCCAACAACAGCCCGCAGACGATTACCCTTACCGGCATCGGACAACTTCCAGTTGCCTTGAGTCCGCTCAGCCTGTCGTTCGGCAATGTAACCGTTGGTACGACCAGTGCAGCGAAAACCGTTACGGTTACGAACAACCTGAAGACCACACTGACAATCACGGGCGTCACGCTGACCGGGGTAGATGCGGCCGACTATGCGATTTCTGCAAATACCTGCGGCAGCAGCCTTGCTTCGGCAGCCAAGTGCACCGTGAGCGTGACCTTCACGCCAAGAGCGAAGGGCGTGCGTCCAGCGACTCTTCAGTTCACCGACAGCGCCACCACCAGCCCGCAGAAAGTGAAGTTGAGCGGCACGGGCGCGTAGTGTGGGGGCGGACGCAGGAGCCTGCCCTGAGCGGAGTCGAAGGGTCCGTCCCGCGAAGCGAAGCGAGCGCGGCACGCAAGCGAAGATTCCTCACGGCTGCGCGCGGCAATTCGATTTCTGAATCCCGCTATAATTCACGTTCGCATTCGTCATGAAACGTGAATTCCCGGAAATCCCTCTGGTTGGTGTCGGCGCCATCATCATCGATGGCGCTCGCGTCCTGCTGGTCAAGCGTGCCCACCCGCCCCTGCAAGCGCAATGGTCCATCCCCGGCGGCGTGCTGGAAGTCGGCGAGCTGGTTCGCGAAGCCGCCGTGCGCGAGGCGAGGGAAGAGACCGGCCTCGAAGTCGAACCTGGTGAACTCCTCGGTGTATATGACCGCATTCTGAGGAATGACGAGAAACGAGTGCAATATCACTACGTGCTAATAGATTTCCTCTGCCGTCCCGTGGGAGGCGATCTCCGCGCCGCAAGTGATGCCGCCGAAGTTAGTTGGTTTACACGCCAAGAATTGCCGGCTCTCAATCTTGCCGAAGACACTCAAGACGTTATCCGCAAAGGATTCGCTGCGCTTGCTGGCGGACGCGCCTGAATCCTCCGTTTATTCCTGCGAATCCAACTCTGACATGTACGTCATCAGTCAGTCGGAACTTCCCTTCGTCGGCATGTCGCGCGATTTCGTGGGCGCCGACCACACCGGTACCGGCATCTCTTTCTTCCTTGTCATGAGCGATCCCGGCAACGGTCCCAGACTCCACAAGCATGATTACGACGAAGTCGTCTATATCATCGAGGGCTGCTCTCGCTGGACGGTCGGCGATCAGGAGCGCGAAGCCAAGGCGGGAGATATTCTGATCGTCAAAGCGGGTGAGCCGCACAAATTCGTCGATCTCGGCGACGGCCCGCTGCGCCAGATCGATATCCACCTGAACCCGACATTCGAAACAACGTGGCTGGAAGATCAGTTTTCTGAAACTTGACGCGGCATTCTACGCAGTATCTTCCGAGGACGTCGTACCCTCGTCCTCCCATTCCGCGTCACACGCGTGACACTTCCACGCCTTGCGCTGCACCGGCATGGGAACGCTCAAAAACGCACTCAGATATGCTATCGGCCGATCGAGTTCCCGGAAATTTACGTCGAGCGATCGGCACTTCGGACAGCGCGGCTGCTCATAAAGTCCGACGCCGTGCACATACATTCCCTCAAGGATAGGCTCGTCCAGCAACTGTCGCGCGGTTTCTACGTCTTCCGGCCGCACGCACAACTTGATTCCACCTATAAAGTTCGAGATGAACCAGTCCAGCCGAACCAGGTTGTCGTCACGCAGGTAGCACTCGATTCCTGCCGACTCAATGCATCCCTTTGCCAGTAAGGCTTCCGGAAGATCGCGAAACTGCCGGATGGGAAGAAGCGTCCGCAGGTCGACTTGCTCGATCGGTTCGTGATGTTCCACAGGAACTTCCAACCGACGATGGTCGAGTTCGTCCTCCAAGGCGTCCCAGGCTGCATCAGTTAACGACTCCGGGCTGCGCGCCAGTTGCAAAAGTTCGCCGTCGGTCATTGCGGCGTAGGTAGCGGCAAGACGGCTGCGCTCATCTGCCTGATCGGAATCCGACTTGTTGAACAACGGCACGAGGCCAGAATACTGGGGGTTCGCGGGACTGGCAATCGCCGCGTGTCTCAAATAACGCCGCTCAGATGAAACCCTGCGAAAAATAGAACGGCCCACAAGCTTGCGCCTGTGGGCCGCCCGGTGGACTGTTTGGGATTGACCAAGAGGTGGTCACTCTACGTGGCCTCTTCGGCAACTCCGGGCTCTCGACCGACCTGCGTCGAGCGGAATCAATCCTTAATCACCGGTAGTGTGCGGGCTGTAGCCTTAAACGCAGTTCTTGCGAATTCCGCGTCCAAAGCCCCGCTCAGAGCAACCAAGCTCTAAGTCTCAGCCACCTCACCTGGTCTTTGGGTACATCTACTACTGCCTTCTGAACTTGTCATCAGACCACCTCCTTTCCGGTGTAAGCGCAGATTAGTACGAAACGAATCCGGCGTCAATCGGGGGAAAGCGGAGTACCAGATTTGCCACCCTTTCCCAAGATTGCATCTACTGTGCTGGCACTTCAAACACTACGCCGCAGCCGTAAGGACAGGGGTAAGTTTGGGTACCACCGTGAGTGAGTGTTCCATACAGATTTCCGCTCGAATCCAGCGTAGCTCCGCCGTAGGAGAGCTGGCCTCCGTCCTGAGTCTGGAAACTGGCGAGGGTGGTTTCGGTCCATCCGCTAGAACTGGGACTTAACTTAAAGGCAGTTCCGCCTCCGGCGTCTTGGCCCGAAGTCCCGCCTGCGAAAGTGAGGCCGTATAGGTTCCCCGCCGTATCGAACACTACACTCGCTGACGGATAGCCCCCATCCTCAAGACCAGTAAAGCGATACAAAACCTGTTCGTTCCAGCCTCCGGTACCGTTGGGCGTCAACTCAAAAATGGTTCCGTTGCCGAATCCCAGAGACGTGATGCCGCCGAAATAAGTCCCACCATACAGATTGCCGTCAGCGTCAATTACTAGGTTGCCCAATGGGGCGAAGCCGTCGGTGCCTCCTCTGAATCGATAAGGAGTCGACTTCACCCATCCAGTGGGCGTGCTGCGAAGCTTAAACACGGTGCCGCAATCGGTTCCTTTAAGATACTGCGCACAAGAAAAGCCGCCGCCACCGGTCACACCAACGAGAATGCCAGCACCGTCGAAGGTGACTCCGCTGCCGGGGTTGATGCCGTCCATGCCGCCCTGGAAACTATAAATAACGCTCTCAGACCATCCGCCACTGCCGTTGGGAAAGAGTTTGAAGACCGTTCCGCAGCCGGTGGGGGCCGTGTAGGTGACGCAGGGGGTCGTGCTGCCGCCGAAAGTGGTTGTTCCGTACAAATTTCCTTGCGCATCGAAGGTGACGTTCGCCGCCGGCCAGCTTCCGTCGTTGCCGCCCTGAAAGTTGTAAATCACGCTTTCCGTCCAGCCGGTTGAATTATGTACCAGCTCGAACACGGTGCCGCACCCGGGATACTCTCCCTGAGTACAAGAGGTTCCATTGCCCCCGTAGTACGTCGTGCCGAAAATGCGGCCTCGGGAATCAATCGTCAGAAGTCCGTCGGGGAAAGCGCCGTCTGTGGACCCGCCCGCGAATGAATAAAGCGTGCGATCAGTCCACGTCCCATCGGAATTGTGGACGATTTCATAGACCACGCCGCAACCGTTCGTCAGACAGAGAGACAGGTTACCTCCGCTAGCCGTCGTTCCGTACACATTGCCATTCTTGTCAAGAGTGACGCCTGTAAAGGGGACACTGCCGGTACCGTCGTTGAACGAATAAAGAACAGTCTCCTGTGCGCTGGTGAATTGAGTAAAAGAGACCACTGCTGCGAAAAGAATCATCGCGAGTGGAAGAGAGTGGCGGATTGACGTCTTCATAGGGATTCTCCAAAGCACGGTGGGTGCAGAGTTCGTCAGGCCGTGGGGTGCAGCAAGCGAAGGCGATCATTCTCTGCGAGCCAGAGCAAATGGTCAAGGAGAAAGCCTTCTCACAGACCAGAATTGCCCAGTCTAAGCCCAATTGCGGGACCAAAAAAATCGGGCAGGGAATCAACCCTGCCCAACGCAGAAGAATTCAAGTTGTTACGTCAACGCACCGGAGCCACCGTGGTCCACTGGCTCACCAGCTGCGCAGCGTTCACGGTTCCCAGGCCGGTGGCAAAATCCCAGCCCGGAGTCGTGGCGTATGCCGGCTTGTACGCGGTGTTCGACGTGGAGAGCACGCCGTTCGTGCCCGAGGGCCGGTAGCAGTTGTGCGTCCCCGTGCAGTTCGCATCCATGTCACCCTGCGTGACGTCATAAAAGACGCAGGTGCTGCCGACGGTGTTTCCCAACGAAGAATTGCACGACGGATTTCCTGCCGTCCCGTACTCGTTCTTCGCCAGCTTGTAGTAGACCGTGTTCGGGTTGCCCGCGCGAACTCCCGTGGACTGGTTGACTAAAGCCTGAATGCCGGCCATGATCGGCGAGGAGAAGGACGTTCCGCCTGCACCCGCCCAGGTACTGGGAGCGCCCGTGCATGGCGTGCCGCCTTCGGAAACGTCGGAGAAGCAGAATACGTAGTAGTGTCCCCACAGCCCGTTCGCCGCGAACAGCGACACGTCAGGAATGTCGCGCGAGCCGTCCTTCGGATTCCCGAATGCGCCCATCTGGAACGAAGGCTTCGGATAACCCTTGCAGGTTCCACCTACCACCCCCGTCATAGCAGGTTTGCCGGTGGCGCACTTGCTCGGCCCGCCGCTACCGCCCGTGTCGTCGAGGAATTGCTCACCCGTTGTGGTGTTGCAGAATCCCGTCGATCCGTACGTGACCGTGGATCCCGTCACGAATTCTGCGATCAGAGTGCTGGCGCAGGAATCGTTCCACGGAATTTCCGGGATGTACGACTTAGCCGAGCCGAACGTTGTGGTGTTGGTCGTGTTCCAGTAGGTGCTGTTGGTCCCGGCGAAGGTGTCGCCGAAATCGGTTCCACCCACCGACACGTTGTAGGCAGTTTCGCCCCAGCCCGTGACCCCGATTCCGTGCGTCGCCGACGATGCGTCGCGGTCGCACCCTGCAGCCGAGTCATCTCCGGAGGAGACGAACACCGAGACACCCTCCGTCACAGCCTGCTGAAATGTCGTATTGAACGCGGCGTTGAGAGTCGCGCCGGTAAGCGCTTCGCACTCGCCGTAGCTCATGCTGATGATCGCCGGTGGCGTGTTGGAGGCGTTGAGCAGGTTCTGCACCGCAATCAGGCCGCCGAAATTGGTGGCCGTGTCGGCGCAGGAGATCAGTTCAATCGCTGCATTCGGAGCGGCGGCGCTGGCCCACTCCACGTCCAGCGCGGCTTCGCCTTCGTCGCCGTTGATCCCAGGGTTGGTGCAATTGTTCGTCGTTGAAGTCGGATGCACTTGCGTCAGCTTTGCGCCCGTGTACTTCGAAACCTGCAATCCGAACTTGTTGCGGAATGAAGTCCAGTCGGCGGCCTTCATGTTGGTGTCTTCGACAACGACGACGGTCTGGCCCGTTCCGGTCAAGCCCTGCGTGAACAACGAATTCAGGTTGTAGATCGTCGCCAGGTCCGCGGGCACGACGGCCTGGAACGTTCCGTTGGAGTTGGTGAAGGTATAGTTCGCCTTCGAGCGGTACATGGTGTGCGGCTTAAAGTTGTTCAGCGAGACGATGCCCGACACGGCCTCCGCCAGGGCCGCCGGAATCCGCGGATCGCTCATGTTGGCGATGTGGCTCTTCCCCTTTACGTCGAGCTGGTGCATTTCCGTCTGGAACGCTTGGCGGATCTGGCCCGCCGTGCCCGAGAAGTCGAGCTCAACTCCGTTGGTATAGACCGCGTTTACCTTGAACCCATAGCTTTCGAGCCAGCGCGAAACGGCAGCGACGTCCTCTTTCGCCACGCCGTATCGCTCGCCCAGTTGTTGCGCGGTTAGCCACTGGTGATAGTTGGCCGAGTTCGGATCGTGCAGTTCTTCGATGAACTGGTGCAGTGACGCCTCCAGTTCTGCCGGGCGTCGAAGAAGCAGTTGCATGTGATCCAGGCGATAGCTGTCGGGGAGCATACCGCGGTCGTTCTTCGCGTTGGCTTCGGGGCGCGTGTTTCCTTCGAGCGCAACCCGCGTGTTTTCGTCAACCGCCTTGGTAATCATGACGCGGGCGTGATTACCCCCTCCCGCGTTATCGGCGGCAAAGGACGAGCTCGAACCAAAGAGAAGCATTGCGGCTGCTGCCAGCCACAGGAATGTAACTTTGCGCATCAGTAGCCTCCATTGTCGTGGTGTGAGTTTGTTGATCGTTTTCAAGCGATGTGCGTGGAACTGCGACTGGAGACAGGGGGCACCAATCCAGCATTGGCGGCCGGGTCTTCTTGAGGCCGGGCTGCGGCCCACCTAGTAGGCCATTGGTTCGCGGTTGCGGTCAATCGAAATCGGGGCTGCGAATGTAAATCTATCACCCACAGTGATCGAAAGGCTGGAGAGGAAAGACTCTTCGGTCGGGACAGATCGTCTCGCAGAAAACTCGCTTACGAAACTTCCTTCGTTGTGCGCACTCTTCTAGTACGGCAGACCGAAGGTATAAATCGCGCTGCCGGCCGCGATCGCCACATATTCTTTTCCATCGATCGCGTAGGCCATCGGTCCGGCATACACCGCGCCGCCCATCTGGAAATGCCACAGCGGCTTCAGCGATTTCGCGTCGAACGCAATAAAGTTTCCTTCCGCGTCTCCGCTGAAGACCAGGCCACCTGCAGTCGAAAGCACTCCCGACCATGTCGGCGAAGTGTGCTGAAACTTCATCTTGATCTCACCCGTCGCCGGATCAATCGCTTTCAGGAATCCAAGATATGGCTTTGCTTCTTCCGAAGGAAAATACGCGCTGCCATAAAAGGCATGTCCGGCCTCGTACGGCTGCGGCGCGGTGCTGAAAATGTCACACTGATCGCGCGACGTAACGTAGAACAGCCCGGTTTGCGAATCGTAGGTTGGCGGCAGGTAATTTGTCGTGCCCAGTGCTCCCGGGCACACCGTGTGTCCTTCAAGCGTGGGCGATGCTTCTTTCTTTGCCACCGGACGCCCATCGCCGTCTTTCGAGTCGCTCCAAGTTTGCTTGCCGTAGGCCGTGGCCGAAATCAGTTTCCCGTTGGTGCGATCCAGAACGTAGAAGAATCCGTTGCGGTTCGCTTGTGCAACGAGATGTTTTTCGTCCGCATCGATCAGCACCGGAACCTGCGTCGCATCCCAGTCGTGCTCGTCATGCTTGGTGAACTGGAAGTACCACTTAAGTTTTCCCGTGTCGGCATCGAGTGCGAGCAGGGAATTGCTGTACAGGTTGTCGCCTGCGCGTCCCGCGCCGCGATTCGATGGTGACGGATTTCCCGTCGGCCAGAAAATCTGGTTGCTTGCCGGATCATACGTCCCGGTGTTCCACGCTGGCGCGCCGCCCACTTTCCACGAGTCGCCTTCCCAAGTCTCATGTCCCGGTTCGCCCGGCCCGGGCACCGTATAGAAGCGCCACTTGCGCGCTCCCGTATCGGCGTCGTACGCATCAATAAATCCCCGCACGCCGTACTCGCCGCCGGACACGCCAATCACAATCAGATTTTTCACTGCCAGCGGTGCGACGGTGAAACTATGCCCCGTTCGATAGTCGGCGGCAATTAAATCCCAAATCACATTTCCAGTTTTCGCATCAAGCGCGATCACATGGGCGTCGAGTGTGCCCATAAAAACTTTGTCGCCCAGAATTGCCAACCCGCGATTCACTCGTCCACAGCATGGACGAATGTCTCCCGGCAGCTGGTGCTGGTACATCCAGATGGGCCGCCCGGAGCGCGCATCCAGCGCAAACGCGCGGTCGTCTTGCGCCGTCGCGTACATGATCCCATCTACGACGAGCGGGGTAGTCTCCAACTTTCCGGTCGCCCCCGTCTGATACACCCACTTCGCCACCATCGAATGCGCATTGCCGGCATTGATCTGGTCCAGTCCACTCCATCTTTTCCCCGAGTAGTCGCCGGAATAAGTCATCCAGTTCTGCGGTTCTTTCGCCGAATTCACCAGCCGGTCAAACGTCACCTGGCCAAAGCATGGTCGAGCAAGCAAGACGCATCCGAAGAGGAAGAAGAAGAGAACGAAGGAGGGCGCTTTTCTCGGTGATGTCCGCGGCAGCTCTCCGCGCACTTGGCGGTAAAACTGTTCTCTCGTCATTTCGCCCCCGCGCCTGCCAGGAACGCCACAATGTCTTCCAGATCCTTGTCGCTCAAGAGATCCGTCCCATACTTCGGCATGGCCGACTCGCGACTCTTCTGAAAGGAGCGCAGCTTGTCTTTCTCCAGCAGATGAAGGTTCTCGTTCGTATCCATAACCTGCACCGTGAAGCTGTCTTCATTGAGCGTCACACCCTTGATTTCCTTTCCTTCCGCCGTCACGGCGGTGACCGTCTCGTATTCCTGCGGAAATTCTTTCGTTGATTCGGTCAGTCCCCAAGCGAGGCGGCGGCTGGGATTGCGCACCGAGTCAATCAAGGCCTCTCGCGTTCGCGATCCGCTCACCGCACTCAGGTCTGGACCGACGCGGCCGCCTCTGCCATTGATCATGTGGCAGAGGGAACAATTCGCATCGCCATAAAAAAGTGTTTTGCCGCGCCTTGGATCGCCGAGAGGCTTCGCTGCCGCCTTCACTTCCTGGCTGCGGATGTACGTGATGATCTGCCAGATTTCTTCATCGGTCATCCCAACGCCTTGGCCGTTGGTTCCGTTTGCAGGCATGGCAGTGCCGGGGATGCCATTACTGATGACCTGGAACATTTCCGCGTCGTTGTGTGTGTGCTTCTTCTGTGCGCGAGTTAGATCCGGACCGCGTCCCCCGCCATGCGCGCCCAGGCCATGACAGAGCGCGCAGTTGATGCGGAATTCATACTCGCCTGCCTTGGCGGCCTTGACGTTGCCAGCGTAAGGATTTTGGCTGTGCGCCTCGCCGATGAAAGCGACGGCGAGGCTGCACACTGCGGCGAGGAGTCTCATCCGCGCGCGATCAGGAAATGTCACCCGCACCTCCAGAGTCCCGAGAACGATACCGGATGGTATCACCCGCGGGAGGCGGAGACGCTACCAACTATAGTGCGCGGTGTAGGTGATTTTCTTCTCCTCGTCGGGAGCGATTGTGATGGGGAACTCGATGGTCTTGCTGTCGGTTTTGTTGAAAGAATCGGAGTGTGTGGTGATGTCCCAATTCATCCAGCGATATAAGTGCTCGACGACGCGGACGTTGACGGCTTCCTTTTTGTGATTGCGAATCTTGATTTCGAAAGATTCGTCGACCATGTGTTTGTTGTTCTCGATTTTGTAGTCCGTGCGGCGACGCTCGCCAGTCATGTCAAATGCGTTGCCCGTGTACATGCGAATCTTTTCGTCGCGGGGCGTGTGGTCGATCACGTTTTCGCCGATGAACTCCATCTGCCCGTCGTCGTTGCGGCGGTAGAAACGAACACGGCCTTTAGGCAACGGCATGCCGAGGTGGTTCGACTCTGAGTTCTGGAATTCGCGCATCACCCAGATTTTTGGATTCGATTC
>Ga0335071_10003294_pt1 | contig 17097 bp, 14 predicted proteins | sample Lox_Sample_15_FD_206724 | JGI IMG/M metagenome (GOLD analysis project Ga0335071, IMG submission 206724) | Soil microbial communities from Loxahatchee National Wildlife Refuge, Florida, United States - Lox_Sample_1.5 | ecosystem: Environmental > Terrestrial > Soil > Wetlands | place: USA... | reverse complement strand
CAGTGCGCACCGGGTGGTGTTTGGGCTGCTGGACGTCGCGGGCGACTCCAACGAAAACCGCGGGATCGTGGAGGCTGCACGGGAGGCGTTTCGAGAGAAAGGCCCGGTGTGCTTGGCCAACGAGGACGTGAACGAAGCCGACGCCATGATGGAGTTCTGCCACGAACTCAACACGAGCATTCGCAGCGCGGCGGCGGGAGTGCGTACGTGCGCCGCCTTCCTGGGTTGCTACAACGAGCGACTAGGCACGGTGTGTTACGTGAACGCCGGACACACGCCGGGACTACTGCGTTACAACTCCGATGTCAGCGAACTGTCGGCCACGGGAATGCCGCTGGGACTGTTTTCGGCCTCGACCTACGAGGCGCCGACGGCAGCGGTCCCGAAGGGCGGAGCCTTGCTGCTGGTGTCGCGGGGGGTGGTGGAGGCGAGTCGCAAGCGGGAGGAGTTTGGGCTGCAACGACTGAAAGAGAGCTTTGAGCAGGTCCCGCTGACCAGCGCTCATGGCGTGGCGTCGGCCGCACTGCAGGCGGTGCGGGAGTTCACCCAGACTGCCTCGGTCCAAAACGACTTGACGACGCTGGCGCTGGTGCGGGTGGCCCGCGACTAGCCCCCATCGCGCTACATTTCTTAACATCGAATTCTGCGCGCCCGGGGGACTTCCGGCGGAAGCTCTGATAGTCTTACATTGACCTCCAAGCGAGAACTCGGGTTAATTTTGGAACCCAACCCTGCCCGGCCGAGAAGGTTACAGAGGGCCTCGTATCGTTCATAAGAAGCGGTCATCCGTAGTTCTCACTGGTCTGGACGCGCATCCGGTTCGTTGCGCTCGGCGGCGAATAACCGACCGATATGGCTGAAGCAGCATCGGATGCTGCGTGCGTGAGGTCCGAGAGGAAAGATCGGCAAGGATGAGGTTTCGTCGAAATGTGCGAAGGCCGGCTCCGGGAGCCTGTGGTTGGATCGCACTCACCCTGTGTCTTCTGTGCAGTGGATTTTGCAGCATTGGTGCCGCCCAATCACTGCCCCCGGACGTCTCCTCAGGCAATAGCGGTACGCCGTCTCAGACGCGTCCCAACGTATCGGATGTCGCGCAGCAGACTAATCCTCAAGCAAGAGGCAACATCACCGGGACGGTCACCGTCCAGGGTGGCGGCGTCGCCGTTGGCGCGCAAGTGCGGCTAACCCGTGATGGCCAGCCTCCCGCAGATGTCCTTTCGAACGACGACGGAGAGTACTCCTTTGCGAATCAGCCTGCTGGGGACTTCCGGCTGACGGTCACGGCGGAAGGTTTCGAAACTAAGAGTTTCTCGGGAACCTTGGTTGCGGGCGCAGCATTCGACGTGCCCGCAATCGAGCTTGAGGTTGCCCGGGCCACGACCGAGGTAAGGGTCAGCGAAACGGTAGAGGAAATCGCGACAGAACAGGTCAAGTACCAGGAACAGCAGCGCGTTCTGGGGTTCATTCCGAATTTTTACGCCAGTTATGTCGCGGATGCGGCCCCTCTCAACCCGAGACAGAAGTTTGAGCTTGCCTGGAAGTCTGTCACCGATCCCGTGACGATCGTCGGTGCGGGCTTTCTGGCTGGAATCTATCAGGCGTCCGACGAATACGGTGGGTACGGGCAGGGTGCCGAAGGTTATTTCAAGCGGTTTGGTGCGGCCTATGGTTCCGTGTTCATAGGAACGTTTATCGACAGCGCTGTCCTGACTTCTCTGCTGAAACAGGATCCGCGCTACTTCTATAAAGGCACGGGTACGAAGAAATCACGGCTCATGTATGCGCTCGCCAATTCCGTAATGTGCAAGGGCGACAACAAGAAGTATCAAGTGAACTACTCGGCGATCGCAGGATCGTTTATCACCAGCGGCATCACCTTTACCTACACCCCGACGAGCGATCGGAGCACGAGCTTGTACTTTCAGAATACGCTGATCCGGATCGCGCTAGGCAGCGTAGCAGGCCTCTTCCAGGAGTTTGTCGTGAAGGGGCTTACGCCGCATCTCAAGAAGGCCCCTCCTCCCCAGCCCTAGCACGGAACTCTGAGCGCACCAGCCGATTCATCGCAAAAGCAGACAAGTCAATCGTTGTGGCTGTGCCGAGCGCGCGCTGCACCAGGGCTTCGCCCACGGCCGGCGAATGCTTGAAGCCGTGGCCGGAACAAGCGGATGCGAATAGGATGCTTTGGCTCGAATCGGCGTAGTCGATCACAAATTTGGCGTCGGGCGTGACCGTATAGAGGCAGGTCGCGGTACGCAGGCAGCGGCCGCTGAGGTCGGGGAATCGCGGCGCGATGTACTCGGCGTGCATCGCGGCGATTGAGTCTTCGCTCACCTCGCGCGGTACGTGGTCGGGATCGACGGTGTTCTCGTAGAGTTCGGTGGCGACCTTGATGCCGTCCTCAGGTCCGTCGATGGCCGGGAAGCCGTAGAGCATGTCCTGCGCGCGAGTGCCGGTGATCCAGATGAAAACGGGGAAGTGCTGCGGCGCGTATCGCTCCTGGCTGCGGGCGAGGTCGAACCAGCACAGCGTCTGGCGATAGACGCGGAAGTGCGGGGCATGGTCCGGCGGGAGAAAGCGGGCGATCCACGGGCCGGCGGCGAGAATCACCTTCCCCGCAGAGTAGCTGCGTTTGGCGGTCTTGATTTTGACTGTGCTGCCTTCCGGAATCAGTTCCTGCACAGATTCTGCGGTGAACACTTTCGCGCCAAATTTAAGCGCCTGCTCGATTTGCGTTTCGACGCAGGCTTCCGGGCGGAGGAACCCTGCGCCCGGCTCGAAATAGCCATCTTCCCCGGCGGTGAGTTGAAATTGGGGAAAGCGGAGGCGGATTTCGTCGGCGCTCAGAAGCTGGTGCGGGATCTCGTAGGCTTTGGCGGCATCGATGGTCGCTTGCAGGAAGGAACTCGATCCGTGGTGGCTGCCCGCTAGCCCGGGTGTGGCGAGCACTAGGCCGCCATTGCGGGTCATCAGATTGCGGCCGGTGGCCGCTTCCAGCTCTTCCCAGATTTGATTCGAGCGCAGAACCAGTGGCACAAACTCAGGGCCTTCGCCAATCGCCTGACGGGTGATGCGCGTCTCGCCGTGCGACGAGCCCTGGTCGTGCGGTGGCGTGAAGCGGTCAATGCCGATCGCCGTGGCGCCGAGCTTGGCCGCTTGGTACAGCGCGGCGCTGCCCACGGCGCCGAGTCCGACGACAACGATGTCTGCAACAGCTGCCATTCACGCCATGATGCCACAGGTCCTGCATCGCGACGAAAATCTACCGTGCGTGAGAGACTGTTGCGGGGAATTTCGGCATGACGATTCGGCCGCTGAGTTCGCGCGTGGTGTACCGCAACCGCTGGATGACGGTGCGCGAGGACGAGATCGAACGGGACAATGGAACGCGCGGGATTTACGGCGTGGTTGAGAAGCCCGACAGCGCCATCGTGCTGGCCATCGACGGCGAGTGGATTTATCTGGTGGAACAATTCCGGTATGCGTTGGGGGTGAGATCGCCGGAGTTTCCGCAGGGAAGCCTGGAGCGCAATGACGTCGACCCGGCGGAAATCGCGCGCCAGGAATTGCAGGCGGAAATTGGACTGGTGCCAGAAAAGCTGGAATACCTCGGTGAGATTTACATCGCGTGCGGCTACGCCAATCAAAAGACGTATGCGTTTGTCGCCACCGGGCTGAAGCCGGCGGAGCGCAAGCCCGATGCCGAAGAGCACGACCTCGCAGTGCGTAAAGTGAGCCTGGCGGACCTGCACAGGCTGATTCAGGACAACACCATCAAAGACGCCCAGACCCTGGCAGCATGGGGACTGTACCACGCACGCAAGCCGGTTGTGCGGGGGCGGCCATGAGGCATCGCACGGAGGCGTGGCGCAACATTGACGGAGCGAGCTTCGACGTTTGCGTGATTGGCGCCGGCGCGACGGGTTCGGGCACGGCGCTGGATGCCCAGTTGCGGGGCCTGAGCACGGTGCTGATCGAAGCGGGCGACTTCGCATCGGCCACTTCGAGCCGCTCCACTAAGCTGATTCACGGCGGCATCCGCTATCTGCAAGAGGCCGTAACTGACCTTGACCCCGGACAGTACAACGTAGTCAAGCGCGCGCTGCACGAGCGCCGCATCATGCTCGACAATGCGCGCTTTCTCGCCCACCCTGTGGAGTTCCTCGTGCCGTGCTACTCGTGGTGGGAGGCGTTCTATTACAGCGTTGGAACGAAAATCTACGACCGGATCGCGGGCAAACAGAACTTCTTTGCCAGCCGGATGCGCTCGGCGAAGGAAGCAGTGTCGCGCTGGCCGCTGCTGCGAGCCGAGGGGCTGAAAGGAGCCATCGCCTACGCCGACGGGCAGTTTGACGACGCGCGTTATGCGGTGGCGCTGGCGCAGACGTTCACGGAGGCGGGTGGAGAAGCGGTTAACCATGCGCGGGTTGTCCGGTTGAAGCAAGACGCCGGGGGCAAGATCTGTGAGGCGGAGATCGAAGACCAGCTCACAGGTGCGCGCACGACGGTGCGGGCCAAGGTCTTCGTCAATTGCACGGGGCCGTACTCGGACCACATTCGCGCTATGGCGAACCCGGAAGTGGAGAAGCGGCTGCGGTTGAGCAAGGGAGTGCACATCCTGTTACCGCTCGACGAGCGCACACGCGATGCGATGGTGGTGCCCAAGACCGATGATGGGCGTGTGATCTTCGCCATTCCGTGGCTGGGGCGGCTACTGGTGGGCACAACCGACGACGAGGTCACGCCGGAGGACGAGCTGGTGGTGAAGCTTTTGGAGGCGGAGTACCTGCTGCGGCAGCTGAATCGCTTTCTATCGCGTCCGTTTGCGATTGGGGACATCGTGGGCGGGTTCGCGGGAGTGCGTCCGCTGGTGAGCCAGGGAAAGGGCGCCAAGACCAAGAAGCTGATTCGCGAACACGAGGTGGAGGTGGACCTCGAGAGCGGGCTCATCAGTGTGCTGGGCGGCAAGTGGACCACCTATCGGGCGATGGCCGAGGACGCCGTGAACGCCGTGCAGCAGCAGCTCGGCCTCCCGGTGAAAGGATGCATCACGCGCGATAGCCGGCTGAGTGGGTCTGAAGGATACAGCGCGGCATATCCCCAGACGCTGGCGTCGTCGTACGGCGTGCCAGAGGCGACAGCGCGGCACCTGTCGGAGAAATTTGGCACGCGCGCGGCAGCGGTGCTCGAACTGGCAAAGCAGGAGCCGGAGCTGGCGCAGCCGATCATCGCCGGATATCCGGCGATCCGGGCGGAGATCGCCTACAGCGCGCGCTGCGAGATGGCAGCTACGCTGGACGATGTGCTGGAGCGTCGCACCGGCTTGCAGTTCTTTAGCTGGGAAGCGGCGATGGCGGCGGCCCCGGTGGCGGCGGCGGTGATGCAACGCGAAATGCGCTGGGACGAGTCACAGACGCGGAGCGAGGTGAGCGAGTATGTAGCTACCCTCGCCGCATGGACGCAGAAAATTGGACTGGCGAAGGACACAGTAAAGGCGTAGAACCATCCTCTTGGATTGAAATTCAACTGCAGTCAGAGGGACGCAAATCATGGCGGACTATGTGGGCGCCATCGACCAGGGAACCACCAGCACGCGCTTCATTGTCTTCAGCCGCGCCGGGCAAATCGTCGCCACAGCGCAGAAGGAGCACGAGCAGATTTATCCGCAGCCGGGATGGGTGGAACATAGTCCGGCGGAAATCGTGGCGCGCACGCAGGAGGTGATAGCCGAGGCCCTGCAGTCGAAGGGGCTGACGGCGAAAGACCTGGCAGCGGTGGGCATCACCAACCAGCGCGAGACCACCGTCGTGTGGAACCGCAAGACCGGACAGGCGGTGTACAACGCCATCGTGTGGCAGGACACGCGCGTCAGCGGCTATGTCGATGAACTGTTCAGGAACGGCGGGCAGGACCGCTTCCGCGCCAAGACTGGCTTACCGCTGGCGACGTATTTCAGTGGGCTGAAGATTCGCTGGATACTGGAGCACGTGCCCGGTGTGCGTGCGCTGGCGGAAGCCGGCGAGGCCCTCTTCGGCAACATCGACACGTTCTTGCTGTGGAACCTCACGGGCGGGCCGAACGGAGGTGTCCATGCCACCGATGTCACCAACGCCAGCCGCACACAGTTAATGGACCTCGAAACTCTGCAATGGGACCCGGAGATTCTGACGACATTCGGCATTCCCGCCGCCATGCTGCCGCGCATCGCCTCCAGCAGCGAAGTGTACGGGACGATCGCCGCCGGGCCACTGGTTGGCGTCCCGCTGGCAGGAGACCTGGGCGATCAGCAGGCGGCGTTGGTGGGGCAAGCCTGTTTCCAGCCGGGACAGGCGAAGAACACCTACGGCACCGGGTGCTTCCTGCTGCTCAACACCGGCCGGCACCCGGTGCAATCGAAGTTTGGGTTGCTGACGACTGTCGCATATCAGTTCGGCAAACAACCGGCGAACTATGCACTCGAAGGTAGCGTAGCTGTCACTGGCGCGCTGGTGCAGTGGTTGCGCGACAACCTGAACCTCATCGGCAGCAGCGCGGAGGTCGAGACCCTGGCGCGGCAGGTTGAGGACAACGGCGGGGTGTACTTCGTGCCGGCGTTCTCCGGGCTATTTGCTCCGTATTGGAAGGCCAACGCCCGCGGCGCTGTCCTGGGGCTAACGCGCTACGCGACCAAGGCACACCTGGCGCGCGCGGTGCTGGAGGCGACGGCTTTCCAGACGCGCGAGGTGGTGGAGGCGATGGAGAAGGACTCCGGCATTGCGCTCGACGTGCTGCGCACCGACGGCGGCATGGTCGAAAACGAGCTGCTGATGCAGTTCCAGGCCGACATCCTCGATCGGCCGGTGGTGCGGCCGGCGATCAAGGAAACGACCGCGTTGGGCGCGATGTACGCGGCGGGACTGGCGGTGGGCTATTACCGCGACCTCGACGACTTGTGCGCCAACTGGTCGGTGGAGAAGACGTGGAGTCCCAACATGGCCACGGAAAAGCGTGAGCGGATGTATCGCACCTGGAAGAAGGCGGTCACGCGGACGTTTGACTGGGTGGAGGATTAGAGCTTTGAAAGGGTATGGTGTCGCGCTCGACTGGAATGCCGATTTACCGGCGGCTTCATATCGGGGCACGGCTTCACCGCTTGCAAAAAACTTGCTTTCGGACCGCTTTTTATCAGGGCACGACTTTAGTCGTGCCGGAAGGCCGTCCATTTATGCCATCCCGAGCGGACTTTAGTCCGCGAGGGATCTGTTGTGCGGCAGATGCTTCGCTGCACCATTGAAATCTTGACTTGAGGATAGACCAACACATGCATTCACCATTTGTGGGCGAGTTTGCGGGAACACTGGTGCTGATGCTGCTGGGCGATGGCGTGGTGGCCAATGTGCTGCTCAAGCGCGCCAAGGGCGAAGGCGCAGGCTGGATGGTGATCACCGCCGCCTGGGGCTTCGCGGTGCTGTGCGGCATATTTACCGCCCAGGCGTTCGGTAGTGCCGACGCGCACATCAATCCGGCGGTCACGCTGTGCGCAGCCATCACTTCGGGCAACTACAGCAAGATCGTTCCCTACTGGATTGCGCAGGTGCTGGGCGCCTTCTGCGGCGCGACGCTGGTCTGGCTGTTTTACCTGCCGCACTGGAAGCTGACCGAAGATCAAGGGGCGAAACTCGGCGTCTTCTGCACCTCGCCCGCGATTCGCCATTATCCTGGCAACCTATTTTGCGAAGTCATCGGCACAATGCTGCTGCTGATCGTGATCGCCGCCATCGGCTCCAAGGCGGTGGCTTCCGGCGGTCTCGCCCCCGGAATCGGCCCCTACTTCATTAGCATCCTGGTTTGGGGGATTGGGCTTTCGCTGGGCGGGACCACGGGTTACGCCATCAATCCCGCGCGTGACTTCGGACCACGGCTGGCGCATGCAGTTTGGCCGGTGGCGGGGAAGGGAAGCTCCGATTGGGCCTACGCGCCGATTCCAATCGTCGGGCCGCTGCTGGGCGCCGTGCTGGCGGCGGTGATCGTGAAGGCGGCGGGAATTACGTGAACTTGTGGGACTTCTTTCGGCCGGCTAAATCTGGTAATCCATCTCAATTGCGCGGTCGATGGACTCGCTTTCCACGTGCTCGCGGCCTTCCAGGCGCGAGACCTGCTCGCGCAGAGTCTTCACCTCGGTGGCGACGGCGGCCAGGGCTTCCGAGAGCGGGTCGTTGATCTGCTTGGGGTCGGTAATGACCACGCGCTTGCCGTTGCGGAAGACGATGTGTCCGGGCACGCCGACCACGGTGGAGTCGGCGGGCACGTCGCGCAGTACCACCGAGCCCGCGCCGATGCGGCAGTTCTCGCCAATGGTGATGTTGCCCAGAACTTTCGCGCCGCCGCCGATGACCACGCGGTCGCCGATGGTGGGGTGACGCTTCCCCTTGTTGAGCGAAGTTCCACCCAAAGTCACACCCTGGTAGAGCGTGACATCGTCGCCCACTTCGGCAGTTTCGCCGATGACCACTCCCATGCCGTGATCGACGAAGAACCGCCGGCCAATGGTGGCGCCGGGATGGATTTCGATTCCGGATATAAAGCGCGAGAACTGCGAGAGCGCGCGGGCGAGGAACAACCAGCCGTGCTTCCACAGGTAGTGGTAGATGCGGTACCACCACAGCGCGTGCAGGCCGGAGTAGAGGAGTACGACCTCCAGCCAGGAGCGCGCCGCGGGGTCGCGTTCGAGCACCGCGGCAATGTCTTCGCGCATGAGGCGGAAATAGGAGAGCATGCCTACACCGTGACCGGCTCGGTCTCCTGCGCCACCACCTCATCGCGTACCTGCTGGAAGAGCACGCTGCTCAGGTAGCGCTCGCCGAACGAGGGCAGCACGACCACGATGAGCTTGCCGGCGTTTTCCGGCCGCGAGGCCACGCGGACCGCCGCCACCACAGCGGCCCCGGACGAAATCCCCATCAGCAGGCCCTCTTCGACCGCAAGACGGCGCGCCATGACCAGCGCATCTTCACTCGATACCTGCACTACCTCGTCGATGTAGTCGGTGCGCAGGATGCTGGGCACGAAGCCTGCGCCGATACCTTGAATTTTGTGCGGCGAGGGGGTTCCCCCGGAGAGCACCGCGCTCTCCACCGGCTCCACGGCGATGGCCTTGAACGTCGCTTTGCGCGGCTTGATGTACTCGCTGACGCCGGTGAGCGTGCCGCCGGTGCCGACGCCGGAGATGAGGATGTCCACCTTGCCGTCGGTGTCGTCCCAAATCTCCGGCCCGGTGGTTTCGTAATGGATCTTGGGATTGGCGGCGTTGTCGAACTGCTGCAGAATGTAGCCGTCGGGATACTTGGCCAGAATCTCCTGCGCCTTGGCGATGGCGCCTTTCATGCCCTTGGGGCCGGGCGTCAGCACAAGCTCTGCTCCGAAGGCGCGCAGCAGCACGCGGCGCTCCACGCTCATGGTTTCGGGCATAACGATGATGAGGTGATAGCCCTTTACGGCGGCGACGAAGGCCAGGGCAATGCCTGTGTTGCCGCTGGTAGGCTCGATGAGCACCGTCTTGCCGGGGGTGATTTTGCCGGCCTTTTCGGCCTCGGCGATCATGCTGACACCGATGCGGTCCTTGACGCTGGCGCAAGGATTGAAGCTCTCCAGCTTGGCGACGACGGTAGCGCCTACACCGTCCGTTACTTTGTTGAGGCGCACCAGCGGGGTGTGTCCGATTAGCTCGGTTATGTCATTGGCTATCTTCATGAAGGGCCTCCATGTGCTTTAAGACTCAGTTCAACGGAATTCGGTTTCAGATTTCGCGGGACCGGAGAATTGAATTTAGCTGCGACAACAACAGCAACAACAACCAGCCAGGAGGAGAGTTGCGACCGCGAACGACGCAGACGGATTGTGGGTCGCGCTGAACATTGAATTGGACATCATCCTAGCAGCTAAAGGGCGGTTGTGGCCAGCGGCCTGTCCTGGGCTGCTTGCGGTTGGAGTTCGCCCCGTGACACAATGCGGCGGTTCCCACAAGAAGGTGAATATGACGAAGCGAAGGACTGCTCTGCTGCATGTGCTTATCTGCGTTATTGCCATGGCCACGGCGGCCCAGCCGCAGACGCCGGCATCGAAGAGCGCCGAAAGTCCGCTGGCTCCCGTGGCCTGGCTGGTTGGCGGGACTTGGACATCGGACGTAAAGGACCCGCAGGACGGCTCGGTGACACACGTCGAGAACCACATAACCTGGGCGCCGAACCATCAGGCCATCCAGTTCGTGACCGACTTCAACGGCAAGCCCCACTACAACGGCTTTTACGCCTACGATCCCGCGAAGAAGTCGATCACCTTCTACTACACCTCGGAAGCGGGGCAACTGACGATCGGCACTACCACGCCGGATGCCGACGGCAAGACGCTGCGCCAGGAATTCGACATGATCAGTCCCAACGGCAATACCGGCCACGCGCGCTCCACCATCGTGCGCGACGGCAACGACGCCTACCTATTCACCGTTTTTGAGCAGCAGGATGGAGGGTGGAAGCAAATTTTCCAAATCACGTACAGGCGGACGATGTGATCCGGCCATGTCGCAGACAGCACGGTATAATCAGGGTTCGCGTACGTCACTCCAATCAAAGTGGGAACAATTTTTGAGCTCTCATGCACATTCGCACGGCCACGCGCCGGCGGGCCCGCAGCCGCTGCCCGGTGTCGATTCCATCATCGCCGTCGGTTCGGGCAAGGGCGGCGTAGGAAAGACCACGCTGGCGGTCAATCTCGCCATTGCGCTGGCGCGCATGGGCTTCAAAGTCGGACTGCTCGACGCCGACGTATACGGCCCCAACGTTCCGACCATGCTGGGCACGACCGTAGCGCCCGAGGTCATCAACGGCGACCGCATTCTGCCGCCCGAACGTTACGGCCTCAAAGTCATTTCGGTCGGCTTTCTCAGCCCCGGCGACAAGCCGCTCGTCTGGCGTGGCCCCATGCTGCATTCCATCATCAAGCAGTTTCTCGGCCAGGTGGAGTGGGGCCAGCTCGACTACCTCATCATCGACCTGCCTCCGGGCACGGGCGACGTGGTGATCTCGCTGGTGCAGACCGTGCCGCTGAGCGGCGCGGTGGTGGTGACAACCCCCAGCGACGTCTCGCTGCAGGACGCGCGCAAGGCCATCGAGATGTTCAAGCAGGTGAAGGTCGACATTCTCGGCATCGTCGAGAACATGAGCTGCTTCGCGTGTCCGCATTGCGGCAAGGAGATCGATATCTTCTCCAAGGGCGGCGGCGAGCGCACGGCGGCGCAGTTCGGCGTCCCGTTTCTGGGCTGCATCGAACTCGATCCCGACATTCGCAAAGGTGGAGACTCCGGTCAGCCCGTTGTGTTGGAAGGCGACCAGTCCTCGCACGCGCGCTCGCTGTTCAAGTTCGCGCGGCACGTTGTGGATCGGGTGAGCGAATTGAAATCGGCGGAAGGGCCGGTCATCGAGATCCAGTAGCTGAATCGTACAGACGCACGAAAGCCCCGGAGTTCCCGGGGCTTTTTCGCTGCAAACTAAGTTGTGGTGGCCCGTTGTTTCGTTGGTTGACGGAATCGGGCTACCGGTTCCCATCCGCTGCGCCAGTTTCGGCGCGCGCGATGGGAAGAACCTTCGGGGCGCCGCCTGCATTCGATGGTTGTCGAAGAGGCGGACCCAGTCAGCACTCTATTCTCATCTCTTCACCTTGTTTCGGTGAACGACGGAATCAAAAACTTAGCAAAACACTTCGCCCGGCAACGCTGCCAGCGTGCGCGAGTCGAGCGTGTTCTTGGTGGGGCGGGGTTGCATCGTCGCACTGTCGTAGCCGTCAACCCGCTTGCGCGCGATCTTCAGCTTCAACGTGCGTTCAATGGCCCGCAACTCGCCGATTTCGGCGCCCGACACCAGGGTCGAGGCGCGTCCCTTCAATCCGGCGCGGCCTGTGCGGCCCACACGATGGATGAAGTCCTCGGCCAGATCAGGCAGGTCGTAGTTGATCACGTGCGCCACGTTGTCTACGTGAATGCCGCGCGAGGCAACATCGGTTGCGACCAGCACCTTGTAGTGGCCCTTATCGAAGCCGTTCAGCGCACTGACGCGCTGCGACTGCGAACGGTCGCCGTGAATCATCGCCGCCGAGAAGCCATCGCGAATCAGGTTCTTCGCCAGCCGCTCGGTGCCGCGCTTGGTGCGCGCGAAGATCAGCGTCTGGCCTTTCTCGTCGTAGAGCAAGCGGCGCAGGGTGTCGGCCTTATCGGCTGCCGGCACTTCGAAAGCATGTAACTCAACGCTCTCCACCGGCTTGGTGGTCGAGCCCAGCGCCACCCGCACCGGGTTGCGCATGTAATCGTTCACCAGCCCGGCGACGGAGGCTTCCAGCGTGGCTGAGAAGCACAGCGTCTGGCGCTGCTTGGGCAGTACGCCGACAATGCGGCGTATCGCAGGCAAGAAGCCCATGTCCAGCATGCGGTCGGACTCGTCCAGCACCAGCATTTCGACCTTGCTGATATCGACCAGCCTGCGCTTCAAGTAATCTTCCAGCCGTCCCGGAGTGGCAACGATGACGCCCGCCCCTTTGCGCACGGCTTCCAGTTGCGGCCGCTCGGCCATTCCGCCGATGACCAGTGCCGTCTTGGGCAGCTTGCCGTACCGGAGATCGTCATACTGCGCCTGCACCTGCATCGCCAGCTCGCGCGTGGGGACGAGAATCAACGCCCGAACGCCGGGCACGTGTGTCGCGATCAGCTTCTCCATCATGGGAAGCAGAAACGCCAGAGTCTTGCCGGTGCCTGTCTGGGCTGTCGCCAGAACGTCTTTGCCTTCCAGCGCATGCGGGATGGCCATTTCCTGGACCGGAGTCGGAGTGGTGAACTGTGCTACCGCCAGTTTCTGCTGGAGCCCAGCAGAGAGGGGCATTTCCTTAAATTGTGTCAATCGATTTGTACTTTCTTAGGAGGGGCAACTCGCGCATGTGCATCGTGAAATGCGAGTCGCGAAGATACTGCAGATGCCGCTCGAATTTGGGTTATGCGCTTTGTAAACGACGGAAGCAGAGAGGCGGGTAATCCGATCGAAACGAAGGATCGGATGGATCGCACCACATCAACCGTGGCAATCAGCGTCTAACAGGGACTATATCACAGCGCTTGCCACAAAACAGGCGGCGCCAAAAGGGAACCTCAGTAAGCAACCTGCTACTTTGCGAAATCGTGAAAATCGAAGCCGAGAGGCTGACCCTCTTCATCATGCGTGACCACAAGTTCCGCTGGAGCTTCGGTAGGTAGGGTTGGATCCTGCTTGCGTTGCGCCTTTTTTTGCGCTTTTTCTTGCTGACGTTCCTGCCGGGCTCTTTCTTTCTGCCGCTTGGTGAACGTTGTGCGGGAACTCCCTGCCATCCGTACTCTCCTGTTGCTTAATACTTAGACTCATTGGGCCGGAAAACGATTCAAAAACCGCCACTTCGGTGGCATCATCGTCATTCCTTGCCGCACGTCACAGCCAGCCGCAATGCCGCTAGCCTTGGTGCTTCTATTATCCTACAGGTTTTCGTCCGGCCTGTCTTTGAGGTGCTCGTGATTTCCCGTAAACGCTCGATTCGCTCGGGCGCTCATTGATTGGCAACTAAATCTTCGCACCTAGCCCAGTTTAGAACGCACCGGTAGCACGACCACGAAATCCCTTTCTAATGGCGTAGAAGCCGCTGTGCTGGGGCGTCAGTGAGAATCGCAATGCCCTATTAGGACGACTCCCGAGTTGCCCGTGATCCGCGTGGAACGGGCACGCACGGAATCGCAGATATCTTCCGGTATGCCGGCTTCCCGGTATTAATCTTGTGATTGGGCCCGATTGCTTCCGGATTGCCGACCATACGCCCACCATCACTGATCGGCCTTCCGGAAGCCCTCTTTCCTTGACGACAAACAGCCAATTCATGCGATGCTCTGTTTTCGCCAACTGACACTCAACTCCGAATAGCCCGTCACTTGCCCGCAGCCAGCAACCCTTACGCGGACCTTCCAATTCCAAGCTCCGGCGGGGTGCAGCCTTTACGGCGTGGGAGAGAGGTCCCTTTTCCACATACTGCGCAACGCGCCGAGCGTGATGGGCAGGGCACCGGCGAAGAGGAAGATCATGTCCCCGACCATGCGCAGCCATTCCAGCTTATGGTAGGTGCCACCCATCAGGAACGTCAGGCGGCGCGCGTGCCAATACCCGTTGGCGATGGAATCCCAGAGCTGGATTACTCCTCCCGGGAACAGATCCAGGATCATCATGAGCGCAAGGCCGACATTAGCACCCCAGAAGCCCACCCGGACGAACTTCTCTGTCTCCTTCCATATGGTGTCGGATTGCATGGCTCTCAAGCAGAAGACCAGGACCGCTAAGGCCAACATCCCAAAGACACCAAACATTGCCCCGTGTGCATGATTGGCGGTGAGCGACGTGCCCACTTCGAAGTACGACACGATCGGCAAGTTGATCAGGAAACCGAAGACCCCTGCGCCGACGAAGTTCCAGACACCCACGGCCATGAGGAAGTAGATGGACCACTTCTGGCTCCAGGCCAGATCGTGGCCGCACGCGGAACACTGCGCCTTTCTCAGCTTGATGAAATCCCATGCGTCCAGAGTCAGAAGCGTTAGAGGCACGACTTCCAGAGCGGAGAAGCACGACGCCAGGCCCATATTGAGCGTTCCCTGGCCTGTGAAGTACCAATGGTGGCCTGTGCCGATGATGCCGCCGCTGAGATACAGGATGGCATCCAGGTAGATCAGGCGCGTTGCGGTTTTGGTGCTGACCACGCCCATCTGGTGGAACATAATGGCCACCAGCACTGTCGCGAAGAGTTCGAAGAACCCCTCCACCCAAAGATGGATGATCCAGAAGCGCCAGTTGTCGATAACCGCGAAGTTGGTGTGAGGGCCATAGAAAAGAGCGGGCAGGTAAAAGACCGGGATGGCCACGGCCGCGTACAGAAAGAGTGAGGACAGTTCGCGCTTGTCTGGGCTTTTGAAGGCGGGTCTGAGTGCCCGAAACATCAGAAACAGCCAGAAAATGAGGCCAACTGCCAGCAGCAACTGCCAGAGCCGCCCGAGGTCCAGGTACTCGGAACCCTGGTGGCCGAACCAGAACCAGAGCTGTCCCAGCTTGTCGTTGATGCCGAGCGACTCGCCTACCAGGCTGCCGACTACGACCACCACCAGCGCCCCGAGGAGCGCGTAGATGCCGGTCCTCTGGTGTCTGGGCTCTTCGCCACCGACCCACGACGCCAGGAAAAGGCCGCCGCCTACCCAAGCCGTCGCGATCCAGAAGATGGCGAGTTGGAGGTGCCAGGTGCGCGCCAGGTTGTAGGGCAGCCCGCGGGCGATGTCGAGCCCGTAAAAGGCTCCGGTTTCCACGCGATAATGGGCGAGCGCGCCTCCCAGCAATGATTGCGCCAGGAAGAGGAGGGCCACTATGGCAAAGAACCATCCCGTAGCCCACTGGCTGGGCGTGAGCTTCAAAACAGGGGGATCAGAGTGCATAACATGGGAGCCAGCGCCCTCGCCCTTCCAGCCGAGGTAGTCGAACCTGCCGACGACGAAGAGAATCAAACCCAGCCCTGACAGGAGGGTGATGAGACTCAAGGCGCTCCAAACATAGGCCTCGGTGGAAGGACGGTTTCCCGCGATGGGCTCGTAGGGCCAGTTGTTAGTGTATGAGTAATTCTTCCCAGGGCGATTCGCCGTTGTGGCCCAGGCCGCCCAAGCGAAGTAGGCGGTCAGAGCTTTCAGCTCTCCGGGGTTCTGAATATAGTTGGCTGGTAGCCCGGGAGCGGCGTCCTTCCTGGTGAAGTAGTCGCTCCATTCGCGAAGCTGTGTGCGGTAGCCAGCCACCTCGCCTGAAGAGAGCCGGAGAGTTCGCGAGGTTGGTTCGTACCGGTTTTCCTTGAGCACCGTCATCGTCCGCGCAGATGCGACGCTCTGCTCGTCCGGGGAAAGCTGCGCAAAGAGTTTGCCGTAATTTTCGGTGGCGATCGTGTCCCGGGTCACTTCGCTGAGCCTATGCAGGTACTCCGCACTGTAATCAGGACCTAAGTAAGCCCCATGGCCCCACAGGGTTCCGTGCTCCATGAGCCCGTACTTCAGGAAGACCTCTTGGCCCAATTGGATGTCGGCACCGGTGAAAACCACAGTTCCCGTTCCGTCCACGGCCTGCTCGGGGATCGGTGGAGCGTTCGTGTAGGTCAGGACAGTGACAAAGGACAGAACCGAAAAACCGGCGATCATTATGAGGATCGCCGAGTGTCTCCACCACGGAGAGAGACTCGTAGCGTCGGAAGACGTGTCGACCATGATATGCCCCCTTCAATTCCTGCCAGGATGCTCAGGTCTCCAGTCCTTGTGGCTGACGAACAAATTGGTGCAAACACGCAGCAACTCATCGAGGCCACTGTGTTACTTAATTCGGACGAGACCGAACTTCATATGCAGGCCTCGTGCTCTGCAATAGTGTACGCTCCGCTTCTGCCTGCGGAGAATGCAGAAGTTCCCGATCCAGGTCAACCTGTCGACGTCGGCGCACAACGACTAATGCCCCTTACGATCCGCGCCTGCGCGACTTGGCGCGGGAGCATGGATGATCGCTTGGGTTAGCCGATAACGAGACCATGACTCAGGTGTCCGGGATCGCGAGAGGGATTGCGACCACTTGATGCAAAATCGCGTTCGCAAGAGCGGAGAAATGACGCTACTTTGCGAGAGCTCTCAAGAGCCAGATTCCTCCTGGGTCACGCGGGATCCAGAAGTAATGCTTCCAGATTGGTCCCAACAAAACGCCCTCCCCGTCACTTGCTCTTGGTTTGTCGCCAACTTGGAAGCTCGATCCGGTGAATCATGTTTAGCAGATCAAGAAGCCGATGATGGTGGTCGCCGGCGTGAACGATCCCCGCGTGCCCAAGAGCGAGTCCGACCAGATCGTTAAGGTGCTCGAAGAGAACAGGACCCCGGTTTGGTATCTGGCGGACAAGGATGAAGGCCGCGGCTTCGCCAAAAAGAAGAACGCCGACTTCCAGTTCTACACAACCGTGCTGTTTATGCAGACCTACCTGCTGGGGCAGTAGGAGGTTTTA
>Ga0335071_10003293_pt1 | contig 17102 bp, 19 predicted proteins | sample Lox_Sample_15_FD_206724 | JGI IMG/M metagenome (GOLD analysis project Ga0335071, IMG submission 206724) | Soil microbial communities from Loxahatchee National Wildlife Refuge, Florida, United States - Lox_Sample_1.5 | ecosystem: Environmental > Terrestrial > Soil > Wetlands | place: USA... | reverse complement strand
GGCCCGGCGCCCGCATCGTGGAGGTCAAGGGCAGCGAGGCCCAGCGCCGCGAGCTGCCCGACACCGACGTCATCTTCGGCCGCGTGCACGCGGACAACTTCCACCTCGCCAGGCAGATCGTCTACTACCACTCGATCGGCGCGGGTGTGGACAACATCCTCACCACCGAGCTCATCAACCACGCGGTGCCCCTGGCCAGCGAGAAGGGGGATGTCGGCATTCACCTGGCCGAGCATGCCTTCGCGCTCCTGCTGGGCCTGACGCGCGGCGTGCACACGGCCATCCGCACGCCCGACTACGAGCTGCGCGAGCCCATCCGCGTGTACCAGCGCGAGCTCTACGACACGACCATGGGCATCGTGGGCTTCGGCGGCACCGGCCGTGCCGTGGCGAAGCGCGCGGTGGGTTTCGGCATGCGCGTGCTCGGCGTGGACATCGAGGATGTGGACCCGGAGCCGGGCGTGGAGGCGATCTGGAAGGCCGAGCGCCTGAACGATCTGCTCCACGCCTCCGATGTCGTGGTGATCTGCCTCCCGCTGACGAAGGCCACGCATCATCTCTTCACCCGCGAGCGCTTCGCCCAGATGCAGCGCCACGCCATCATCATCAACGTGACGCGGGGCGAGATCATCCGGGGCGAGGACGTGCTGGCCGCGCTGGAGGAGAACCTGATCTGGGGGGCAGGGCTCGACGTGACCGATCCCGAGCCTCTGCCCAAGGATCATCCGCTGTGGCGGCACCCGCGGGCCATCGTGACGCCGCACACGGCCGGCGGCTCGCCGCGGCGCGCGGGCCGCGTCATCGCCACGTTCTGCGAGAACCTGCGCCGCCGCCGGGACGGTCGCCCGCTCCTCGCCCTGATAGACAAGCAGAAGGGCTACTAGGAATTCACCCTCACCCCAACCCTCTCCCTCAGTGAGGGAGAGAGAGCCCGTCCGATCCCCTCTCCCCCATCCGGGGAAGAGGGAAGGGTGAGGGGGCGTCGTGAATCGCTACCGCATCTCCTTGTGCACGAACTCGATGATGCGCGCCATCGCCTTCTGGGAAGTCGGTGAGTCGGGCTTGCGGTTGATGAAGCCTTCCGCTTCGCCCTCGTAGAGCTCGAGCTCCACCTGGCCGCCCGCCTTCCGGTACGCGGCCACGAAGCGATCCAGATGCGGCCGCGGATGCGCCACGTCCTTCGTCCCCTGCACGTAGAGCGCGGGCGGCGTGAGCACCTTCTCGCCCCGCTCGAGCGCCATCACGGGATTGCCCTCGGCCATGGCGGCCTCGGTGCCCCAGTAGGAGTAGTGGTGCGGGAGCACACGATCGACGATGTCGGGATAGGGCGGGCCGGCCGCCTTCAGCTCCTTCACGTAGGTGAAGCGCCCGAGCGGATCGATGACGGGCCAGCACAGCACGACGCAGCGGACGGTGGCATCGACGGCCGGCGACCCTGTGGGGAGCGGAATGGCGGCGTAGCGGGGATCCGCGGGCTTCATGGCGCCGAGCATGGCCTGATGGGCGCCGCTCGAAACGCCGAGGACTCCGACGAGATCGGCGCGGCTCCCGAGCGAGCCCGCGCGCGCCTTGAGCCAGCGAATGGCGTAGTTGATGTCGGCCATGGATCCGGGATAGGGCGCGTCGGGGGGCATGCGGAAGTCGAGGGCCGCCACCACCACGCCGCTCCTGGCCAGCGCCTCGTTGATGATCACGTCGCTCTCGCGGGAGCCCACGCACCAGGCGCCGCCGTGGAGATCGACGATGAGCGGGAAGGGACCGCTCCCGCGCGGCTTGAACATCCGGGCGAGGAGAGGCTTTCCGCCGTGACGGAGGTACTCGACATCCTCGACGTCGATGCTGAAGTGTCCGTTGGTGGGCATCGATGGCTCCTCGGGCGGCGCCGGCGCCGCGCTCCTGGGGACTCTGGCTAGGTGCCGTGAACGGTAGTGCCAACCGCGAGCGGCGTCAAGCTACCGGCCCTTGAACTGCGGCCGCCGCTTCTCCGCGAAGGCGCGGACGCCTTCCTGGTAGTCCTCGCTGTTGAAGCAGTCGGCGATGAGCTTCTCGAGATGGCCCAGGTCGCGCTCGGCGGAGGGGCGCATCAGCTCGCGCACGCTCGCCTTGGCGGAGCGCAGCGTGAGGGGGGCGTTCTTGGCCATCATGTGCGCGTAGTCGCGCGTGAACGTCTCGAGCTCCGCCTTGGGCACGACCTGGTTCACCAGCCCCATGCGGAGGGCATCCTGCGCGTTCCAGTCCGTGCGGGCGGTGAAGAAGATCTCCTTGGTGACCGACGGGCCCACCAGGGCCATGAGCTGCTCCATCCCGCTCCAGTGGTAGCCGAGACCGAGGCGCGCCGCCGGGATGCCGAAGCGCGCGTCGTCCGCCGCGATGCGGACATCGCAGGAGATGGCGATGCCGACGCCGCCGCCCACGCAGTAGCCGTGGATCATGGCGAGGAGGGGCTTGGTGAGGCTCGCGATGGCCTCCCGGGCCCGCGCGCCGATCTTGCGGTACTCCTCCTCGTCGGCCATGTTGCGCCGGCGATCCTTGAACTGCGAGATGTCCGCGCCCGCCACGAACGCCTTCTCGCCCGCGCCGCGCATGATGACCACGCGGATGGCGTCATCGCTGGCGAGGTCGTGCATGTATTCGGGCATGAGCTGCCACACCTCGACGCCCACCGCGTTCCGCTTCTCGGGGTTGTTGAAGATGATCCAGCCGATCGGTCCGTCCTTCTCCAGCAAGAGGGTCGGCGCTGCGCTCATGAGCGGGTCTCCTGAGGGCAAGATGAGATGCGGCAACACTCTACGTCAGCGGGCCCCGCTATGCTACCGTGACCCCGCCATGGCCGGCCCCGAGCTTCCGGACTACCTGCGCACGAATCGAGCCATCTGGGATGCGTGGAGCGCGGACTACGCGACGTGGGGAGAGCGGAACTGGGCCTGCGCCGAGCCGACGTGGGGAATCTGGGGCCTGCCGGAGCATGAGCTCCACGCGCTCCCCGACGTGGCGGGCAAGGACGTCATCGAGCTCGGCTGCGGGACCGCCTACTGGTCGGCCTGGCTGGCCCGGCGCGGGGCGCGCGTGGTGGGCATCGACAACTCGGCGAAGCAGCTCGAGACGGCGCGGAGGCTCCAGCGAAAGCACGGGCTCGAGTTCCCGCTCATCCACGGCAACGCGGAGAGCGTGCCGTGTCCCGACGCGAGCTTCGACGTGGCGCTGTCGGAGTACGGGGCCAGCCTCTGGTGCGATCCGTACCGCTGGGTTCCAGAGGCGGCGAGGCTGCTCAGGCCCGGCGGCGATCTCGTCCTTCTGAAGAACGGCACGATCCTCACGCTGTGCCTGCCGGAGGACGACAGCCCTGCCACCGACCGCCTGCTCCGGGACTCGTTCGGGTTGCACCGTCTCGACTGGGCCGATACTGGGACGGTGGAGTTCCACCTTCCCATCGGGGAGTGGATACGGCTCCTTCGCGCCAACGACTTCGAGCTGCTCGACCTCATGGAGCTCCGCGCCCCATTGGGAGCCTCCACCTCGTACAAGTACGTGACGGCCGAGTGGGCGCGCCGCTGGCCGTCCGAGGAGATCTGGCGTCTCAGGAAGAAGACCACCTGACAGGAGGACGACCTCGTGGACACGGGCATGACGATCGGGTTGCTGCATCCGGGTGAGATGGGGAGCATGGTGGGCGCCGCGGCGCGCGCCAACGGCCTGCGCGTGCTGTGGGCCTCCGACGGCCGCGGCGGCCAGACGGCCGCGCGCGCCGCCGCCGCCGGGCTCGAGGACGTCAAGACGCTGGCGCCGCTGGCCGCTTCCAGCCAGGTCATCCTCTCCGTGTGTCCACCGCACGCGGCCGTGGATCTCGCGCGCCTCGTCATGGGGAAGTCCTTCACGGGCATCTACGTCGACGCCAACGCCGTGTCCCCGGCGACCGCGCGCGAGATCGCGAAGATCGTGACGGGCGGCGGCGCGACGTTCGTGGACGGCGGCATCATCGGTCCGCCGCCGAAGAAGAGCGGCAGCACGCGCATGTATCTGTCGGGAGCGGAGGCGGGTCGGATCGCCCGGCTCTTCGTAGAGGGCGCGCTCGAGGTGATCCCGATCGAAGGTGGCCCCGGCGCGGCCTCTGCGCTCAAGATGGCCTACGCGGCGTACACGAAGGGCACCTCCGCGCTGCTCATGGGCATCCGCGCGCTGGCCGCGCAGGCCGGCGTGGACAAGCCGCTGCAGGAGGAGTGGTCGCGCAGCCAGCCCGGCCTGGGCGCGCGGTCGGAGAGCGCCGCGCGTGACAACGCCCGCAAGGCCTGGCGCTTCACGGGGGAGATGGCGGAGATCGCCGCCACCTTCGAGGACGCGGGTCTGCCGGGCGGCTTCTTCGCGGCGGCGGGTGAGATCTACGAGCGGCTGGCCGCCTACAAGGACGCCCAGGAGCTGCCGTCCATCGACGAGGTCGTGAAGGAGCTTCTCGGCAAGCGCCGCTAGCCGGAGGTCAGCTCCCCACGGGGAAGAGGCCCTGGTACACGAACTTCTGGACGCGCTTGGCGTTGTCGACCTCGGTGGTGTAAATGTTGCCCTTCGAGTCGACGGCCATGTTGTGGACCCAGTGGAGCTGACCCGCGTAGCGGCCGCTCCGCGCGAAGTTCGAGAGCACCTTGCCGTTGTCGCGGAGCAGGAGCCAGATGTGATTGTTCTCGCCATCGGCCGTGTAGAGGAAGGTCTGTCCCGCGTCCGCTGAGAAGTCCAGATCCCACACGGAGCCGGCGCCCCGCGTGTCGGGCGCCACCGAGAACTCGCGGACGAACGTGCCGTCCTTCCGGAAGACCTGGATACGATTGTTGCTGCGATCGCAGACGTAGACGAGCCCGTCCTTCGCGATCCGGATGCAGTGGACCGGGTTCTTGAACTGCTTCACGCTCTGATCTCCGGGGGGCCGTCCGTTGGCGCCCCAGTGCCGCTTGTACGCGCCGGTGGCGGCGTCGAACACGATGACGCGATGGTTGCCGTAGCCATCCGCCACGAAGAGCTCGTTGGTCGCGGGGTCGAGGCGCACGTCGGCGGGGCGGCTGAGGTTCTTCGTATCGGCATCGCCCGTGGACATCCCGGGCTTGCCGATCTGCATGAGGAAGCGGCCGTCGCGCGTGAACTTGAGGATCTGGGCATCCTTCTCCGCGTTGCCGGCCAGCCACACGTTCCCCTGCGCATCCACGAAGATCCCGTGCTCATTCTGCGGCCAGTCGTAGCCTGCTCCGGGGCCGCCCCACCCCTGGACCAGGTTGCCCTCGCGGTCGAACTCCATCACGGGCGGGGCGGGCACGCAGCACTCGCTCCTCGGCGGCGAGAGCGCGGCGCCTTTCTCGTCCTCGGTCAGCGACCGCGGCCGCTGGACGATCCACACGTGATCCTGCTGATCGACCGCCACCCCGGCCACCTGGCCGAGCAGCCAGCGATTCGGCAGCGGCCTGGGCCAGAACGGATCCACGGCGAACCTGGGGGCGACGCCTTTCGCGGGCTGCTGCGCCGTCACGAGGCGCGAGAAGGGATTGGCCAGGCCGAGGAACGCGAGCAGGACAACGAGAGAGACGGCGATGAGCAGGAGCTTGCGCGTCACGGCGTTCCTCCGCGTTGAGGGATCGAGCGGACGCTACCGGAAGGCGGGCATCACCTCGTGCGCGATGATGCGCAGGGTGCGGTTCGCCACCTCGGCAGGGAGGAGCCCGGCGGGGTTGGGCTCCATCACGATGCCGTCCAGGCCGAGCTGCTCGCGCAGCTCCTTCAGCCGGTCGATGAGCTCGGGCGCGGTGCCGAAGGCAACCCGCGTGCGCAGGAGCTCGTCGTACGAGAGCCGCTCGAGCGCGTCGGCCTTCGTGGCGCGAACATTGGCGGGCCCGGCGCCGGCCCGGCCCACCGTGGACCGCATGAGCTCGACGTGACGGCGGAAGAACTGCGTGATCGTGTCGCGCGGCTCCTCCCGTGCGCTCGCCTCCGTGAGGCCGGCGTAGACCGGGATGCGGAGATAGACGCTCGGCTGCCCCGGCTGACCGGCCTCCGCCCACGCGCGCCGGTACGAGGCGAGCGATCCCTGCAACTCGGGGATGTCGTTGTCGCGCAGCCCCACGAAGATCGGCAGCCCGAGCTGGGCGACGAGCGGAAAGGTCTCCGGCGTGTTGGCGGCCATGCGGATCGGAGGATGCGGACTCTGATAGGGCCGCGGCACGACCGTGGCGTTCTGGAAGCGGTAGAACTGGCCGTCGTAGCTGAAGGGCTTGCCCTTCCACGCTTCCCGGATGATCTCGAGGGCTTCACGGAAGCGCGCCTGACTCTCGCCGTACGGGATGCCGAGGACGTCGTAGGTCCGGGCGGCCCCGCTGCGCCCGATCCCCAGCTCGAAGCGTCCCTCGCTCAGGTGGTCGACCGTGGCCGCCTCCTCCGCGATGCGCAGCGGGTGGTTCAGCGGCAGCACGTTCACGGCCGTGCCCACGTGGATGCGCTTGGTGCGGGCGGCGATGGCTGTGGCCACCGCGATGGGCGCGGAGATGACCGAGCGGGCCGGGTTGAAGTGGATCTCGCCGAGCCAGATGCAGTCGATCCCCAGGGCTTCGGCAGCGTCAACGGTTTCGAAGCATTCGCGGAAGGCGTTGGACTGGCTGAGCCCCGGCCTGGCTTCCTCCACGAAGACCCCGAAGTGCATGGCGGAGGGAAGAGTAGCGCGCCCACGCGATGTGTTCAAGGCGGGCTTCCCGGCCCCCTGCCGCGTGCTACTATCCCGTCGCTTCCGACTTCGACTCGAGGAGGATCGCGATGCCTCTGTTCCGCCTGTATACCGGCACCGACGGGCAGTCCCACATCGAGCCCATTGCCCTCGCCAAGACCCCGGACTGGGGCAAGGGCCTGGCCACGACCCAGATCTCGTTCCGCGAGAGCCCGGTCGGGAACTTCCAGGACTGGCACCCGGCCCCGCGCCGGCAGTTCGTCATCATCCTGTCCGGTCAGCTCGAGATCGGCCTGGGCGATGGCTCCAAGCACGTCTTCGGTCCCGGCGATGCCCGGCTGGTCGAGGACACGACGGGCAAGGGGCACACGACGAAAGTCCACGGCAACGTGCCGTGCATGACGGCGACCATTCCGCTCCAGCAGCAGTGAGGAAGGAGATCTCTTCATGGCCACGAGAGTCCTCTTCGCCCCCAAGCAGCCGGAAGCCGTCATGGAGATCGCCCGGAACCTGACCCCGCCCGGATTCGAGCTCGTGGTGGCGGACATCGGCTCGCCCGAGTTCTACGAGGCGGCGCCCACCGTGGAGTTCTACCTGGGCCTGGCCCGCCAGATGGGCGGCGAGTTCTTCCGCTCCGCCTCCAAGCTCAAGCTGGTCCAGCTCCTGAGCGCGGGCTACGACCACGTGGACATCGAGGCGGCGCGCAAGGCCGGCGTGCCGGTGGCGAACAACGGCGGCGCCAACGCCATCGCGGTGGCCGAGCACACGCTCATGCTCATGCTCGCCGTGCAGAAGCGCCTCGTGCGCTTCCACAACGACGTGGCGGCAGGGAAGTGGCGCGCCGGCAAGCCCGACGAGACGCGCGTCTACGAGCTGGCGGGCCGGACCCTCGGCATCATCGGCCTGGGCAACATCGGCAAGAAGGTGGCTCGCCGCGCCGCCGCCTTCGACATGAAGATCCAGTACTACGACATCCTGCGGCTGACAGAAGACCAGGAAGATATGCTGGGTGTCCGCTTCGCGCTCTTCCAGGAGCTCCTTGCCACCTCCGACGTGGTGAGCCTGCACGTGCCGCTCACGGACGCGACGCGGAATCTCCTCGGCGCGCGCGAGTTCGCGATGATGAAGCCCGGGGCCATTCTCGTCAACACCTGCCGCGGGCCCGTGGTCGACGAGGACGCGCTCCATCGCGCGCTCACCCAGAAGCAGATCGCCGGCGCGGGCCTCGACGTGTTCGTGGAGGAGCCGCCCAAGCCGAACCATCCGCTGTTTTCCCTGCCCAACGTGACCTTGTCGCCGCACTCGGCGGGGCCGACATGGGAGAACTGGACGGCGCGCTTCCGCAACGGCTTCGACAACATCGAGCGGGTGGCGGCGGGCCGGCGGGCGAGCTGGATCGTTCCCGAGCTCGCGTAGGTCGGTGAGGCGGACCCGGTAGAAGTTACCGGCGTCCGCCTGCCTCGTTCGACCTGTAAGCGCAGACGCCACGGGCTTCGTCTCAAGGGCATGGCGCACCTCAAGGGAGGCCCATGAGATGAAGCGTGCCATCGTCGTCGTGCTCACGCTGCTGCTGTGCTCGGGATGCGTGTCGACGCCCGCCGGGCCCACCGTCTCGGTGATGCCCGGGCCCGAGAAGTCCTTCGAGCAGTTCCAGACCGATGACCTGGTCTGCCGCCAGTGGGCTGTTCAGCAGGCGGGCCCGCCGCAGTCAGCCTTGACGCAAGGGACCGCGACGGGAGCAGCGATCGGGACAGTCATCGGGGCTGGGCTGGGCGCCCTCATCGGATCTGCGGTCGGGCGTCCGGGGGTGGGTGCGGGCATAGGCGCGGGCGGTGGGCTCCTGGGAGGCACCGCAGTGGGCGCCGGTGTCGGGCAGTCGGCCGGTGTCGCCGTCCAGCGCCGGTACGACAGGGCGTACGAGCAATGCATGTACGCGAAGGGCAACGACACGCCGCGCGATCCGCTCCCCCCGCCACCTGCGCCGATGCGCTGAGGCGCTCGACCCTCGGGCTGCGCTAGCCCTGCGCGTCGCCGGGGCGCGGCACGATCTCGTCCGCATAGCACACGGGCGACGCCATCGCGCTCGGCGTGCCCCCGGCGGCCTCGCCGAGGAACGCGAGCCCTTCGGGGTCGCGCCGGTAGACGCCGCGCTCGGTCACGACCCAGTCCATCGGGATGTCCCAGCTCTGCGGGTGGATGGTGGCCAGCCGGGCCAGCTCGTAGCTGACGCCGATGGCCGCGGGCCTCGGGCTCATGCTCGCCAGCGTCCGGTCGAAGAAGCCTCCGCCGTAGCCCAGGCGGTAGCCCGCCGCGTCCCAGCCGTTCATGGGCAGCAGGAGCACGGTCGGGACGATGGGATCCGAGTCTGCCGGATACGGAATGCCGAGCGGGCCGGAGGCGAGAGTCACGCCGGGATGCCACGCGCGGAAGAGCAGCGGCTGGCGCGGAGCCACGACGACAGGGAGGGCCGTGATGGCCCCGCGGTCGCGGAGCCTCTGGGTGACAGGCCGCGCGTCGTACTCGCCGCGGACGGGCCAGCAGAAGGCGAGCGTGGACGTGGCGAGGCCCGGAAACGAGCGCTCCAGGTGATCGTCGATGCGCCGGCGCATGGTCTCGAGGGCCGGGGCGCCGAGGGCCTCGCGCGCGGCGATGAGGCGCACGCGCTCGGCTGCCCTCCAGTCGGCAATTTCTTCGGGAGTCATGGCGAGCGATTCACGGTGACCCGGGCCCGCGCTCCTCGCGGTGACCGGGAGCTACCCCGAGGCGCGGAGCTTGCGGATGAGCTCCACGATCCGGCGGATCTCGGCGCCGTTCCGGGTCATCTGCCGGTCGCCGGCCTGCGCCCAGCGGAGCTTGCCGTCGCGATCCACGATGACCGTGGAGCGGTACGCCACATTGCGGTCCTCATCCCACACGTTGTAGGCGCGGATCACGCTCCGGTGCACGTCACTCAGGAGCGGGAAGCGGAGGCCGTTCCGCTTGTGGAACTCCGCGTGCGAGAACGGCGTGTCGCCGCTGATGCCGAGGACGACCGCGCCCGTGGCTTCGAGCTCCGCCGCGACCCCACCGAGGTCGCAGAGCTCGGGCGTTCAGATGTTGCCCCAGTCGTAGCAGTAGAAGAGGAGCACCACGTCGGCCACGCCCTTGAACTCGGCGAGCGAGATGTCGCGCCCGCTCGTCGAGGGCAGCGAGAAGGCCGGCGCATCGTGCGTGTATTGCAGCACGGCGCTATTGCTCCCACGCGCTCTTGAACTGCACCGCCACTACCTTGTCGTAGGGGAAATCTCCCTTCACGACCCCGGCCTGCTTCTGGAACTGGTTGGCCGTCCGCATCGCGTCCTCCGTGATGGCCGGCATGTACGACGCCTTTTGCAGCACGATGATGGCGCGGAGCAGCTCCACGTCGAGCGCGGGGAAGTGCTTCTGGGCCACCTTCACGCCCGCCTCCGGATCCTCGCGCAGCCGCTTCTGCGTTTTGGCCACCGCGCGAACCACCTTCTCCACGATCTGGGGATTGGCCTGGATGTACCGGTCGCTCGCCTGCAGGGTGGGGAAGGTCATGTCGCGGAGGAACTTCGGCCCCTGATCGCGCAGCGGCTCGATGAAGTACCGCCCGATCTTGAGCTGGTGCACGATGACGGCGCCGCCCGGCTCGCCGCCCATGAAGCCGTCGATCTGCCCCGCGCGCAGGGCGGCGGCCGCGGAGGTGGAGCTGCCCACCGCGATGACGGCCACGTCGCGGTCCGGCTCGAGGCCGGCGGAGCGGAGGAGGGCGCGCAGCGCGAGGTCCGTGGCGCTGCCCGCGCGCGTCATGCCGAGCTTCGTGCCCTTGAGGCCTTTCACATCGGTGGCCGTCAGATCCTTCTTCACCACCAGGAAGATGGGATTGCGATTGAGGATGGCGACCAGGTTCTTGGCCCCGAAGCCCTTCTCCGCGAGGATCATGGGGCGTTCGACATAGGTGCCGGCGAAGTCGATGGAGCCGCCGACCATGGCCGTGGTGACCTCGGCGCCGCCCTCGAAGTCGGAGAACTGCGCCGTGAGGCCCTCCGCCTTGAAGTAGCCGAGCTGGTCGGCGGCGTAGAGCACCACGAAGGTGACGGCCGGCGTGGCGCCGATGCGGATGGTCTGCTGAGCCGCGGCCGGCGCGGCGAGGGACAGGAACAGCGCGGCGGCGATACCGAGAGCCCTCACGCTACCTCCACGCATCTACCGACACCGTGTTCTGATAGTTGCAGCCCATGATCCGCCAGTAGCCATTCGTCTCGCCTCCCACCACGACCACGTGGATGTCTTCCCGGCGGAACATGGGGATCATCTCGTCGGGGGCGGCCTTGAGCTTCGACGCCCACGGCTCCTCGCCGAAGGTGGCGCGCGGGTAGATGTAGTTCTGCACGAGCTGGTAGTCCCAGTACTCGCCGGCCGGCATCCGCGCCGTCTCGTACAGCCAGTCGATGAGCGCCTCCTTCCTGGTGAAGCCGCCCCGGTCGATGAACTGCCACGCGGTGATGGGATCGAGCAGCAGGGTGGGCGGCCCGTGCGGATCCATCCCGCGGAACATGTTGGCCACGTGCTCGCGCCAGTGCTTCTCGCGCAGCCCCAGCGTGAAGGCGGTGGAGCGGCAGCCGGAGAAGGCGCTCACCGTGCTGTCGCTCGCGCGAAAGCCGTGCTGGACGTGGAAGGGCTCCCACGGGCTGCGCTCTTCGTTCTCCCCGAACGTGAGGCTGTTGTACGCGTAGCTGTTGCCCATGGAGCCCATGTAGGTCAGGCCCACCGTGGAGCCGCCCTGGAGGTTCTGCGACAGGAGCCCGTACGCGCGGCCGATCGTCGCGTTCGCGTGGCTGTACGGTCCCAGCGCCCCCGTGCCGGAGTTGATGCCGATCTCCTGGCGCACCGGCCCGTTGATCATGGCCATGGCCGCCACGGAGCTCGAGCTGCTGCCCCGGGCGCTCACGCCGGTGGCGGCCAGCGCCAGGATCACGGGGAAATACTCGGGGCGCGCGCCGGCCATGACCGCGTTCACCGCGACCTTCTCGACGGAGTACGCCCAGTACTCGCGGAAATGGGTCGGCCGCATGCGCCCCACCACCTCGTCGGGCCGGCGCCGTGTGGCCTTGAGCATGGCCTCCACACGCTCCTCGGTGGGAATCACGATGGGGAGCTTGTCCGTCCACTCGCTCTCGAGGAAGAGCCGCTGGAGACTGTCCTCCGTGTCGGCGGGCAGGAGACGCGGGGCGGACCGATCGAATTCCACCGGCCCCAGCTCCGAGGCATCGAAGGGGCGAGTGAGGCCATCCAGCACTTCCTGCATGACGGGTCGGCCCGTGACGCAGTCCGCACCGTCGACGTAGGCGCGGAGCTGCGCGGCCGTCTTGCCCATGATGGGCTGGGGCACGAATGCCTGGCGCAAGCCGGGCATGCCGTTGTGCTCCGCCACCTGGCGTACCACGGTCACGAACTTGTCCGTGTGCATGGCCACCGTGGGGATCCCGTACGTCGCTTCCACCGTCATCGCGTGCGCGGCGACCGCCGGCGCGCAGGTGCTTCAGTGGCCGACGCCGAGGATGGCGGCGTGTCCCTTGGCCTTGATCTCCTGCCAGGTCGCGGGATCGTCGTTGAGATACACGCTCGAGATGGGCTTGAAGACCGTGCGCACGCCCGGCATGCGCTCCGCGAACCACGCCTGCATCTGCTTCAGGAAGATGTCGGAGTCGTCGAAGCGGCAGTCCACGAGGTAGATCGTCTTGCCCTCGAGCGTGTCCAGGCGCGGTGCCAGGGGCTTGCGCATCACCTTCGGGGCGAAGCCCATCGGATTCAGAGCCGTGATCTTTCCGTTCGCTCCCATCACGTACCTCCCGTCATGCAGGGTGTGCTGCGCGGGTACGATACCACTTCCCGTTCTCCCTCTCCCTCACCGAGGGAGAGGGCAGGATGAGGGTGTGCGCGATCAACCGCGCTGGGGCGAATACGTGCCCCGGCCCACGGCCACCAGCGCCTGCTGCTCGTCGAAGACATCCACGTCCACGAGGGCCACCGTGCGCCCGACCCGCCGCACCCGCGCGGTGCCGGTGACGATCCGTCCGATGGCCGGCTTGAGGTAGTCGATGCGCAGGTTGATGGTGGGCACACCGCCGCCCACCATCATGCCGACGGCGAAGTCGCCCACGATGTCGATGAAGGCGGCGAGCGGCCCGCCGTGAAACTGCGCGGTGCCGGGGCGGCGCTCGAACTCGGCGCGCATGGGCATGGTCACGGTCAGCGTGCCCGCGGCGTGATCGAGGGCGGCGGCGCGGAGCTGGAGAAAGCGCAGGAAGGGCGAGGCGTCGAAGATGGCCTGGACCTGCTGGAGGTCCAGGCGCTCCGGGGCGGGCTCGCTCACGGATGCACGACGACCTTGCCGAACACTTCCCGGTCCTCGAGGAGGCGAAAGGCTTCGTTGACCTCCTCGAGCGGCAGCTCCCGGTCCACGATGGGCGTGAGGCTGCCCTCGCGGATCATCCGGATGAGCGTGTCGAGATCCTCCCGCATCCACCCGTTCGACCCCAGCACCTTCAGCTCGTAGGTCCAGATGAAGCGGAGATCCTCCTTGGGATCGAAGCCCGCGGTGGCGCCGCAGGTCAGCACCTTGCCCCCGCGATGGAGGACCCGGAGCGACGGCACCCACGTGTCGCCGCCCGTGAAATTGACGACCACGTCGACGCCGCCGGTGAACTTCCGGCGCTGCGGCTTGCCGAACGTCTCGTAGACCCACTTCACGAAGTCGTGCTTCGTGTAGTCGAGCAGGTGCGTGGCACCGAGATCCTTCAGGCGGGCGAGCTTGGCGTCGCTGCTCGCGCACGCGATCACCTCCGCCCCCAGCTGGCGGCCGAGCTGCACGCAGCACGTGCCCACGCCGCCGGACGCCCCCAGCACGAGCACCTTGTCGCCGCGCTGCACCTGGCCGATCGTGTGCATCATGCGCACGGCGGTGCCGTAGGCCACGGGCAGGCAGGCCGCCGCTTCGTAGGAAACGTCGGCGGGCAAGGGCACGAGGTGATGGACGGGTACGCGGCAGTACTCGGCCAGCCCGCCGTGCCACATCTCGCCGAGGAGCCCGCCGGGTCCCACGCGATCCACCGGATCGACCATGACGCGATCGCCCACCTTCCATCCCGTCACCGCGCTGCCCGTCTCCGCGATGTCGCCGGAGAAGTCGACGCCCATGATGCACGGCATGGGCACCTTGATCCCGGGCATGCCCCGCCGGGTGAAGATGTCGTGGTAGTTGAGGGTGGTGGCGCGCACCCGGAGGATCACGTCGTCGGGCCCGGGCCGCGGGTCGGGGAAATCGCGCTCGATCCGGATCGAGCCGGGCCCGCCGTGCTCGCGAATCACCGCCGCTTTCATGCCTTGGCCTCCATCTGCTCGAGGGCGAGCCGGCGCAGGGCCACGCGGTCCACCTTGCCGGTGCTGGCCAGGGGCAGCTCCGGCATGAACACGACGTGGCGCGGATGCTGGAAGGCCGGCGCGTTGGCGAGCGCGTACTGCTTCACGGCGTCTTCGGTGAGTCGCCGCCCGTTCCGGGTGACCACGAAGGCGAACGGCTTCTCGTGCTTGATCTCGTCGGGAATCGGCACCACGCAGGCCTGCATGATGTCCGGATGGCGCTCGAGCAATGCCTCGACCTCGCCCGGGTAGATGTTCTCCCCGCCGCACACGAACATGTCGTCCGCGCGTCCCACGAAGTAGTAGGCGCCGTCCGTCTCGCGGCGCAGGATGTCGCCCGAGATGTACCAGCCGTCGCTCGTGAGCACCTCGCGGGTCTTCTCGGGGAGGTTGAGGTAGCCCGTCATGGTCGCGGGCGTGCGGATCCAGAGCATGCCTTCGTCGGCCTCGCGCCCGTCGGGACCCACGATCCGGACCTCGACCTGCGGGCGCGGCCAGCCGAGGGCGATGTCGGCCTGCGGGCGCCCGTCTGGATGCGGCCCGAACATGACCGGCCCGGCCTCCGTGGTGCCGTAGATGTAGGAGACGGCGGTGCCGGGGAACGCGCGCTTCACCTGGTCGATGAGCTGCTGCGTGGTGGGCGCCGAGCCCATCCGCACGGCCCGCACCGAGGAAAGATCCGTGCGCGCGAGCGTCTCGGTCTCACGGACGATCAAGGCCAGCATGGTCGGCACCGAGGTGAGGAACGTGATGCGGAAGCGTCCGATCGCCTCGATGTAGCGCTGCACGTCGAACTGCGGCAGGAGCACCAACGTGGCGTGGCTCGCGAACACGACCTTGCTCGTGCCCAGGGCGTTCATGTGAAAGAGCGGGGCGGCGACGATGAAGCGCTGCGAGGCCAGGTCCGCCGCCGTCACCCGCGAGCGCACGGCCCAGAGGTGGCCGTCGTGCGAGAGCGGGACACCTTTGGGCCGACCCGTCGAGCCCGAGGTGTAGAGCACCATGGCGGTCTCGCGCGGCTCGGGGCGAACGGGGGCGAGGTCGCCGGGATCCAGGAGCGCCTCGAAGCCATCGGGTCCCACCCCGTCGAAGTCGACAACGGGACGGCCGGGCGGAATCAGCGACCGGCGGTCGCCGTCGACGAAGACGAGCCTGACGCTGGCATCGCGCATGACGAAGGCGATGGTCTCGCGCGAGAACCTGTGGTTCACCGGCACCGACACGAGGCCGGCGCGCATGGTGCCCAGGTAGGCAATGAGGAACTCCGCACGATTGCCCGACAGGATGGCCACGGCGTCGCCGCGACGGAGGCCGCGGGCGAGCAGGCCGCGCGCACAGGCCGTGGCGAGGCGATCGAGCTCGCGGTAGCTGTACGCGCGCGGGCGCTCCCACTCGCGGCAGTCGATCACGGCGACGGCATCGGGGCGCTGGGAGAGATCGAGCAGATCCCCCAGGTTGACGACGCTGTCGAGGAACGGCGGCATGGAGGCTGGCGTTTAGACGGCCCGCGTGATCACCGGCGGCATCCGGTCGGCCCACGGCTGCACGGCCTCCCAGGCGGCGGCGGCGCGCAGCACGGCGGCCTCGCCCCGCGGCGGGCCGACGATCTGGAGCCCGATGGGGAGCCCCGCGCGCGTGAATCCGCACGGCACCGAGATGGCCGGCAGGCCGAGCACCGAGAACGCATAGGTCAGATACGAGCGCTGGAGCGTCTTGCCCGCGGCCTTGCCGCCGATCTCCATGGCATGCGGCAGCTCGATGGGGAAGGCCGGTCCGGCGGTGGTGGGCGTGAGCCAGAGATCGTGCGTCTCGAAGAACGTGCGGACGCGGTGCCAGAGCTGGGTCCGGAGGAGCTCCCCCCGGGCGACGTCGCGCGAGCTCAGCGCGAGCCCCTGCGTGGTGTTCTCCACGAGCCCGGCCTGGAGCTGATCGCGCCACCGATCGACCTTCTCGGCATGCCGGGCCACCATGAGGAAGCCGCGCGTGAGGGCCACGATCTCGGGCACGTCGCGCATGTCCGCGCTGGCGCGCTCCACGCGGGCGCCCAGCTTGCGAAAGACCCGCGAGGCATTCTCGCAGGCGGCGTCGATCTCCGGGTCGATCGTGACCAGCCCGCCCAGGTCTGGCGTCCACGCGATCCGCGATTCCTTGACCGAGGGCTGTCGCACGGCGGCGAGGAAGGGCCGGGTGTCCGCGGCGTAGCTCATGGGCGCTCGCGAATCCGCGGGCCCGGCCATGACGGAGAGCAGGAGCGCGGTGTCGGCGATCGTGCGCGCCATGGGCCCTTCCACAGAGTACGAGTCCCAGGCGAGCACTTCCGGGTAGCGGGGAATCAGGCCAGGCGTGGTGCGGAAGCCCACCACGCCGCAGAGCGCGGCGGGCCCGCGCAGCGAGCCCCCGAGGTCCGTGCCGTGCGCGATGGGACACATGCCCGTGGCCAGGGCGGCCGCCGAGCCCCCGCTCGACCCGCCGGAGCTCAGCGCGAGATTCCAGGGATTCCGCGTGGCGCCGAACACCTCGTTGACGGTGTTCGGGCCGAACGCGAACTCGGGCGTGTTCGTCTTGCCCAGCACGATGGCCCCGGCGGCCTTGAGGCGCGCGACGACCGCGGCGTCCTCCAGCGGGACGTGGTCCTCGAAGAGCTTCGAGCCGAACGTGGTGCGGATGCCCTTCGTGGGCGTCACGTCCTTGATGCCCACGGGAATGCCGTGCAGCGGGCCGAGCGACGCGGAGCGCCGGGTGAGCGCGGCGGTGGCGCGGCGGGCCTCGGCCAGGGCCGTGTCGCGGGTGAGCGTGACGATGGCGTTGACGAGCGGGTTGACGCGGTCGATGCGCTCGAGGACCGCCCGCATCACCTCGAGCGGCGAGACCTTGCGCGCGCGATAGAGGCGCGACAGCTCGGTAGCGGGCGTGAAGCACAGATCGCGCGGCATGGCGGTCCACGAATGATGCGGCGCGCCTCCGGGGCTGTCAAGGCCAGGCCTGT
>Ga0335071_10003290_pt1 | contig 17108 bp, 16 predicted proteins | sample Lox_Sample_15_FD_206724 | JGI IMG/M metagenome (GOLD analysis project Ga0335071, IMG submission 206724) | Soil microbial communities from Loxahatchee National Wildlife Refuge, Florida, United States - Lox_Sample_1.5 | ecosystem: Environmental > Terrestrial > Soil > Wetlands | place: USA... | reverse complement strand
TGCCGTGATCGGCCAGCCAGCGCTCCTGACCGCCGTCGGAGTAGTCCGAGACCATGAAGTCGCGCCAGGCGAGCGCCGCCGCGACGTCGACGTCGACGTCGGCGCTCGCCGCCGCGTCGCGCGCGCCCTGCACGGCCTCGCCCGGCCGCAGCAGCGTCTTCGACGGGATGCAGGCCCAGTACGAGCACTCACCGCCCACGAGCTCGCGTTCCACGACGGCCACCCGCAGGCCGCCCTCTGCCAGGGCCCCGGCGCAGTGCTCGCCCGGGGAGCCGGCGCCGAGCACGATCACGTCGTAGTCGCGGCTCATGTCGGCAACTCGGCGCCGGCCCGTTCCGCCGCCATGTAGGCGGCATACCAGTCCGGCCAGTTCTCGTCGTACTCGCCGCCGGCGCGCTTCTCGTGCTCGCCGTGGGCCACCGAGGCGCGGCGCATCGCCTCGGCCAGGTCCGCGACCGACGCGAAGCTCGTCTCGGCGTCGTCGACGCGACCGGGCAGCCGCGTCGTGACCTCCTGCAGCAGCCAGCCGTTGCCGTCGGGGTCGGTGAACGTGTCGAACGAGCCGTAGCTTGCGCGATCGGGCGCGGGCCCGCTGACGCGGCCGTCCCTGCCGTCGAGCTGGAACTGGGCGCCCGGCGTCCCGGCATGGAACACCTGACCGATCCCGACTCCACGGGCGGCGAGCTCGTCGCGCGCGGCCTCGATGTCGTCGACGATCAGATAGAGGCCCTGGGCCGAGCCTGGCGCGGCCGATGTCACGTTGGTGCCGAACTGGATCGAGCAGCCCGAGCCGGGCGGCGTGAACTGCACGATGCGAAAGCCGTTGTCGAAGGCGAAGTCGGCATCCAGGCGCCACCCGAGCCCCCCGTAGAACTCCTTCGCGCGATCCACGTCCGAGACGGGGATGACGGCGACTTCGAGCTTCATGGCGACGCTCATGCGGCTCTCCCTTCCTGTGTCCTTGCGCCCCGCGATCGAGTCGAGGGTGATCTGGTCTGCTCCCGACGAGGCCTTCGATGCCACGCGCCGGCCGATGGTGGCGGCTCTCCTACGCCGCTCGCTCGCGCCAGTTCCTCGGCGGACCCGGGCTCCAGCCCGGCGGATGGCTCGCCGAGTCTTCGAACTCGGGCAGCTCGGTGAGGAGGTCGTCGGCGTAGCAGTAGACCCAGTCCTCGCCCGGCTCGTAGGACTGGATCACCGCGTGCCCGCTCTCATGGGCATGAGCCGAGGCGTGGCGGTTGGGCGAATCGTCGCAGCAGCCGACATGACCGCAGGTGAGGCACCGTCTCAGATGCATCCAGTGCCCGCCGCCGGCCAGGCACTCCACGCAGCCGGGTCCGCTCGGTTCGACAGCGGGATCCGCTTTGGCGATGTGGTCGCAGGCCTCATCCATCACGGTCTCCTTTCCAGCCCTGCCTCACCTACGCCTTGCCGATTCCTTGCTGCAGATAACGCGTTCCGCGGGAACGCGACCGCTTGGGAGGCTGTGTGGAGGCGAAAGGAGCGTGGTGAACGAAGAGGAGAAGCGCGTCGTGATCGTCACCGGGGTCATCCAGACGCCGGCTCACCCGCCTGCGTCCTACGACGGTCAGGCGAGGCGCCAGCCCCTGGGGCATGTGGGACAGGTCCAGGACGTGCTCGAAGGCGTCCTCTTCCTGGAATCGTCTCCGTTCGTCACCGGCGAGATCCTGCACATCGACGGCGGCCAGATCGCCGGTCGCTGAGAGCCTGGACCTCTAGTTCCACTTCTTCGCGGCGACGATGGCGCGTGTGCCGCGAAACGAGCGTTCAGGTCCCATGAGACCCCCGGACTTCGACGTTTCAGACCCCTCGCGCGGACCGAGGAGTGCGGTTACCGGTGTGGCCTGTGGGATCGACTCGCCGCGCCGGTCCACTCAGCTTACTGCCAACGCCGGCCCCGGGGAGGCCTTCTGGACGAATGTTCTATGCGCGGGCGAAGTCTCTCTCCGGCGCGGCCTCGCCGCCGGCGGCCCTCCCCTCGGCTTCAGCCCGACGGGTTTGAGCAACGCGCGCGGGGTGAGGATGAAACGGGAACACCGTCGTTCTCGAGACAAGGAAACTGTCGTCCACCGACTGGTGCAGCCGCAAGCATGCCCCTCGCCCGCGAATGCCGGCCACTGACCATTGCCTTCCCGAACGGCGGGACAGAGCCCTGATGCCGACGCCCCGGCACGGATCTGAAGCGAGCCGTCCGGCGCCCGGCCCGGCGGTCACGGGGTCCTGCCCGGCGTGCGGGGCGACACACGACGCGAGCGCCCGCTTCTGCCCGTCGTGCGGCGCGGCGCTGCCCGTGGTGTGCCGGCGCTGCGGCGCGGCCCTGGCGCAGGCCGATCTGTTCTGCTCCCAGTGCGGTGAGCGCGTCGCGACCGCCCTCCCGGTCGCGGCCCCGACGTTGCAGGTCGCTCCCCCGCCGCAGCCGGCCTCTGCGCCGGCTGCGCGAGAGTCGGCCCTGGCCGTAGGCGGCGAAGAGCGCAAGCTCGTCACCATCCTGTTCGCCGACGTCGCCGGCTCCACCGGGCTGGCCGACCGCCTCGATCCCGAGCGGCTCCGCGAGGTCATGCAGCGCTACTTCGACGCGATGCGCGAGGAGATCGAGGCCGAGGGCGGCACCGTCGAGAAGTTCATCGGCGACGCCGTGATGGCGGCCTTCGGCGTGCCGACCGCCCACGAGGACGATCCCTCGCGGGCGCTACGGGCCGCCGACGCGATGTGCCGCCGGCTCGAGGCGGTCAACGCCGATCTCGCCGTCTCGCACGGACTCAGCCTGCAGATGCGCATCGGGGTGAACACCGGGGAGGTGCTCACCACGACCATGCCGGAGCCTGGCGCGGCGATGGCCACCGGCGACGCGGTCAACGTCGCCGCCCGCCTCCAGACGTCGGCCGAACCCGGCGAGGTGCTGGTCTCGGAGCGCACGGCGCGAGCGGCCTGGGGCTTCGCATTCGCCCCTCGCGGAACGTTCGACCTGCTGGGCAGGCGCGAGCCGGTGCGCGCCTTCCGGGTGACGGAGCAGGTCGGCGGGTCGGACCGCGGCTTGCCGCGGCTCACCGCTCCCCTGGTGGGCCGCGAGGCCGAGCTCGCCATCCTCGAGACGATCTACGCTCGCACCGCCGAAGAGGGCAGGTCTCACGTCGTGACGGTGTACGGCGACGCCGGCGTAGGCAAGAGCCGGCTGGTCGGTGAGCTTCTCGAGCGCCTGCAGGACCGCTCACCCGCGCCGCTGGTGCTGCGCGGACGGTGCCTGCCCTACGGCGACGGGGTCACCTACTGGCCGCTGGCGGAGATGCTGAAGGCGTACGCCGGGATCAAGGACACCGACAGCACCGCCGAGGCCCTCGCCAGGATCCACGAGGCGACGGCGGCCCTGCGGGACTCGGTGGAAGTGGGCGACGGCGACCCACAGCACACGGCGGCGCTGCTTGCCTACACGATCGGCGTGCCCGACCTGCGCGCGGTCGCTGCCAGGGCGGACCCGCAGGAGATCCGTCGACAGGTGCACCTCGCCTGGCGCACCTTCTTCGCTTCTCTCGCCGTGTCGGGCCCTGTCATCGTGCTCGTCGAGGACATCCACTGGGCCGATCCAGCGCTGCTCGACCTGCTCGACGAGCTGGGAGAACGCACCCAGGGACCCGTCCTGTTCGTCTATCCATCGCGGCCCGACCTGGTGGCGACCCGGTCCCGCTGGGGCGGCGGCCGGCGCAACTCGGTCGCCGTGTCGCTTGACCCGCTGGCTCCGAACGAAGCCGACCGACTGGTACGGGCACTGCTGAGCGTCGACGACCTGCCCGCCTCGCTGAACGAGCGCATCCTCGAACGGGCCGAGGGCAATCCGTTCTTCCTCGAGGAGATCCTGCGACGGCTGATCGACGAAGGAGCCATCGGTTGCGAGCAGGGTCGCTGGTGCGCGGCCCCCGGGATCGAGGACATCGAGCTGCCCGACTCGGTGCAGGGCGTCCTGGCGTCGCGCATCGACCTGCTCGCCCCCGCGGACAAGCGCGTCCTGCAGGCGGCCGCCGTCGTCGGCCGCGTCTTCTGGCGCGAGCCGTTGCGCCTGCTCACGGCCGGGCCGCTCGAGGACGGGCCGGTCGACCTCGCACACGAGGAGAGCCTGTGGCGCCTGGAGGAGCGCGAGCTGGTGAGCCCCAGGGTGGGCTCGGCGTTCGCGGGGCAGCCGGAGTACAGCTTCAAGCACGTCCTCACGCGTGACGTCGCCTACGACGGCATCCCACGGCGTGATCGCGGCGCCGCGCACGCCCAGGTCGCCCGCTGGCTCGAAGCCACGGCCGGCGAGCGCTCGCGCGAGTTCGGCGAGCTGCTCGCGCACCACTACGCCACCGCGGTGAGCCTCGCCGAACAAGCAGGCTCGGCACCCGACCCGAGCCTGCGGGCAGCCGCCATCCGCTGGCTGCTGCGCGCATCCGACGATGCCCTGTGCACGTATGCGCTCGGGAAGGCCCAGCGGCTCGCTCACGATGCCCTGGCGCTGGCCGAGCGAGACGTGGAGCGCTGTGACGCCCTGACCGCCCTGGGCGAGGCCTACATGGCGGACATGCGGGGCGACCATGCCTGGCGGCACTTCGCCGGCGCCGCCGCGGTGGCCGACGCCAGCGCCGAGATCTCAGACACGCGCACCGCGTACCTCATCGGGCGTGCGTGCGACCTGCCGATGCGCTGGCCCGGGACGATGAGCATCCGTGTCCCCGAGCCCGAGGTACGGGCGCTGCGCGATCGTGGCCTCGAGCTGGTGGGATCCGGCGACAGTCGCGAGCGGGCCAACCTGCTCGCGATCAGCGCTTCCTGGCCGTTCGCCTTCCCCGCGGACTCACCCGAACCGATCGAGGACTACGTGGCACGCGGGCTGGAGGCGGTCGACATCGCGCTGCGCCTCGGTGACGCCGATCTCGCGTCGGCGTGCTACGACGCGGTCTCGGGGAGTTACGGCGCGCGCGGCGACTATCGCTCGTCGATGGAGATCTGGCGCCGGCGCTGGGAGCTGCGCGACCGGGTCACCGACGACCTCGAGCTCGCCGACCTGTATGGGACGGGGGCCTGGGAAAGCTGGGAGGTCGCTGACTACGAGGGTGCGATGCGCTACGCGGATGCGCTGGCAGCTCGGATCCATCACCCAGACGTGCACTCGGAGGCCTGGCGGGTGGCGGCGCTGTTCCGCCTCGGCCGCTGGGACGAGGCCCTGGCGACCTTCGAGGTGCTGCGCGACCTCCTGGACACGCGACGGGACAACCCGCCGAACGCCCTGACGCACATGTACGGCGCGGCGGCGCTCATGCGGCAGGTGCGCCGCGAGCGGCGCGAGGCCGACGATCTCGCAGCCGCCCTAGCTGTCGTGCGAGAGGATGGCTGCCGCGTCTACGCCTGGCGGATCCAGGTGGCGCTCCAGCGCGGCGAGCTCGAGCGCGCGAGGCGGTTGCTGTCGAGCCCGCCACCGGCGTGGCAGACCGACGCCTCGGAGGTGTGGGAGGTCCGTTGCGACGCGACCCTCGCGCTTGGGGAGTGGGAGCGCGCCGCCCAGGTGGCGGCGAGCGCCCGCCTGTGCGTCGAGACGGGCGGTTCTCCATCCGTGACCGCGATGGCCGACCGGCTGGAGGGCGCTGCGGCGCTCGCCGCGGGCGCCGTCGAAGATGCCGTCGAGTCGCTGACGGCCGCCGCGCGGAAGTTCGACGAACTGGAGATGGTCTGGGAGGCGGCTCGCACGCGACGACTCCTCTCGGTCGCGCTGGCGCGCGCCGGGCGGCCTGACCTGGCGGCGAGCGAGCAGGCCACCGCCGACCTGACCCAGGGAGCGCTCGGCGTCGTCGACGACCGGATCATTGACACCGCTCTCGATGCTCTGACCTGAGAAGGAGAGATCATGGTCCTGCACGTGACCACAGTGGCGCCCGCAAGAGGGGCGGCCGACAAGAGCCCGCATGAGGGCGGGTCTGGGTCTCCGTGGCCCGGCTGGGTCGAGCTCCTGGCGGAGGTGCCCCTGTTTCGCTCCTTGCCGAAGCGTCACCTGCGGCGGGTGGCCCGTCTGGCCCACCTGCGCTGGTACGCGGACGGCTGGACCGTGGCTCGCATCGGCACGCCGGGCGACGCCTTCTACACCATCCTCGACGGCCGCGCTCAGGTCCGCACGAGCGACGGTCACACGCGTGTGCTGGAGCCGGGCGCGTTCTTCGGGGAGCTCGCCCTGCTCGACGACGCGCCTCGGACGGCGACGGTGACGTCGGCGGGCGGGCTCACGGTCGCGCGCCTCGCCCGCGCCGACTTCGCCAGGCTTCTGCGTGAGGAACCGGCCATCGGTCTCGGCCTGGCGCGCGGGCTCGTCGTCGTCGTACGAGATATCGAGGCCGACGGCGGGGGCGGCTCGACCCTCCAGAGACGACCCGACCACGAGCGACTCGGCCCCCTACTGTTGGAGCACGACGTCGCCGACTCTCCGAACGAGACCACATCCGCGGCGATCACGACCCAGGAGCCGCTCGCGCTGATCGCCCGCATCCCCCTCTTCGAGGCGCTGAACAAACGCCATCTGCGGCGGGTCCTGCGCATCGCCGAGCAGAGGTCCTACGCCGAGGGTGAGACGGTCGTGCGCGCCGGTGTGCGGGGAGAGGCGTTCTACGTCGTCCTCGACGGTCGCGCCCGGGTGGAGAGGCCCGACGGTCACAAGCACGGACTCGGACCCGGCGACTTCTTCGGTGAGCTGGCGCTGCTCGACGACGCACCGCGCTCGGCGACCGTCGTCGCCGCCGGCGAGCTCACGACACTGCGCGTCGGCCGGCCGGCGTTTGCCAAGCTGCTGCGCGAGGAGCCGACCGTAGCCGTCGGCCTGGCCCGGGGCCTCGCGGCCATCGTGCACGACCTGCAGCCGGCCGCGGCCTCGCGCGAGTCGCCTGCGATCCGAAAGTCGGCCTGACCGGCGGTCCTTTGGCCCCTACCGTCGAGCCAGGCGCCCGGAGACCTCATCGAGCCGCCTCATCTCGTCGTCGCCGAGCGACAGGCCCATGGCGGCGGCGTTGGCAGCAGCCTGATCCGGGCGTGAGGCGCCCGGGATGGCCACGACGGTCTCGCCGTAACGGGCAAGCACCCAGGCCAGGGCGACCTGCGCGGCGGAAGCACCCTGCGAGACGGCGATCCCCTGCAGCTCCTCGATCAGTGGTCGGGTGCGCGTGAGGCTTTGTCGCCGATAGGCGCGCCCGGCCGGACTCACCCTGAGCCGCCGAGCTCTCGGCAGGGATCCCGCCAACCCGGGGTCGTCGTGGAACTTGCCGCTCAGCAGTCCCTGGGCAAGCGGTGAGTAGGCGATCAGCGTGACGCCGAGACTCTTGGCGGCATCGAGCACGCCATTCCGCTCGATGCGCCGGTCCAGGAGGTTGATCCGCACCTGGTTCGACGCCAGGACCAAGCCCTCTGCGCGCAATGCCTCACTGGCGCGCAGCATCTGGCCGGCCGAGAAGTTGCTGACTCCGATCGCATGGATGCGCCCGGCCCGGGCAAGCCTGGCCATCTCCCGCATCTGGGCGCCGATCGAGGAGAGGCTCCAGGGCTGGTGCACCTGATAGAGGTCGATCGGGTATCCCTGAAGGCAGCCCAGCCGCGCGTCGATCGTGCGGGCGATGTCGCCCGCGGTCCGCAGAGCCGGCCACCACTTGGTGGCCACCGCGACCGCGCCGGTCTGCACGTCGAGGTCGAGCAAGGCGGTGCTGAGAGCGCGTTCGGAGCGGCCGTTGCCGTAGATCTGGGCGGTGTCGAACCAGTCGATGCCACCCTCGAGAGACGCCGCGACCACCTCGTCGATCGTTCTCTGGTCGAGGGCGGCCCACATGCCTCCGGTGAGACCTCTACCTTGCGAGAACTGCCAGCAGCCCAGGCCGATGGCCGAGACCTCGATATCGGTGCGCCCCAACCGCCGTCGGTCCATGAGGTACTCCTTGCCGCGCCCCGGAAGACGACCGGCAGGATCCGGACGTGAGGCTCGCTTCCTCAAATACCCGACGGCCATGATCGAGACACTCTGGTATCGTGCTCGGATGAACGTGCGCGCGCTGCTCAGTCGTCTGAACCCAAAGGCATACGAGCGCGTGAGATGCGACCGCTGCAACGGCACCGGCTTCGAGCTCACAAACGGCAAACCCTCCTATCGTCGCAGGGGCCCGGTACCCTGTGAGAAGTGTCACGGCAGAGGCTGGTTCCTGGTCAGACGGGGGCCGACCTAGAGGGCGATCGCCCGAGAAAGCAAAGCGATAGCCACGAGAGTCGGCCCCTCGGGGGAGAGCGCAAACGCTCAGGCCCGGTCCCATCGCCGCGCCTTCGGGAAGACAGACATGGTCAGGTCCTCGGCCGCTCGTGTCTGCGGCGCCGGGCGACCCTGCTGTCGGCAACGAGAGGGAGTGACCATGCCCGAACGAGACGGGTACATCCCCGGCGTACCCTGCTGGATCGACACGAGCCAGCCCGATCCCGAGACCGCCGCCGCCTTCTACCGCGCCTTGTTCGGCTGGGAGCTCGAAGACGTCATGCCGCCGGGCTCGCCGAGCAAGTACTACATGGCCCGCATCCGCGGCGGCGACGTGGCCGCCATCGGTGGACTGCCGGAAGGCGCGCCGGCGATCGCCACCTGGAACACCTACATCTGGGTCGCGAGCGTCGATGAGGCCGCCGCCAGGGTCGTCGCGGCCGGCGGGCGCACGCTCACGGAGCCGTTCGATGTGACAGACGCCGGACGCATGGCGGTCTTCGCGGATCCCGAGGGCGCCGTCTTCTCGGTCTGGCAGGCCGGGCGGCACAGGGGCGCGCGGATCGTCAACGAGTCTGGCTCGCTGAACTTCAACGGGCTGAACACCCGCGACGTCGCGGCCGCGAAGAGGTTCTACGGCGCCGTCTTCGGCTGGCAGACGCTGAGCATGGCCGGCGCCGAGCTGTGGACGCTGCCCGGCTACGGCGATCACCTCGAGGAGCGCGACCCCGGGCTGCGCGAACGCACCGCCCAGATGGGCGCCGCGGGCTTCGAGGACGTCGTCGCGAGCATCAACCCGATACCCGCCGAGCAGGCCGATACCCCGCCCTCCTGGAGCGTCACGTTCGCCATCGACGACGCCGACGTACTTGCCGAGAGAGCGGTCGAGCTGTGCGGCAAGGTCGTCGCCCCGCCGTTCGACGCCCCCTGGGTGAGGACGACCGTGATCGCCGACCCCCAGGGAGCCACCTTCATCGCCAGCAAGTTCGTGCCCCAGACCAGGAGCCGGAGCGAGTCGGCCGGCAGGGCGGCGTAGTCGTGGCAAGCACGGTCGAGCACATCGCGATACCGGAACAGACGATCGCCTACCTCTCTGTGCACGGCTCGGTGAGAAAGACGCAAGAGCCGTTCGCGCGGCTGTTCGCTGCTCTCGCCAAGGCCGGCGTGCCGCCGGCCGGCCCGCCGATGGCGCGCTTCGACCTGGACCTGTCCGATCCCGACGACGCCGACTATGAAGTGGCCGTGCCGATCGCCCCCGGTCTCGGCGGCGCGCTGCGCGACAACGCCGAGAACGTGCGCGCGGGCACCCTGCCGGCCCACTACGCCCTCGTCACCATCCACAAGGGCCCGTATGAAGAGATCGGTGCGGGCTACACCGCACTCACCGAGGAGCTCGACGCACTCGGCCACGGCGTGGCCGGCCCGGCCAGCGAGGTCTACCTGGTCGGCGCCGACAGCGGCGCGGCGCCGGCCGAGTTCGTCACCGAGGTGCGGTTGCCGGTCGAGAGCTGACCCTTCAGCCGCCGCGCGAGCCCCCGACACTCGACCGGCGCGCGTCATCGAGCTGATCCAGGGTCGGGATGCCCTTGTTGCCGAGCTGCGTGACCTTCAGGGCCGCGGACCAGGCCGCGGTGTCGAAGCACTCGGCGGGCGACCTGCCCATCGCCAGGGCCCAGGCGTAGGCACCGTGGAACGTGTCGCCGGCTCCGCACGAATCGACGCCGGCGACCGGTACAGCGGCCCAGCGCCGCAGGGACTCGGGTCGCTTGCTCGTCGTGAACACACCCCCGCGTGGCCCCTGGGTCACGGCGAACACCACGCGGCCATGACCGCCCCAGAGCTCGAGGGCCGCCCTCTCCGCCTGGTGTCCCGACTCCTTCAGGGCGTACTTCTCGGGCGCGATCACGTGATCGCCGCGGCCCAGGAGGCCCGCCGTCCACGGCCGCCCGCTGCCGGTGTCGATGACGGTGGTGATGCGCCGCTTGTCGCACTCGTCGAGCGCCGCCGACGCCAGGGCTTCGTCGGTGGCGTCGACGAGCGCGACGTCGACGCCGTCGAGAAAGGCGGGCAAGCGCTCGATCATGCGCCCATCGGCCATCGGCTGCGGCAGCCAGATGATCGTCCGGGTGGCGTCGCCCGGCACGACCATGACCGCCGAGTGCTGGGAGGGCTGGTCGTAGGTCACCCACGTGCACTCGACGCCCTCGGCCTGCAAGTGTGCCTTCAGGATCTCGGCGTGTACGCCTGTGCCGCAGGCCGCCAGCAGCCTGGTCGCGCCCCCCAGCCTCTTGGCGGCGACTGCGCCCCGGCCGGCCGTTCCCCCCACCTCGGTGTGATACTCGAGCGCGGGGTTCACCGAGTCGGGCTTGGGGTGGTCCGCGAGGACGTAGAGGTGGTCCAGCGTCGCCATGCCGATCGTCGCGATCACCGGCGCGCGACTCGCTGCAGCCTCTCCACCCACTCGAAGCCTCCTCCGTGGTCGACGGACAGACAGTACCATCCCACGCGTGATCAAGGAGTGAGCCGTCCGCCTACTCTTCCCCGTCCCAGTAGCCGCAGCGCTCGGAGCGTCCGATCACGCCGAGACCGAAGAAGGCCTTCGCCGCTGTGCGTGTGGGCCGGCGTCGAGCGTTTGCCGGGCTCGATCTCGAAACGGCGCATCCCCAGCCCGTCGCTGCCGCGGCGATGTTACATCGACGTATCATCAGCGCAGGACTGCGGAGGGAGTGCGATGATCGAACGGATCGAAGACGCGCCGGCCGGTGTGCTGGCGTTCAAGGCGGTCGGCGAGGTCGGCCTGGAGGACTACACCCAGGTCCTGAAGCCGGCGATCGACTCGGCGACGGCGGGCGGCCGCAAGATCAGGGCCGTCTTCCTGATCGGCCCGGAGTACACCGGCTACGCCAAGGGCGTCAAGCGCGAGGACCTCGGTATCGGCCTGGGCTTCCTGCGCAAGTGGGAGCGCTGCGCCGTCGTGACCGATTCGCCCGGGATCGGCGACCTGATGCGCCGCTTCGGCTGGATGATGGGCCGGCGCCTGAAGCACTTCAGCGTGGCGGACCTGGCGGCGGCGATGGAGTGGGCCGCGGGACGGTAGGCGGAAACGGGGCGGGCGCGGCTTCGCCGGGTATATGCGGGCGGGATCACCGCCAATGCGTCACCGGCAATGCTCACAGGAGGATCAGCGTGCCCACGGTCGTTGATTTCGCAGACGTGTCCACCGTCGGCCTGGAGAGCTCGCCTGTAGCAGCAGCGCTCGCCGGCCTGCGGGCCAACGAAGCCCGCTACTACATGAACAAGTACAAGCATGCGTTCACCGTCACAGAGGCGAGCGAGAGCCAGGACACCCTCGACTACGTGAACAAGGTCCTCAAGAACGAGCGTGGCATCGAGCTGCACGCCAAGCCTCTGCAGACGTCGCGCTTCCAGGTCGGCAACCTCAGGATGGCCTACGTCTTCTATGAGGACGGCCTTGGGCTCAACGTCATGTACGACCTCGATGACCCCAAGAAGCGAGCGGTCGGCTTCAAGCTCTCCGAGGGGATGGACGTGCCGAGCGAGCTCTCGACCTTCAAGTTCGCCAGGCAGAAGTCGAGGCTGGCCGGGACGATCCGGGGCTCATACTTCGTGATCAAGGGCGAGTACTAGCGGCCGCTGCCGGCCCGGACCCTCGCCGCACTCGCAGGACTTATCCGGCAGATGTTCGACTGGGCGTGCCGTCGAGCGGCGCCACGGTCTTGGTCATCACCGTCGTCGGCCCGCCGTCGGCGATCGCCCGCTCGAGCGTCGTCCAGCCGAGATGCGCGTAGAAGGTCTCCTTCTCGGGGGTGTGGAGGTAGAGGGGCGAGAGGCCCCGCCCGGTCGCGACGGCCTCGACGGCCTCGACGAGCGCGCGCCCCAGGCCGCGGCCACGCATGTCGTGCCGCACGCAGACCCAGCCGATCCAGAAGTCGGCGTCGGCCGCGTACTCGATCTCGCGGAACTTGAGGGTCGCCGTGGCGACCGGCTCGTCGCCGAGCAGACCCACGAGGCAGACCGGCAGTGCATCGTCGCCCAGGCACGCCTCGAGCTGCGCGGCGTACGAGGCCGCCGATCGTTCCGGCGTGCCGTCGCCCCAGGCGAGCGAGAACCAGCCGGCCAGGGCCGGCAGGGCGTCGGGACACTCGCGCAGGTCGCCTATGGTCAGCCCGGCCGTGGGGATCGTCGATCCACCCAAGGCCCCTTCCAGCTCATCGACGCCCACGAACCGGGCGCCTGCCGCCGCGAGGCGCTCGACGATGGCCGGCAGGGCCGCGACGGTGACGTCGGGCCAGCTGTGCAGGAGGACACGCGCCCCGTCGCCGTGTCTTCGACAGCCCTCCACCGTCGACTCGGCCACGGCAGCGGGCCAGTCGCCTCCTCGCCGGTCCGCCCAGTCCCTGGGCTCGACGTCCCAGCCGACGTGTCGATACCCCAGCTCGCGGAGCACGGCGAGCACAGCCGGGTCGCCCGCGCCGTCACCGTTCGGGCAGCGAAACCAGGGACGCGGGTCGACACCGGACACGGACGTGATCACCTCGTGCGCCCGGGCCACCGTCGTGCGAAGACCGGACGGCGTGAGCATCGTGGCGGGCGTGTGGTAGTAGGAGTGATTGCCGATCAGGTGGCCATCGTCGCGGATGCGCCGGGTGAGGTCGGGGTGAGCGCCGGCCCAGCGACCCTGCACGAAGAACGTGGCGCGCACCGATCGTTCGCTCAGGATGTCGAGCAGACGGACCGGATTGTCCTGGACCGCCGGCAGTCCGCCGAACTCCGTGTCGATGGTGAGCGCGACGCGCATCGCTTCAACTCCCGGGACTCATAGGAAGATTTCCTAACGGTTTCCCTTGGGCGCAGCATACAGTAGGATGCGGCGCATGGGAATCAAGATCGCGGTCATCGGCGCCGGCAGCACGTACACGCCCGAGCTCGTCGAGGGGATCGGGCTGCGCGCCGGGGTGCTGCCGGTCGACGAGCTCGTCCTCCACGACATCGACGAGGGCCGCCTCGACGTGGTCGGCGGCCTGGCCGAGCGCATCCTGGGCAGTCTCGGCTTCGCCGGCAGCTGCGTCCGCACGACCGACCGTGAGCGGGCGATCGCCGACGCCTCGTTCGTGCTCGTGCAGCTCCGCGTGGGCGGCATGGCCGCGCGCCTGCGCGACGAGGAGATCCCGTTGCGTCACGGCTGCATCGGCCAGGAGACCACCGGGCCGGGTGGCTTCGCCAAGGCGTTGCGCACCATCCCCGTGGTCCTCGAGATCGCCGAGCAGACGGCGGAGCGCGGCGCGAGCGGCGCCTGGCTGCTCGACTTCACGAACCCGGCCGGCCTCGTCACTCAGGCCCTGATCAACGAGGGTCACCGCGCCGTAGGCCTCTGCAACGTGCCGATCGGCTTTCGCAGCCACTTCGCCGGGCGCCTCGGGGTCGACCCCTCGAGCGTGCTGGTCGAGCACGTCGGCCTCAACCACCTGAGCTGGGTCCGCAGGGTGGTCGTCGATGGGGTCGATCGCCTTCCCGAGCTGATCGACGCCGACGCCGACGAGCTCGCCGCCGAGGTGGAGCTGCCGGTCGAGATCGTCCGTCTGCTGCACGCGGTCCCCTCCTACTACCTGCGCTACTACTACCAGACGTCGCGGGTCCTCGAGGAGCTCAGGGTCGCCGAGCCGAGGGCCGCCACGGTCATGCGCATCGAGCGCGGGCTCCTCGAGATGTACGCCGACCCGGAGCTGCGAGTGAAGCCCAAGCTGCTCGAGGAACGCGGCGGAGCGCTCTACTCCGAGGCGGCCGCGATGCTCGTCGAGTCGCTGCTGGGCGACCGCGGCGATGTGCAGGTGGTCAACACGCGCAACGACGGCGCCCTGCCCGGGCTCGCCGACGACGACGTCGTCGAGGCGCCGTGCCGGATCACGCGCGACGGCCCCAGCGTCCTTCCACTCGAGCCCCTGGGGCCTGAGATGCTCGGCCTCGTGCAGCAGGCCAAGGCCTACGAGCGCCTGGCGGCGGCCGCCGCCGTGAGCGGCGAGCGCCGCCTGGCGCTTCAGGCGCTGATGGCCAACCCGCTCGTCGGCGACTACGACGTCGCCGCCGCGCTGCTGCCGGAGCTTCTCGAAGCGAACCGCGACCATCTCCCCCGTTTCTTCCCGCGCGGCTGAGCCGTGCTGACCGGCCAACCGCAGCTCCTGCGGGCGATCAACGAGCGGCGCGTCCTCGAGCTCATCAAGGAGGCCGGCTCGACCTCGCGGGTCGCGATCGCGCAGGCCAGCGGCCTCTCCAAGCCGACCGTCTCGCTCGCGCTCGCCGGCCTCCTCGAAGCCGGCCTCGTGCATCAGGTCGGCCGCGCGAGTGGTGGCAGGGGGCCGCGCGCCCTCCTCTATGAGCTCGACCCACGCTCCGGCTGGGTGGTCGGCGTCGACGTCGGCCAGCGCTGGGTGCGGGCCGCGGCGGCCGATATCACTGGTCGCATCGTCGCCCGGCGAGACGAGCGCGCGCGGCTGCGCGGCACGCGCGAGCTGGTCGCCCAGATCGGCCGCCTCACTCGAGCCGTCGCCGACGACGCCGGCACCGAGTGGACCAGCATCACACACGCGACCATCGGCAGCCCGGGCGTGCTCGACCCCGGGCGCGAGCTCGTCGAACACGCCCCCAACATCCCGGGGTGGGGCCGGCGTGGCCTGGTCGACGCGCTGCGCGACGAGCTCGGCACCTCTCTCAGTGTCGAGAACGACGTGAACCTCGCCGCCCTCGGCGAACGGGCGCACGGCCTCGGACGCGACGAGACCAACTTCGCCTGCCTCTGGGTCGGTACCGGGGTCGGCGTCGGCCTGATCATCGACGGCGAGCTCTATCGCGGCGCCGGGGGCGCCGCCGGTGAGATCGGCTATCTGCCGATCGGCGAAGGCGACCCGTACGACCCGGCGCACCGCTCCCGCGGTCAGTTCGAAGAGGCCGCGGCCGCCAGCGGCGTCGTGCGCCACGCCCGAGAGCTGGGCATGACCAGGCCGCTCACGTCACGAGCGATCTTCCGCGCCGCACGGCGCGGCGACGAGCGGGCGCTCACCGTCGTCGCCGCCGAGGCCCGGCGACTGGCGCTCGCCATCGCCGTGATCGTGCCGGTCGTCAACCCTGCACTCGTGATCCTCGGGGGCGGCATCGGCGCCAACGGAGACCTGCTGCTCGGGCCGATCGAGGACGAGCTGAAGCTCCTCACGCCGTTCCGCCCGCGGCTCGCCGTCTCGCAGCTCGGCGAAGAGGCGGTGCTGACCGGCGCGGTGGCGTCCGCCCTGGCGGCGGCACAGGATCGCCTGTTCACCCGTACCGGCGGCGACGGCCAGACGTTCTAGGACGACGCCTCAGAGCGTCCTTGTCACCTTGTGGAGGCCGCGGGGGCGGTCGGGGTCGTTGCCGCGCGCGATGGCGAGGTGCAGGGCCAGGAGCTGGCCGGGCACGATGGCCGCGAGCGGCGACAGCGGCTCGGGCAGCTCACAGGCAAAGCTCAGCCAGCGGCTGCGCGCGCCGTCCGCCCGGGGCGCGCCGGCGGCACCTGCCGCATCGCTCCTGCGCCGCGCACGATCCGCGCCGCCGGCGCCGGCCGCAGTCCCCTCAACGACGATGAGCTCCGCCTCTCGGGCCGCCAGGTCCTGCACCAGCGTCAGCATGGCGGCATGGGTGGCCCCCGGCAGGACGAACGCCAGCGCCGGGTAGCCGTGCTCCACGACGGCGATCGGGCCGTGCATGAGATCGGCGGCCGAGTAGGGCATGGCCGCGATGTACGAGGTCTCCTTGAGCTTGAGCGCGGTCTCGAGCGCCGTGGCGAAGTTGTAGCCGCGCGCCGCGACCAGGAGTCGCTCGCTGAAGCGCAGCCAGCGAGCGACGTCGGCGACCTCCTCTTCGAGGCCGAGGGCGGCGTGCATCGCGGCCGGCACCCGGCGCAGCGCCCCGAGCAGCTCGCGGTCGCCGCACCAGGTCGACCAGAACTGCGCGAGGGCCGTGAGCTGACTCGTGTAGGTCTTGGTCGCCGCCACGGCGCGCTCTGGACCGGCTCCGGTGGCAAGCACGCAGTGCGCCCGCCCGGCGAGCACGCTGCTGTCGTCGTTGGTGACGGCGATCGTGAACGCGCCGGCCTCGCGGGCGCGGGTCAGGTACTCCGCGACGTCGGGCGTCTCGCCACTCTGGCTGATGGCAAAGACGAGGCACCGGCGAAAGTCGGAGGGCTTCCTGTAGAGAGTGGCGGCACTGGGTATGGCGAGGCCCGCCGGCAGGCCGGCGTTGATGGTGGCGAGGTACTTGCCGTAGACGGCGGCGTTGTCGCTCGTGCCTCGCGCGCAGTACAAGACGAAGCGCACGTCGGCTTTGCGGGCCGCGGCGGCCGCCTCGACGAACGGAGTCGGGTCCGAGGTCAGCCGTTCGACGATCCCCGCCTGTTCGAGGATCTCGTCGCGCATGAGGCTCATCTGGCTAGAGGCGCTCGCCGGTCTCGGAGTCGAACCAGTGCGCCTCGGCCGCTATCGGCGAGAGCGCGACGTGGGCCCCCCGGCGCGGCGCCTTGCGCACCCCCACGCTGGCGACGAGCTTGACCGTCTCGCCGTCGAGCTCCGTGGTGCAGTAGACGTGGGCCTCGGCGCCGATCTCCTCGACCATCTCGACGCTGGCCGGAATGCCCTCCGCGGCGAGCTCGAGCGACTCGGGCCTGAACCCGACCGTGACGTCGCGCCGGCCCGCGGAGGTGAGCGCGACGGCCGCGGCCGGCAAGGCGACCTTCGCGCCGGCCAGCGATACGGCGCCGTTGGCCCCGAGCTGGGCGGTCAGCAGGTTCATCGCAGGCGAGCCGATGAAG
>Ga0335071_10003288_pt1 | contig 17117 bp, 5 predicted proteins | sample Lox_Sample_15_FD_206724 | JGI IMG/M metagenome (GOLD analysis project Ga0335071, IMG submission 206724) | Soil microbial communities from Loxahatchee National Wildlife Refuge, Florida, United States - Lox_Sample_1.5 | ecosystem: Environmental > Terrestrial > Soil > Wetlands | place: USA: Florida... | reverse complement strand
TGGCAGTCTCTTGTGGCATATTCCAGTAGCCGCTGAACACGCTTGGTCCGCGCACAAGCAGTTCGCCGTCGTCGGCGATTCGCACTTCGACGTTCGCGAGCGGGCGTCCTACGGAGCCGAGCTTGTGTGCTGCAGGTGTGTTGATCGAAATGACCGGCGAGGTTTCGGTTAGGCCGTATCCTTCGTGGATCACGATGCCGATCTTGGCGTACCACTCGGCGAGTTCGTGCCCCAGCGGCGCGCCGCCGGAGATGAAAATTCGTACGCGGCCGCCCATCGCTTCCATCACTTTTGAGAAGACGAGCTTGTGAGCAAGCTTCCAACTCAGCGACCGCGGACGCTTCAGCGCCAATATGGTGCTCTCGTTCCGCTCGCCAACGCGCAGTGCCCAGCGATAGAACTTGCGCTTTGCACCCTGACCAATCTGCCGCTGCACACCGTTGTAGATCTTCTCGTACACGCGCGGCACGGCGATAAAAATGGTGGGACGGATCTGCTTCATCACGCGCGGCAAGTCTTCAATGACCGGGCAGTAGGCGAGTGTGACTCCCCCGTAGAGCTGCGCGAAATCCACATGGCGTGCGGTAATGTGCGAAAGCGGCAGGAATGAGACCGAGATGTCGCCATCGACAAAATTGAGCTCCCGCGTGCTGAACTGAATATTGCTGGTGAGATTGCCATGCGTGAGCATCGCACCTTTCGGAGTGCCCGTGGTTCCGCTGGTGTATATCAGCGTGGCAAGGTCATCTGGACGAATGCTGTGCGCAAGTGCATCCAGTTCGTGATCGCGTTCCGTCGGACCGCTGTCCATCATCTGGCGCATGCTCTCGACCGCGAAGCCCAGCTCAGAACGCGCGGGGGCTGGATCCTCCATCATGATTACGCGTTCGACCGGAGCGACAGCAGCGATGTCCTCGATCTTGCGACGCTGAATCGCGTTGGAGACGAAAACGGTTTTTGCGCCCGAATGCGAGACATGGAAGGCGCACTGCTCGGCTGTCAAAGTCGCATAGATCGGAACGCTCACGGCGCCGATCATAAGCACAGCCAGATCTGCGATGGTCCACTCAGGGCGGTTCTCGCTCAGAATGGCGACACGATCGCCGTGAGTGATCCCGCGGGCGCGAAGTGCGTTTGCCACTCCGGCGACGCGGCGGTACAGGTCGGAAGAAGAGATGCTGCGCCAAGCGCCGTCTTGCTCATAGAGCATGACGCGCTCCTGCTGGCGCTCCACAATTGTGTACAAAGCATCAACGAGCGTGTTCAACGGGGCGATCGCGGGTGTGTCGGTCATAAGTTAGTGCCGGCAAAGGGAACCGGCAGTATTACTGCTCTAACCCTAATAAGATGATGTTTGCGACTTTTTCGGCTACTTCAACCAGCGGATATTCTCGTTCCGCCAGCACCCACGACGTAACCATTTCATCAACAGCACCGAAGAAACACCGAGCGGCAATTTTTTCATCAAGTTCCGCACGGAAAACGTTCTGGTTTTTGCCCTCCCGAATAGCCTCACGTACGATGTTGAAGTACTCCACCAAGTGGTGATGTGAAAAAGGTGTGAGGAAACGCGCACTCTGCCGCAATTCCATCTGGAACACAACGGCCAGATTGCGGTTTTCTCCAAGACGGCCAAGATGCATTTGGATCAAATGCCGCAACTTCTCGGAAGGTGAAGATATTGTGGCGAGCTCGGCACGGGCGTCTTTGACGAAGGCATCAAACGCCGAGTTGATTGCAGCCATCAAAATTTCGTCTTTGTTCTTGAAATACAAATAGATGGTGCCGTCGGCCACTCCCGCGCGGTCGGCAATATCGGAAATTCGTGCCACATGAAAGCCCTTTTCGGCAATCACCGACACGGCGGCATCGAGAATGCGTTGGTACTTATCACTCGCAGCTCGATTTGGTACGGGCTGGCCTGCGGTCTGCGTTTCCGGCTCCTCGCGCTTCGCCACGAATAGTTTCCCCGACACAGCCACTTGCACCCTCCGGCAAGGATGGCGCTGAAGTGCAGACTTTTGATGCTGACTTCAGTGCAACACAATATAGAAGCTCTACTGCCACCACCCAAGTGAGGCAAAACATTACCAGAGTAGTAACAGGTGAGCAAGCGGCACAAAAAGGTAGGAATACAGTGTTGCAGCGAATTTTTCTAGTGGCGCGATTTGACGCAGCGTATTGGGAGCATTTGAGTGCGTGTTTCGAAGCAGAGAGCACTCGAAGATCATGTTTGCGAGCGGGAGCGGGCAGAGTCCTGCGCTTCTGGGACATTAGAATCGAAGCCAATCGCAGCCGCACACCTTTACGCGTCGGCAACGAGGCACACTTTCTCAGCATGGGTACGCGCAAAGATATCCCACCCTGTCCAGGAAACACTTTGTACTTAGACGAAAAGTTTCTAAGTTTTAGAAAAATCTTCCGAATCCTAAGCTGCCCCGAGTAGATCAAACGCCAACAGCGCGTAAATTGCGTTCATCCGGACGCTTTGCAAGTCGCGATGCCCCCGGATGTTCGCGTTCGCCCGTTCTTGTCCCGGTTGCACGCCACGGTAGGCTTTCCCCCCGCTTGAGGTCTACGCGCGGGCTAGTCTGCTCATTGTTCACCAAGAGTCATCCCCGACTCGCTCGCACCGGCCCCCTCGAAGGAGAATGCCATGCAGCAATGCTCCACCACTCCTATTGCTTCGCGTTCCTATGAAGCTGTTGTTCTGGGCCTATCCTTTTTCCGCGCAAATTTGACGACGATGTTTCGAGCGAGTGCGATTGCGCTCCTGGCCGCGTTTTCTCTCGGTGCGTCGCAGTTTGCCAACGCCGTGTCATGTTCCAATACCCAGAACGGGCTGGTGGCGTTGTACCCGAAGGGAAGTTTGGGAGCCGATTATGCCGGGTGGAACTACGGATTCAACAATGCGAAGCTTGTGGGGAACCCTGCCAACACCAGCGATTCAAGTTTTGGCAACGTACTGCAGCTGAACGGATCGGGACAGTTCGTGCAGCTGCCGAGCGCCTTTCTGCAGGATTTGGGCACCTACGGGATTTCCATCTGGTTCAAGGCAACGTCCAGCGGCGGCGTCTTACTTGGGATGCAGAATTCGCCCTACGGTAGTGCGCCCAGCGTTTCGGAGTCGCTCCTCTACGTAGGTACTGATGGCAAATTGTATGTAGCAGTCAATATCGGCTATGGTGTGTCGCCGTATGCGGTAGGGACTGTAAATGACGGCAACTGGCATCACGTGTTCATGGATGTTACCAGCACGACTACAGACATTTATGTTGATGGCAGTTGGAAAGTGCAGTTTGGTCCAACGCCTGTGGGGCAAAGCGGTCCCCCTTATATTCAGTGGATCACCTACACGAGCAGCGTGTCCTACAGCCAGATTGGGACGGGTTACACGACCGCAAGTCACACGGCAACGCCGGGTGGTTGGTTCAGCTTCAACGGTGAAATCGGCGAAGTCGCGATTTTTAACCGCACGTTTCCTTTCGACGGCACGTTTCACAATTCTGAGATAACGGACATCATCAACAACGGCGCGACGGGGATTTGTGTGCCCACTCAGGAGTCGATCACTACGAATGCCCTGACGGTTGGGGTCGGCGACCTGACCTCGCTTGGGCTGAGCTACATCGTAGCTCCAGACGCTTCTCCCAGCTTCACGACTTCGCCCTCCTGCTACTCCTCGGCGAACGGAGGAAGCCAGCCATCCCCCGCTTTTTACGACAACGCGATCTTCTGTTCAGGAGCGGTGGCAACGGGCGACGCATTTACCTATCAATCCAACATGCTCACACTGGGCTCGCCGACGGCGGGCTCCAATCCTCTCGTCGAACCTGACGCTTACGTTGGTCAACCCTACAGTCAATCGGTATCAATTCCTAACGTGCCCGGCGGATCCAACTACTCACTGACAGGAACGCCACCACCAGGACTCGCCATCAATATAAACAGCGGCGTTTTGAGCGGGACTCCCACCCAGGCGGGTGAGTACAACAGCTTCAACGCGCACTGGTCCACTGAGGCTCGACCCAGCGGTGCCGATCAACCAGCTCGACTTAGGGTGCTCCCGGCCTACGGCGACTTGATTGTGGCAGCGGCCGATTCTCAGTACCAGAACTCATCCATTTACCGTGTTAACCCAAACACCGGTGCCAAACGCCTCATTGCGAGCATACCTGGTGACGCTATCGAAGACGTAGCGGTCGATCCGAACACCGGCATCATCTACGCCGTGTCCAACAGCGCGAAGATTTACGCCATCAGCAGCGCGGGCACGGTCACGACGCTGTTCTCGAACGCCGCGTTTCAACCGACCTACGCCATCGCGGTCGATAACAATAGCAACATCTATTTTGCGAGCATGAGCCAGGTGTACAAGCTGAACTCCAGCGGCCAACTATTGAGCGTGCAGGGGAACCAGATCAACGGGCCTATGATGCCGAATCCCTTCAATGGGCAGAATCAGAATGCTCCGAGGATGATCTTCGACCGCGACGGCAACCTGCTCATCTCCGGAGACGTCGGAGGCGTGCCGGAAGTCTCGAGCACAGTCCTCAGCGGCGCTCAGTTCTTCACCACCTACGTCTACACGGCAACATCGGCGGGAAACGCCCCCGGGAACATACAGGGAATGGCATTCGCACGCGACGGAAGCGGCGATTTGATCCTCGCTGACGCCAAGAATAATTTGCTCCTCCGCATCAGCCAATTGCATGGGGCGAATCTCGCTTCGAAGCTCATAACGAACCTACCTTCTCTCGTCGGAGTTGTGGCTGGTAACGTCGTTCCGTTCAATGAATACTACGTGGGCGAGGGCACAGGCTTCGGAACTTTCAAGGTTGTGCCGCAGACTTCCGTAAGCGTTCCGTTGGCAAACTATTCCGAAACGCACCAAATGGCGATAACCTGGTTCCGCTATAACGCGACCAAAATCACCATACAGACACCCTCGACAACCTCGTTCACGTTGAACACGGCTTATAACTTTGGGCTGCAAGCTACCGGCGGCAATGGGAACTATGAGTGGAGCGCGACGGGTCTGCCGCCAGGGCTCACTCTCTCCGAGCGTGGGATACTGAGCGGCACCCCCACATGCACTGGCAGCTATTCGGTGGCACTGCAAGTCGAAGACTCGGCGGAAAACGAAGCAACAGGGAATTTCACCTTCACGGTGATTCAGAATCTTCAGCCTCTCACGATCGCTGCCAGCAACCAGACGATGACGTATGGCGGTACTTTGCCCACACCCAACTTTACGACGAGCGTGGGAAACGTGTCGTTCACGACGCAGCCCACTTGCTCGTATAGAGGACTGCCTTCGCCGCTGAATGCAGGAACCTATACGGGTGCGATCGTCTGTGGCGACGCTGCCGCGAGTGGCTTCAGCATCTCTTACGTGCCCGGCAATCTGGTAGTCAATCCCGCGCCTTTGACTGTAACTGCCAATAGCTTTGTCATCAATTACGGCGATCCCATTCCTGCGTTCACCTTCCAGATCAGCGGTTTGGTCAATGGCGATGCGGTCACAGGTTCTCCGGCGTTCGCGACGAACATACCTAGTGGCGATCCCGCCGGAATGTATTCCATCTCCGTAACGCAGAACACGCTGACAGCAAGTGCGAATTACACCTTGAGCAATTTCCTGCCCGGAACACTTACGATTAATCCGGTGCAGCAGACGCCTACACTGAGCCTGCAGAACAACTTCATTCTCTCCGGAGATTACTACGCGCAAGGTTTGGATAACGGATTAACTGCGAGCGCGACGCAGGGCTATGTGCAGGGAACGATCACTATCCCGCCGAGCGCATTACCTGCTGGGGCGGAAGTTGTAGCCACCTATCTCTACTGGCAGGCGTTGGAGACTGCGGCGATGCCAAGCTCGTCGTTTGCGACCTTCAACGGCTACAGCATCTTCGGCACTCCAATCGGAGGCGACCTCACCGTGGGTTGCTGGACGAGCGCAGCGCCGGGCGGCATCATGCGCGCGTACCGGTCAAACGTGACAGCATTCCTGCCCGTCGTCAACGGCTCGAATAATCCGGTGGGCACGCAGAATGTTCTACTGCCCCAAAGCCCCTATGGAACCAGCGCCAGTCTGGTCGTGATCTATCGCTCTTTGGATCCCTCGGTTCCGCTGGGAGCCACCGTGCTGTATGACGGTAACTGGTCGCAGGAATACCCTCCGGGATACACTCCGACCTTCAACCTGAACCTAACTGGTTTCTTTGACTCAACAGGTGCCGGGCGGATGACCGACATCACCAGTTTGATGAATACCTCTGGCGGTTTCTCCTTTGCGCCGCAAACACAGACCACGACTGTGAACTTGCCTGACCAGTCGGGATCCATCGCGATGCCAAACAACTTTGCCGGACTGCAGAGCGGTCAGTGTCGTGTGTGGACAGCAACCGTGCTCAGCACTCCAGTTCACTCGTCCAGCAACGACAACCTTATCGACAGTTGGAAGACGGCGCAGGGATATACCGATCCGGTGAGCAATACCTGGGTCGCCCTTCCAAATGCACAGGTGGGACAGCGCGACCTGTTCGTGCAGATCGATTACATGGTCGGGGCAGACGGACATTCCCACCAGCCATCGCAGAACGCGCTGAACATGGTGCAGAACGCTTTCGCGCAGCATGGCGTCAACGCACACTTCGTCCTCGGTAACGCCATCCCGGAACAGACCTGCACGAACACGACCCCGCCAGCAACGGATGAGTTCGGCAACCCGTTGTACTGCGTCTTCCCGGGCGAGCCCGGCGTAGTGGCGTGGAAGGTCGGCGTGGAAGATCTGAAGACCGAGGTTGTGAACGCGAACGCTTGCAGCACGTACGACCCCGCGAATGCCGCCTGCCAGCCGCGGTTCCCGTATGGACGCAGGAACAGTTATCACTATGCGCTGTTCGGGCATTCGCTGGGCATCGCAAACTGGTCCGTCAACGACGGCACCCTGACGAGTATTAGCGTCAGCGGCGGAGTTGCAACAGTCAATCTCAGTGTGCCGCTCACAACTTGTCCGTCCACGGTGTCGATCACGAACGCCTTCGTCACGGTCGCCCTTAACGGCACTTACACGGTCACCGGCTGTCAGCCAAGCGCAGCGCCGTACACCAGCTTCACCGTCAACACCACCGGTGTGCCAGATGGCACGTATCCGAGCCCAGGCGCGCTGCCGGAACCTGCATTGGCGATCGTGAACGGCAATACCGGAAGCATCTCGGGTTACTCCGACGTCGGCGGCTCAGATTCTGTGATCACACTCGGCAAGTGGGGCACCGACGGTACGCGTGACAATGTTGTGGCTGGAACTCTAATGCACGAGCTCGGTCACACCCTGGGGCTGACTCATGGCGGCAGTTACAGCGGGTACGGAACCCAGTCTGTTTACGGTGCGAATTGCAAACCGAACTATCAGAGCATCATGAACTACCTGTTCCAGATTGACGGGCTCGGCCCGGACGCGGCGATCGACTACTCAAGCGAGAACTTGAGCAATCTTGACAAGAGCCAGTTGGGAACGCAGATTCTGGGACTTTCTACGACCTCGAATGCGCCACCGAAATACTCAACGACGAGCTGGTACTCGCCAATTCCTCCTTTCGACGCAGGAACTCCAGCTTCGCGTCGGTGCGACGGCTCATTGCCGAACGGCGAAACCGAGTTCCTCATTACCGGAGCAGCCGCTCCTGTGGCTTGGACAACCGGTCAGGACATTAACTTCGACGGAATGTCGTCCGAGATACTTCAGGGCTATAACGATTGGCTGTACGTTAACTTCAACCAGATCGGGGCAACCGGATCCGAGATCTTGCCCTACCCGCTGGGTCTCGCAGATGGTGGTAAACAGCTGACCGGTGGCGGTGGTAAGCAGCTAACTGGTGGCGGTGGCAAACAGCTGACGGGCGGTGGAGGCATACAACTCTCGGGTGGCGGAGGTATCCAGCGCACTGGCGGCGGTGGCATTCAGCTGTCAGGTGGTGGTGGTATACAGCTGTCAGGTGGGGGAGGCATTCAGCGCACTGGCGGTGGCGGCATTCAACTCGCTGGAGGTGGTGGCATCCAGCTATCGGGCGGCGGTGGCAAACAACTCGCCGGAGGCGGCGGTAAACAGCTTACCGGCGGTGGAGGAGTCGACGCCGAGATCTTGTTCGAAACCGCGAATGCGGTGGTTCGTCCTCCGCGCGCTGCTGTCACGAACGGAAATACGATCACTTGGAGTGCGCCTCTGTTCGGAAACGTGACCGGATACAACATCTACTGCAGCGTGAATGGAAGTGCGCCGGCGCTCATCGCAACCCTGTCGCCTCCGCCTACACCGCTCACGTACACAAATGGCACGATCGCTGGAAATAACTGCACGGTCACCACCATCGTGACTGATCCGGGCGGGACACAGCGCGAGAGCACGGCGCCGAATCCACCGACGACGCGCCAGAACCAGACGATTATGTTCGCAAATCCAGGGACGTTGCCGTATTCAACCCTAGGATACGCGTTGATGGCAACGGCAACTTCGGGTCTGCCTGTGAGCTTTGCCGCGACGGGTACCTGCACCGTGACCGGATCGACACTGTTTACGACGTCACCCGGAAACTGCGTAGTGACGGCATCACAGGCGGGCAGTGCCTTTGCGGCACCGGCGACCAATGTGGTGCAGTCGTTCATGATCGTTTCTGCGACCCAGGCGCCACTGGTTCTCGGTGTTACTCCTACAACGCTGACCTACAACACGAACGCAGCTGTGACCGTTACGGGCGGAACGATCAACGGTGCGATTACTTATTCCATCAACGGACCTTGCAGTATCAGCGGTACGCAACTAAAGGCGAACAGCGGCACGGGAAGCTGCACGATTACAGCGACGATGGCCGGCAACGCGGATTACAACTCCGTGGCGAGTAACTTGGTAACAGTGAACCTGCAGGGGGCTGGACAGACGATCACATTCGCACCGCTCGCGAACCGATTATTCAGCACCGCGACCTTCAATGTTTCGGCTACAGCCAGTTCCGGTCTTGCGATCAATTGGAGCGCAAGTGGCGGAAACTGCTCGGTTGTTGCAACCGGAGTGGTCACCATGACTCACTACGGAGTTTGCACGATCACCGCTTCACAACCAGGGAACGCGAACTATGCAGCCGCAACTTCTGTCTCACAGAGCTTCACGATTGGGCAGTGGACAATTGTTGGCTTCGCTTCGCCGATCATCGACACCGCACCCGGAGCTACGATCACGTGGAACTCTGTAAAGGCCGGCAAGAAGGTCCCCATGGAGTTCAACGTCTACGCTGGGACTGTTCAACAGACGAGCGTCTCGGCTGTCAAGGGCCAAACCATTGAGATTGACTTTGTCACCTGCAAGACAGGGGCCGATATCTTCGATGACGATATCGACTTGGATGATGAGGCGCCGCTGCGGTGGGATGGAACCGAATTCCTCCAGAACTGGAAAACACTTCCGATCCCCGGCATATGTTATTCCGCGACCGCTACCACGCTTGACGGCTCCGCGATCACTGCGTACTTCAAGACACACTAGCCAACGCGAATCATCACGGGCGAGGGTAATACCTCGCCCGTTTTCTTTTGGTGGTCCTGCTTCGCGACGAAGGATATGTTGTTCATCTGCGTGCAGCTTGTTTATGGAACGCAGAGCTTCTCGATGTCGCGCGCCGGCATTGCCGAAGTGTCGTTCGGGATGACGTTTCCGAAATAGTGCTGATCATGTAATCAATTCGGAAGCGATCATAACAGGGCTGCGGAGACTAATTCGATGCGGTGAGTTGCGCTGCGCGGGTTTTCACTTCATTGAGCAGGGGATCTTCACCTGCCTTTTCGCGGATGTTCAGATACGCGCGATAGGAGTCGCGATAATTGGAGCTCTTCATTCCTTCGCGGACGCGTCCCTGGTAGTAGTACACGGCAGGGAAATAGCCATAGGTTGGAGTATTGTCCATGAACAGTTCGATCGCCTCGCCGCGGCGGCGGAGGCATTGCTCGAACTCGGAGTCCGCCTGCACGAATGCGCCTGCCTGAAGATAGGCACGGCCTAACTCGAAGTGACCGATCCAGGTGTCGAGCAGCGCGTTAGCATCGGAGAGCAGCCGCACACCTTCGCCCGCTTGTCCACGTTTCAGCGCCGCCATGCCCTGGATGATCTTTCCGTACGCCTGCGACTCGGCCTGCACTTCGGCTGAGAGCTTTTTTGCCAGCTTTTCCGCCTTAGCCAGTTCTCCCGCTTCGACAAGGATTCGCGCAACCAAGAACCGGACGCCCACGCCCTGCGAATTGGCCAACGCCTTGTCCGTCTCTGCAACTGCTTTGCGTTTTTCGCCGCGAGCAAGTTCGGAGAAGGCGAGTGTAGCGTACTTGGCGGCCGCTACATCCTGTCGTTTCGCCTTGAGATCCGCCGCGATGCTTGCTTCGAGAATCTTCTCGGCCTCGCTGAAGCGTCCTTCGTAGATCGCCAGATCTGCCAATCCCGCCTGCGCAGTTGACGCGCCCACTTCACTCATTTTTTCGAGCTTGTGATAAGCATCGGCCGCGGCTGTGACATCTCCCTGTCCCAAATGCGCCTCTGCCAGAGCGAGGTAACTCGGTTCGGAAGATGGCGAGATACCAATTGCTTCCTCCGCTTGCTTTACCCCGGTCGTGAAGTCTCCTCCGACCGTGCTGAAATATGACAGGTTCTGCCTTTGCAGCGCTCCCTTGGGCACAATTTCCACCGCGCGCCGGGCCGCTTCAACGGCTTTGGGGATCTGCCGCAGTTCGCCGAGACATGCAGACAAATTGGTCTGCCCGACACGATCGGCGGGATAACGCTTTATCAACTGCGTGCCTTCGTCCGCGCATTTCTGCCAGTCGCCCACGATCGCATAGTAGAGTTCGCGGTAGCGGTAGCGCTCGCGCTCGGTCATGCGGTCTTGGTGCTCCATTGCCTTGTTGATATAGGTTTCGGCTTCCTTAAGGTTGCCGAGGTTCGCGGCAGCGCCCGACATACCGGTGTAGGCGCGCGCGAAGTTGGGGTCCAGTTGCACGGCCTTGGAGAAGGTCTCCAACGCCTGCTTGTTCTTGCCCGCGAACTGCTGCTCCATCGCGAGTGCGTCGAGGTGAACCACTTCGAGCGACGCAGCCGTGAATGCGCCCGCCACCTCGTTGAGCTGCGCGGAGACCGGAGTGACGTCGCCCAATGCCTTGCGAATCGGGGCAGCAAGCTTGGGCAGCGACTTCAGTAGTTCGTCCTTGGTCGGCGCCATCACGTCGGAAGATGCGATGCTCTTTCCAGTTCTGCTGTCCAGCGCCTCGAGCGCGAGCTTGTATCCTTTATCCCGTCGCGTAAGGATTCCCGTGATCACCGTATCAATTCCCTGGCTGTAGGCGATCAGGCGCGAGGCCTGCTCATCGAGCTTGTTCGTCGGGTGCGGCAGTTTTCCGGCGAGCATCCGGGCATCGCCACGATCGAAAGCGCTGATAAACTTCGCGCCTTCCAGCGCAAGATTCAACATCGGTTCCAGCGTGTTGTCGAGTTCTGGGTCGCCGGTTTGGTTGGCAAAGTCGGCGACCAACACGCTCACCGGTGCGTGTTCGCCGCCGACCCCGGCCGTCTCAGACAACCTGAGCCGCGGAATCAACACGGCGCTCGCGGCGATCAGGATGACGAGGGCGCAAACCGCTGCGGCGTACTTCCACGAGAACCGACGCTGCACCCGTCTGGCGACCATTGAGATCTGAGAGGGCGCAATCCCTCCGCGCCATGCATCGAAAGCAGCCAGCAATTCCCCGATGCTCTGGAATCGATGCGCTGGGTTGATCTCGAGGCAGCGGCTGCAAATGTCGTTCAATGCCGGCGGAATGCCCTGCACAAATGTGCTAACCGGTTTCGCACGCTCTTGCGTTCGCTTCATCAGGCTGGTGATGGCACTCTCGGAAGCGTACGGCGAGACACCCGTAAGCATCTCGTAGAAGATCAATCCAACCGTGTAGATATCCGACCGCTGATCCAGGGGCTCTGCCTTGGCCTGCTCAGGAGACATGTATTGCATCGTGCCGAGCATTGCGCCGGTCTGGGTCATGCCTTCGCCTTCGACTCCGCGCGCCAGGCCAAAGTCCATCAGCACGACACGACCCTGCTCATCGAGCATGATGTTTCCGGGCTTCAGGTCGCGATGGATGATGCCTTGCTTGTGAACCGCCTCCAGCCCTTCACAGACTTGGTAAATGATGTCCGCCGCCCGGTTTGGCTCCATCCCCTTGCCATCGGTCATGAGGCTGGCAAGATCCTGCCCCTGGACGAACTTCATGGTGATGAACTTGACGCCTTCTGCCTCACCAATGTCGTAGATTCGCACGACGTTCGGGTGCGTCACTTCGCGGGCCAGGATCAGTTCCTGCTTGAAGCGTTGTAGTATCTGTGGATTCTCAGCTAGTTCCGGGCGGATCACCTTCAGCGCGATGTCGCGTTGCACTTCGCGGTCATAGGCTTTGTAAACCGCGCCCATACCGCCCATACCTAATTGCGCTACGATCTCGTAACGTCCACCGAGGACGGTTCCAGGAGAAAACAGCACCGCGTGCGATGTAACGATGAAGGAAGCCGGCGAGCCCCCGGGCGCAATCGTTGCTTCCGGGTCAGATGAGAGCTTGGTGGCTTGCTGATGCGAAGGCGCTGGGCGCGAAGGGGCCGCCCCCGTCGGACCCGCTCCCCAGCGAGTCATGTCGGGGTCCTGATCTGGCTTCGGCTTGGGATCGAAGTCGCTCACGAGGGCAGTATCGTATATAGGATGCAGGCCTGATTACTGAGTTCTTTTTTGTTTGCGCTTCAAACGGTAGGTATCGCTGAGCAAAGGCGATTGGTAGTGGCGGCGCTGACGCGAATCGGGCGGTCTAAAAGACCGACTCCACCAACTACAGGCGGAAGTGCGGCGCCGATGCCCCGGGAAAGGAAAGTTCTTGCCCCGTTTCTGCCCGTAGATGGCAGAAGCGGGCGCCGTCGAAATTGCTGGCTCAGGACAATCCGCGTTCTGCCGATGCAATTTCGTTGCGTAGTTCGTTGACAAGAGGCTGGAAGGGTTCGGATGCAGAGTCGCCCAGTTGTTGGAGACGGCGTTCAATGTCCTCAACCACACCTTCGGCGTCCTGTAGCGCGCGCCAACTCAATCCCGCATGACCCGAGGTGCGATATGCCTCCGCGTCGTCGATCAGAGCGAAACCTGACTCCACTTCGGCTTCAATGAGTTGAATCAGGATCTTGTCTGCCAGAGTGCGTTTGATTGGGTAGGCCACGTTCAACTCCAGTCTGCAGCCTCAGCGCACATTTAGATGCGGGTTGAGGAAGGGAGTGCGCGCGCCCGCTGGAACGCGCGCACCCCACCGTCAGGTCTTATGCAGCCGCCGCTCTCGCCGCAGGCATATCGTAGCGATCAAGGTTCATCACTTTGTTCCAGACTGTGACGAAGTCGTGCACGAATTGTTCCTTGGCGTCCTCACAGGCATACACTTCCGCCAGCGCTCGGAGCTGCGAGTGGGAACCGAAAAGAAGGTCGACGCGCGTAGCGGTCCACCTCGGTTCGCCAGTGACGCGATCGCGTCCTTCGTAGGTTCCATCGGATGCGGGTTGCCACTTCGTCCTCATATCGAGAAGGTTGAGGAAGAAGTCATTGGTTAGCGTCTCGGGTCGCTTGGTGAAAACACCGTGCTTCGACTGCCCAAAGTTCGCATTCAATGCACGCAGGCCGCCGATGAGCACCGTCATCTCGGGAGCAGTCAGCGTGAGCAACTGTGCGCGGTCCAGCAACAACTCCTCGACTGATCTTTTCTCTCCCTTCCTGACGTAGTTGCGGAACGCGTCTGCGGCGGGCTCAAGCACTGCGAACGAGTGCACGTCCGTTTGCTCCTGAGTTGCGTCGGTGCGACCCGGATAGAAGGGAACCTTCACATCAACGCCTGCCCTCTTAGCCGCTTCCTCCACTGCCGCATTGCCAGCCAGGACAATGAGATCGGCGAGCGAAATCCTCTTTCCTTTGCTGCCGTTGGTCTGAGCGCTGTTGAAATCCTTTTGAATTGTCTCCAGTTTCTGCAGGACCTTCCCGAGCACGGCCGGTTGGTTCACTTCCCAATCCTTCTGAGGGGAGAGGCGAATGCGGGCTCCGTTCGCACCGCCGCGCTTGTCCGATCCCCGGAAGGTTGATGCCGACGCCCAGGCGGTCGATACCAGTTCGGAGATCGACAGACCAGAAGCAAGGATTTTCGCTTTCAGCGCGGCAACATCCTTGTCATCGACCAATGTGTGATCGACCGGCGGAACGGGGTCTTGCCATAGCTGCGGCTCTTTTGGAACCAGCGGCCCCAGGTACCGCGGCAGTGGTCCCATATCGCGATGCGTCAGCTTGAACCAAGCCTTTGCAAACGCGTCGGCAAATTGATCTGGATGATCGTGGAAGCGCTTCGCAATCGGCGCATAGATTGGGTCCATCCTCAAAGCGAGGTCCGTGGTCAGCATAAACGGCGCGTGACGTTTCGCGGGATCGTGAGCATCAGGAACGGTGCCAGCGCCGGCGCCGTTCTTGGGCGTCCATTGGTACGCACCGGCTGGACTCTTGGTGAGCTCCCACTCAAAGCCGAACAGGTTTTGCAGGAAGTTGTTGCTCCACTTGGTTGGAGTGGTGGTCCATGTACCTTCCAGACCGCTGGTGATGGTATTGCAGCCATGGCCGGTGTTAAGCGCGCACTTCCAGCCGAGGCCCTGGTCCACAATGTCGGCGCCTTCAGGTTCGGGTCCGACATATTGCGGCGCAGGGCCAGCTCCGTGCGTCTTGCCGAATGTGTGTCCGCCGGCAATTAGCGCAACTGTTTCCTCGTCGTTCATTGCCATGCGGGCGAACGTCTCGCGGATGTCACGGGCCGCAGCAATGGGATCAGGCTTGCCGTTGGGTCCTTCCGGGTTCACATAGATGAGGCCCATCTGGACCGCACCGAAAGGATTTGCCAGCTCGCGATCCCCGCTGTAGCGCTCATCGCCCAGCCACGTTTGCTCAGAACCCCAGTAGGTCTCATCGGGCTCCCAGACGTCCTCGCGCCCGCCGCCGAACCCGAATGTTTTAAATCCCATCGACTCCAGAGCGACGTTTCCGGCGAGGATCATGAGGTCCGCCCATGAGATTTTGCAGCCATATTTCTGCTTGATCGGCCAGAGCAAGCGGCGCGCTTTGTCCAGATTGGCGTTATCGGGCCAGCTGTTGAGTGGGGCAAACCGTTGCATGCCGGAGCCTGCTCCGCCACGGCCGTCACCGATGCGGTAGGTGCCTGCGCTGTGCCAGGCCATGCGAATGAAGAGGGGCCCATAGTGGCCGTAGTCCGCTGGCCACCAATCCTGTGAGTCCGTCATTAAGGCATGAAGGTCCTTGATCACTGCCTGCAGATCGAGGCTCTTGAATTCTTCCGCGTAATTGAACTCCTTGCCCATCGGATTGGAGAGCGGCGAGTGCTGATGCAGGGTTTTCAGGTCCAGCTGGTTGGGCCACCAGTCCGCGTTGTTCCGGGCTCTGCGAGCGCCGTGCGCGACGGGGCATTTGGCTTCGGTTGATGAGGTTTGCTCGTGGACTTGGGGGCTAGCCCCGGCGGCGCTGGCGAGTTCATTTTTCATACTGCGCATCTTCGTACCGGGAGTGTCAAAGGTAAAATATATCTTTCCTATGATTACCATAGGAATTGCGTCTTGCCGATTTTGAGGTTTTCGAATGGAAGTCCACCAGCTCCGGTATTTCTGCGCGGTCGCTCATCACGGTACATTCACACGCGCCTCTGAGGTCGAACATGTTGCGCAACCATCGTTGTCGCAACAGATCATGAAACTGGAAGCGGAACTCGGCGCGCGGTTGTTCGATCGCCTGCCTCGCTCCGCCAAGCTGACCGTGTTCGGGAAGGCCTTCCTGCCGAAAGCGGAACGTATTCTCCGCGAATTGGATGAGGCGAAAACCGAGCTTCGCGACATGTCCGGCAACGAAAAGGGTGAGGTAGTGGTCGGCATCATCCCGACAATTGCGGCGTATCTGTTACCGAAATTGCTGAAGGACTTCACACTGCAGCATCCGCTCATAACGATCAAAGTTATGGAAGACATCACGTCCACGCTTGTGCAGCGGTTGCACGAGGGGACGATTGATATCGCAATCGTGGCATTGCCGATTGCCGGAAATGAACTCGCCTGCGTGGAGCTGTTCGAGGAAAACTTCTACGCAGTTCTCCCCGAAAAACATCGCCTCGCGAAACTTGCGTCGTTAAGCTTGGCAGAACTGGACTGCGAGCCGTTTCTGCTATTGAAGGATGGACACTGCTTCCGTGACAGCGTGATTGCTGCGTGTCGCAAGGCGAAGATGTTACCGAGCGTGGTGTTTGAAAGCGGCCAGTTCGCGACAATCCTGGCGATGGTCTCCGCCGGACTTGGAGTCTCGGCAGTACCGGCGATGGCGGTGCAGCCGAAACCGGGATGCAAATTCATTCCGATCTCGGGCAAGCACAGCACCCGCAAAATTGGCATGGTTACCTCGCGACACCACTACCAGAGCCGCGCACAACGCCTGCTGATGAAGCAGATGCGAGAGGCGTGCGGCGACCCTGGGCACCGTCTCTGACCAGGGCCGAATTCAAGGCCATCCGTCTTCCACTTACGCCTTCCTTTCGTATTTTCAGGGCCAAAGATCTTTGCGTTGCCTCAAACAAGCCTGCAGACCGCCCTTACGAGGTTACGATCCGTCCCCCAACGAGGTTTTGATCCCTCTCCCAAGAGGCTTCGATTCCTCCCGACTTGGGGTCGTATGCAAAAGCCATGCGTTAGACAATACGTTGCATAGAACAACGGGCCTGCAACGAATTCCAGATTGATTGAAAAGTGAAGTGCTTTATGGCAACCGCAACTCATGATCTGTACGAACTGGCCAATGCTTACGCGAGAGCAAGAGCTGCTCACTTAGACAAGCCGTCCGACTACTACGTCTGGATTGAAACGTCCTTTTATGCGCGCCTGCTGAAGACGAACAGAATCTCCGGCCAGCATGTCAGGTTTCAAGAAGCAACGACTGAGTACCCGATTCCCGTCAGCGCACGTGAGCTCGACG
>Ga0335071_10003285_pt1 | contig 17138 bp, 9 predicted proteins | sample Lox_Sample_15_FD_206724 | JGI IMG/M metagenome (GOLD analysis project Ga0335071, IMG submission 206724) | Soil microbial communities from Loxahatchee National Wildlife Refuge, Florida, United States - Lox_Sample_1.5 | ecosystem: Environmental > Terrestrial > Soil > Wetlands | place: USA: Florida... | reverse complement strand
CCGCGGCCGGCGTCGCCGGCACGCGCGGCCTCGATGGTCGCGTTGAGCGCCAAGAGATTGGTCTGTCCCGCGATCGAGTTGATCAGCTCGATCACGTCGCCGATCCGGCTTGCCGCCTTCGACAGTTCGCCGACCCGGTCATTGGTGCGGCGTGCCTGGTCGACCGCTTCGCTGGCGATGCGCGCGGAGTCCTGCACCTGGCGGCTGATCTCGGTGATGGAGGATGACAGTTCCTCGGTGGCAGAGGCGACCGACGATACGTTGGTGGACGCTTCCTCGGAGGCCGCGGCGACCACGGTCGAGAGTTCCTGCGCGCGGTTGGCCGTCGAGCTCAGCCGGCCTGCGGAACCTTCGAGCTGGCCTGATGCCGACGACACCGTCTCCACGATCTGCCCGATCATGGACTCGAATTCGCGCGTGATCGTATCGACCTTGCGGCCGCGCGCGATCTTGGCTTCGGCATCGCGTGCGGCGGCCTCATCGGCCGCCCTCTTCGCGATCAGCGCTTCCTTGAACACCTGCAAGGTGTCGGCCATGGCGCCGATCTCGGTCTTCTCGCCGCGATGCTCCACTTCGGCGCCGAGGTCGCCGTTGCCCAGCGCCTGCATCGGCCTGACGATCGAGGCGATCCCGCTCGACACCTCGCGCACCAGGTAGGCGCCGATCCCGATGCCGGCCGCGACCGTTGCGACGATGATGCTCAGCACGATCCAGAAAGCCGTGTTGTAGCCGTCCGCCGCCGCACGCGTCGCAGCGTCAGCGCCGCCGTTGTTGAGATCGATGTCCTTCTTCAAGAACTCGTCGGACTCGGCGGCCATCACCGCAACCGACTTGGCCAGCAGTTCGGTCGCCTCATGCGGAATCCGTCCGACGCTCTGGCGCGACAATTCGACGACCTCTTGCACGCCCTTCAGGTACTTGTCCCAGGCGCGCGACCAGTCGTCATAGATGGCACGCTCGGCGGGCGAGGTGATCAGCGCTTCGTATTTCTGGCGATCCTTGGCAATCGCATCGAGGATGCCGGACAGCCGCTTCTCGCCGGCGCTCTTGGCGTCCAGCGTTTCAGCCATCACATGGGCGCGCAGCGCGATCCGCAGGAGATTGATGTCGGTGCGCATCTCGCCGAGCACGCGGACGCTCGGCAGCCAGCTCTCGGCGATCTCGACCGTGTGGCCGTTGATCGCCTGCATGCTGCGGATCGCGAGCAGCCCGAGGCCTGCCATCGCCACGAGCATGAACGCGATGACGGCAAGGATCTTGCTGCGAATGGATAGTCTGGCCATCAAGGAATCCCCGAAGATTTGCGGCACGTCTTTCGCCGCCCCCGGGATTCCTACGCTCCGAGTTCCCTAGCCCCCGTTAATTCACCGAGCAGTATGATTACGGGCTACGTTCGCGCCGCGATGAGTTTTCGGTATCATAAAACCGCCGACAGGATCGGCATCACGCTGCGCGTACCGAATCGAGGAACCTGCCGACCTCGAGCTTCAGGCGGTTGCTGTCACCGGACAGCGACTGCGCGGCCGCGAGCACCTGCGATGACGCGGCTCCCGTCTCGGAGGCGCCGCGCTGCACGTCGCTGATGTTGTCGGAGACCTGCTGGGTGCCTTGCGCCGCCTGCTGGACGTTGCGCGAGATCTCCTGGGTTGCCGCGCCCTGCTGCTCCACCGCGACCGCGATGGTCGAGGCGATTTCCGAGAGCCGCTCGATGGTGCCGGAAATTTCCTTGATCGCGCCGACCGATTCCTGCGTCGCCGACTGGATGCCGGTGATCTGCTGGCCGATCTCGCCGGTCGCCTTCGAGGTCTGCTCGGCAAGCGCCTTGACTTCGGCGGCCACGACCGCAAAGCCGCGCCCGGCATCGCCGGCGCGCGCCGCCTCGATGGTGGCGTTGAGCGCGAGCAGATTGGTCTGTCCCGCAATCGAGTTGATCAACTCGATGACGTCGCCGATGCGGCTCGCGGCCTTGGACAATTCGCTGACGCGGCCATTGGTCCTGCGCGCCTGACCGACCGCCTCGGTGGCGATGACGGCGGATTCCCTGACCTGGCGGCTGATCTCGTTGATCGACAGCGCCATCTCCTCGGTGGCCGAGGCGACCGTGCGGACATTGCTTGAGGCCTGCCCGGACGCGGTCGCGACCGCTGATGTCAGGACCTGCGCATGCTCGGCGGTGCCGCTCAGGGTGGTCGCCGAGGTCTCGAGCCGCGCCGAGGCCGTCGATACCGTCTCGACAATCCTGCCAACCGCGCCCTCGAAATCGTCGGCCATCTTCTGCATGTCGGCCTTGCGCCGTGCGATCGCGCGTCCTTCCGCCTGCCGCTGCTCGATATCCTGCGCCTGGCTCGCGCGCGCGTTGTTCTTGAACACCTCGACGGCCTCGGCCATGTCGCCGATCTCGTCGTGACGGCCGATGCCGGGCACCGCGGCGTCGAGCTCCCCGCGTGCGATCCGCTGCATCGCCACCGCCATCGCCCGCAGCGGCCGGGTCATCCGGCGCGCAACCGGAATGGAGACGGCGAGCGTCAGCACCAGCACCAGTCCCGCGGCCATCAGCGAACGCCGCGTCGACGCCCAGGTCTGGTCCGACAGATCGTCGACATAGACGCCGGCGACGACGAGCCAGCCCCAGGGCTCGAAGCCGGCCACATGGGCGAGCTTCGGCGACTGCTGATCGGAGCCGGGCTTGATCCAGAAATAGTCGACGAAGCCGCTGCCCTGCCGTCGCACCAATTCGGTCATCTCGACGACGAACCTCTTGCCCGTCGGGTCCTTCAGGTCGGTCATGTCCTTGCCGTTCAACTGTGGCGAGATCGGATGCATGAGCACGTAGTTGCGCATGTCCTGCACGACGAAATAGTCGCTGCCGCCAAATCGCAGCGCGCCGAGGCGGGCCATCGCCCGCTTCTGCGCCTCGTCCACCGAAACGAGCCCCTTCTGCGAGGCGGCATATTCCTCCTGGACGATGCCGAGACCGACCTCGGTGAGGTGCTGCAGCTCGATCTGCTTCTGCTGCTTCAGCGTGGCAGCCAGCTCGCTGGAATCGAGGATGGCGACGCCGATCAGGCCGACAAAGCTGAGAGCGATCAGCGCATAGATTTTTGCGCCGATCGTCATCGTGAAGCGACGCGACACCGTAGGGGACATGCTGTGACTTCCAAAGGGGGGACGAACGATTCCGAGGGTGAAGCCGCCAGGCGCTTGCCCGTTTCTGGCGGCTTGCGGTCTTGGATTGGTTACCGCAGGGCACGCGCAGATCAGGCCGCGCGCACCGACTGGACGAACCTGCCGACCTCGAGTTTCAGGCGGTTGCTGTCGGACGACAGCGACTGCGCCGCCGACAGCACCTGCGAGGAGGCCGATCCGGTCTCGGACGCGCCGCGCTGCACGTCGGTGATGTTGGCGGAGACCTGCTGGGTGCCTTGCGCCGCCTGCTGCACGTTGCGCGAGATCTCCTGGGTCGCCGCGCCCTGCTGCTCCACCGCGACCGCGATGGTCGAGGCGATTTCCGAGAGCCGTTCGATGGTGCCGGAAATCTCCTTGATCGCACCGACCGATTCCTGCGTCGCGGCCTGGATGCCCGTGATCTGCTGACCGATCTCGCCGGTCGCCTTCGAGGTCTGTTCGGCCAGCGCCTTGACTTCGGCGGCCACCACCGCAAAACCACGCCCCGCATCGCCGGCCCGTGCCGCCTCGATGGTGGCGTTGAGCGCGAGCAGATTGGTCTGCCCGGCAATCGAGTCGATCAGCTCGACCACATCGCCGATGCGGCTTGCCGCCTTGGACAATTCGCTGACCCGGCCGTTGGTCTTGCGGGCCTGATCGACCGCGTCGGTCGCGATTTTTGCGGATTCCCTGACCTGGCGGCTGATCTCGTTGATCGACAGCGCCATCTCTTCGGTCGCGGAGGCAACCGAGCGGACATTGGTCGAGGCCTGTTCGGACGCGGTCGCGACCGTCGCCGTCAGCACCTGCGCGCGGTCCGCCGTCGTGGTCAAGGTCGACGCCGAAGCCTCGAGCTCGGTCGAGGCCGAGGATACGGTATCGACGATCCGGCCGACCGCGGCCTCGAAACCATCGGCGAGCTTCATCATCTCCGCCTGGCGGCGCTCCGCCGCCATCTGCTCCTGCTGCACCTTGGCTTCGGCTTCCTCGCGTGCCTCCTGCTCCGCCCTGACCTTGAAGTTCTCGACCGCCTGCGCCATGTCGCCGACCTCGTCGGCGCGGTCGAGCCCGGGCAGCACGACGGAAAAATTGCCGGCGGCAAGCTCCTTCATGCCGGCCGTCAGTCCGCCGAGCGGGCCGATGATGCTCCGTGCGATCAGGAAGGCGATCAAAAGGCCCGCGATCACGGCCGCGGCCGCGACCACTTCCTGCAGCCTGACGGTGTTGCTGATGCGCTGCTCGGTTTCCGCTGTGGTGGTCTCGAACGCCTGGTCGGTCCGGGCCTTGATCCGGTCGAGTTCGTCCAGGACATGCTTGGTCGCCGGGATGACATCGTCATAGTACATCCGGTCGGCGCGCAGGAGGTTCGGGCCGGTCTTCTCGAACGCGGTGGAATATTCGGCCAGGCTGTCGCGGACCGCGCTGTAGAGTTTTGTGAGATCCGCCGGCGGCTCGGCCACCACCAGCCCGACGATCGCCTGCCACGCCTTGGTGACGTTGACCCTGAAGGCGGCGATGCTTTCGGCATCGCGGCTCGCAAGCATCCGCCAGTTCGCCACCTGGACCAGGCGGACCTTGGTCTCCAGGTCGTTTGCGCGCTGCAGATAGGGCGTGTCGACGGCGGCCTCGACGAATCTTCTGACGTCAGCCGTCACCGCGTCGTCCTGGACGAGCAGCAATTTGCGGCCGGCGACGAACTGCTGGACGCGTTCGCCGAGACTGACGCGCTGGCGCTTGAGCTCCGTGACCTGATTGCCAAGCTCGCGATAGGTCGCGCGCCGCTCCTCCGAGATCGCCGCCTTGCCGGCTTCCTCGATCAGATCGGCGACGTGCGACAGCCGTTCGCCCGCTTCAGTGAAGGAGGGCTCGTCCTGGTCGAAATTGTAGCGCAGGATGGCGCGGCGGATCGCCTGCAACTCCGTCCCGATCACGTCGGCCCGGACGGCGTTTTGCGACTGGACCGTCATCGTTTCGATCTGGTCGCGGATCGACAGCAGCTGCCACACGGCAAAGCCGGCCAGCGCGGTGCAAAAGATCAGCAGCGCGCCGAAGCCGCCATAAAGGCGGCCGCGAATTCGAAAATTCCAAAACGACATGGGATGGCATTCCTTGCGCTTGCACGCGAGAGCGAACGCGGTCGTAAAGAGGCGACCCGTTCGACGAGCGCACGCGCGCTCATGCCTCGACGGTAGCGCGGTAGTTGCCAAGCAATGCTAAATGCACACCGTAAAAATACGGAGATCGCGTGAATTCCTCCGGCGATATTCGCGCGTTCGGAACAAGGACCCCGCGCGCCACAACCCTGCGGATGTGCGCCGGCAGCGAGCGGGCGATGCCGGAGCCAAGCTCCGGCGCCGCAACCAGGCCTCGAGCGATCAGGCCGCTCGCACCGTGTCGAGGAACTTGCCGACCTCGAGCCGCAGCCGGTTGCTGTCGGACGACAAGGTCTGCGCAGCCGAGAGCACCTGCGAGGACGCCGATCCCGTCTCGGACGCGCCGCGCTGGACGTCAACGATGTTGGCGGAAACCTGCTGGGTGCCCTGCGCCGCCTGCTGCACGTTGCGGGAGATTTCCTGGGTCGCGGCGCCCTGCTCTTCGACAGCGGCTGCGATCGTCGAGGAGATTTCCGACAGCCGCTCGATGGTGCCGGAGATCTCGCGGATGGCGCCGACCGATTCCTGCGTCGCCGCCTGAATGCCGGAAATCTGCTCGCCGATTTCGCTGGTGGCCTTGGCGGTCTGCTCGGCGAGCGCCTTGACCTCGGAGGCGACCACCGCAAAACCGCGGCCCGCCTCGCCGGCGCGCGCCGCCTCGATCGTGGCGTTGAGCGCCAAGAGATTGGTCTGGCCGGCAATGGTGTTGATCAACTCGACGACGTCGCCGATCCGGCTCGCGGCTTTCGACAATTCTCCGACGCGATCATTGGTCTTGCGCGCCTGGCCTACGGCCTCGCTTGCCATGCGCGCGGATTCCTGCACCTGGCGGCTGATCTCGTTGACGGAAGACGACAGCTCCTCGGTCGCGGAGGCGACCGAATTCACGTTGGTGGAGGCTTCCTCGGACGCCGCGGCGACCGTGGTGGCGAGTTCCTGCGAGCGGTCGGCGGTTCCTGTCAGCGTCTTGGCGGAGGCCTCGAGTTCGGTCGAGGCCGACGATACGGTCTGCACGATCTCACCGACCGCGGCCTCGAAACCGTCGGCCAGCTGCAGCATGTCCTTGCGGCGCTGGGCAGCGCTGCGCATCTCCGCCTCCTTTTGCTCGGTCTCCATCCGAATCTTGGCGAGCCCATTGTCTTTGAACACGACGGCCGCTTGCGCCACGTCTCCGACCTCGTCGCGGCGTTCGGTGCCGTGAACCTCGACATCGAACTTGCCGGATGCCAGTTGCTGCAGCAGCACGACGATCGCCCGGATCGGCTTGGCGACCCCGAACTGGCCGATGACGAAACCCATCACCCCGCCGAACACGATGCCGCTCAGCGCCAGGATGATCAGCAGGCGCGAGGTCTGTTCATATTGCGCACGGGCTTCAGCGCTCTCTTCCTCGACGCGGGCGTTGAGACGATCCGCAACGGCGCGGATCTTGGATTGCAGATTCTCGGCGGATCCGCGGCTCTTCATGGCGATCTCGCGCAACCTCTCGGCGCTCTCGCTCAGCTTCGAGGACTTTTCCGTATCGACGGCAGCCAGGGTCGCGCCGAGCTGCGTCTTGTAGGCGGCAAACGCCTCCTCGACCTCGGGAAGCATGGCCTTGGCCTTCACGTCCGGGGTCTTGCGGACCTCCCCGATGCGTTCCTCATACTGCTTGAACTGGGCTTCGATGACCTCGCGCGCTGCCAGGCGGTTCTCGTCGCGCGGATCGAGCGCGCTGCGAAACTCCGCACGATTCAAGGCAATCACGTTCTGATTGGCCCGCGCAGCGAGGAGCGCGCGCCTGGCCGCCGCCGACATCATGTCAGCCTTCTCGCTCAGATCGCCGAGCGCGGAAATTCCGAGATAGGCCATCAGGCCGGCGATGCCACTGAGCAGAATGACGATCGCGAGGATCTTGGTCAGAATACGAAAGCGGCCGAGGAAACGCATTTCCGGCTCCGATTAACAAAAGGTGCAAGGAAAGTGCGTCCCGTCGACGCACCCTCGTCTACCGAAAGTTGTTCGAGATCGCTCTACGCGGCGTTAACACTACCGACCGTGGAACTACGGCGTCGGACACCGGGCTACTACGGCCGGGAGCGCGTAGAACCGCCAAATTGCCCAGCCGTAGGCGCGCCCTCGTGATGGCGCGGCCGCGAATTGCCGGAGAACGACGATGAAGGCGGGCTTGCAAGTAATGATCAAGAAGCCGTTCCGTAGAACTATCGCAATTTGATCCCCATCAACACGGGCTCGCGAAACAGCCCGGCGGTGCATTCCATCAACGTTCCGCATCGGCTTAAACGAAAAGCAACGAACGAATCCCCCCGCCGGCCGACGCCCGGCGGGGTTATGCTATTGCCGGATCCTCGAGTTCGTCAGGCCGCGCGCACATTGTCGAGGAACTTGCCGACCTCGAGCTTGAGCCGGTTGCTGTCGGACGAGAGCGTCTGCGCGGCCGAGAGCACTTGCGAGGAGGCCGATCCGGTCTCGCTCGCGCCGCGCTGCACGTCGGTGATGTTGGCGGAGACCTGCTGGGTGCCCTGCGCCGCCTGCTGCACGTTGCGGGAGATTTCCTGGGTCGCGGCGCCCTGCTCTTCGACAGCGGCTGCGATCGTCGAGGAGATTTCCGACAGCCGCTCGATGGTGCCGGAGATCTCGCGGATGGCGCCGACCGATTCCTGCGTCGCCGCCTGAATGCCGGAAATCTGCTCGCCGATTTCGCTGGTGGCCTTGGCGGTCTGCTCGGCGAGCGCCTTGACCTCGGAAGCGACCACCGCGAAGCCGCGGCCGGCCTCGCCGGCGCGCGCCGCCTCGATCGTGGCGTTGAGCGCGAGCAGATTGGTCTGGCCGGCAATGGTGTTGATCAGCTCGACGACGTCGCCGATCCGGCTCGCCGCCTTCGACAGTTCGCCGACGCGATCGTTGGTGCGGCGCGCCTGCTCGACCGCCTCGCCTGCCATGCGCGCGGATTCCTGCACCTGGCGGCTGATCTCGTTGACGGAAGACGACAGTTCCTCGGTCGCGGAGGCCACCGAGTTGACGTTGGTCGAGGCTTCTTCCGAGGCCGCGGCGACCGTGGTGGCCAGCGTCTGCGACCGCCCCGCCGTTCCCGTCAGCGATGTGGCCGACGCTTCGAGTTCGGTCGAGGCCGACGATACGGTCTGCACGATCTCACCGACCGCGGACTCGAAGCTGTCGGCGAGCCGCAGCATGTCGGCCCGGCGCTGGGCAGCGCTGCGCGTCTCGGCCTCCTTCTGCTCGGTTTCCATGCGGATCTTGGCGAGGCCATGGTCCTTGAACACGACAGCCGCCTGTGCCACGTCGCCGACCTCGTCCTTGCGGTCGGCGCCATGAATCTCGACGTCGTAGTTGCCGGAAGCAAGCTGCTGCAGCAGGGCGACGATCGCCCGGATCGGCTTGGCGACGCCGAACTGGCCGACGGCAAAACCCATGACGGCCCCGAAGATGACGCCACTGAAGGCCATAATGAGCAGCAGGCGCGAGGTCTGCTCGTATTGCGCGCGGGCTTCCGCGCCCTTTTCCTCGACGCGCGCGTTGAGGCGATCGGCGACCGCGCGGATTTTTGCCTGCAGATTTTCGGCCGCACCGCGGCTCTTCATCGCGGTATCGCGCAGCCGATCGGCGCTGTCGCTCAGCTTGGATGATTTTTCGCCGTCGATGGCCGCCAGAGTTGCGTTCAGCTGTGTCTTGTAGGCGGCAAACGCCTCCTGGACCTCGGGAAGCATGGCTTTTGCCTTGTCGTCCTTGGTCCTGGCGACCTCGTCGATGCGCTCCTGATATTGCTTGAGCTGGGTCTCGATCACCTCGCGCGCCGCCAGGCGATTCTCGTCGCGCGGATCGAGTGCGCTGCGAAATTCGGCGCGGTTCAGCGCGAGGACGTTCTGGTTGGCGCGTGCGGCCGTCAACGCGCGTTTGGCTGCCCCCGACATCAGATCCGCCTTCTCGCTCAAATCGGCGAGCGCCGAGATGCCGAGATAGGCCATGATCCCGGCGATGCCGCTGAGCAGCACGACGATCGCAAGAATCTTGGTCAGAATGCGAAAGCGGCCGAGAAAATGCATTGCCGGGCTCCGAGAAAATGAAAGGTTGCGACAATGCGCACGCCAATCGTTCTCTCGTTGGCGCCGTTGCCGACGCAATTTGTTCCAAGGCAATCTACGCGGCGTTAACGTTACCGGCCGCAGAAATACGGAGTCACGCCATCAGGCGGGGCTTACGGTATCGCGGACCCGCAGAGCGCGGGCTTCAGGGGTTGCGCGAAAAGGCGGAGCCGTTCTCGGCGATGGCAGCCTTGGCGTGGCGGACCGGCTATTCGGTCGTACGACGCAGTTCCGGTGCGGCCTCGGACTTCGCCGGCACCGACCCGGTCGTCTCCGACCTGATCGGCTCGATCTTGCTGCTCTCGACCTTCGGGGTCTCGACGTGGGTGGCGATTTCGGTCTGCGAGCCGCCGATGACGCGTTCGGAGCGCGGCCCGCGCGGCCGCGCGACGGCGCGGGCCATCAGCATCTGCTGGCCGCCACCCTGATGGTGGAAGTCACAATAGGCGAAGCCCATGCCGGAGACCGAGCCGCGGAAGCTGACGTCGTCCTTCTTGTCGAGATTGAAACACGGGTCGAACGGCATGCCCTTGATCGAGGCGCACACCGACTGGCCGCGGATCTGGAGGGTGTTGCCCGGCAAGCGCAAATGGCGCACCGGACCCGAACCGTTGAACTGCACCGCGCCGATCGCACCCATGTCATCGAGCACCCGGCCAGTGCCGCGGGTGCCGTCGAAGCAGGTAAAATAGAAAACCTTGCCGATGACGAATTTGCGCGCCTCCTCGGCGCCCATCATTCCTGCAAAGGCCGGCATCGCAATCGCGCCGGCCGTGACGGTTCCCAATACGAAACGCGCAAGCATGTCGAAACTCCAACCTTGAACCGGGCCGCGGACGACCGCTGGTGTCCCGCCCCCGTCATTCGCCCCGTTTTGCATCAACCTCTGAGGGCGAATTCCGATGAGCGAAGGACAGTGGAAATCTTTGTCTTCAGTGTGGTCTGGTTTTGACATTCGCCCGGATCGATCGCCGCAAGGCTTAACGAATGTGTTTGAACCTCCACACACTTTCCCTGCCGATCCTTTACCCGATGCTTACCATACCAATCATGGCAAACATTGGAGCACCTTCGTTGGTAAAGTCTGAATGTCCCTAGGGAATTTTTACCACAACCCTGCCGCGAACCTGGCCCGCAATGATCTGCGGCGCCTGCGAAATGACCTGGTCAAGAGAAATTTCATGAGTGATTTCAGATAGTTTTACCCGATCCAAATCGCTGGCGAGGCGGTTCCAGGCGATTTTGCGCAAGGTAACCGGGCACATCACGGAATCGATGCCCAGAAGGCACACTCCGCGCAAAATGAACGGCGCGACCGAGGACGGCAGGTCCATGCCGGCCGCCAGGCCGCAGGCGGCGATGGCGCCGCCATAGCGGGTCATCGACAGAAGGTTGGCCAGCGTGGTGGATCCGACGCTGTCGACGCCCCCGGCCCAGCGCTCCTTGGCGAGCGGCTTGGCCGGTGCCGACAGCTCGTTGCGGTCGATGACCTCGGTGGCCCCGAGGCCCTTCAGGTAGTCCGTCTCCGAAAGGCGGCCGGTCGAGGCAATGACCTGATAACCGAGCCTGGCCAGCACCGCGGTCGCGACCGAGCCGACGCCGCCGGCCGCACCCGTGACCACCACCGGACCGCTCTGCGGCGACAGCCCATGCCGTTCGAGCGCCAGGATCGCCAGCATGGCCGTAAATCCGGCTGTCCCGATCGCCATCGCCTCACGCGCCGACAGCGTTTGCGGTAGCGCGACCAGCCAGTCGCCCTTGATGCGCGCCTTCTCCGCATAGGCCCCGAGATGGGTCTCGCCCATGCCCCAGCCGGTGCAGATCACCTTGTCGCCGGCCTTCCACTGCGGGTCCGACGACTGCTCCACGGTGCCGGCGAAATCGATGCCGGGGATCATCGGAAAGCGCCGAACCACCGGCGCCTTGCCGGTCAGCGCGAGCCCGTCCTTGTAGTTCAGCGACGAGCATTCGACCTTGACGGTGACATCGCCATCCATCAATTCGGCTTCGTCGAACTCCGTGAGCGCGGCGGTCGTTCCCTTCTCCGCCTTGTCCACTCGGATCGCCTTGAACGTCGCCACGGGCCGCTCCCTGAAATTTTTGAGATTTCAAGGCCTATTTAGCCGATCAGGCCGGCTGCGCAATGGCACGCGCCACCGGCTTTTCGACAATCGGCAGGTTGATCAGGGCGGAGAGCACGCCGAATGCGATCGAAAGCCACCAGACCGGGGTGTAGGAACCGAATTTTTCGAACACCATGCCGCCGAGCAGGACGCCCAGAAAGCCGCCGACCTGGTGGCTGACAAAGGCAAAGCCGTAGAGCGTCGCAAACCAGCGCGTGCCGAACATCAGCGCGACCAGCGCGGAGGTCGGCGGCACGGTGGACAACCAGGTCAGTCCGCTCACGGCACCGAACGCGATTGCGGAGAACGACGAGATCGGCAGCGAGATGAAGGCCACGATCGACAGCGCGCGCAAAAGATAGATCGCCGACAGGATGTAGCGCTTGGGCAGGTAATTCTGCAGCCACCCAACGCTCAATGAGCCCACGATGTTGAACAGCCCGATCGCGGCGACCACCCAGCCGCCGGTCTGCGCCGGGATGCCGCGGTCGACCAGATAGGCCGGCAGATGCACGGTGATGAAGGCCAGCTGAAAGCCGCAGGTGAAGAAGCCGAGCACGAGCAGCACGTAGGAGCGGTGGCCAAAGGCTTCGGCGAGCGCCGTCTTGAACGATTGCTGGTCGGCGGCGGGCACATTGGTCGAGGTTGCCGGCGGCGTCGACAGCGCCAGTGACAGCGGGATGATCAGAAGCATCAGACCGGCAAACACGGTCAGTGCCGTCTGCCAGCCGAAATTGTAGATCATCGCGACGCCGAAGGGGGCGAACAGGAACTGTCCGAACGAACCGGCGGCAGTCCCGAGGCCCAGCGCGATGCCGCGCCGCTCGGCCGGCAACAGCTTGCTGAACGCGGAGAGCACGAGGTTGAAAGAGCAGCCGGACAATCCAAAACCGATCAGAACGCCCGCACCGAGATCGAGCGCAAGCGGCGTTGCCGCATAGCGCATCAACAAGAGGCCGCCCGCATAAAGCAGCGCCCCGACACACATGACACGGAGAATCCCGAAGCGATCGGCGATGGCGCCCGCAAAAGGCTGGCCGAGACCCCACAACAGGTTCTGAATCGCCAGCGCAAGGCCGAACACGTCGCGCCCCCATGAAAACTCGCCGCTCATCGGCTGGACGAAGAAGCCAAGGCTTGACCGCGGGCCAAAGCTCAACATCGCGATCAGACAGCCACAGGCGATGATGACAAGCGGCGTGCGCCAGTTGACGAACCCGCTGACTGGACGGAGATCGCCTGAGGTCGTCGACATGGGTGTCCTCACGTGTCGCTTGCCGGTCGGAAAACGGTCGGCCGAGGTGATTAATGCATTTGCATGAAAACGCCAATCCGGTTTGCGACAGAAAACCGGTGCGCAAGGCAGCGATGCAATTCGGGCGTCCCTGCCCCGCCTGATTTCGGCGGCACGCCTCTGGCGGCATGCACGACCGCATGCTATTGTGTTTTGCTCTTTCTGAGAATAAGTAGGCCGCCGGACCATCCACGAACGCTGCGGGGTTGGTCCGGTCCGAGCCTGGTCCAGCGTGAGAACATTCCGGCCCGCAACGGCCGGATTATCAGGACCCATATATACTCAATTTGAGTATATATGGGTCCGAGGGAGGTTGCGATGCCGATTGCTGAAATCCTCGGTCCGAACGACTTTGCAAGTGCGGAACGCGGCAAGCCTGCCGTTTGGGCGCGCCCGGCAACCGGATCAGGCCCCCCAACGCCTGCGCTCGCATGGACCAGCGAGGTCGAACGCGCGACTGCGCATCTCTACGAGCGCGTCAAAGGTGTGATCCCGCCGGTCGAGTGGCCGCTGATGGCGCCTTACGTCAAGGCGATCAACGAACTGAAGGCCGAGCGCGGCGCGGTGATCCTGGCGCACAACTATCAGACGCCGGAAATCTTCCACTGCGTCGCCGACATCACCGGCGATTCGCTGCAGCTTGCGATCGAGGCCAGCAAGGTGAAGGCCGATACGATCGTGCAATGCGGCGTGCACTTCATGGCCGAGACGTCAAAGATTCTCAATCCGGACAAGCGGGTGCTGATTCCGGATTCCCGCGCCGGCTGCTCGCTGGCCGCGAGCATCACCGGTGCCGACGTGCGGCTGCTGCGCGAACGTTTTCCCGGCGTGCCGGTCGTCGCCTATGTCAACACCTCGGCCGACGTGAAGGCGGAAGTCGACGTCTGCTGCACCTCGTCGAATGCGCTGCAGGTGGTCGAAAGCCTGACCGCGCCGAGCGTGATCTTCCTGCCCGACCAGTATCTGGCGAAATATGTGGCGTCGCAGACGCAGGTCAAAATCATCGCCTGGACCGGCGCCTGCGAGGTGCATGAGCGCTTCACCGGCGACGAGCTGCGCGCTTATCGCGACGCCGACCCAAGCGTGCAGATCATCGCGCATCCCGAATGTCCGCCTGACGTGCTGGCCGAGGCCGACTTCACCGGCTCGACCGCGCACATGATCAAATGGGTGCGCGACAACCGCACCAGGCGCGTCGTCATGATCACCGAATGCTCGATGGCCGACAATGTGCAGGCCGAGCTGCCCGATGTCGAGATGGTGAAGCCGTGCAACCTGTGCCCGCACATGAAGCGGATCACGCTGCAGAACATTTTTGAGAGCCTGCTCTACCTGCGCGAGGAGGTTTTGATCGATCCCGCGATCGCAGCGCGCGCGCGGCGGTCGGTTGAGCGGATGGTCAATCTGAAGCATTGACGCCGCCCCAAACCGAACTGTCGTCCCGGCGAAAGCCGGGACCCATAACCCCAGGAAGCGGTTTTGGGCACGAAAGCCAACCACCAGTTTCGCGCAACAACTCCCGCCTGTGGTTGTGGATCCCCGCTTTCGCGGGGATGACGAGATGAGAACGGGGCAATAGCGAGCAAGAGAACAAACATGTCCCACCAAATTCAAACGTCGATCCGCAACAGCAGCGTCGTCATTGTCGGCGGCGGCCTCGCAGGACTGTTTTGTGCGCTGAAACTCGCGCCACGCCCGGTCACGGTGATCACCGCGGCGCCGCTGGGCGAAGGCGCATCGAGCGCCTGGGCGCAAGGCGGCATCGCGGCTGCAGTCGCCGAGGGCGACAGTGCGGAAGCGCATGCCGCGGATACGATCGCGGCCGGCGCCGGTCTCGTCGACGCTGATGTCGCGCATGGCCTGGCGCGCGAGGCGCCCGCGCGAATCGACGATCTGCTGCGTTACGGCGTTCCGTTCGACCGCGACATCGAAGGCAGGCTCGCGGTCGGCCGCGAGGCCGCGCACTCGGCACGCCGCATCGTGCATGTGCAGGGCGATCGGGCCGGACAGGCGATCCTCGCGGCGCTGACCGCGGCGGTTCGCGCCACGCCTTCGATCCGCATCATCGAGGGCTATCTCGCCGAAGAGCTGCTCACCGCCAACGGCGCGGTCACCGGGCTGCGGCTGCGCAGGGCGGACGATCCGATCGCCAGGCCCGTGACGATCGCCGCCGGCGCGATCGTGCTGGCGACCGGCGGCATCGGTCACCTCTATTCCGTGACGACCAATCCGGCCGAGGCGAGCGGCATCGGGCTTGCGATCGCGGCGCGCGCAGGCGCCCTCATCGCCGATCCCGAGTTCGTGCAGTTCCATCCGACCGCGATCATGGTCGGGCGCGATCCGGCCCCGCTGGCAACCGAGGCGCTGCGCGGCGAAGGCGCGGTCCTGATCAACGGCAGCGGCGACCGCTTCATGGCATCGGTGCATCCGCTGGCCGAACTCGCCCCGCGCGACATCGTGGCGCGCGGCGTGTTCGCGGAGCTGGCCGCTGGCCGCGGCGCGTTTCTCGATGCGCGCGACGCGCTCGGTGCGCGCTTCGCCGAAAAATTCCCGACCGTTCATGCGAGCTGCATCGCGGCCGGCATCGATCCGGCGCAACAGCCGATCCCGATCGCGCCGGCCGCGCACTATCACATGGGCGGCATCGCCGTCGACGCGCATGGCCGCAGCTCGCTGCAAGGCTTATGGGCCGCCGGCGAAGTTTCGTGCACCGGCGCGCACGGCGCCAACCGCCTCGCCTCCAATTCGCTGCTGGAGGCCGTGGTCTATGCTGCCCGCATTGCCGAGGATGTTTTGGGACAGCAGGTCGCCTCGCCGCCGCCTCTCACGGAACAGCCTGTGCCGCGCAATTGCGCGTTCCCGCCGCTTGCCGCAGCAAATCTGCGCGCCGTCATGACCTCGCATGCCGGCGTGATCCGCGATCGCGAGCGCCTCGCAGAAGCGGTGCGCAGCTTTGCCGAGATCGAACGCGACACCGGCAATATCGCGCTTCGCAACATGGCGAGCACGGCGCTGCTGGTCGCAGCGTCGGCGCTGGCACGGCAGGAAAGCCGCGGGGGTCATTATCGATCCGATCATCCATCCGAAAGTCCCATCGCCCGCCGCACCATGACGACACTCGCCACAGCGCGCGAAATCGCGGAAGGCGTCACCGAACAGCAGCGAACGCTGCAACCGATCACAGCATGAAAAGGGAATCATACCGTGACAACGCTCTCAGCTCTTCTGCAACCCGACGCCTTCCTGTCGCCGCTCGCGATCGACGCCGCCAGCTTGCGCGCGCTCGACGAGGATCTCGGCCGCGCCGGCGACATCACCTCGATCGCCACCATTCCCGAACACGCGAGAGCCCGCGCGGTCATGGTGGCGCGCCAGGCCGGCGTGATCGCGGGCCTGCCGCTGGCGTTTGCGACGCTGCACAGGCTTGCAGGCGATATCGAGATCGCCGCGCACTGCCGCGACGGCGCGCAGGTCGAGAAGGGCACGCATCTGCTGACCATTGCTGGACCGGCGCGCGCGATCCTCTCCGCCGAGCGCACCGCGCTCAATTTCGTCGGGCGCCTCTCCGGCATCGCCACGCTGACGGCCGATCATGTCCGCCGCACAGCCGGCACAAAATTGCGCATCTGCTGCACCCGCAAGACCACGCCAGGCCTGCGCGCGCTGGAAAAATACGCCGTGCGCTGCGGCGGCGGTTTCAACCACCGTTTTGGCCTCGACGATGCGATCCTGATCAAGGACAACCACATCGCGGTGGCCGGCGGCATCCGCCCGGTGCTCGAGCGCGCCCGCGCGCATGCCGGCCTTCTCGTCACCATCGAGATCGAGGTCGATACGCTGGCGCAGCTGCGCGAGGTGCTCGACACCGGCCTCGCCAACGTGGTGCTGCTGGACAACATGGACATCGGGGCGCTGACCGAGGCGGTCAAGATCGCGCAAGGCCGCGTCGTGCTGGAAGCCTCCGGCGGCGTGACGCCGGAGTCCATCGCCGCGATCGCAGCGACCGGCGTGGACTACGTATCCTCAGGCGCGCTGACGCATTCCGCACCGAATTTCGACGTCGCACTGGATATCGAGGTGTGATGTTCTCCCTCTCCCCGTTCTTACGGGGAGAGGGTCGGGGTGAGGGGCCTCTTTCAAAGAACGCAGCTCATGGCGAGTCCCCCTCACCCGCCGCGCAAGCGCGGCGACCTCTCCCCGCAGGCGCAGGGCTGTCCCGGGAAAAGTCAAACATAGCCGAGCTCCAGCTGGTCGAGGGAGAATTTGGGCTTGGGTTTGCTGGGATTGACCGGCGGAGGCT
>Ga0335071_10003284_pt1 | contig 17139 bp, 14 predicted proteins | sample Lox_Sample_15_FD_206724 | JGI IMG/M metagenome (GOLD analysis project Ga0335071, IMG submission 206724) | Soil microbial communities from Loxahatchee National Wildlife Refuge, Florida, United States - Lox_Sample_1.5 | ecosystem: Environmental > Terrestrial > Soil > Wetlands | place: USA... | reverse complement strand
GTCCTCTACTTTCCGGGTGCGGCCTGCCGCGGAATACGCAAGGGTTAGGCTGGACACGAGAGGCGTGGAAACATCGGCTAGGAGAGCCAGGGGTTACGCGGGAGCATAGTCCCGAGAGACCGTGGGGTCAATTGAAAATGGTCTGCCGTGGGCACGAACGCTGTCCGTTGCTTACCCGGCATCGAGAGGTGTACGCTTCCGATCGAGTTGAACACGGACTCTGAACGGCGGAAGTTGTTCCTCAATTATAGCCTCATCGTTCCCCTCTTCCCTGAGAACACTCCAACTGCATCATCTCTCGTCTTGCCCCTTTTTCCGAAGAAGGCCCGCCAGGGTTTTGTCTGGCATTGACGTGCCAGCATGGTTCGTGGCATCCTCCGCATCGTCCCAATTCATCCGGAAATTCGCAGTATGTCAGGAGTGCATCGCAATGCGCAGGAGCAATCGGCTGGGAGCGGGGGCGGGGACGGTGGCTCGGTGGGTGCGGATGGTCGCAGCAATTCTGATCATGGCGTTGAGCGTCTGTGCTGCCGGACCGGTATCGGCCCGGACCCGGAAGACCGTTGTGCAAAAGACGGCAGTGAATAAGACGGCAACCCCGAAAATTGGGGCGCCGGCAACGCCTGCTTGGATCGTGGTCAACCCCGCGACGGACGAGATGCTGATTGGCCAGGAGCCTGACCGCCCAGGGGCTCCGGCCTCGATGACAAAAATGATGGTAGCCCTTTTGGTCATGGAAGCCATCCGCGATGGGCAATTGAAGCTGAGCGATCCCGTTCAGACATCTGCGTGGGCTAGCCATATGGGGGGATCGCGCGTTTACCTAAAACACAAGGAGGTCTTTCCGGTTGAGGAAATGATGGCCGCCATGCTGATCGGGTCGGCCAATGATGCCGCCGTCGCATTGGCCGAGCACCTCACGGGTAGCGTGGCGGCGACGGTCCAGCGGATGAACGACCGAGCAGCCACTCTCAACATGAAGGAGACGCGCTTTGCCTCGGTGCACGGTCTGCCCCCCGGCCCGGGGCAATCAAGCGATGTGACCACGCCGAGGGATATGGCGCGCCTGGCACGCGAACTGCTGAAGTTTCCGGACATCCTGCGGTGGACGAGCACCAAGGAAGCGCCATTCAGGGACGGCACCTTCATCCTGCGGAATAGCAACAAACTCATCGGCACCTTTGCCGGAGTGGATGGGATCAAGACCGGGCATTATACACAGGCGGGGTACAATTTGACAGCCACCGCGACCCGCGGATCGCTTCGCTTGATCGCGGTTGTCATGGGCGCTCCGACGAACGACGCTCGATTTCAGGAAGCGGCGCGACTGCTAGGGGAAGGCTTCAATCGATACATCGGTATCACGGTTATCAAGGGTGGGACTGTGGTGGATACGGACGTGAAGATTCCGCGTGCCGTGCGCGCGTTCCGTCCGATGGCGGCGCAAGACGTTCAGCTTATGGTGAAACGCGAGGACAAGGACAACATCAAGACCGCCGTCGAGATTCAGCCGAACCTCCGCGCACCGCTGCCCAAGGGACACGCAGTCGGGGCATATATCGTCCGCAACGGCGACAAGGAAGTCGGGCGCACGCCGTTGGTCACAGCCGGTGAGGTTCCGCGGACCGCTTTCTGGTGGTTGACGTTCTGGAAGTGAGGCTGTACGAGGTGCTAGCTCGCCGCCCAAATTCGAAGCACGTGGCGAAAACAGGCGTACCCACTTGGGCCGCTTGGATGTCCTTGCTGCTCGCCTGCGCGGCGTGCAGCACCCCGGAGGCGATTCCAACCCGCGCGCTGGAGGACTATCCCTTTCGGCAGCGGCAAGCGGCGATCCGGGTCGGTGCTGACCCGCTGTTCCGAAACGAGCAAGTGAAGACGGCATTTCCGGACGCGGGGCCCATTGGCGATTTGGGCGTCCTGCCGATCCGGGTCCAGATCGAAAACGGAGGGACCGAGGCGGTCCAGGTGTCTCAAGCGAGCTTAACGTCGCCTCGAGGGAACAAGACCGCAGCCCTTTCCCCGGAGGAAACTGCCAGCCTGCTCAAGACCGGAGCGGGATGGTGGCGCTTTTTTCCTATCCAGATTGTGGGTCAGTCGGCAATGGCGGCCCAAAATAGTGGTCAGCAAAAGGATATCGTGGCACGAGCGCTGCCGACTGCCCCCATTGCACCCGGCGCTGCCGCTGCCGGTTTCGTGTACTTCTATTATTCGCCAGATGAAACGGTTCTCACCGGCGCAGAGATGGAACTGGTATTGACGTCCGCTTCGGGCGATAGCACGTTCACTATTCCGCTCCGCGGCCGCCGGGACATCCTTGGTCCGGGCGCCCCCCCCGAGAAATCGGCCGCGCCACCCCCAGCCCCTGCGCGCCAAGAAGGCACCACCGGTCAGGGTGTCATCATCCGCAGCCCGGCACCCTGATTGGCGACAGAGATATCCGACAGGGGCGGTGCAGGTTTGTCTTAACAGGCAAACGGCGGGTTCATCCAAATACAACGCGTAGGCAGTCGCTGAAAATCGTCAGCACCATGTCGATTTCTGCTTCGGAGATGATCAGCGGTGGCTTGAATTTAATGACGTTTGGTAGGGCGGAGGCGGTGGCCAAGATCATACCCCTCTTCCAGGCTTCTTCGACGATGCGCTTCGCCTCTGCGGTTGCGGGCGTCTTCGTGACCGGGTCCTTGACTAGCTCGACACCGATGAAGAGGCCCGGCCCGCGCACGTCCCCCATCTGCGGGTAGTGCTTCTGTAGTTTCAGCAGCCCTGCCGTCAACCGTTCGCCCATCTTGCCGGCGTGCTCTGGAATGCGATCGCGCTCCAATACCTCGATCACCTTGAGGGCGGCGGCCTGCGCAACCGGGTTGCTGCCAAACGTGTACACGTCCTCGCCTGTCGGCTCGAACTGCTTCAAGCGGTCGTCGGCCACCACCGCGGCGATCGGGAATCCCCCGCCCATTGACTTCGAGAGGACAAGGATGTCTGGCGTGACGCCGAGCAGCTCGGCCGCAAACATCTTCCCGGTGCGGCCAAACCCTGTTTGAATCTCGTCGAAGATCAACAGGATGCCGAACGCATCGCAAATGCGGCGGACCTCTCGCACGAATGCGGCCGGGAAGGGAATCTGCCCACCGTTCCCTTGCACGGGCTCGAGGAGCACCGCAGCAACGGGTCCGTCCACCCCTCGTTGAATCGTATCGCGGAGCATGGCGGCGCACGCCGCTTCGCAGTCGGGGTACGTCTTCGCCAGCGGACAGCGGTAGCAATACGGATTCGGAACCCGGACAAAGTTGTGCATGAAGGGCAGGAACTTTTTCCCAGGACCAAATCGTCCAGGAGTCTGTGTCGGCATCCACCCGGCGGCCATGGTGGCCAAGGTGCTTCCGTGATAGGCGTGATAGAAAGTCACGAACCGATGCGCGTCCGGACGGTTGACCAGCGCGAGCTTCATGGCCGTTTCGACGGCCAGTGACCCGGTCGGTGCGTTCACGACAACGTTCAGCTGCCCCGGACACAGCTCAGCCAGCCGCTTGGCCAGCAGCAGCCGCGGAATCGTCGGGAATCCGGCGCGCACGTGCGCCAGCGTCCGCATCTGCGCGACGGCGGCCTCGATCACCTCGGGATGATTGTAGCCGAGGGCCAGCGACCACGCCTGAGAGGTGCAGTCGAGGTAGGTCTTGCCGTGAATATCGGTGACTCGGCAGCCTTCACCCGAGACCAGGGCGGGGCCCAACCAGCTCGACCCGTAGCCGATGAACTCTTGCAGTCGAGCGGCGTCTTCCGGCGTTAGGTGTCCTGTGCTCACCTGTGTTCTCCCTAAATGAACCGCATTCGTAATCGTGCCGCGTCTGCCCCGTCTCTGCCGCTATCGTTGCCGGTCTTACCCCTTCAGCCCCGTCATAGCGATTCCGCGGATCATGTACTTTTGCGAGACAACGTAGGCGATCAGCATCGGGGCCGTGGATATGAGCGTTGCGGCCATCAGCGGTCCATAGTTGATGTTGCCGTACGGATCTTTGAACAGGGCGATGCCCACCGGCAGCGTGCGCAGCCCCGCCGAATTGATGATGATCACGGGCCAGAGAAAATCGTTCCAGGAGCCCAGGAACAAAATCATGGCCACGGTGGCCACAGTGGTCTTGATCAGCGGCGCAATGATCGTGAGGACGATCCGCATCTCGCCGGCGCCGTCAATCCGGGCGGCCTCGATCACGTCGACGGGGATCTGCTTGATGCCCTGACGGAGCATGAACACCCCGAAGGCGCTGGCGAAGTTGGGGGCGAGGATCCCCAGGAACGTGTCCACCCAGCCGATCTTCGAGAGCTGAATGTACAGGGCCACCGACGTGACCTGGACCGGGACCATTAGCGTGCCCAGGATCAGCAGGAAAAACAAGTTCTGGAGCGGAAAGCGGTACACCGCGAACGCGTACCCGGCAAAGAGACCAAATAACAGCGAGCAACTCACCGAGCCCACGGCAACGACCAAGCTATTCCAGTAGTACGACAGCCAAGGCGCCTTGGCGAACGCGACGACGAAATGCTCAAAGGTCACGTGTGTCGGAAACCATTTCGGTGGGAACGAGAGGATGTCGGGTGCCGGCATGAAGGACGTGATCACCATCCAGTAAAACGGCAGGATCATGATCGCCGCCACCCCACCCACGACGATGTAGACCCCGAGCCGTCCGATAGGTGCCCAAAATGTCCGCATCAGTAGGCCACTTCGTATCGCCGGCTATAGTAATACTGTAGGATCGTCACAGCGAGAATGAAGAGGAACAGCACCATGGCCTCGGCCGCGGCATAGCCGAAGTTGTACCGCTCGAATGCCTGCCGGTACAGGTCAAGGACGACGACATTTGTCGAGTTGGCCGGCCCACCGCCGGTGAGGACGAAGACCTGATCGAACACTTGGAGCGCGAGGATGGTGTCGTAGATCAGAATGAAGGTGGTCGTCGGCGCGAGCAGCGGAATCGTGACATGCCGGAACCGCATCACCGGGCCGGCCCCGTCGATGGTGGCCGCCTCATAAAATTGCTGCGGAATGGCCTGCAGCCCCGCCAAGTAAATGATCATGTTGTAGCCGAGATTCTTCCAAACGCTGAAGATGATGATCGAGGGTAACGCCATGTGGCTTGACATCAGCCACGGCTGTCCCGGCAAGCCGACCAGCCTCAAGAGAACGTTAAAGATGCCGAATTGGGGGTTGTACATCCACCACCAGACCATCGCCGCCGCGACGGTGCTGGTGACCATTGGGGAGAAGTACACCGCTTTGAAGAACTCCTTGAGCGCGAACTGGGCATTGAAGAGGACGGCAAGCACCAACCCCAGGAAGGCCGAGATTGGGACGATGGTGATCACGTAGGTCAGCGTGTTCACCGTCGCTTTTTGGAAGATCTCATCCGAGAAGAGGGAGATGAAATTGTCCAGACCGATAAATGTGAGTCGGTCTTTGAGCAACTCGACCTTGTAAAAGCTGAAGAGCAGAGTCTGCACGGACGGGAGGACGCGAAACAGGCCGAACAGCAGAACAACGGGCGCAATGAACAGATACGCGTGAAAGATATGCCGGGAGTGCAGCCGAGAGATGGTCCGCCGTGGATAAGATGCCGGCCGCGGACTCTGCTCCCCCTCGCGTCCAGGCTGCATGGTGTCCTTTGGACTGCTCACAGAGAAGACTGCCCCACCGGAACAGCGGTGGGGCAGTCCGGTACGCAAAACCTACTTGGCAGCGTCCGCGATGGCCTTGTCCGCTTGGCGCTGCGCCTCGGCGAGCGCCGCGTCAATCGTCGCCTCGTGGTGCCAGACTTTCTGGATCGCGCCACCCATGGCATCCATGATCCCATTCAGCCCGAGGTTGATTGGCAGTTTCTTGCCATAGGGATACATCTGCTTCAGGCCCTGATCGTACGGATCGGACTTGAAAGGTTCTTTCTCCCAGTTGGCCTTGTAGCGTGGCGAGGCATCGTACTGCTTGCACAGCTCGAAATCTTTTTCCTGGCTGTTGAGCCACTCGATCAATTGCCAGGCCTGCGCTTTGTTCTTGGCCTGCTTCGGGACGGAGTAGAGCCAGGCGCCCAGCAAGGTCACCGGCTTGTCGCCGGCCTTCTCGACCGGTGGAAGCGCCATGCCCCACTTCAGGTCCGGCGCCTCTTTCGGCTGGCGCGCCTTGATGCTGACCGTCTCGCTGATCTGCATCGAGGCAATGCCCTTCAGGAATGCCGCGCGCGGATCCGGGAAATTCAAGCTGGTGGACTTGTCCACATCCAGCATGTCGAGGATCAGCTTGAGGGCGGCCTTGGTGTGAGGCGTGTCGATCAAGGCCTTGCCGCCGCGGAGCCGGTTGGGGTCATCGATCAACGCGCCGCCGGTTCCGTAGATCGCCCAGAAATGCTTGTGAACGACGCCGTGGGGATGGCCGACGTGGCGGATTGCGTATCCAACTCGGGTAATGTTGCCGCCTTCGGTCTTGGTAAGCTTCTTGGCATATTCCCGGAACTCGTCCCAGGTCTTGGGCGGCTTCTCAGGATCCAAGCCGGCGTCTTTAAACTGGGTCTTGTTCCAAGTCAGGCCGTACACGTCGATGCCGTATTGCGGATAGCCCCACATGCGGCCCTTGCCGTAGTCGGACAGTTCCACGATTTCCGGCGAGACGGCGGAGAGCCAGGCCTTCGCTTTGGCATCCGCCACGGGCTCGAGCATCTCCTCCTTGAGGAAGCCAGGCAGCCAGGACGAGTCGACGAACAATACGTCCGCGACATTCTTCCCGGCGGCGGCCGCAAATATCTTCTGCTGCATGGTGTCGTAGTCGAGCGCCACCGCCTCGACCTTTATGTTGTACTTCTTTTCGAATTCGCTGAAGAGATTCTTGTCTGCGAAGTGGGCGGCGCCCGCCGTGATATCACCTGCCGGGTACCACAGGGTGATCGTCTTGGCCGCGCCGGCCAGGACGACCGCCGGGGTGAGGAACAGGACCGTGAGCACCACCGCAAACCAGCTTGCCCGTCGCATTGGTTGATCCCTCCTTCTCTAAGGTGCAGGTTGGGCACAGATGGAACGTACGGCAACGAGTGCAGCCAATTATGGCGCCCATGTTCTCCAAAGGTCAAGCGCAAGCTTCTTCGTTTCCAGAATCGTCGACACGGCGACCATGAAGGCATTTGTCTGCCTTGGACGCTCTTCTTGCCTCTGCGGCTTGCGCCTCAAAACCGGAAAGAGTAAAGTACACTGCCGACTTGAATGACCCCCCGGACTTTCTTCCACCTGCCGGGGTTTCGCATCAATTTCATCTCGAGGAGGACAGGCATGCAGGGCGCATTCACGGGGAAATATCTGCGAGTGAATCTGACCGAGGGCACGACCGCGGTGGAAGAGGCGTCGCCGCTGACCTATCGGCTGTACATGGGCGGGGCGGCGATGGCGGCCTCGATCCTGATGAAGGAATTGAAGCCCGGCATCGACCCGCTGGGTCCGGACAACATCCTGGTGTTCTCGAGCTGCCCGCTGAACGGGATTCCGCTGTCCGGCACGAACCGGTTCACGGTGGCGGCGAAGTCGCCCCTGACGGGCGGGTATGGGGAAAGCGAAGCCGGCGGCTGGTGGGCGCCGGAACTGAAATTCGCCGGCTTCGACGGCATCGTCGCGACCGGCCAATCGCCCAAGCCCGTGTACCTGTGGATCCACGAAGGCCAGGCGGAGCTGCGGGACGCCGCGCACATCTGGGGTAAGCTGTCCGGCGAGGTGCAGGACCTGCTCACGGCCGAGACGGATAAGCGGGCCCGCGTCCTCCAGTGCGGCATCGCTGGCGAGAACGGGTGCCTGCACGCCAACATCGTCAACGAACTGAAACACTTCAACGGCCGGAGCGGCTTGGGCGCCGTCATGGCGAGCAAGAAGCTGCGGGCGATCGTCGTGCGCGGCAAGGACAGGCTCGAGCCCAAGAAGAAGGAAGACCTGCAGGCCGCGATCAAGTGGTTCCGCGAGCATTACGATCGGGAAAACGACATGGTCCACAAGTTCGGGACCTCCCGGAACGTGGTGGGCATGAGCAACGACGGGATCCTCCCGACGCGCAATTTCCAGGAGGGCCAGTTCGAGCACGCCAAGGCGATCAGCGGCCAGACCATGGCGGAAACAATTCTGGAAGATTGCGGCACCTGCTTTGCGTGCGCCGTGGCATGTAAGCGCGACGTGAACGTCCCTGAGCTAGGCGTCACCAGCAATTACGGGGGGCCTGAGTACGAGACGATCGCATCCAGCGGCTCCGCCTGCGGCGTGGGCGACTTGAAGGCCATCGCCAAGTTCCACCAGCTCTGCGGCGAATACGTGATGGATACGATCTCAGTCGGGATGACGATTGCGTTTGCGATGGAATGCTTCCAGAATGGGATCCTGACGACCAAGGATACGGACGGCATCGAACTGTGCTTCGGCAATGCCGAGGCGCTGCTGGCGATGACGGAGAAGATCGCCAAGCGGGAAGGGTTTGGTAACATCTTGGCGGACGGAGCCGAGCGGGCGGCCAAGCACATCGGCCGCGGCGCCGAGCGGTATGCTCTGACGGTGAAGAAGCAGGAAATCCCGATGCACGAGCCGCGCGGGAAGCAGGGCCTCGGGCTCGCGTATGCCACGGCGCCGGCGGGTGCAGACCACATGCGCGCGCCGCATGACCCGATCTATGAAGGGTTCCACCCCGAAGGCGCCCATCCCCTAGAGCCGCTCGGCCTGGCCGAGCCGATGAAGCGTCTGGAGCTGTCGCCCCGCAAGGTCCGTGCCTTCACGTATGCCAACCACTGGTGGTCCCTGTGCAGCTGCATCGGCGTGTGCCACCTGGCGGCGGCGCCGATCGACGCCGTCGGCCTCACGCTAGTCACGAACGCCATGCGCGCGGTCACCGGCTGGGACACGAGTCTGTGGGAGCTGATCAAGGTTGGCGAGCGCGCCAAGGCCCTGGCCCGCGCGTTCAACTGCCGGGAAGGTTTCACGCCCAAAGACGATCGGCTGCCCAAGCGACTGCACGAAGAGTTCACCCAGGGACCGCTGAAAAACGTGCGGATCGATCCGGAGATGTTCCAGCGCGCCTTGCGCCTGTACTACCAGATGGAAGGGTGGGATCCGGAGACCGGCTGGCCCACGTTCGCCAAACTGGCCGAGCTCGGGATCGAGTGGGCGGCGAAGCCGGGCGACGGTTGGTAATCTGCCATGAGCTAGTATGATCTGGCGGGGCGTCGGATCTCCGGCGCCCCGTCGTGTTTTCCGGGCCGCTTTGCCTGCAGTGGAGGAGCTATGGATGCGCGCGAGCAGCTGGTGAACCAGGCGGGGGATCTGGCGGCGGACAACGAGCAACAATTCTTTGGCTGAACACAGGCGGTGCTTGCGGCTCTGCAAGCCACGGTAGGCGGGATCGATCAGAGCGTATTCAAGGCCGGCAGTTGCCTCTCCGGCGGGGTCGTCGGGCGCGGCGAAACCTGTGGCGCATTGACAGGCGGCATGCTGGCGATCGGCGCGGCCGTCGGTCGAGAGCGGCTGGAGGATATCCCCCAGCTCCGTGCCGCGCGCGCCATCGCGACCGAGCTGTACGAACGATTTGGAAAAGAGGTCGGCCACACGCTGTGCGCCGAAGTGCACCGCATCAAGTTCGGCCGCCCCTACCGCCTATACGATCCCGAAGAGTTCAAGGCCTTCGAGGCGGCCGGTGGGCATGACGCCAGCGGCTGTCCCGACGTGTGCCGCGCTGCGGCGCGGATCACGGCCGATATGCTGCTGCGCCTTCGTCAGGCCACATAGGTCAGCCAGACCGCCACGCTTTCCCGCTTGTCTCGCGCGGATGCCTGGGATACGCTCGAAATACGCTGCGGTGAACCTGCGCGTTTCCATCCTGCGAGGAGGGCCTTTCCATGGCGAACATTCAACCGTACTGTGCGCCAGGCGTTTTCGACCCGACCGGGTACTGGCAGGCCATGAAGGTCACTGGTGCCCAAACACTCCTTTTCTTGTCGGGCCAGGTCGCGTACGACGGCCAGGGTCATCCCGCTCACCGGGGCGATATCGCCGGACAGGCCCGAACCGTGTTCAATGCGATCAAGGCTCAGGTCGAGGCGGGTGGTGGTACGCTGGCCAATGTGGTGAAGCTGACGACGTACCTCACGGACATTCGACACCGGGCAGACATTGTGCCCATTCGTGAGGAATTCTTCGGAAAGAAGCTGCCGGCCTCTACGCTGGTGGCCGTCGCCGCGCTCGCGCACCCGGATTTTCTGATCGAAGTCGAAGCGATCGCGGTTGTCTAGCAAGAGACGACAGGGACCGGGCACGAACACGAAGACGGAGCTGTGCTGTCGCTGGGGGGTATACTGTTGGATGGAGCCTGCGGCTAATGGCTAGCGGGTCGCAAGCCTTGCGGCTGGGATTCCTGGCTTCACATGGCGGGAGCAACATGCAGGCGATCATCGACGCCTGCAAGCAGGGCCGCCTCGAAGCTGTGGCCTGCGTGGTGATCAGCAATAACTCCGAATCCACCGCCTTTGCGCGCGCCGCGCGTGAAGGGATCCCGCGCTACCATATTAGCGGGACGACGCATCCGGGCGCTGCAGAGGATCGGGCCATCCTCGACGCGCTCACAGCGCACGGGGTCACCCTCGTGATCCTGGCTGGGTATATGAAGCGGATTGGTTCCTTGACGCTGGCCGCCTACCGGGGACGCATCTTGAATATCCATCCGGCCCTGCTCCCGAAATTCGGGGGCGAGGGGATGTACGGCAAACGGGTGCACGAGGCGGTTCTCAAGGCCGGCGAAGCGGTGACCGGGGTGACCGTGCATGTGGTGGACGATCGGTACGACCACGGCCCCATTCTCACCCAGGCACAGGTGGCCGTGATGCCAGACGATTCGGCGGACTCGCTTGCCGAACGGGTCCTGGCCCACGAGCATCGCCTGTTTGTGGACACACTGCAACAGATCAGCCGGGGACAGATTGTGCTTTCGTGAATGTCCGTTCGACAATCTGAAAGGAGGATAATATGGGGACCGGGTATTTTCAGCGTGTGCACACGGAGACCCCGACCCGTTTCTGGGTGAACAACCCCTCGCAATCGGATACCGAGCAGGCGATCGCGGCTGGCGCCGTCGCCTGCACGACGAACCCGTCCTACTGCGCCAAGCTCTTGCAGAGCGAGCCTGCCTATATCCGGGGGGTGATCGATCGCGTGGTCCAAGAGGTCAAAGACAACGACGAAGCCGCGGAGCGAGTCTATCACGAGGCCTCGGCGCGCATCATGCGGATGTTCTTGCCGGTGTATGAACAGAGCCAGAGGACCCTGGGTTTCGTGACCATCCAGGACGACCCGCGGGCAGATGATGACACCGAACACATCGTGGACGTCACCATGCGCTGCTGTAAGCTCGGCCCAAACTTCATGACCAAGATTCCGGTGATCGAGTCCGGCATGGCGGCCATCGAAGAGCTGGTGACCCGCAACATTCCCATTTGCGCCACCGAGGTGTTCGGGGTAGCGCAAGCTGTGGCCATGGCTGAGGCCTACGAGCGCGCCGCGAAGAAATCGGGCCACCGGCCGCCCTTCTACCTGACCCACATCACGGGAATCTTCGACCAGTACATGGCCGAGACGGTCAAGGCCGAACGGATCGCCATCGCGCCGGCGATTCTGCAGCAGGCTGGCTGCATCCTCGCGCGGCGGCAATACGCGGTGATCAAGCAGCGCTTCCCCGCGATGATCATGCTGGGCGGCGGCGCGCGTGGCACGTATCATTTCACCGAGTTTGTCGGCGGGGCGATGCACATCACGATCAACTGGAGCACCGCCGAGGAGTTGATTGCGGCCAATCCCCCCGTAGCCTCGCGGATCGACGCGCCCACGCCTGCGGAAGTCGTCCATGAACTCCGGGCGAAGGTGCCGGGCTTCCGGCGCGCCTACGACGACGACGGTCTGGCCGCGAAGGAGTTCAAAGACTTCGGGCCGCTCATGTACTTCCGGGCCATGTTCCTGAACGGCTACGCGCGGCTCTTGGACGAGGTCGCTGAGCGCCGAAGCTAAGGCGCATTCGTCGGGCTGACCGACTGCATACTCATTTTCCGCTGTGGACCTTTTCGGTGAGGGTGCGATGACTGGCGAAGGGATCTTTCCTGCGACGAACCCTGGTGTTTTGGACACGTTGACCTGGGACGAACGCCGCGCAGGCGCGATGGCGTTAACGGCAGTGCGTGAGGGGTGTTTCACACCTCTGGCGCGGGCCGTGGCCAACGGGTATCCAGAGAGTGCGCGCGGCTTGGATCGGCTGATTCTGGCGGCCTCCAAGCCGCCGGTTGAGCTCGTGCCGGCGTCTGCGGTGGCGCATCCCAAGCTCGGCCTGTTCCTGATGGGTGTGCTCGTGGACGGCCAGCGCGTGCTGCTCTCGATTACCGCAGGCTGGACGCAGGTGCTGGTCGCGTTCGGGAATGCGATCTGCATCGGAGAAAGCAGCATTGCCGGGCGGCCGGTGACCGTCCACGTGTTTCCCTTCGATCTTCCCCGCCTGCGCACCTTCCTGGGCGAGGTCGCGCCGGCCTACGCCCCCGTCGTGCCGACGCGGGCGGGCCTCGGGATCGGCTGCCGGATGGGTGTCCTCGATATCCCGGCGGCGCTGGCGATTGTGCGCAAGTTCGGTCTCTGCGCCTCGGTCATGCAAAGCTCCGTGTACCGCGAACTGGCGCCGCTCGCTGATCTCACCAAACAGCCCCTTCCGCAAATCGACCTGCCGGGCGTCGGGCTGGTACCGCTCGGGCACACCGGGATGTCGATCACGGGTCAGTTCGTCGCGATGACCGCTGCTCGCATCGAGCGCGGCGATCCGACACCGATCGTGGCCGACGCGGACCATTTACCCTTGCGGAGTGCAACCGGTGCGGGGCAGGCGCTCGCGCATCGGCTCATCCGCGAAGCCGCCGACCGGACCCTGTTCACGCTCGATCCCCATTTTTGTTTCTACGGGGGGAAGCCGAATCTCATGCAGGCCATGGCGGAGGGCCGTGCCGGAGAGGTCGAGGCAGCGTTCCGCGCGCAATTCTCCCCGGGCGAGCGCGGCGACCTGCTCCAGCGCTATACTACTCGGCGTGTCCGCATCCCCGATCCGGCGGGTGGCAAAGCCCACACGATCACGATGACGGCCACCGAACTGGCCGACTGCGCGGTACGATTCCGGGAGCCGATCGCGGCCATCGAGGACGCTTGCAGGGAAATCCGCCGTATCAAAGGGCGGAGACCGTTCGCGATTGAAGTCTCGGTGGACGAGGTCCCAGGAATGAGCGAGCCTCATCACTTCTACTATTTGTGCGCGGAGCTGGCGCGACGGCGGATTCCTTCCTTCTCGTTGGCCCCCGGGCTGGGCTTCAGCAAGTTGGACGTGGACGTCAAGGACCCGGCCGGTCCGTTCGCCCAGCGCGTGCGTATCCTGGCCGGGATTGCCCGTCATTTCGGCGCGGTGATGGGCATCCATTCCGGGGACGGCAAGAGCGTTCGCACTCGCCGCATCCTCGCGGAAGCGACCGGCGGGAAATTTTGGTACAAGATTTCGCCGGACCGGCAGCGCAATTTCTTCCGCTCGCTCGGATTATCGCCGGAGGGATCCGTCGGGCGGCGGCTGTTCCAGGAGGCGTATCGCAGCGCGGTCAGCCGCGTGCTGGCCCTCGCGGCACATTCCGAAGCGGGGAATGAAACCGCGCGCGTCGCCCGTCAGACGTTGGCTCGGTTGGTGGATGGGCCGAGCCTGTCCGGAGCCGTGTCGCGCAAGCTTTCCCATCTGCTCGAACGGCCCGACACGTCCGCCCGGCAATGGGAAGCGCTGGAAAAAGAGGTCGCGTTGGCGACCGCGCGCCAGGTGCCCGGCACCCCAGACGACCATATTGTGCACGATTACCTGTTTGCCACCGTCAGTGAGCGGGAGGGGAGTGGTTTCCGGTTCCGCGGACGGTACTTCAGCCTGCCCGAGAAGGCGCTGCGCCTGTATCGGCAGATCGACACCCAGTACTTGACTCGGCTGGTGCGCTCGCTCGGCCTGGACGCTTGATATGCGCGTTCTGGTAACGGGCGGCGCGGGATTTATCGGCTCGCATGTGGCGGATGCGTACCGGGCGGCGGGGCACGAGGTCGCGGTCGTCGACGATCTCTCGAGCGGAGTCCGAGCCAACGTCCACCCCGGCCATCGCTTTTGGCAGCTGGATGTCCGGAGCGCCGAGATTCATTCCGCCATTCAAGAGTTCCAGCCAGAGATCGTCAGCCATCATGCCGCCCAGATGAGCGTGTCGGCGTCGGTTCGCGACCCGCGGCACGACGCCGACATCAACATCCTGGGCACGATAAATCTCTTGGAAGCTGCCGTCCGGCACGGCGTCCGGCGGGTGCTGTTCGCCTCGACCGGCGGTGCCATGTATGGCGATCAAGAGACATTACCGACAGCAGAAACCGTGTTCCCTGAGCCGGTCAGCCCGTACGGCGTCGCGAAACTGGCTGTGGAGCGCTACCTGCACGCGTTCCATGCGATGTACGGTCTCTCCGCGGTCGCCCTCCGCTATGCCAATGTATACGGGCCGCGGCAGAATCCGCACGGCGAAGCGGGCGTGGTGGCGATCTTCAGTCGCGCGCTGATCGGCGGCCGGTCGCTTACGGTCAATGGAGACGGAGAGCAGACCCGCGACTACGTGTACGTCGCCGACATCGTCGAGGCCAATCTCTTGGCCACCTCGGCACACCTGTCCGGTGGGCTCACCGTATGTAATGTCGGCACCGGCGTTGAAACGTCTGTAAATACCCTGGTAGAGTTCTTGCGCAAGGGCTCGGCCCGCGAGGTGCATGTGGAGCGCGGGCCAGCGCGGCCGGGGGAGCAGCGCCGCAGCGCCCTCGATGCTTCGTGTGCTGGACGCATCCTCGGATGGCGCCCACACACGCCGCTCCAAGCCGGTCTGCAGCAAACTGTGACGTGGTTCGCTGCGTCGTAAGTCTGCCTCATTCCTGGATCGTTGCTCCGCCACGCCCCTGCCGAACAACATTCCTTCTCGTTCCTACGTCTCTGTGCTAAAATCCGCCGGTTTTTTCGGACCGCGGCGCTCTTCCACCTGGGCACCCAGGCTGGGCACGCCTCGAGGGAGCCAGAGTTTGCCTATGAAATCTGCGCATGACATTGTGATCATCGGCGCCGGACCGGCGGGCTCCACGGCCGCGCGATTGCTGGCCTCCCAGGGCTTCGATGTGGCGGTCCTCGAAGAGCATGCCGTGATCGGCGAGCCCGTGGACTGCACCGGCGTGCTCGGAACCGATGCCTTCATCAAGTTCGAGCTGCCGCGACACCTGATCCTCGGCACCATACAGACCATCACGGTGAACTCGCCCGCTGGGGTCCAGGTTACGCATACGAGCGAGCAACCGCTGGCGCACGTGATCGACCGGGCAGAGCTAGACCGGACGCTTGCCCGCCAGGCGGAAACAGCCGGCGCGACCGTGTATCTGAATGCGCAGGCCGTCGATGTCGTCCGGGATTCCAGCGCGGTCGTGATCACCTGTCGGCGGCCCGACGGCGAACTCCGGCGCCTCTATTGCAAGCTGCTGATCTTGGCGGGCGGTCCGCGGTTCATTTTTCAGGAGCGCCTCGGCTTGGGAACGTGCCCTTTGCTCTGGCGCAGCGCGCATGCCGAGCTGCCCGGCAACAGTTTGGCCAATCCGCAGGTCTTCCTCGGCCGCGATGTCGCGCCCGGGGCATTCGGGTGGGCGGTCCCGCTGCGCCGGGCCGGCCGGCCGTTCGTACGGCTTGGGGTGAACAGCCATTCCAATGCGTCGGAGTATCTTCAGAAGCTCTGTGCGGACCGGTTTCCCTATCTGCTGCCTACCGATGGACGTCTCCTGGCGCGCACCTGGATGCTGCCAATCGTGGCGCTGCCGCGCACGGCGGCCGACCGGGTCCTCGCGGTGGGCGATGCGGCAGGGCAGGTCAAACCAACCTCCGGGGGCGGTATCCTGTTCGGGATGCTGAGTGCTCAGGCGGCGGCCGAGACTGCGGCCAAGGCCCTCAGCACTGGCAGCGTGCGCCGCGAGAGTCTGTCCGAATATGAGACACGCTGGCGCGGGCGCATCGGCCTCGATCTGCGCATCGGCACGCTGTTTCGGCGGCTGTTCTCCCGCATGACGGACGCCGACGTGGACGAGCTGTTACGTTCGCTGTCGACCGAACAGATGCGCCGGTCGCTGCGCGGGGTCATCAGTTTCGATTGGCACCGCGAGATCATTCTTTTCCTCCTGCGGCACCCCTCGCTGGCTCGGCTCTTCCTGCGGCGCTGGTGGGATGCCGATGCCGAGCCGCCCTTTTCCGAACTCCCGATGTAGCTGTGGCCCCGGCACGGAGACCGCGCGACCGGCGCCCATGTGATCGCCAGCATCTCCCAAGAGAGCGGCACATCCGCGAGGAGTCGGCATGAGCAACCGGGCACCGATTGACGTAGTGATCGTCGGGGCAGGGATGCACGTCTGCGGCCGCGGGACCGGCACCTGCGGGACCGTTCTGCCGGCAGTCGTCCAGGCGCATCGAGATGGGGTGGTCGGCCGCATGCGCGTGGCAGCGACGTCGGCAGATTCCATGAAGCACTTTCAAGAGAAACTCGATATGCTCAACCGCCGGTTGGGCACGCAGGCCGTATTCGATGGGCTACCAAAGCACGGGACGGATCCGGAGGCCTGGCGCGCTGCCGTGAATCAGGTATCAAGCCGGGGGTGCGTCATTATTGTTGTCCCCGACGCCTTGCACGCCCCGATTGCTCGCGCTGCCCTGGAGCGCGGTCTGCCCGTACTCGTCGAAAAGCCGCTCACGCCCACGCTCGCCGAGGCCCGCATGTTGGTCGCGCTGGCGCGCGAGCACAACACGTACGGAGCCGTCGATTTCCACAAGCGCTGGGACCTGATGAATCTGAAGCTGAAAGAGGCGGTGCAAGCTCGCCGGCTCGGTGTTCCCCTGTACGCGACCGTCGAGTACAGCCAGCGGCGCGTGATCCCGGAACACGTGTTTCGGAACTGGGTTGAGCAGGCGAACCCATTCCAGTACCTGTGTGTCCATTTCGTGGATATCCTACAGTTCGCGCTGCAGGCGACACCGCGGCG
>Ga0335071_10003282_pt1 | contig 17148 bp, 19 predicted proteins | sample Lox_Sample_15_FD_206724 | JGI IMG/M metagenome (GOLD analysis project Ga0335071, IMG submission 206724) | Soil microbial communities from Loxahatchee National Wildlife Refuge, Florida, United States - Lox_Sample_1.5 | ecosystem: Environmental > Terrestrial > Soil > Wetlands | place: USA... | reverse complement strand
GAAGTCGGCATCGCCTGCATCACCATCGTGCTGATCACCGGTCCCATCTGGGCGCACCCCGTGTGGGGTATCTGGTGGACCTGGGACGCTCGACTCACCTCGACTTTCGTCCTCTGGCTTCTCTATATCTCCTACCTTCTCCTGCGCACTCTAATCGAAGAGCCGGGCCGCCGCGCTTTGCTCAGCGCGCTCTTCGGCATCTTTGCCTTCCTCGATGTGCCCCTGGTCTTCTTCTCCATCCGCTGGTGGCGCACGCAGCATCCCGCTCCGGTGGTCATGGGAGGGCAGGGGTCGGGGCTCGACGCCACGATGAGCAAAGTGTTCTTCTTTAATGTTTTTGTCATGCACGTGTTCTGCTTGTTCCTGATTGTTGAGCGCTACATGGTGGAACGACTGCGGCACGACGTCGATCTGTTGCAGCGGGAGGCGGAGGTCCAATGAAAAATCTCGATAGTGTTTTTGCGGCGTACGTCATCGGCTGGGCCATCTTCTTTGTGTTCTTTCTGTCGATCGTCCGGCGCACCTCGGCCCTCAGCGCCGAAATCGCCCGCTTGAAGAACTCGTTGTCGCGCAAGTAAACTGCATCATTCCGGGCGAAGCGAGGCATCTCTCTTCGTTCCTTGAGCAACGCCGAAGTTCCGCGCCCAACGAAAGGGAACTGACTTGAGCACCAGAAAACGCGTCGGCATCGTCCTCTTCCAGCTCGGTGGCCCGGATTCGCTCAACACGGTCGAGCCGTTTCTCAACAATCTTTTCAACGATCCTGACATCATTCCGCTTGGCCCACTCAATTTCATCCGTGGACCTTTGGCGCGGTACATCGCCAGGAAGCGGTCGCCTGCGGTCAGGGAACGTTACGCCATGATCGGACGCCGCTCGCCGATAGGCCTCCTCACGGAGCGCCAGCGCAGTAAACTCGTCGCGGCACTACAGCCGTATATCGAACCCGTGGCCGTCACCGCGATGCGCTACTGGAAGCCGCTGACGGAAGACGCCGTCACTGCCCTGAAGTCCGCGGGCCATCTCGATGAGCTCGTACTCCTCCCGCTTTATCCCCACTATTCCTTCGCCACCACACTGAGCAGCCTGAAGGAATGGCGACGTGTTTACGGTGAGCCTTCGGACGAGCTACCGGAACGCACCATTGAAGATTTCTACGATCATCCGCTGTACATCGAGGCGCTGGTGCAGAACATCGGCAAGTGCCTGCGCCAGTTCCCAGACTCCTCGCGCATTCATCTCGTCTTCAGCGCTCACGGCATTCCGCTCAGCTTGGTCGAAAAGGGCGACCCATATCCCAAGCACATCAATGAGACCTTCCGCCTGGTCAATGACCTCGGCGCCAGGCGCTACCCCAACTGGCCCCGAACTCGGATCCTTTGTTTCCAGAGCAAGGTCGGCCCGGCCAAGTGGCTTGAGCCTTCCTTCGTCGAGACTCTCCACAACCTGGGGACTCAGGGCGTCAAAGAGGCCATGGTTGTGCCCATCTCCTTCGTGACCGAACACATCGAAACGCTGCACGAGATCAACATCGATGGTCGGCTCGACGCGAAAAAAGCCGGCATAGAACGCTTCCGGATGATGCCCGCAGTCGGCGACTCAGCAGCGTTTATCGGCGCGCTAACCGATCTTGTCCTGCGCGCCGTCGAAATCCATCCCGAATCCCGCTCCTCCTCCGCCGCCTGATACCTTTCGAACGACGAGTACAGCGTGGTCGGCCCCAGCGTTGACATGCGCCGAGGCCCTTGCCTAAAATTCAGGCGGTTCAGGGTGGCGCGGTGTCTGCGCTATACTGAATGTTTCCGGAATTGGACCCGGAATTACATGAAAGCTACGTATCACCCAGCCGTCCAAAAATTCGCCCTGTTCGTCGTTTGTTGGACCGCTGGGTTGCTCACAGTCGGCGCGTTGGTCACGTCGGATGACGCGGCTCTCTCAGTATCCGATTGGCCCACTTCTTTCGGTTCCTTTTTCCCTCCGCTTCGCCTTCTCACGGGCGGAGCACTCATCGAGGATACCCACCGGCTTATCGGCGCCGTCCTTGGCGTATGGGTCATCATTCTCGCCGCGCTTCTCGCTGGCTACGACGAGCGTCCGTGGGTCAAAAAACTCGGGTACGCCGCCGTGTTTGGCGTGGTTTTGCAGGGAATTCTCGGCGGGCTTGCCATCGTTCATGTTCGGCATTACTGGCTGCCTGTGATACATGCCTGCGTTGCCGAGATCATTTTCGCGATACTCGTCAGCCTGGCAGTCTTCACCAGCCGCTGGTATTGCCAAGACCTGCCGCAATATCCCGATCCAAGCACCCCGACGATCCATTCTCTGGTGACCTTTAACGCCATCGTGATCTTCGCGCAGGCGCTACTCGGCGCCGGGTCCCGTCATCGCTACATGTCGTATTCGCCCCACGTCATCTGGTCGATGATAGTTCTGCTGTCGGTGATCTGGACCGCCTCTACGCTGCGCCGGCGTTTCCCCAACGTTGTGGCGCTGTCGCGGGCACGTATCCTTCTGCACGCGCTGGTTGGACTGCAATTACTTTTCGGCATCGGGTCCCTGTGGTCGCGCATCAATACATCTGACGTGGCGCCGCCCCTTCCGGTGGTGATCGCGTTGACCGTGATTCATACGGTCACAGGGGCAATCTTGTTCGCTATCTCGATCGTCACGGTGGTGATCTGCTATCGCCTGGTTCCGCGCAACAGGGAAGTGCTGCTTGCGACGACAAAAGGTGAGGTTCCCGCTTAATGTCCAATGCTCGTACGCGGTCCGCAGCATTGCCCCAGCCCACGAAGCTGAGCGCGTACCTCGCGCTCACCAAGCCGGACGTGTCCTTCCTCGTCCTCATCACCACGGGGGCTGGCTTCTACATGGGCGCGCGCGGTCCCATGCCCTGGCTGCATATGTTGCACGTTGTCTTCGGCACGATGATGATCGCCGCCGGCACCGCGGCGCTGAACCATTACATCGAGCGGGAATCGGACCGCTACATGCGCCGCACCGCTTCCCGTCCCCTCCCCACGGGCCTCCTCAGCCCCTCCGAAGCGCTCGGCTTTGGCATTACGCTCTCGGTACTCGGCGCCGTCGATCTCTACTTTGCCGCGGGCTATTTGCCTTGCATTCTTGGCGTCTTCACCTGCCTCAGCTATTTGCTGGCGTATACGCCGCTCAAGAAGCGCACCACGTGGGCCACATTCATTGGTGCTATCCCCGGAGCTATCCCGCCCATGATCGGCTGGACCGCCGCCACGGGCAGATTGGATTCAGGCGCCTGGCTGCTTTTCCTGATTCTGTTTGTTTGGCAGTTTCCGCACTTCCACGCCATCAGTTGGATGTATCGTGAAGACTACGCGCGCGCCGGCATCCTGATGCTCCCGGTCGTCGACGACAAGCGCGGAACGCGCACCTTCCGCCAAATTATCCTCTACGCCGCCGGCCTTGTGGCCGTGAGCTTGCTTCCATCCATCATGGGATTCTCAGGCGTGTTGTACTTCTTCGGCGCGTTGGTCACCTGCACGGGCCTCGTGCAGGTTTGCCTATGGGCGTCCAGCTCTCGCACCAACATGCGCGCCAAGTGGCTGATGCACGCCACGGTCCTGCATATCCCAATCCTTCTTGGCCTGATGATGTATGACAAGCTTCCCCGATAGCGGTGAATCGCTCGACGAGTCTTCGTTCCCCGATCGCTGATCGCATCCTTTGGATTTCTGATAGGTCATTGAAATCCGACATGCGCTGTACACTTACAACTGATAACTTAGGACTCCAATGACTCATCCCGCCCTCAACGCCACGCTCAACGGCATCAGCGCGATTCTGCTGGCCTTCGGCTACGCGGCGATCCGTTCCGGGAAGCGCGAACTCCACAAGAAGCTTATGGTGACGGCGTTCTTCGTCTCCTGCGCCTTCCTCGTCTCCTATCTCATCTACCATTACCGCATCCATCAGGTCGTCCATTTCCAGGGCCAGGGTTGGATTCGCCCCGTCTATTTCACGATTCTGATCTCTCACACCATTCTCGCCATTGTCATCGTTCCGCTGATCATCGTCACGCTCCGTCGTGCCTATCTCGAGCGCTTCGACAAGCACCGCCTGATCGCTCGCTACACTCTTCCCCTCTGGTTCTACGTCTCGGTCACGGGCGTGGTTGTCTACTTCATGGTCTATCAGCTCTACGCCCCTCACTGAACTCGCTCTTTGTGGTTCAATAGACGGAATAAATCCATCTTGGCTGACACGATCCGAGCGCGAAATGAACACCGGTAGCCTATGAAGATCCTGCTCTTTGGTGCCACGGGTGCCGTCGGCAATGCGGCTCTTGAAGCCTGCGTTGCTGCATCTATCGTTGACGAGGTCCGTGCCATCACGCGGCGGCCCCTGATGAACACCAGCCCCAAACTGCGCACCTATGTGCACAAGGATTTCTTGAATTACGCCACGGTGGAGGAACCCTTCCGCAACATTGACACCTGCCTTTTCTGTCTGGGCATTTCCATTACGAAAGTCTCGAAGGAGGAATACCGCACCATCACGTATTCCTACACGCTTGCCGCTGCCAACATGCTGAAGCGCCACAGCCCGACGGCAGCCTTTCATTACGTCAGCGGGAAGGGAACCAATGCTGATTCGCGCATGTTCTGGGCCCGCGTGAAGGCACAAACGGAACACGATTTAATTGAACTCGTCGACGCCGATTGCTGGCGCCCCGCATTCATCGACACGGTACCTTCACCGGCTTTGCCGAAAATATTGGCCGCGACTTATCCCCTCTGGCGGTTGCTCAAACCGTTCCCTGGCCTGTATGTCCACGGCCACGACCTGGCTCGCGCCATGCTGCAAGCTACGCGCGAGAACATCCGCCGCCGAATCCTTGAGAACCACGAAATCCGGGAAGTTGCCGCCCGCGCTACTTGGTAGAAACTCATACCCAGCCCCGGTCTTTGTAGATCTCCGCGCTCGCGTCGAGCGCAGTCGCAATATCCTTCTTCAATTGGTCATCGAGTGTCTTCAAGTGAAAGCACGATTTGCCCTTGAGCGTCTTCCGCAATGTGGGGGAGATCGCCTTCTTCAGCCCGGACACGCCCATTAGATAAAATCCCACATACCCCTTCTGCAGAATCGCCGCGGCGAATTGCCAATTCACCGGCTTCCCGCCGTATGCGTCCGGGACGATTATGGGTTTCGGCGTTTCCAATTGCAGAGACTCTTTGCCCCTAACAACAAGATTGCCCACCTGAAACGGCGGAACGTGCCGCCGGAGTAGCGCCGCCACGTCGGAGTACACCTCTTGCAATGAGGCGGTTGCCGTTGTTGACTTACTGCTTGGTTTTGCTGGCTTGCGATTTGCCTTCGCGTGCTTGGCCATAGTGGCAGGATGCTACTTCAGATGAGGCCAAACCCGCAATCTCTTCACACGTGCGGCAGCGCGGCAATCACCGCGTCGGCAAACTGCTGTGTACTGGCGGTTCCACCCAGGTCTCGCGTCAGGTGCTTGCCTTCGCGGTAGACCTTCCACAATGCCTGCTCGATCCGGTCCGCCGTGAATGCCTCACCAATATGGTTCAGCATCAGGATCGCACTCATCAGCAGGGCAGTGGGATTTGCCACTCCTTTGCCGGCGATGTCCGGCGCTGTGCCGTGCACTGCCTCAAAAATTGCGCCGTCCTCGCCGATATTTCCGCTCGGCACCACACCTAACCCGCCCACCAACCCCGCCGCCAGGTCGCTCATCACGTCGCCATACAAGTTGGGCAGCAGCAAAATGTCGAACTGCAGCGGATCAATCACAATCTGCATGCACGCGTTATCGACGATCAGTTCCTTGTATTCGATCTCTGGATATTTTTCCGCGACGGCACGCACCGACCGCAGGAATAGCCCGTCGCTCATCTTCATGATGTTCGCTTTATGAATGGCGTGGACCTTCTTCCGTCCCATGCGTCGAGCGTACTCGAACGCAAACTTCGCGATTCGGGTCGACGCCTTCTCTGTGATGATCTTCAGACTCTCGACCACGCCTGGCACTACCTCGTGCTCCAGGCCCGAGTACAAATCCTCGGTGTTTTCCCGCACGATGACTACGTCGACATTCTCGAAGTGCGACTTCACGCCCGGAAGATTCTTCACCGGTCGCAGATTGGCATATAGCTCCAAACTCTTGCGCAATGCCACATTCACGCTTCGTGCGCCACCGGCCACTGCCGTCGCCATGGGTCCCTTCAGCGCCACTTTGTTGCGTCGCACGGACTCGATCGCGGCCGTGTTCAGCACCTCCGCGCCCGTCGTGCTCTTATCCGTATTCTCGGCGCGCGCCTCCAGCACTTCCCATTCAATCTGCACGCCGGACGCGTCCAGAATCTTTCGCACCGCCGCTGAAACCTCCGGGCCAATCCCTTCGCCGGGCAACAACGTAACTTTGTGTTTGACCATGGCATCTATCTTAAAGGAAGCGTGCGGGCTTGTCTTGTGAGCGGACGATTTCACGCAGCGAATGGGCGGTGCCGTATTGGAAAAGGGAACTGCTCAGACCTGGCCGCGCTCATCTCTTGTGCTATACTGAAGTTGGAGGCCTTGAAAGATGATCAATTTGACGCCCGTTGCGGCCAGTAAGGTCAAGGAAATCATGAATATGCAGAGTCCCGTGCCCGTGGCGCTCCGCGTCGCCGTGGTCGGCGGCGGCTGCTCTGGTTTCCAGTATCACATGGCGTTCGAGAATCAAACCAACGAAACGGATGAAGTCATTGACTTCGACGGCCTCAAGGTCGCCGTCGACCAGATGAGCTCCATGTATCTCGATGGCGTCGAGATCGACTATATCGAAACGCTCGAAGGCGCGGGCTTCAAGTTCAATAACCCGAACGTCAAGAGCACCTGCGGCTGCGGCAGCTCTTTCAGCGTTTAACCGTTTTCGGCTTTTGCAAAGCCGGGCTCCTGGATCTTCCCAGGAGCCTTTTCCTTTTTCTGCGGTGAAAAGTTTGTCGGAACCCTGCACTTTTTCGCCGGCTGGTTCTCACTGGATTGTTAAGTTCCCCTCTCTGTTGCACTTATTATTGACCAGAGTGGCGAACAGCGTGCTGTCCCAACCGGTGTCCAGTCACACTTCCAAATCGTGAGGTGCACTATGCAACGGACACGCGTCTTTCCAATTGCTTCGTTTCTGCTGATCTCGGCTCTCCCCCTGGTCGGGTTCATTCGGGCCCAGGACCCGCGCCCTGCCTATCCGCCACCGCAGCAACAGTCTCAGCCCGGTCAGCAGGCCGCGGATGCACAGGCAGAGCTGAGGATGTTCTCCGGCAAAATCGCCAAGGCCGGAGGGAAATACGTACTGCAAGATCCGGCCTCGAATAAAGCCTTCTCTCTGGATGACCAGAAAGCCGCGAAAAAGTATGACGGCAAAACCGTCGTGGTAACGGGACGTCTCGATACGTCGAACAATACCATCCACGTTCAGAAGATCGACGCCGCGGCTTGAATCACCCGGCCGGACAGGGAAGATCTTCCTCTCGCCCGTCTTCCCGTTCGGCCATTCCTCCAATTCTTCTTTCCTCTCGGATTGCTCCTCACCTTACTTTTGAATGCACTCTCGGTAACTTTTACAAGTCAGATAATCCCGATTGACTACTTCTTCCGTACTGGAACCTGCTGTTTCTGGCGGCTCCTGTCACGCAAACAATCGGATTCCAACCACTTAGTCTCTTTGGAACTTTGTGTGCTCCTCGGTGTTTGAGTCTTGGGAATCAGGAAAGGAGAGCACGATCATGAATCGCACCAGCGCCATGAACGAAGATCGTTCCTTTGCGAATGCCTTTTGCTCGGAATACGAGTCTCTCCTCGATCAATGCCAGCGGGACCTTTTGGCATGGAGTGAACGATGCGAAAGCGCGCGTCACGCGCATGTCACCGGCGAAGCCATCGGCAGGGAACTGCTGCGCCTCCAAGCACGCTTCGCAAAGTCCTACGACGTGCTCCAGAAGCACGTACATAGCTGCGAGCGCTGTATTGCGGCTTCACAGATCAATCAGCTTCACCTGGAACGTGTCGGACAACCTGCTTTGCCTATCTGCTAAGGAGACTACATGAAGCGCTTCTTGTATTTCGTCGCGTTCTTTCTCGGCAGTCCGTTGCTTGCTGATCCCGTTTTCGCGCAGCAGCATCCGCCGCAGCATCCGGAGGAACACAGTCCGCAGCAGAACGCTCCTCGAGCGAACCAGGGGCACATCCCCCCGCCGCCTCCCAAGGCTCAGCCCCACCAGCAGTACAAGCGCGAGGAAGAGCACCAGTTCAATGGCTCAGTGGACCGCAGCCCGCACGTCAGCAATGACCACTGGTACGGTCACGACGATCCCGGAGACAAGCGCTACCACGAAGATCATCCGTTCCCACATGGCCACTTTGCCCGTGTCGGGCCAGACTATCGTTATCGCGTCTCCCGCATTGACCGCGATCATCACCGCTTCTGGTTCCCCGGCGGCTTCTACTTCGAAGTCGCTCCCTGGGACTGGTCACTCTGTTCGGATTGGTGTTGGGAGTGTGGAGATGATTTTGTGATTTACGACGACCCGGACCACACGGGTTGGTATCTGCTCTACAACATTCACACTGGAGTTTACGTCCACATTCAGTACATGGGCGCGTGAACGGTCTCCGAAGTGCTCCTTCCATCGGCTCCTGCACCCTCCAGGAGCCCCTTCCATTTTGGCTATCCAGCGGACCCGTCCGGTTTGCTTTACCCCTACGTTCGCCTTTATCCTAATTCTTCATTCAGATGAAGATCGCTCTCGCTCAATTCAATCCCACTGTTGGCGATTTCGAGGGCAATTCGGCACAGATACTTAGACTTGCCGCCGAAGCGAAGCGTCGTGGCGCGGACCTTGCTGTCTTCTCCGAACTCTGCATCTGCGGCTATCTTCCGCTCGATCTTCTTGAGCGTCCCGCCTTCATTCGCCGGAACCAGGAGACTCTGAAATCAATCGCGGAACAGATGCCGCTTCCCGCCGTCGTCGGCTATGCCGGTCCCGTCAATCCCGACCATCACCGGGCAGGGAAGTCTATTGCCAACAAAGCCGCCTTGATCAACGAAGGCCGCGTTGTCTTCGAGCAGTCCAAGATGCTCTTGCCCACCTACGACGTCTTCGACGAGTCTCGCTACTTCCAGCCCGCTGACAAGCAGTACGTTTACGGTCTGGGCCAGGAAGTTCTGGGCATTACCGTTTGCGAAGACGTGTGGAACGACAAGACCTTCTGGGCTTCACCGCTCTACATGCGCGACCCAGTCTCTGAACTCGTCTCGCAGGGCACCAGCATCCTGATCAATATCTCTGCCTCGCCGTTCACCATCGACAAGCCCTTTCTCCGGCTTGGCATGCTTCGATCCATCGCCCTGCATCACAAACGCCCGGTTATTTACGTCAATCAGGTCGGCGGCAACGATTCCCTGATCTTTGATGGCGCCAGCATCGCCTTCACCGCGAATGGCAGAATTGCGGCCCAGGCAAAAGCCTTCGAAGAAGACCTCGTTCTCTTTGACACCGTCACCAACGAAGGTGACCTGCACGATCAACCGAGCGACGAAATCGCATGCGCGTTTCAGGCCCTTGTCCTTGGCACCCGCGACTACGTCCGCAAGAATAGATTCTCCAAGACGATTGTTGGCCTCAGCGGCGGTGTCGATTCCGCCGTGGTTGCTTCCATTGCGGTGGAAGCCCTCGGCTCCGCGAACGTCCTCGGCGTCTCCATGCCTGGCCCGTACTCGTCGGAGGGCAGCAAGACCGACGCGCAGGCCCTGGCCCGCAATCTTGGTATCGAGCTGCTGACGATTCCCATCGGCCCCGTCTTTGACGCCTACAAACAGGCCCTCGCTCCTGCCTTTGGCGATCGCCCAGCCGATGCCACTGAAGAGAATATCCAGGCCCGCATCCGCGGAAACTATCTAATGGCGCTTTCCAATAAATTTGGCTCTATGGTCTTGAGCACCGGCAACAAATCGGAGAACGCTGTCGGCTACTGCACGCTCTACGGCGACATGGCTGGCGGCTTGGCGGTCATCTCCGACGTTCCAAAGATGCTCGTGTATGAGCTCGCTCGACACATCAATCGCGAAAGGGAAGTCATCCCCTACTCGACCGTCGAAAAGGCGCCCTCGGCCGAACTCCGTCCCGACCAGAAGGACACCGACTCCCTGCCTCCCTATGAAGTCCTTGACCGCATCCTTAAGGCCTATATCGAGGAGGTCAAATGCCCGGAGGAAATCGCTATCGAGACCGGCTATGACCTTAACCTAGTTCGCGCCATCGCCACGCGCGTTGATCGCAACGAATACAAGCGCAAGCAGGCCGCGCCTGGCCTCAAGATCACCTCGCGCGCCTTCGGTTTTGGCCGGCCATTTCCCATCGCGCAGCAATTCGTACCATGAAGCCCAATCCTGACTTACACCGAGGACACTCGTGAACCATTTGCGGCAACTCCACCTTCGCACATCTCTGACGCTCTTACTCACTCTCATCGGCATCGGCTCGGCCTTCGTCGCCCGCCCCGTGCTCGCGCAGGTTCCGAACACTGCCGAATCCCAGAAGAAGATCGAAGCCTTTATCCGCAATTATTTCGCCCTCGGGACTGACTACAAGATCACCGTCAGTCCGCCCAAGGAGTTGGGGAACTCAGGCCTCCTTGAGGTCTCCATCGACGTAAAGTCCGAGAGTGGCGGAGACACCGTCAAGATGTACCTCACCAAGGATGGCCGCTATCTCCTCCGTGGCGAAATCAACGATCTCACCGTCGACCCACTCGCCGCGAACATATCCAAGATGAAGCTTGAAGGCGCCCCAGTCCTGGGCGATCCCAAAGCGCCGATTACCATCGTCGAATACTCTGACTTCGAATGTCCGGTCTGCCGCGGACTTCACGACACCATTCGTGGCCTGCTCCCGAAGTATCCCCAGGTGAAGGTCATCTTCAAGGATTACCCGATCGAGCAGATCCACCCCTGGGCTCGCACCGCGGCTCTGGCCGGACGCTGTGCCTATCAACAGGACCCCAAGGCCTTTTGGAAGATCTACGACCTCATCTACGACAATCAGGACGTAATCTCGGCCTCGGACGCCTACGACAAGATGATTGACTACGCAGGCCGCGCCGGCCTGAATATCGACACCTTCAAGTCTTGTCTGGCGAGTTCGCAAGCCGCTGCCGAAGTTGACGCCAGCATCGCCAACGGCAACTTGCTCGAAGTGCGCAGCACGCCCACGGTGTTCGTCAACGGCCGAAAGCTCGTCGGTGCGGATGCCCACGCAATCCAGCAGTACATTGATTTCGAAGTGGATCGCCTGAAACTCAAGTCGAAGTAAGCGGATTCCTCAAGATGGGGAAGGGCGTGGCAACGCTAGCCCAGAACGCAACAGCTGAACGTTAGTTAGCCTGGCGCGCATTTGCCTTATTTCGTAGTTAACATAATATAGCTTATCGGACTCCGTGTCAAGCCCTTTTTCTGCCTTTTCCTTTGTTTTCTTCTGGATTTCTCACTGCCCTCCGAGGGCCAACAACCTACTTCCCGGCTGGCGCGGGCCGACAGCCCCTGTAGCGCGGACATCTGCCTCTGGTACGCCGTGTTGCTGAAGTTCAACTGGTTCTGCTGTGCCAGGTTCGCTTCTTGCTGCCCCTTCTGCCGCGCCAGTTCGTCTTCCAGATCCCCAAAACCCGCACCGTTCCTGGTGCGCGCCACACGATTCATCGCCGATTGTTGCAGGGCATCGAAGGCACTCGAAAGCGCACCCTGCGACTGTCCGGTGATCGCTGCCTTATCCGCCGCGCTGTAACCCGGATTGTTCAGCAGATTCTGGTACTGCGAGCCTACCTGGTTTCCGAGCGCCTGCTGTTGCGCCAGCAATTGCTGGTTCAACGCATTTGTCTGCGACAGCTGTTGATCCGTCATGTTTCGCGTCGTATCCTGCGCTCCCCGTCCCATGAAACCCTCCAATTCTTATCCCAGCCTTTTGCAGTACGGTGTCCACCGGTCGTCTCGTAGCCAACCCAGCTTGGTCAGCCGCCGCCCGAATTTCGCCGCAATCTCCGGCGGCAGCCACCCATGCACGTCTTCCAATCCTCTCGCCGCGGCGTCTCGTTCCGTGGCCGCGTGCAGCTCCAGCAGCCACTCCCAGCGTTGCCGTGGCGTCCCGGCTTTCGGATCAATCAGCAAATACGCCTCGGCCGTCACTCGCAACAGGGAAGCGCCGATAATTCCCTTCTCCGCCGCTTCCCCGGGGGCGCCCCGCTCTCCGCGAAGCGCCCCTTCCTGGCATGGCTCTTCCCTGCCTGCCGTCTCCCCGACCAAAACCAGCTTCGTGAGAAACAACGGATTCATCAGGTCCGGAAACCCGTAGTCAAATCCCTGCGCTGCGTGAATCCGCTGCAGAACTTCCAGGTCGCCTTCTTGGCTCGCCGCATTGACCGCCGACACGATCTTCACCAGCGTCTCGTACAAGTACGGATCCCGGTCCTTCATGGGCGCCAGTTGTGCCACTGTCAGCATTCCACCCTCGTTTGTCTCGCGCCGGCTTACGCCGCCATCTTTCGCTAGGCGCTGATCTTCCCGGTCGCCGTCACAGAATTTGTCAACGTTGCAATGTAGATCCGCGCGAACTTGGCCACCACATCCGGAAATTCCGCACGTGTCACGTTTCCGGCCCCAACCGTGGTGATTGCCGAACCTTCTTGGATATACGCGTTGTCCGTATCGGTATCCGCCGTCTGCAATTGCACCGAAATCGATCCTGGCGCTCCACTCCACACAATCTCGACTGCGCAGCGCACCTTCCCGCTGGAAAAATTAGGTGCCAGCGCCACCTGCGTGCTCTTCGACGGCGCCGGGTAGATTACGTCCGTCGACACAATCACCGTGGCACTGTCCCCAAACCCCACAGACACCGGTGGCAATGAATTCGAGTAACTTGGCATATCAACCCTCTCTTTTCTTTGGAATGCTGTCCTTCAGCGCGCGCCTGCGACCTAACTCTTTTGACAATCACAATCGGCGTGTAGTGTCGTCTTAACCGAAACGAAGGATCTCCACGTACGCCTCCTCATCGGCGCGACGTCAATTCCCGCCACGCACTGGCGCCCACGGGTCCGTCCGCAAGGCCGGTGTGAACCTCTGCAACTTGAACCATGCCCCGGCCTGGTTCGTACTCACCTGGAACGCTACGCGCTCGCCCAGAATGTTGATCGGCAACTCCAGATCCTTTGGCCCGGGCGAACTCATCGCCAGCGATTGCTGGGCCTGACTGGCGTTCGACGAATCCACAAAGCTCGTCAGCCCCAGGTTCCCCGCGCCTTCCACATACATCGTCAGGTAGCTGAACAGCTTCCGGTGCGCGCCTGCTCCCAGCGCGCTCTCCGACATCCGCTCCGGAAAATAGTGCGTCATGTAGTAGCTCGGAATTGCCGCTCCATCATCCGAATACTGGGCGTCGCTCAGTTGGTAGATTTTCCCGTTTGCCCCGCCACCGCCAACGCCGGGAGTTCCGCCGCCAAATGCCGCCACGGCGATTCCATTGCTCCGCTCGATCAACGCGCAGCAGTTCGCGGCAATCGACCATGGCGACCATTTCCTCGCGCTGTCGGTTGCCGCCTTCCGTCCCGTATACGTCACCGTAATCGGTGCATGCGATGCCAAATCGCTCGCTGAATCCAGATCGTGATAGTCCAGCATGAGCACCTGGTTTGGAGTCGTGGCTGTTCCAAATGGCGCCCCAACGAAAATGCGCCGTTCCTTCGTATCGACTGTCACCCACATCGTCTGCGCGCACTGCCAGTTGATCTGGTTCCAGGTGGGTTGAATCTCCTGCGAGATCTTTACCGGCTCGCCACCGCTGAACAGGTACAGTCCGGTTCGGTGCCCAATCACCACCCAATCTTCCCCGACTCCCACGCCTCGCACCGATGGCGTGCCCACTCGCCTCGAAATCTCCGCGATCGACCACAGCGCCGGCTCATTCGTTCCGTCATCCTGCGTCGCATACAGCGAATGCTCTTTCACGAAATACAGCCGTTCTCTCAGCTTGAATGCCGCGCGGATGCCTTGGCCGTTGTTTTCCGCGATACTCAGCATTCCATCGATCCCGTCGTAGCTTTCAGGATCTTCCACGCGGCTGGCCCGCACCAACGACGCGTTTGTCGGTTGCGTGGTCGGATAGATCTCGATCGAATCGATATAGAACTGCCCATTCTGGTTCGGTGTTCCGTCGGCGTACACGCGCAACACCAGGTCGCTCGGGATCGTCGCAAGCGGCGCCGTCAGTTCGGCGCTGTACTCCACGTATCCCGTCGTCAGTTGCGAAGCCGTCAACTGCAACCCCGGCGTGTTCACCCCGCCGCTCGCGCTATACAAGTGCAGATGCAGAGTCCCCTGCGCCAGCGTCGCATTTCGTGCAAACCGGGCCCGCACCGTGTAGTCCGTGTTCGCCTGAATGAGCGGCGTCCCCAGCACGTCCTGTACGGCGCCCTGTGTGATCAACCCCCGCGTTGCCGTCGACCCGTTCCCTACGATCGAGTACGCCCCGCCCCACACCACAAAGGTTTCTTCGTCCGTCCCTCCCGCGGCAAACGTTGCATCTGGCAACCACCCGAGCGGGTAGTGCGGCAGCATCGGCCCCGTGAACCCTCCGTCGAATCCCAGGTTCACCCAGTTATTCATCTTGTTTCGTTCGCCCCACCAGAACAGCCGCTCGGAGTAATCGATCGCGCCGGCGCAATCACCCAGTTCCACCAGCCGGAATAAATCATCCACGTTCGTCCCCGCGAGCAGGATCGCGTCCGAAAAATCCACCACTACCGACGTTGTCGTGTTGTCGGCAATCACCATGTTTCCGCTGAAGAGTGACCCGCCTCCTCCCACATAGAAGAAGCTCGCCCCGCCCGCTCCCGTGAAGCACAGGATCCTTCCCACCACGTTGCTCGGTCCCGTGGGTATGTTCGTTACAACTGCTTGTTTCCCGCCGCTCGCCGTCCACGTTGTCGCCGGCCCCGGTTTCGTGAGATACCCCTGCCTCGTCTTAAAGATCACGCAAACCTGGTGCGCACCTGGGGCCACGTTTCCTGCGGCTGCCGCTGTGCCGCCTCCGGACGCGGCCAATCCGCCATTCGGCGCGACATAACTGAAGTGCGTCGCGTCCGCCACACTCGCCACGGCATATGTGCCGTTATACGCCGACACGCCGACCCCGTTGATCGTCACCAGTTGCCCCGAGACCAATCCGTGAGCCGAAGCCGTCTGAATCGTCACCGTCGCCGATGCCGTCGTGCCGCCGCCAGAGTTCGCAAGCCCGGTAGCCCCTACCACGTAGGTGAATTGCGTCGAACTCAACACAGACAGCACCGCGAATGTCCCGTTGTATCCGCTGACACCGACGCCTGCGACCGTCACCGTTTGCCCCGCGCTCAATCCGTGCGTCGCCGAAGTCGTGATCGTCACCAGGTATCCGTTTTCCGTCGCGCCGCCAGGACTGGCCGCAATCGCCACCGCCGCCGGTTGCGCGGCTCCGCTGGGGCTCGCCATGATCCCCGCGCTGACGTTCTCGTCCATCACCGTTGGTCCGGCCCCCGGCCCGCTCTGGCTGACGCGGTCCAGATTCGTGTCGTCGTACTGTCTCGGCAGATCACTGCCCGTAATGCCGTCGCTTGTGGCCACGTACTCCCGCCCGAACAAGGTGCACGAGTGCGCGTAAGCGCCAGTGGTCAGCCCGCTCGCGATCTTTGTCAGCGCCCCCGGCGTCGTTTCCTTGTACAAGTTTCCCAGTCCGTCGAGAGCCAGCGTCCGCTGCAGTCCGTTTGGTGTCGTGTACGTTTTCACGTAGTTCACCGTCGGATTTCCAGCCAACGGGCCAAACAGCGTTTGCAGTCCCGGCCGCGTCATCACGCAACCGCTGTTGAACGTCACGTCCTGGCAATCCGGCGACACTCCGTGCGGCAGGTCCGCCGCCACCGTATCTGTTACCAAACCGCCGAAAATCTCAATCGGCGCATCTACTGATCCCATCGTCGTCATAGTTTTTCTTTGGAGTGCGGCCACTTCTCGCCGCTTTGTCAGTCAGATGTCCTCACTCACCATCAATGAACGTTGGCGCTCGCTGTGAATGCCCTAATGTAATGAGCGCCCCTCGGTCTTCAGCTCTTCTTCGGCCGTTCCACCAGTTTCGACGCTCCCGCCGTCTCCGCCCCCGGCCCTAGTCCAAACCGCGCTGCCTTTTCCGCGTTGAGAATTGCCCGGCAACTCCGGCACACCGCCACTCCCGGCCGGATCCGTTCTCCGCAGGCCGGACACTCTTCCATCGGCTTCCGGTCATACAGCCACGGTTTTTCCAGTTTCAATTCCCGCGCCGCGCGCCTCTCCAAATCCGTTATGAACATGGGGTTGTGCGACCGCTCCCACTCAAGATCGGCCATCTCCACCAGTCTCCGATGAAACGCGCTCAGTCTCTCCATCGCCTCAATCAGTTCCGTTTCCGTCGGCTCCGCACCTTCCGCCACAAACACTCCGTGGAAGCTGCCCTCCCCCGAATCGCCGTTGATTTCCCGCGCAATGTCCTCCGCCACCTCACGCGCGCTGATCGGAATCTCCGTGGTGTGCTTGTCGCCCAGGTCCATCACACTCCGGCATGCCCGAATCGGCGTAATCGCATACTGCTGCCCTGGCGCCGGCGACGCGATCTCCAGCGCCCCGAAATATGTTCTTTGCCGTGGCGGCCATTTCTCCGTCGAAATGTTCACCAACGACACCACTTCGCTCTGCCCTTTCATCATTCCTCCGCTTCCCTCGCACACTCGCCCGTCGATGCCACGAGACGTCGTGCCTATTCATCTCTATTTGTTCTCGGTTGTTTTCTTCTCGACCGCTGACCGCTGCTCGCCTGGGACCGCCCTCACTGCATCCGATACTGAACCGTCGCGTTCGCATCCGCTGGCGACGTCGAGCACCCCGCTGCCGCTGTTTGTACGCTTACCGTAATCGTTGCCCCCGCTGCATAATTCTGCGAGATCGCCCCCGAGTCGTTCGCCGCGCCGCTGATGGTCAGGTTCACCGGGTTCGTCCCATCCGTCAGGCGTACCACCGCGTTCGTCGAGCATCCCGCCGGTGCCGTCTTCGCTTGTACCTGGAAT
>Ga0335071_10003281_pt1 | contig 17152 bp, 16 predicted proteins | sample Lox_Sample_15_FD_206724 | JGI IMG/M metagenome (GOLD analysis project Ga0335071, IMG submission 206724) | Soil microbial communities from Loxahatchee National Wildlife Refuge, Florida, United States - Lox_Sample_1.5 | ecosystem: Environmental > Terrestrial > Soil > Wetlands | place: USA... | reverse complement strand
TGCTTACCGGCGCCGCCGGTAGCGGTAAATCCACCACGATCGCCAGCATGATCGAGTACATCAACGTCAATGCCAAAAAACACATCCTTACCGTTGAGGAGCCTATCGAGTTTACCTTTAAAGACAAGAATTCCATCATCAACCAGAGAGAGCTCAATATAGATGTTGCCTCTTACGGGATAGCGCTGCGCGCCTTTACCCTGCAAAGCCCCGACGTCATTTATATCGCCAACATCCGCGATCAGGAAACAATGAGTGCTGCGCTTACCGCCGCCGAAACCGGGGTGCTGGTATTCAGCACCCTGCACACCGTTAATGCCTCACAGAGCGTGGAGCGCATTATCAATTTCTTCCCTCCGCACCAGCACCAGGAGGTGTGCCTCCAGCTGTCGTATCTGCTCAAGGGGGTCATATCGTTGCGGTTGGTGCCGGTCAAAGACGGCGCCGGCCGCCTGCCGGCCTATGAGATCATGCTGTTGACCCCTACCATCAGCCGTCTTATCCGCGAAGGAAAAGTGCTGGAGATCCCTCAATATATCGAAGAGGGCGGGGTCTTCGGGATGCAGTCGTTTAACCAATCATTGATAAACATGGTCAGAGAAGGCAAGATCACCGAAGAACAGGCCATCGGTTTTGCGGACAATAAGGAAGAGTTCTTATTGACCCTGCGGGGCATCAAAAGGGCATAACGTATTTCGGATCGGAGGATGTATGCTTGAAGATACAAAAGCAAGGCTCTTGTCGTTGCACGCCCACCTCGAACAACTGCGGGGTTATCTTTGATGTAGATAATAAAAAGAAGGTAATCGAAGAGCTGTCTGTGCGGATGTCTTCTCCCGGTTTTTGGGATAACCAGGACGCCTCTTCGAAAGTGGTCAAACAACTCAAAGGCTTGCGCCTGAGCGTTGACTCCTGGCAGTCGGCGTTTACCAAATACCAGGAATTGCAGGAGTTGGCGGACATCCTTAAGGACGGCGAGACGCAGATGTTGGCCGATGTGGGGCGGGGGCTCGATGCGCTCGAAGGCGAAATCGAGCATCTGGAATTCAAGACCCTGCTTGCCGGGGAACTCGATAAGAACAGTGCGATATTGAGCATTAACGCCGGCGCCGGCGGCACCGAATCTTGCGATTGGGTGTCGATGCTCTTCAGGATGTATAGCCGTTGGGCAGAGGGCAGGGGTTACGGCGTCAAAACGATCGACGTACTGCCCGGGGAAGAAGCCGGGATCAAGAATATTACCGCGTTAGTCGAAGGAGAATACGCCTACGGGTATCTGAAAGCGGAGCGCGGGGTGCACCGCCTGGTGCGTATTTCGCCATTTGATGCGAACAAGCGCCGCCACACTTCTTTTGCTTCGGTGGACGTGATACCGGAGGTAGAAGAGGAGATCGACATAAAAATAGAAGAGAACGACCTGCGCATCGAGGTGTTCCGTTCGCAAGGCGCCGGCGGCCAGAGCGTCAATACCACCGATTCGGCGGTGCGCATGACCCACATCCCTACCGGGATAGTCGCGCAGTGCCAGAATGAACGCTCCCAGTTCCAAAACAAGCAAACGGCGCTTAAGATCCTGAAGGCGCGCCTGTACGAATTCCAGCGCAAGAAGCAGGAAGAGGAATTATTCAAGCAGTACGGAACGCAGAAAAAGAAGATCGAGTGGGGCAGCCAGATACGTTCGTACGTGCTGCACCCTTACACCATGGTCAAAGACCACCGCACCGAACAGGAAACAGGCGATGCCGGGCGCGTCTTGGATGGGAAGCTCGATGATTTTATCGAAGCCTACCTAAAACAGAACGTTACCAAAGGATAGCACGCATGCTGGGTTTTATTAAGCAGCAGTTACTTCGGCAAAAACAGGGCACCATCAAAAACAGGTATCCCCTGGTCAATATCGTTTTGCATCCCGACATGCCCAGCCCCTCGCTGGGTAAGATGGTAGAGGCATCCGCTATTGTGCATAAGGTCAACGCGCTCGAGCGCAAGATGGTAGGCCTTACCGACAAGGAATTCAAAACCAAGACCGAAGAGCTGAAGGTGCGCATTGCCCAAAAGAGCGAGGGGCACGAGGCGCATTTTCGGGAGCTGCGGCAGGCTATCGAGGAAGCAGCCATCCAGGAGGAAAAGGAGAGGCTTAAAGACAAATTGAAATCGCTGCGCAATACGATATTCGAAGACGTGCTCCCCGAGGCGTTCGCGCTGGTGCGCGAGGCCTCCAAGCGGACCATAGGCTTAAGGCATTTTGATGTCCAGATTGCCGGAGGCTTGATCCTGCATGAAGGCAAGATCGCCGAGATGTCCACCGGAGAAGGAAAGACCCTGGTGGCAACGCTGCCCGCCTATCTGAATGCCCTCCTGGGCAAGGGCGTGCATGTGGTTACCGTCAACGATTACCTGGCCCGCAGGGACCGCGACTGGATGGGGCCCGTCTATGAGTTCCTGGGATTAAGCGTTGGGGTTATCCAGCACCAGATGTCCGACGAACAGCGCCAGGTGGCCTATGCCTGCGATATTACCTACGGCACCAATAACGAATTCGGGTTCGATTACCTGCGCGATAACATGAAGTACGACCTCAAGGACCTGGTGCAGAGGCCCTTTTATTACGCGATCGTTGACGAAGTCGACTCTATCCTTATCGATGAGGCGCGCACCCCGCTGATCATTTCCGGCCCGGCCGAAGAGTCTACCGATAAATATTATGTCGCCGACAGGGTCATCCCCAAGCTCAAGGGCCGCAAGATACTGGAGAAAGAACAGATCGAGGCCAAGCACCGCGGAGAAGACCCTTCTAAAGGGTATGATTATGTCATCGATGAAAAAGCGCACGCCGCCTACCTTACCGAGCAGGGGGAGGCCAAGGCGTGTACGATGCTGGGTATCGGCAATATGCATGACATGGAGACCATGGAGTGGCGCCACCATATCATCCAGGCCCTTTCCGCCCACAATTTGTACCAGAAGGACGTGCACTACGTTATCAAGGACGGCGCCGTGATCATTGTCGACGAATTCACCGGCAGGATGATGCCGGGCAGGCGCTGGTCTGACGGCCTGCACCAGGCAGTGGAGGCAAAGGAAGGCTTGAAAATAGAGCGCGAAAATCAGACGCTGGCGACCGTTACCTTCCAGAATTACTTCCGCATGTATGAAAAATTAGCCGGCATGACCGGAACCGCCTTTACCGAAGCCAACGAGTTCAAGGCGATCTATAAACTTGACGTTGTGGTTATCCCTACCAACAAGCCCCTGATCCGTACCAATCATCCCGACCGCGTCTATAAGACCGAAGAAGAGAAGTTCGATGCGGTGGTAGAGGAGATCGTCGAGCTGCACAAGGCGGGCAGGCCCGTGCTTGTCGGCACGATCTCTATCGACAGGTCGGAGCGGCTTTCCGAGATGCTCCGGCGTAAGGGCGTGACGCATCAGGTCCTCAACGCCAAATACCATGAACAGGAAGCCCAGATCGTTGCCCAGGCCGGCAGGTTCGGGGCAGTGACTATCGCTACCAATATGGCCGGACGCGGAACGGATATCCTGTTGGGCGGCAATCCGGATTTCATCGCCAAAAGCGTGATCAAGGAGAAACTGGCTCCGGAAGACCCTGCCTATGAAACCGAGTATAGGGCGCTGTTGGAAAAGTTCCGCCAAGAAACGGTCCAGGAGCATAAAAAGGTCGTTTCCGGCGGAGGGCTGCATGTGCTGGGGACCGAACGTCATGAAGCGCGGCGTATCGATAACCAGCTGCGCGGTCGCTGCGGCAGGCAAGGGGACCCGGGCTCCTCCCGTTTTTACGTATCCCTGGGAGATGAGCTGATGCGGCTGTTCGGTTCTGACCGCCTGGTGGGGCTCATGGATACGATGGGTCTTGAAAGGGGCCAGGTTATCGAGCACTCCTGGGTGACCAAGTCTATCGAGATCGCCCAAAGAAGGGTGGAGACGCATAATTTCGAAATAAGGAAACAGCTCCTGGAATACGACAACGTCATGAACAAGCAGAGGGAAATAATCTATGCCCGGCGCAAGGCCATCCTTGAAGGGGTTTCTCTCAAGGCGGATATCCTGGAGATCATCGACGGCATCCTTGCGGATACGCTGGCGATACACCTTGGCGACAGGTCCAGCGGTCAGGAGTGGGATATCGCAGGGTTGATCAGTACGCTTAAATTGAAATTCGGGCTGGACACCGAAGAGTCCCTCTATGAAGGCTACGGCAAAGATGCCATACAACACGATCTGTATGATGCGCTCCTACGGGAGTACGAAACAAAAGAGAAGAACATTACGGATCAGCTCATGCGCCACCTGGAGCGCACCGTGTTCCTGCAGATCATCGATGCCAAATGGAAAGACCATCTCTATGCCATGGACAGCCTGCGCGAGGGCATTGGTTTGCGCGCGTACGGCCAAAGGGACCCTCTCATCGAATATAAGCGCGAGGCATTCGATATGTTCAGCCGGATGATGCAAAGCATCGAAGAAGAAGCGATCGAATTGATTTTCAAGCTGCAACCAGCCCCGCCCAAAGAATTCCGGGGGGTCTTTAGCTCAATGGCACAACAGTTCATCCATCCCGAAGCCGCCCAGTTTGAGCCGCCTCAGGAAGAGTCAGAGGCCGTGCAGCGTGCCCCCCAGCGCCTCGCCCAATCAAAAGTGGGACGCAACGATCCGTGTCCTTGCGGCTCAGGGAAAAAATATAAGAAATGCTGCGGCAAATAGGCACCATCCTGCTTTCGTTATTGTCCGGCGCGGTTCTGGCGTTACCGTTTGTCAACGGGACGTTATGGATTTTTTCCTGGTTTGGTTTTTTCCCCCTCTTGCTGGCACTGCGGGCCAAGTCGGCTCCGCGGGCGTTTTTCTTGGCCTGGTGCACAGGGTTTACGTTCTGGCTGGCGAGCGGCTATTGGCTCATCCATGTCAGCCTGCCCGGCATGCTGCTTGTGGTTTCTTATCTGGCGCTTTATTTTGGCCTGTTCGGATCTGCCTACGCCGCCTGGGGGGCGCGGGGTTGGCGTTCCCCGTGGTTGTTTTCTGCGGTCTGGGTCATGCTTGAGTATATCCGGACCCATTTTTTGACCGGCCTGGGTTGGGCTCTTCTAGGGTATTCCCAGTACCTCAATCTTGCCGTTATTCAGATCGCGGATGTAACCGGTGTCTGGGGGGTTTCTTTTTTGATCATGGCGGTCAACCTCGTATGCCTGCAACTCTGTGTTGAGCGTTCCAGGCTCGTCCGTCTGCGGGCGCTGACCGCAGCGCTGGCCGTGCTGGCGGTTTGTGTGTACGGCGGGTATCGCCTTTCTCAGATGCGCAACATGCGTCTTCTTGCGCCCCTTACCGTTTCGGTCATTCAGGGCAACATCCCCCAGGAATTAAAGTGGGATGTCAAGTCCAGGGAAGAAATTATCGGACAGTATCTGCGGATCAGCACCGGGGCCGCCGGTCTTAAGCCCGACTTGCTTATCTGGCCGGAGGCGGCGCTGCCGGTTGTCCTTGAAGAAGAGCCGTTCTTCTTTGCGCTGGTACAGGACTTTGTCAAAACCTCGGGCGTGCCTGTGCTTTTGGGCGCGGTAACCCGGCGTCAGGGGGCTTATTATAACAGCGCAATCCTGGTGCCGGCAGGAAGCCCAACAATCATCCGCTACGACAAGCTTCACCTGGTTCCCTTCGGGGAGTATGTGCCCCTGCGCAGGATTTTGCGGTTCCTGGAGACCGTGGTCCCGATCGGCGATTTTACTCCGGGAAAGGCGTATACGGTTTTCCCCTCTGTCTGCACGCACCTGAAGGCCAAACCGGGGTTTTCTGTTTTGATCTGCTTTGAAGATACCTTCCCGGAACTGGCTCCGCGGTTTGTGAATGCCGGTGCCGGCTTCCTGGTCAATATTACCAATGACGCCTGGTTCAAGGATACCCCTGCGCCGTATCAGCACCTGCAGGCTTCGGTGTTCAGGGCAGTAGAGAATCGCCTGTATGTGGTTAGGGCTGCCAATACCGGTGTATCCTGCTTCATTGCGCCTTCCGGCAGGATCCTTTCGCGGGTCAGCAATAGCACCGGCAAGGATACCTATGTCGAAGGTTCCGCTGCATATACCATCGATGCTGCCAGGGCAACAGCCGTGACGGCATATACGCTGACGGCAGACGCCTTTGTAGGGGCCTGTTTTTTATTTGTTGCCGCATACGCGGCACTCATGCGTTCCAGAAAAAATGTTTAATATTATTCTCTTAGGCATAACCAGTTTTCTGACCGATGTTTCTACCGAAATGGTCTATCCTATCTTGCCTGCCTATCTGGTAACTACCTTGGGGGCAAGCCCGGCGATCCTGGGATTCATCGAGGGCGTCGCCGAAAGCCTGGCTAGTTTGCTCAAGGTGTTCTCGGGTTATTTTTCCGATAAGATAAAAGCGCGCAAACCTTTCACGATCCTGGGGTACGTGTCTTCTACCGCAGGCAAAGCCTTCCTTTTTCTGGCGTCTGCCTGGCCGCACGTGCTGATCGCAAGGGTAATCGACCGTTTTGGCAAAGGTATCCGTACCGCCCCCCGCGACGCGCTTATCGTCGAGAGCGCCGATAAGGACAAGAAAGGCGCAGCTTTTGGCTTGCACCGGGCGATGGATACGCTGGGAGCGGCGGTGGGGGTATTAGGGGCTTACTTTCTGATCGCACATTTTCAGGGACGGCTTCGGGATATATTTTTGTTTTCGTTGATCCCTGCTTTCTTAGGCGTGGTGTTTTTGTTCTTCGTCAGAGAAAAAAGGCCTCAAGCGCGCCCTGCCGCAGAAAAGCTTGTGTTCAGATGGTCGGGGCTTGACCGGAGGCTGAAGCTGTTTTTGGTCTTTACTTTTCTTTTTACATTGGGGAATTCTTCAAACCAATTCCTGCTGTTACGCGCCCAGGGCCTGGGCAATTCCCTGGCGCAAGTGGTTCTTTTTTATTTTATCTATAACGTTACGTATGCCCTGGTCAGCTATCCGGCGGCGCGGCTGTCCGACAGTATAGGCAGAAAAAGGCTGTTGGCGTGGGGGTACCTGTTTTACGGCCTGGTGTATCTGGGGTTTGCGGTGAATACCTCTGCGCGGTTCTGCTGGGTTTTGTTTGCGGTCTACGGTCTCTATATGGGGTTTACCGAAGGCGTAGAGAAGGCGCTTATTGCGGATGTTGCGCCCGCTCATCTGCGCGCCACCACCATTGGGCTGCATGCGACGTTAGTCGGGGCGGGCCTATTGCCTGCGTCTTTGCTGGCGGGTTTGCTTTGGAAGTTTTCCGGGCCGGCCGCGCCTTTCTACTTCGGCGGGGTGATGGGCATCGTGGCAAGCCTGGGCTTGTGGCGGATCTTAAAAGACCTCTAGTCGTTGTGCCGGGCCTTTTCTTTCGGCTCCATATGCACGACGACATCGGTGACATTAGGGATATTCCTCACAATAGCTTCTTCGATCGCATAGCTTATCTTATGCGCTTCATCGATATGCATCTGCGGGTTTACCTGGACATGCAGGTCCACGTTGATATCATCGGGCCTTCCCCGGGTGCGTATTTTATGGCAGGTCTTGACTCCCTTTACCCCCAGGACTATATCGGAGATCTTCTGGACATCGGCGATCGGCGCGGTATCGCAGAGCACATCCGAGCTTTGCTTTGCGATTTCGAACCCCATATGGGCGATGAACAGGGAGATGATCATGGTGACGATCGGATCGGCCAAGGGGTAGCCTAATCTGACGACGATCAGCGTCGCAATGACCGATAAGGAGGTAAAGATGTCCGCCTTGGTGTGCATGGCATCCGAGATTAGGATATCGCTTTGCAGGAGCAGGCCTTTACGGTGTTCGTAGCGCATAACCCATATATTGACCGCCAGGGTCGTAAGCATTACGGCAAAGCTTGTAATATCTACGGAAGGGGCGCTGGGCTTGTGGAGGCGACCGAGCCCTCCCTTGAACAGGTTAAAAGCTACGACAAAAAGGAGCCCGGCGATAACCAGCGAAAACAGGGTTTCATACTTTTTATGGCCGTACGGATGGTCCTGGTCTTTCGGCTGGCAGGCAAATTTGATGCCCACCAGGCAGATGATGTTGGAGGTTCCATCGGACAGGGAATGGAGCCCGTCGGCAGTCATGCTCACGCAGCGGCTGACCAGGCCATAGATAATCTTGGCCGCGGCCACCGCCCAATTGAGGACAAGGACCCATACGAGTATATTCCTGATGCGGTTGTAATGTTGTACCATATCGGCGTGCATAGGAAAATTATACATTGTAGCAACCCATAATGCAAACAAAAAGAGGGGGGTCTGTTGATTTGCATCCGGTTGTATGATATCATAACATACTATGTGTAAGAAAATAGCCGTATTCCTGTTTTGTCTGGGCGTCGGTTGCGCCGGGGCGCAGACCCCGCCGGCCGACGGCAAGATCAGCCCACTTGAACCGTTCAAGAAGACCGACTGCGTACTTATCTTAGCACCCCATCCTGACGATGAGACTATCGCGTGCGCCGGGGTCATTCAGCAGGCCCTGGCGGCAGGGGCAGATGTCCGTGTTGCGTATCTGACCAACGGCGAGCATAACGAGTTGGCGTTTATCGTGTATGAAAAGCGCATTACCTTGCGGCAGGGTGAATTCATCCATATGGGCGAAGTACGGCGGCAGGAATCCATTGCCGCCATGAAATCACTGGGGTTAAGCGAAGACAGGCTCATCTTTTTGGGCTATCCGGATTTCGGCACGTTTACTATTTTTAGAGAGTTTTGGAGGACCGGCCGGCCGTTCAAGGATATCCTGACCCGTATCTCTACCGTCCCGTATAAAGAAGACTTTTCTTATGGCGCGCCCTACACGGGGGAAAGCATCCTGGCGGACCTGAAAGCCATTCTTACCCGGTACCGGCCCAACAAGATCTTTGTCTCGCATCCGGCGGATGTCAACGCCGACCATAAGACTCTGTACTTGTTCCTCCAGGTCGCACTGGCCGACCTTGACACATATCTGCTGCAACCCAAGGTGTATCCGTATCTGGTACATTGTGTCGGCTGGCCCGTGCCCAGACGTTATCATCCGGAGCTAAGCCTGATCCCTCCCGAAAAATTCATCGATTCTCAAGTGGCTTGGCAGGAATACGTATTAACCCCCCAGGAGCTGGAGAAAAAACATCAGGCGGTCCTGGCGTACAAAAGCCAAACACAGTCAAGCGCGTTTTACCTGTTGGCGTTTGCCCGGAAAAATGAATTATTCGGAGATTGTCCCCAGATCAACTTTTCCGCAACCGCTGCCCCCGCGGCGGATCAGGGGCCATTCCTCCCCGTTTTCTCCAACATGTTTACCGATTCGACCATCGGCGTAATGGGGGATTTCGGCAATGCCATCGATGAACAGGGCCGGGTTAGTTACGGGGTCAAGGATGGAGCCTTTCTGATCCGCATACAAAAGAACCAGGAGATCCACGGCCGGTTCAGTATCGCCTGTTATCTTTTTGGCTATAGCCATCATCGACCGTTTGCGGAAATGCCCAAGATCCGCATTATTACCCGGCATACGCGGCTGAAAATATTCGACGGCAAAAAGATACTTCCCACCGACGGGGTCGCGCTGGAATTGCAAAGAAAGGAACTGACCATCCGCGTGCCCCTTGCGCTGCTGGGCAACCCGGATTTCGTCTTGGCTTCGCTTAAGACGTATGCGGGAGTTTTGCCGGTCAATGCCGTCAGTTTCAGGAAAATAACGCTTACGCAGTAGGTACTCTGCCTCGTAAACTACATGCTCAACCCTTGACCGCAGGCACTGCGTAAATTTTTCGCTGGATAAGGGTTTATACTCTGTCTCGTAAGCACTACAAGAATTCTCTTCGATAATTCTTGTGTACTCGACAGAGTTTCGCTAGATAAAAACTTATTGTGCTTAAGGAGGATAGCGCGATGCTGGAATTTAAGACCGTAAAGATAAAGAAACCGGAGGACGTTAATCTCATACTGGGGCAGAGCCATTTTATCAAGACCGTTGAAGACCTCTACGAAGCGCTGGTCGGCGCGGTACCGGGGATAAAATTCGGCTTGGCGTTTGCCGAATCTTCCGGCGCCTGCAAGGTCAGGTCCGAGGGCAGCGATGCTGGGCTAAAAGAAATGGCGGAGGATAACGCCCTGGCGATCAACTGCGGCCACAGTTTCCTGGTGATGCTTAAAGATTGCTATCCGATCAACGTCTTGAACGCCGTCAAAGCCATACCCGAAGTGTGCGCCTTGTATTGCGCTTCGGCCAACCCCGTAGAGGTAGTGATTGCGGAAACCGAACAGGGGCGGGGGATCATGGGCGTGATCGACGGGTCAAAAACCAAAGGGGTAGAGTCCCAAGACGATATCAACTGGCGCAGGGGGCTGCTGAGAAAAATCGGCTATAAGCTTTAAACGCAAAAGAGTTTCTTGTTGAATTCCTTTCATTTTTTATCTATAATTTTACCTTACTACCATGGATATTAAAAAGATACGCGTTGCGTTCCTCCGTTTCTTGGGGTGGTTGGGCATTGTAGTATGCTCTTTGATAATCAGGGCTATGCCCGGGCGTTTCGTTTATGGCTTTGCCAGGAATCTGGGTGCCCTAGGATATCTGCTTGCCGCCAAGCAAAGAAAGATTGCCCTGGATAGCCTGCATACCGCCTTTGGCAGCAGCAAAAGCGATCGCGAAATGAAGCAGATTGCCAAGGGTTGTTTTATCCATATGATTAAGTCAGGAGTGGAGCTGATATTTCTAACCGCCAGGCCCGCCCTCCTGGAAAAGAGGATGCGGTTCCTGGGGCAGCAGCATCTCGACCAGGCCCTGGCCAGGGGCAAGGGCGTCATTCTGGTCAGCGCCCACTTCGGAAATTTCCCCTTGCTGCTGGCGCGCCTGAGCCGTGCAGGATATACCTCCGGCGGGATTATGCGGCCGATGCGCGATCAGCGCGTAGAAAAGCTGTTCCTGTCCCAGCGTAAGAGGTATAATATAAGGACGATTTATAGTCAGCCGCGCAATGTCTGCGTAGATACGACCATCCGCGCCCTGCGCAATAACGAGATCATCTTTATTCCTATCGACCAGAATTTTGGTACCGGCGGAGTGTTCGTAGATTTTTTTGGCAGGAAGGCGGCGACCGCTACGGGGCCGGTGGTACTTGCGCAGCGCACCGGGGCTGCGCTTTTACCCTGTTTTATCGTCAGGCAGCCGGATGATACACATGCGATCTTTTTTGAACCGCCGCTCGTCTTGACGGAGGGCAAGGATTCCCGCGAAACGGTGGCCCTCAATATTCAGAGGCTTACCGGTATTATCGAGCATTATATACGTCTCTATCCGGCGGAATGGGGTTGGATTCACCGACGCTGGAAAAGCAGGCCGAACCCGGAAAAAGGAGGTGCGTGAAATGGCAGAAGAAACCAAACAGGCGGATTCCAAGAATGTATTTTCTACCATTTTCAAGGTTATCTTGGGCCTGGCATTGCTGGTATTTGGCGTGTGGGCGATTATTGTGTGGCGGCAGGATTTACTTACCGTGATCAAAGGGTGCGTAGGAGGCTTTTTGATCCTTGCCGGTATCATCACCCTGGCGATAGCCAAAGACTAGGCAAGCCGGTTGTTTTTTACGGATATGCTCTAAAGGGTAGGGATACTTCTGCGCAGGGAGCGTCCCTACCTATTTTGCTTTGACGGACAGGTATTTTTAGGTATAATACATCTACTCTGTGCGAGATTCCCGGCAGATGCGCTCATGCCGTAAGGAGAAATAACGTGGAAGCGGTCCTAAAGAAAGAAATCATTATTAATAAAACGCTCTGTCGGCTCATAGGCGTATTGCTGTTCGTATTTCTTACCGCATTGGGGGCTTTTATACGTCTCCCGCTGCCCTTTACTCCGGTACCGGTGACCTTGCAGACTTTTTTTGTGTTGCTTTCCGGCGCTTTCTTGGGCGCGGGATTGGGCGCGGTCAGCCAGCTAGGGTACATACTCCTGGGCGCTACGGGATTATCCCTCTTCGCGGGTTTTGGTTCCGGTACCTGCTACCTCTGCGGCCCTACAGCTGGCTATCTTGTGGGTTTTGTGCTTGCCAGCTTTTTGATCGGGACATTCTCCGGCAGCGCCAAGAGTACAGCCAGGCTTTTTGCATTGTTGTGTATCGGCGACCTGCTTCTTTTAGGTTGCGGCGCGCTGTGGTTAAAACTTTTGTTGGGTTTAAGCCCCAAGAAAGCCTTCTTGTGGGGGGTCTTGCCGTTTATCCCGGCGGATATGCTCAAGGCCTGGATGGCGGCGCTGCTGTACGCGCGGCTGCGAACCCGGGCCACGCAGATATTTTAGTATCAACTGTAAGGAGGTGGATGATGAGATTGACTAGGACGATCATTCTTTCGGCCGCAGGCGCCTGTATCACGCTATTGGCCGTTAGCTTTGCGTTGAGCCAAGAGAGCGCTTCTGCCCCTGCTGCGGTCCCTGCCGCCCCTTCCGCTGCCGTTACAGATGACCTGCAATGGGTTTGGGGGGAAGTAGTTTCGCTGGATGCGCTGAGTAAAAATTTCAAGATAAAGTTCCTTGATTACGAGACCGATACCGAAAAAGAGATGACGATAACCGTGGACGATAAGACCACGTATGAGAACGTCAAGGACTTTCAAGAGATCAAGCCGCAAGACACCGTAAGCGTCGACTATCTGATCGGCGCAGAGGGAAAGAACCTGGCAAAAAACATCAACGTGGAAAAACCGGAAGATGCGCAGAGCATAACCGAAGAGCAGGCTCCGGCGGCCGATGAGACGGCTTCCCCTGCGACCGAAGAGGCTCCCGCCAGCGGCACTAACCAGGCTCCCGCCACGGGTGATAGCGGCCAGGCTCCTCCCGCAGCAGGGACTCAGCAGTAGGCTTTCTTAGCAGTACAACATTTAGTTAGGGCAGGGTGACCCCCTGCCTTAACTTTTTGCCCATGCCTCATATAAAACTGGTTATTTTCGATTTAGACGGCACCTTGGTCGATGCCTACACCGCGATAACCAACAGTTTTAACTATACGATGAGACGGCTTGGTTATCCGCAGCAGGATGCGTTGTACATCCGCAGGGCAGTAGGCTGGGGAGACAGAAATCTGCTTAAGCCGTTTGTAAAACCGCAGGAACTTAGCCGGGCGCTTTCGATCTACCGCCGGCATCATGCGCAGTCGCTGCGTAAGGACTCGCGCCTGGTCCCCGGAGCCAGGCGCCTTCTTGAGCATCTTGTGTCTGGAGGCTATGCGGTCGCCGTTGCCAGCAACCGCCCTACCAGGTTTTCCCGTATCATCATCCGGCATCTTAACGTGGGACGTTATTTCTCTTATGTGCTCTGCGCCGATACCTTGCCGCACGGCAAGCCTCATCCCGAGATCCTCCGGCGCATCATGCGGCGTTTTTGCTTTTCTCCTTCGGAGACGCTGTATGTAGGCGACATGGCTATTGACGCCCAGGCCGGCAGGCGCGCCAAGGTAAGAACCGCGATCGTCACAGGCGGTTCGAGCAAAAGGGCGGATATTGCCAAGCAGGCGCCCTGGCGTATTGTCGCAAAACTGGAACATCTGCGCCGTTTCCTTTAAACGCTTGACCATCGGTGCTTTCTGCTATACAATAACTACGCTTACAGACGTATAGCGTAAGGGGCAGATATGAAAACAAGAGCCTTGTTCTGCGTGGTCCTTTCCATCATGCTGGCCGGTTGTGCTACCAGGCAGCCGAAGACCCGTCTTGATACTGCCGGAGGGGTTCCGTATGTGGGGCCGAAGGCGCGCCTTACGGTTGCGGATTTTGAGGTAAAGGCCGCGAAAGCCACCATTGAAATCGGTTCAGGGTTGCGCGAGATGCTGGTAACGGCCCTCGTCAACAGCAGCCGCTTTTCTGTCATCGAACATCAGGCTCCTGCTGCGGTTACGCCGGCCCAGGAGCCGGCTGTTGCCGACACCGCACAGAACAACGCCGCCTCGGTAGCGCGCAAAGCCAAGGCTGCGGATGTGATTGTCGCGGTAACCATAACGGAATTCGAGCCTGTTGCTTCGGGCGGTAGCGGCGGTATCGGCGGCGGCGGCGGGGTCAACAGCGGCGCGCTGGGTGGTTTATTAGGGGTGGCATTGAACAAGGCGCACATGGCTTTAGACATCCGCCTGATCGACGCCTCCACCTCGGAAACGTTGGCCGCTACGCATGTGCAGGGGCAGGCTTCGGATGTAAGCGGCGGTTTTATGGCCGGGTTCCCGGGCAGCTGGGGATTGGGGAAAGGGCTGGTTGGTTACGCAAATACCCCGATGGAAAAGGCCATACGTATCTGCATTATTGAAGCGGTGCGTTATATATCGCAGGTTATTCCGGTAGGTTACTATAAATATTAATTTTAACACGGAGCATACACATGGGAAAACGTAAACGCAGAGGCAAGCTTAATTGGCGCTCAAAGAAGGCCAACCACGGCAGGAAACCGAATTTAGGCTAGCTTCATCGATTTAAGTTTTAGAACCACGAGGGGCGCTTCTTTAGGAAGCGCCCCCTTTATTCGAGGCGGCATGGCATATGAAGGCATTTGCGTTGTTGTCCGGAGGACTGGATAGCCTGTTGGCGGCAAAGCTCATCAAGGATCAGGGGGTCGAGGTGATCGCCCTGCATTTTAATACCCATTTTGGCTGTGGCACAGAAGCCAAGGACGGCAACCCCCGCAACCGCGTACGCCAGGCTGCGGATGCCCTGGGGATAGAGTTAAAGACGATCGATATCGGCGAAGAGTTCTTGCAGCTCCTTAAGAATCCCGATCACGGTTACGGCTCGCATATGAATCCCTGCATTGACTGTAAGATCATGATGCTGCGCAAGGCCGCAGAGCTCCTGCGGCAGGCAGAGGCAAGCTTTGTGATCACCGGCGAAGTCCTGGGACAACGGCCGATGTCTCAACACAGGCAGGCGCTGGCAGTCATAGAAAAGGAAAGCGGCCTGGAGGGACTCTTGTTGCGGCCTCTGTCCGCCCGTCTTCTTCCGCAGACCATTGCCGAAAAACAGGGCTGGGTTGACCGGCAGAAACTTCTGCAGTTCAGCGGCAGGACCCGCAAGCCGCAGATGGCCCTGGCCCGGCATCTTGCAATCAAAGAGTATCCGAATGCCGCAGGTGGTTGTCTTTTGACGGACCCGGAGTTCAGCCGGCGGCTCAGGGATTTCATGGATTTTTCCGCATTGGCCGTTGGCGATGTGCGTGTATTGCGGGTAGGCAGATATTTTCGGGTAGCCCAGGATGCCAGGCTTTTTGTGGGCAGGAACCAGAAAGAAAACCAGCAACTGGCGGAGCTTGCGCAGGAGGGAGATTCCCTGTTTATGCCGGCAGAGAATGCAGCCGGGCCTACTGCTTTAGGGAAGGGGCGCTTCAACGAGCCCCTCATTGCGTTGTGCGCTTCGATAGTCGCCCGGTATTGCGATGATAGCCGCTCAGGCAAGGCCGTACAGGTGCGTTACCGGCGCCTGCCCCAGCCGCAAGAGCAGTCCGCATATGCGTTGCCCTTGGAAGAGGCAAGATTGGCGGGCATGAGAGAATAGGCATGAAAGAAGCGCTGTTGTATGAGAAGATCGACAGCAATCTTGTGCACTGTTTCTTGTGTCACCATCACTGCCGTATCGCCGAAGGCGCATTCGGCTTTTGCGCAGTACGGCAGAACGTCGGAGGAACGCTCTATACGCAGGTCTACGCCAGGCCGATAGCCATGCACGTAGACCCGATCGAAAAAAAGCCGTTGTACCATTTCCTACCCGGTTCGCGCAGTTTTTCCTTAGCTACCATCGGATGCAATTTTCGCTGCGGCTTCTGCCAGAACTGGCAGATATCGCAGGCCTCGGTGAAGGATGACCCCGGCGTGCCGGAAGGAGAGGTTTCTGCCGAGCAGGTCGTTGCGTATGCGCTTGAAAATAAGTGCGCCAGTATTTCTTATACCTATACAGAACCCACCATATTCTTTGAATATGCGCTTGAGATAGCGCGGCTGGCCAAAGCAAAAGGATTGCGGAATAATTTCGTCACCAACGGCTATATGACCAGCCAGGCCATCGGCTTGATACGGCCCTATCTGGATGCCGCAAATGTCGATCTTAAGTTTTTTGACGACGCCGCGTATAAAAAGATCTGCCGCGGGGCGCTTGAGCCCGTCCTGGAATCTATCCGCCTGATGCGCGCGTATGGCATCTGGGTCGAAGTGACCACGCTCGTCGTCCCCGGAGAAAACGATTCTCCCCGGCAGCTTAAGGGTATCGCGGAGTTTATCGCCGGCGTCGATAAGCATATGCCCTGGCACATTTCGCGTTTTCACCCGGATTACCGCTTTACCGGCTATCCCGTAACTGCAGAAGAAACCCTCAGGCAGGCAGAGGAAATCGGCCGCCAGGCCGGCCTTGCGTATATTTACATCGGCAACGTGCACGGTTGGGGGAATGATACGCATTGTCCCTCTTGTAAAAAACCGTTGATCCTGCGTCAAGGGTTTGGGGTACGGCAACAGCACCTGGAGCAGGGAAGATGCGCGTATTGCCATGAGCCTATTGCGGGGGTATTCACATGAGACCCAGAAAAGCCCTTTTAGTGGTCGATGTACAAAATGATTTTTGTCCGGGAGGCGCTTTGCCGGTTCCCAGAGGGGATAAGGTTGTGCCTGTATTGAATGCGTATATCCGTATGTTCGTAAAAAAGCAGCTGCCGGTATTTGCCAGCCGTGATTGGCATCCGAAAAAAACCGTGCATTTTAAGGGGTTTGGAGGCAGCTGGCCCGTCCACTGCGTGCAGGGGACCAGAGGCGCTGCTTTTCATCCCGGCTTGAAATTGCCGCAGGATGCGGTGTTGTTATATAAGGGCATGGATCCGCGCAAAGATAGCTATTCGGCGTTCCAGGCCTACGACGCAGACGGAAGGAGCTTTCTGCGCCTCTTGAGATCATTCGGCATAGGGCGGCTGTATGTCGCAGGCCTGGCTACGGATTATTGCGTGAAGGCTTCGGTCCTGGATGCTTTGAAGAAAGGGTTTAAGGTCAGCGTATTGGCGGACGCGATCAAGGGGGTTGACGTGCATCCCGGCGATTCGCAGAAGGCCCTTAATGCCATGGCCGCCGCCGGCGCCAGGATGAAGAGTTTTTGAGGGGGGTGTTGTTTTTTTTCTC
>Ga0335071_10003280_pt1 | contig 17154 bp, 15 predicted proteins | sample Lox_Sample_15_FD_206724 | JGI IMG/M metagenome (GOLD analysis project Ga0335071, IMG submission 206724) | Soil microbial communities from Loxahatchee National Wildlife Refuge, Florida, United States - Lox_Sample_1.5 | ecosystem: Environmental > Terrestrial > Soil > Wetlands | place: USA... | reverse complement strand
TACTCGATATCGAGCCGGTCCATGGTCTCGAGATGGCGGCGCAGCACGGCAACGGAAATCAACTCGGCAATCGCGGCGGTCTCATTGTTGCCTTCCTCGATAGCATGCAGCGCCGTCGCCCGCGCCTGCAGGTTTTCTCTATCCTGCTCGTACCACTGCGAGGTGCGGGCGTAGAGGTCCCAGCAGTAGTAGTCGAAGCGCGGTGTGGCCGCGAGCGCCTTGATCTCGGATTGCGACTTCTTCTCCAGATGCAGGAACCCGACCACGACGTCGGCGACCTGCACGCCGGTGTTGTCGATGTAGTTCTGGATGTCCACTTCCCTACCCGCAAAACGCAGCAGGCGAACGAACGTGTCACCGAGAATTGCGTTGCGCAGGTGCCCGATGTGCGCAGCCTTATTGGGATTGATGCTGGAGTGCTCGACCAGGACCTTGCCCGCAGGCAAGTCCGCAGGCGGGTTCTGATCTGACTGCAGCGCGGACGCCAGCTCCGAGCGACTCACGCGAACATTGATATAGCCCGCGCCCGCCACTTCGAATTTCTCAAAGCCCGGTACTGTCCCGATTCCGGTGACGATCTCTTCAGCAATCTTCCGCGGCGCCTTGCGCAGCTTTTTTGCCAGCTCGAACGCCAGCGGCATGGCAAACTCTCCGAGATCCACCTTCGGCGGCTGCTCAATCACGATTTTCGGCACATCGAGACTGTAGGCGCGCTGTAGGAACTGACGCATCGCCTCGCTCAACTGACGTTCCAGATGTCGGTACAAGATTCCTCGCTAAATGATTGAAGAAACAGTGATTTTAACAAAGTCGCCGCAGCCGGCGGGTTTGACGGCGCAGGAGGCGAAACCTATGATGAAAAATCAGTATTCGCTGTTCGCCTTTCGCTGTTCGCTCTTCGCGGCCACTGTCTCTGGCAGCTTCCCTGACGAGCGACTGGAAAGTTGTGCTGGGTGGACCAATCATGCGAAAACGGCGAATAGCGAACGACGACTCTATGCGCATCGCTTACCTTGACTGTTTCTCCGGCATCAGCGGCGACATGTTTCTCGGTGCGCTGGTGGATGCCGGAGTCTCGCCGAAATTGCTCGAGGAGACGGTGGCAGCACTCGATATTGGCGCGCACCTCGATATCTCTCGGGTAACACGCGGCGGAATCTCCGCCGCGAAGGTAGACGTCTTCGCGCATGGCGAAAAAGACATGCCACGGGAGCTGTTCTGGGAACACAAGGCAGATGCGCATTCGCACAGTCACTCCCATTCGCATACACACGACCATGTGAATCGTCACGCCAGCGAACAGGCATCCACGAAGACACAGCTGCAATCCCGTGACGCTGCGACCATTCGACATCAGCATGGCCGGCACCTGAAGGAAATTGTCGCCATGATCGAGAAGGCACAGATCAGCGGCCGTGCAACATCCACCGCGATTCGCATCTTCGAAGCCCTCGGTCAGGCCGAAGCTGAGGTTCACAGCACGACCATCGAGAAGGTCCACTTTCACGAGGTTGGAGCCGTCGACGCGATGGTGGACATCGTATGCGCCGCTGTCGGCAGCGATGCTTTCGACATCGACGAGTGGGCCTGCTCGCCGCTGAACGTCGGCAGCGGCACCGTCAAGTGCGCTCACGGAACACTGCCGGTACCCGCCCCCGCCACACTTAGGCTGCTCCAGGATGCGCCGGTGTACTCATCCGGGCCTGCCGTCGAGCTGGTCACTCCGACCGGCGCTGCGATCGTGAAAACTCTGGTAGCTCGTTTTGGCTCCATCCCCGCGATGAAGGTTGAGAAGGCTGGATATGGAGCCGGGACCCGCGACTTTCATGAGCATCCCAACTTGTTGCGCCTCACCATCGGAGAGGCTGCTGGCGCAGCGCTGGCCAGTGAAACGGTCACTGTTCTCGAGGCGAACCTCGATGACCTGAACCCACAGGTGCTTGCCTACGCCTCGGAGAAGTTGCTGGCGGATGGTGCGCTCGACGTATTCAGCCTGCCCGCACAAATGAAAAAAGGCCGCGCCGGTGCCCTGCTGACCGTCCTCTGTAAACCGGAAGCCGCCGATCGCCTGACGCGCCTCGTTTTCGCGGAAACCACAACCCTTGGCGTGCGCCGTCGCGACGAACAACGGCAGACGCTCACGCGCCGCTGGGAGACCGTGCGCACCTCGTGGGGCGATGTCCGCATCAAGATCGCCAGCATGAATGGCAGCATTTCGAACTATGCTCCTGAGTACGAAGACTGCAGGATGCTGGCTGAAACGAACCACGTGCCGTTGAAGCTGGTCATAGAAGAAGCTGTCCGTGCCTATGCATCCGGCAATAGAAAGTAGGGGTTGTCAGAAGGAGGATCGATGGAGGCTATCTCGCAACTCCGTAAGCTGTTGCAGGTCGTGCCCGGGCGCCTTGCCGCTTTCACCACAGGGAAGGCTGAACGGAAGCCCGACCCTTCCCACTGGTCACCGAAGGAAGAACTGGGCCATCTGCTTGACTCCGCGGTGAACAATCATCAGCGCATCGTGCGCGCACAGATGGAAGACGGACTGGCCTTGCCGGGTTACGAGCAGAACCGATGGGTTGCGATTCATCGTTACCAGGAGCGCGATTGGCAGGAACTGATCTCGTTGTGGCACGCCATCAATCGTCAACTGCTGGCGGCCGCCGAGTCCGTGCCCGATTCCGCGTGGTCAAACATGCTGCGCGTGGGCGGTTCCGAACCGATGACGCTGGAGTTCGTCTTCGACGACTATGTGGCCCACATGGTGCATCATTTGAAGCACATCGGAATTGAGCTCGACGACATTCCGATTCGCGTCTGGAAAGCGGCCTGATCGAAGCCGCATTCGCTAAAAGCCAGGAGCTAGAAGCTAGCAGCTGCCTTATGAGCAAGAAGTTCTACATCACGACCCCGATCTACTACGTGAACGCGCGCCCACACATCGGACACGCCTATACGACCATTGCATGCGACACGATCGCGCGCCGCCACCGCATGCTGGGCGACGACACCTGGTTCCTGACTGGTACCGACGAGCACGGACAGAAAGTCGAGCGCAAGGCACAGGAGGCGCAGAAGAGCCCGCAACAATTCGCCGACGAGATTTCCGCCGCCTTCCGTGCCAGCTGGGACCGCCTCGGCATTTCCTACGACGACTTCATCCGCACCACGTCCGATCGCCACAAGCAGGGACTACAGGCGCTGTGGCGCAAGATTCGCGACAACGGACACATCTACAAGGGCACCTACACTGGGCAATACTGTGTGTTCGACGAACTCTATGTCGACGCCGCCGGTCCCGGCGCACCCTGCCCCGATTGCGGCCGCCCCACGGAAACGGTCCAGGAAGAGAACTACTACTTCAAGTTGTCCGCTTTTGAAGACAAGCTGTTGCGGCTGTATACCGAGCAACCCGATTTCATTCGTCCGGAAACGCGGCGCAATGAAGTGATTTCGTTCGTACGCAGCGGTTTGCGCGATCAGTCGATCAGCCGCAGCACCTTCGCCTGGGGCATCCCGGTGCCCGACGATCCCAAACATGTGATCTACGTCTGGTTCGACGCGCTGGCGAACTACATTACCGCGCTGGGCTACGGGCAGAAAGACTCGAGCAAATACGAGAAGTACTGGCCCGCCGACGTGCACATGATCGGCAAGGAGATCGTGCGCTTCCACTGCGTCTATTGGCCGGCATTTCTGATGGCGGCAGGGCTTCCGCTGCCGGAAGGCATCGTCGCCCATGGATGGCTGCTGTTTGAGGAAAGCAAGATGTCGAAGTCGCGCGGCAATATCGTGCGCGCGGAGACGATCGTGGACGTGCTCGGCACTGACGCCTTGCGCTACTTCCTGCTGCGCGAAATCGTCTTCGGCCAGGACGGTTCGTTCAGCTTCGACGCGCTCGTGCAGCGCTACAACGCCGACCTTGCGAACGGCCTTGGCAATCTCGCCAGCCGCACCCTGACCATGATCAACCGTTACTTTAAAGGTGAGGTGCCATATCCTTCACCCACCGGACATGTGGCCGCGGACAATTCCATCGCCGAAGCCGGCAGGCGAATCATTGCCGAAGCCGGCACCCTCTTCGATCAATATCAGTTTTCGCGCGCGCTCGAGACAGCCTGGGGTCTGGTCGCCGCCGTCGACAAGTACATCGTCGAAAACGAACCCTGGGCCCTCGGCGAGAAACAGGATCAGGAGAGCCGGGCCAAGCTGGGCACGATTCTCTACAATAGCGCCGAAGCGTTGCGCGTGGTCACCGCATTGGCGCACCCGGTCATGCCGGAAGCCACCGCGAGGATCTGGGCGCAGCTCGGCCTCGGAGACATCAAGCAGTTCAACCTGTCGCAACTGCGATGGGGACAGCTCCACCTCGGCACCAACCTGGGAGAAGTGCAGCCCGTCTTTCCCCGCGCCGACAAGTCAGCAATCGAGAGGATGCAAAAGATGGAAGAGCAAAATGCCGGAGCTGCAGTAGCTCCGCGTGCGCAGCCAAAGGAACCACAACAGCCTGTTGCGGCCCCATCCGCGCCTACTTCGAGTGCCGCGAAACCTCCGGCGGCTATTCCCGACGGCAAGATCAGCATCGACGACTTTGCCAAAGTCGAACTGCGTGTCGCGCAGGTGAAGACCGCCGAAAAAGTGAAAGGTGCCGACAAGCTGCTGCGGCTCGAAGTCGATCTGGGAACCGAAGTCCGGCAGCTCGTCGCGGGAATCGCCGAAGCCTACGCGCCGGAGACCCTGATCGGCCGCAAGGTGGTGATCGTCGCCAATCTCGCGCCGCGCAAACTCCGCGGCCTCGAATCGAATGGCATGATCGTCGCCGCATCTCCTGAGGGCGGGAAACCGGTGCTGGCTAGCTTTCTCGAAGATGTGCCGATCGGAACAAGATTGAAATAGTTATGGTGGGTTCGCCGATATCCGCATCGAAAGTTTTTCCACGTCGACCTTCTTTGGTATTCCTTCATCTCGTTGCGTTGACGAGTCTTGTCTACGCTCAGGTTTTTCAAAACGCGAACATTCCTCTATCCAAGGGACTCCTCAAGCCTCCTACGACAATCGAGATTAGTTCTGACACGGTGGTGTCCGGCATCGACGTTTACAATGATTCTTTCAAGCAAGTTCTGGAAAGGCTTGGCAAGCCAAGCCGCACTGAAACTAGTCCGCCTAGGTCAGAGTGGGGTCGCACATTCGTAACGGTCACTTACGAATGGGAGGGTTCAGCAACTTGGCTGAAGCTCACCACATTGCAGCAGGAAAATGAGGAGCCGAGAATTACTCGAGTGGAGGTGTGGGGATCACGTCCCGACGGTGAAATTGGAACAACAGGACGCGGATTGAAACTTGGCGAGACGATCGCCGACGCGCGCCGTGTGTACGGGTTACGTTTGCGCTTCGGGGTCACCCTCTCTGAAAAGGGTCGCCCTTGCCGACTGGGAAACTATATTGAGTTTTCTCCGACACTCTCCTTGGAATTCAACGATGAACAACGCGTCAACCATATGACATTTCCTTCGTACAACCTGTGCCCGTCCTAACTGAGCATTTTGTTGGCCAACCACTGATGTTCATCGACTCCCACGCCCACCTCGAAGGCAAGCGCTACGATACGGATCGCGATACGGTCCTCATGCGTGCCAAGCAGAGCGGCATTGAAGCCTACCTTGCCATCGGCAATGGCGACGGCCCCGACACCGCCGACTGCGGCATCCAGCTTGCCGAAAAATACAGTGGCAAACCTGAATATCCGCAGATATGGGCCAGTGTCGGCATTCATCCTCACGAAGCGAGCCTCGCCAACGCTGCCGCCTACGAGAAGTTAGACCAGTGGGCGCGCCATCCGCGCGTCGTCGCCTGGGGCGAGATCGGCCTCGACTACTTCTACGATCATTCGCCCCGCGACGTGCAGAAAGCCGTCTTCCTGCACCAAATGGAACTCGCCCGTGCCGCGAAGCTGCCGATCATCATTCACTGCCGCCCCTCCGACAACAGCGAGAATGCCTGGGACGACTGCCTCGGACTGATCCGCGACCACTGGGCTCCCACCGGCCTGGGCGGAATCCTGCACTGCTTCACCGGCTCGGTCGATCATGCGCGTCGAGGGCTCGATCTCGGCTTCATGATTTCTTTTGCCGGAAACATCACGTTTCCCAAGGCGCAGAATATCCGCGACGCTGCGGTCCTCGTCCCTCTCGACCGGATGCTGATCGAAACCGACTCCCCCTACCTGGCACCGATTCCCCATCGCGGGCAGCGCAATGAGCCGGCATTCGTCAAAGAAGTTGCCCGGCAGATCGGTGAACTCCGCGGCCTTTCCGTCGAGGAAATTGGTGCCCGGACCGCCCAGAACTTCAACAGATTCTTCCAACTGGACGAAATGACCGCAAGGCGCATTCCCTGACCTTGACCTGCCCACGGGCTGCGTCTTCTGATACCCTCATGAGAAGCTACGAGCTGTGAGCTCCGAGTCACGAGCAAGCCTCAGGGGCGGAACAACATTATTGTAGGGATGCGGCTTGGCGTGTTTGTTCACGCTGAGACGAGGCAAGCCTTGTCTCTACAAGTAGAGTTGAAAAATCACTCGTAGCTCGCAACCCATAGCTCGAAGCTGGAATATGCCCGAAAATACATTCGATATCGTCAGCAAAATCGACCTGCAGGAAGTCTCCAACGCGATCCAGCAGGCGATGAAAGAGATCACCACCCGCTTTGACCTTAAGGACACGAAGTCGCGTATTGAACTGGAAGGCAAAGACGCCATCATCATGCATTCGTCTGACGAGTTCAAACTCAAGCACGTCAACGACGTCTTCCAGCAGAAACTGGTGAAGCGCGGCGTGCCGTTGAAGGGATTAACCTACAGCGCAGTGGAATCGTCGCTGGGAGGTACAGCAAAGCAGAAGATCAACATGCAGCAGGGCATCCCGATCGAGAAGGCGCGCGAGATCGTCAAGTTAATTAAGAATTCCAAGAAGAAAGTTCAAGCATCCATTCAAGGTGATCTCGTACGGGTCAGCGGCAAGGATCGCGACACGTTGCAGGAAATCATTGCCCTGCTGAAACAGCAGGATTTCGGGATTGATATGCAGTTTACGAATTACCGGACAAACTGATGTTCACCACAGAGTCACAGAGACACAGAGAAATCTCAGGAAGGAATTTCAGGTTGTTCTCTGTGCCTCTGTGTCTCTGTGGTGAATTGTGCTTCGGGGGCAATTGAGCACGGCCACCACCATCAACGGAAAAGAGATCTTCGATCTGCTGCGGGACGACCTCGTCGCCATCGAAGATCAGTTCGGCCGCGACACGGTCTCGAACGTCGCCGCCATCACCGAAATCGGCGAGTATCTTCGTGCCGGCGGCGGCAAGCGCATCCGTCCGGCATTGCTGCTGCTGGCCGCAAGACTCTTCAGTTATCAGGGCACCGGAGCGGTCAAACTCGCGTCGGTGGTTGAGATCATTCACACCGCCACCCTGGTGCACGACGACATCATCGACGAAGCCGAAACGCGCCGCGGGCGCCCGTCCGCCAATACGCAGTGGGGCAACGCCAAGTGCGTGCTCGCTGGCGACTGGCTCTACATGCAGGCTTTCAAGATCGCCGTCCAGGAACGCAACTTCCGCATCCTCGACGTGCTGATCGAGCTGACTCAACAAATGGTCGAAGGTGAGTTGCTCCAAATGGAGAAACTGGGCAAGCTCATCACCTTGCAAGAGCATCTCGATCTCATCTACCGCAAGACTGCGTGCCTCTTCTCGGCGTGCATGCGCATCGGCGGAGTTCTTGGGCGTGCCACCGCCGAACAGGAAGAGAAATTAGGCCAGTACGGGCGCTATCTCGGACTCGCCTTCCAGATCGTGGACGATGTGCTCGATCTCACCGCATCCGAGAACGTCCTGGGCAAGCCCGTTGCCAGCGATCTGCGTGAGGGCAAAGTGACGATGGCGGTGATTCACGCACTCGAGCGCTGCACTCCCGCGGAGCACAAGCAGATTGAAACCATTCTGCGCGACCGGGCCTTCAACGGAGTCACCCACGCCGACATTCTCGGAATTCTGACGCGCTACGGATCCCTCGACTTCGCTTCGAAAGAAGCCGCTCGCTATGCCGAGTCGGCACGCAAGGCGATCTGCTCCTTCCCTGACTCCGAAATCAAGCGGGCACTGCTGTGGGCGCCGGAGTTCGTGGTGGCGAGAGAGAAGTAGCTGCCAGCTACTAGCTGCTGGCTTTTGGCAAGCCTAGTACTTCCATACCAGTGACGGCTCCTATGAGATCGCTAGCAGCTAGAAGCCAGTAGCTAGCTCTTCACCGCCACTCCCAGCATCTCGAACCGTCCATTCCGCAAGAGCGTTCCCGATCCCAGAAACGCCCGCGCAGGAAACTCACGCGAGAAATGCTTCACGTAGGCGGCATTGAAGCGGTCCCACAAGGCCACATCCGGCGAGTAAACCTGCACCCAGACCAGATCATTCATCGTCATCCCGGCCTGTCTGAGTACGGCCTGAAAGCCTTCGAACAGCAGCCGCATCTCTGCGTGGACATCGTCGGGTACCACCCCGGTTACGGGGTCAATACCGATCCGTCCCGAAATGTAGAGAGTATTTCCGGCGAGGACACCGTCGCTGAATGGCAATCCCACCTCGCGGGTCGGCAAGTTGATGTAGGTTCGGTTCTGCTCTGCCAAGTTCCCTCCTAAGGACTATGAATGTAGCAGGAACACGATTGCTATACTGGCTCAACGAACGTTCATGGACGATCTACTCCCGCTCATTTCGCGCCACGGCTATGCCCTGCTGGCAGTAGTCTGTTTTGCCGAGGCCGTCGGTCTGCCCGTGCCTGCCGCGATGGCCATCCTGACGGCTGGAGCCGTGGCGGCGTATGGCAAGCTTCACCTGTATGCGGTGCTCGCCACTGCCTTTGTGGCCTTTCTTTCCGGCGATGTGATCCTTTACTTCCTGGGCCGCGTGAGCGGCTGGGCCTTGCTCGGGTTCCTCTGCCGCCTTTCGGCGAATCCGGAGACGTGCATTCTGCGCTCCGCGGAGTATTTCTACCGGCGCGGCAAGCTGACACTTTTGTTTGCCAAGTTCCTTCCCGGAATCAATACCATGTCGCCGCCCCTGGCGGGCAGCATGAAAATGCGGGTCGGACAATTCCTGTTGTTTGACTCTCTCGGCGCGGCATTCTACATCGGCGCATACTCCATGGCGGGTTACGTCTTCAGCGACGCCCTAAGAGCCATTACCCGGGGCCTGCACTCGGCAGGCTTTGCCGCCGAACTGATCTTTGGAATCGGGCTTGGCGCCTACATCGCCTATCGCATCTGGATCTACCGCAAGTACCGCTTGCTCGACATTGTTCCTCGCATCCAGGCGGAAGACCTCGCCCAGCGGCTGGCTTCCGACGCGGCAAGGAAGATGTTGATCGCTGATGTCCGCAGTCATGGTTACTACGACACGGACGCAGAACGTATCGCCGGTTCCGTCCGCCTCGAACCGAATAACCTGATGGAGGAGATCAAGAACCTGCCGCGCGACCAGGAAATTTATCTCTACTGTACTTGAGCGCGCGAAGCCACGAGCGCCCGGGTGGCGCGCTTGCTTCAAGAACAGGGGTTCAGAGCATTCGTCATTGCCGGTGGCCTGCGCGCCTGGCGCAAGGCAGGCCAGCCCGTCGAAATGGTGCCGAAGGACGACCTGGTCAAACTGCCCACGTTCGCGTGACGCATCTCCTTGGCAGGGGTCCAGCAGTTTGCTATTGTGCGCTTATGGGACGCGCTCCGAGCCTGTGCGGCGTGATTCTGGCAGCCGGTGAATCTTCGCGAATGGGACGCGACAAGGCCCTACTGCCTTGGCCGCCAGTCGGTGGCGGCCCGTCAGACACCTTTCTCTCGGCCACGATACGGCTCTTCTCTCCCCACGTGGATATCGTTTTCGTCGTGGCCGGGAAGAATGTGGCCGATATCGAGCCCGTGGTGTATGCGCAAGGAGCTTCCCTGGTGATCAATCCTGATCCGGAGCGAGGACAATTCAGTTCCCTGCAAACCGGCGTGAGCGAGGTGCTGAGTCGAGGGCGCGATGCGGCGTTGATCACTCTCGTCGACCGCCCGCCCGTTCGAGCCGAAACGATCGATATCCTCCGGCATGCCTTTGACCGAGCCCTTAGTCAGGGCAAGTGGGCCGCCGTGCTGGAATATCAGGGTAAGCACGGACATCCGATTCTGGTGGGGCGCGAGATGATTGAAGCCTTCCTGAAAGCTCCCGACTCATCCAATGCCCGGGCAGTTGAGCACGCGCTTCAGGACAAGATTGAATACGTTGCCGTGGACGACCCGCTCGTCGCCCTGAATGTCGACACACCCGAGCAGTATGCCGCCTTGACAGTCCCGACCACGTAGAATGTCAAAGACAGCATGACAAGACTTTCACTCTCCCAAACTGCGTTTGTCGAAAGTGTCCTCCGCCTTCAACCCCGCGTTGCCGCCTTTGACTGTGACGGAACACTCTGGTCAGGCGATGCAGGCGAAGGCTTTTTTTCCTGGGAAATGAAGCAAGGCCTGGTATCGGACGAAGTCGTCCGGTGGGCGCGAGCCCGCTATGCCGACTACAAAGCTGGCAACGTTCCAGAGGATGTCATGTGCGGCGAGATGGCGACCATGAACCATGGCCTGCGCGATGACCTCCTGCAGGAAGCGGCAAATCGCTACTTCCCTGAGGGCATCGCCCACCACATCTTCCCCGAGATGCGTGACCTGGTTCATCGACTGCATGCCTCCGGATGCAATGTTTGGGCCATTTCCTCTTCGAACCAGTGGGTCATCCGGGCAGGGATGCGCGATTTCGGAATTCCCTGGGAACGGATCCTGACGGCGGAAGCTGTTGTGGAGAACGGCATCGTCCAGGACCGGCTCGTTCGCATCCCCAGCGGCCCGGGTAAAGCTGAAGCGATTCGCGAGGTACTTCCCAGCACGCCCGAATGCGCCTTCGGCAACTCCATCTGGGATCGAGACATGCTGCAGCTGTCGAAATATCCGTTCGCAATTAACCCGAATCCCGACCTCAAGACGTTGGCATTGAGCAACAAATGGATCGTCTATCAACCCGAATCGAATCATACGAAACGAGGCTGAGCGAGCGCATCATGATTCCCTGGTCGGCAGCGGAGCCAAGACTTGCTTCAGCGTGTCGACCGCCAGATGAGCCGCGTGCGTCGACGCTTTGGGCAACTCTCCCAAAACACGGATCAGCTGATCCCGTGTGATCGACCGTACCTGCCCCAGCGTTCTTCCCTTCACGAGCTCTGTGATCGCCGACCCGCAGGCCATCGCCGGCACGCATCCTTTCGCGAGGAATCGGATATCGGCGATCCGGTCACCCTCCAGCTTCACTGTGAGTTTGAGCACATCTCCACAAACAGGATTCTCTGATTGTGCCGACGCGTCCGGCTCAACGATTTCTCCGGCATTCCGCGGGTTCTGAAAGTGATCGAGCACCAGTGGAGAATACACAAGGAGATTCTAGCTTCTCGAAACGCCTTTGCGTTCCTCGGGTGGCTCGGTCCTAGCTCAAAGCGGCAACCAGGTTCCGATTCCCCTCTCCAACGCGCTGCTATAGACGAGCGGAGCGACCGCCATGTCGTCCAGCGCGAGACCCAGGTTGCATGCAATGGTTCGCTCCTCCGCCCGCTGACGGCCTCGCTTGCGTCCCGTGACCAGCTCGCCGAGGTCGGCATGGATGGGTGGAATATCCTGGAAATAACCAATATCGCGGTAGTGGTGCAGCTGGGGAACATCATCGGTACAGAACAAATTGGCTTCGTGCAGCGCTGTTGGGTGCCAATATGAATCGAAGTCTACGAGCGAAGCAAAAGCTCCTTCCTGGAGCCAGCCTCTCTGGATCGTGGCATGAGGCTTGCGCAAGATGGGACCGGCCGTAACAACAATGTCGCTCTTGACTACGGCTTTTCTGGGATCCTGCACCGCGACGGCGTCGACTTGAGTCTTAACGCTCTCCTGCGCAAACGCAACCGCGCGCTCCGGATGCGTGTCAAACGCATAGACCTTCTTCAGCGGAAACACTTCTTTGAGTGCTTCGAGATTGCTGCGCGCCTGTACGCCACAGCCCAGGATTCCCACCGTCTCCGAGTCGGGTCGGGCCAGATATTTGGCTGAAACCGCGGTTGCTGCTCCCGTGCGCTTGGCTGTGATCCAGGTGCAGTCCATGAGCGCGAGGGGAACGCCCGTTTCCGGATCGTTCAGGATGAGCAATCCCGTGATATAGGGCAATCCGCGGTTCCCGTTGTCCGGATAGCCTCCCACCCATTTCATGCCGGCGGCACACTGAGCTGGAATCGACGCCGGCATCGCATGAAGAAAGGCATCCGGCATGGTGTGGATGCCGATCTTGGGCGGCATCTCGACCCGGCCTTCCCCTTTCTCGCGGAACATCCGCTCAAGCGCGACGATGATTTCCGCCATGGTCAAGGCGGCGGCCGCCACATCGGCCTGCGAGAGATACAACAGCCTCCTGCCCAGGTTGTCGGTCATGATTTCTGTTTACCGGCCTTCTTTTCAGCCAGCGCAGCAGCATCTTCGAGAACCTTCGCCAGGCGTTTGGCTCGCCCTTCCGGAGTGCGGTAGTAGTAAATTGCGATCAATTGTCCGCGGCGTTGGATATCTGTCATATGTTCCCAACCTTCGCGAGCGCGCGGATTCCGGGCAAACGCCAGATGAATCATCGGCGGCAATTCGCGTTCCCCTTCCATCGCCGAAAGGAGTTGTTCAGCCACTTGTTCCGCCCGCCGCTTGCGAGCTTCTGCGCTTTTCACATCAGAAATCCAGTCCGTGACCCACTTCTGCGTCGAGTAATTCAGTTTCTCGAACCAGCGCTGAAGCATTCGCGCCTCAGAAAATATGCGCTTCAACTCCGCCGGAACCGTCACCGTGCGCTCGTCGGCATCCGGTTCCAATCGCAACTTAGCCTTCATGCCGACGTAGGCATGGGCGCCTTTCTGCATGCGCTTGTTGACCAGGATGAAGTGCGTTCCCCCGCGTGTCGGGAAGAGGGACGTCCGGAACGGGAATCCGTTAATGTCGCCCTTCACCTTCAGTCGCCCACTCCTGCCCAACGCTTTCACGATATGGATTGGCACGTGGACGACTACCCACCCTAGGCCCGATCGAAGTGGCTCAAGGGGAGCGGCAAACGACCGGGATGTTGGCTTCATCGTTTTGGTTTGCTGGGGCATAAATTCACACAGCCTAAGGAGTTAAGTATGGACTCGATGTGGACGATTCGTCGAGGAATCTGCCTAGTGCAACCGCGTGTACCGCTCCGGCATCTTTTTCCGGCGGCAAATGTTTCAGAGTTACACTCAAGGAGAGGCGAGACACCAGAGAGGAACAGTGATCTGTCCCAAGTGTGGTGAGGTGAATTCGAGCAATTTTCTTTTCTGCGGCATGTGCGGAACGATGCTGGAACCGGCGCGGAAAGCGACTGCTCCTGTACCCCTTGCGCCTGCGCAAGCTCCGCTTCCTCCACCGGCCGCCAAGAATCCTCAGCCCGCGCCGCGCTCGGTAACGGCACCGGCTTCTGCTCCACCAGTTAGTGCGCCGGCCACTCCACCACGCAAGCCCGTTGCAGAGGCTGTGCCCCCTATTGGTGGGCCTTCCCTGCTTGGGCTGGATCAGCCTGGCGGTGATGCTCTGCCTGAAAGGGCTTTTTCTAGCCTGGAGGCGTATGGTGAAGCGGGAACCTCAAAGTCAAAGGGCGCTCGTCTCCTTCTGCTGCTTTTGTTGCTCGCCGCTCTGGGCGGCGGATACTGGTGGACCTATACCAACTACCTGAAGGTTTCCGACAATCGAAAACCGGCAGCACCTTCCTCTGCCCCCGCTTCAGACGACTCGGTCAAAACATCTCCAGCGAATCCTTCCCCCGAGCACGAACAATTGCCGGTCAGGAGTTCTGCTCCTGCAACACCTCCGCTCATCACTCCGGAGCCGCCCAGCGCAAAGGCATCAGCGCCTGTGGAACGGGCAACCGCGCCGCCTGCAGCCACTCCTCCGGCAGCCATGGCGCGGCATGAGGTCAGCACGACGCGCCTGCCCGCAGCAGAACCCGCGGACGACTCCGGGGACGCGTTGTTCCGGCGCGGCGAGCGCTATCTCTACGGTCGGGGTGGCGCGCAGGACTGCACCAATGCTCTCAAGTATCTGAAGATGGCTTCCGACAAGCAGAACGCCAAAGCACGCAGCGCCATGGGTACGATGTATGCCACGGGGCACTGCGTGACGCGCGATTTGCCAACCGCCTATCACTGGTTTGCGCTGGCGTTGCGCGCCGATCCCAACAACAGTGTCGTCGAAAAGAACCTTAGTGCAGTCTGGAATCAGATGACGCCACCGGAGCGGCAACTGGCCACGAAGAGCCAGTAGGAAAAGTCGTTGGTGATTTCTGGTTAGTACTATTGGAATTTCAGTGAGGACACGACATCCATGACGCCGACAACTGTGGAATTGCTAATCAGCAACCCCTAGCCACTCATTACTGCCACCCATCACTCGCTCGCAGGAACCAGATTCAGAGCCTTCTTGATCGTTCCTCGTTCTTTCATGATCTTGTCCTGCAGCAGCGTAATGGCATAGATGAGTTGCTCGGGGCGCGGCGGGCATCCCGGGACGTAAATGTCGACTGGGATCACCTGATTCACGCTTTGAACGAGCGCATAATTCTGAAAAACTCCGCCCGAGGTGGCACAAGCTCCCATTGAGATCACCCACTTTGGTTCCGGCATCTGCTCGTAGAGCTGCCGGATCACGGGCGCCATTTTGTTCGAAACGCGTCCCGCGATGATCATCAGATCAGACTGGCGGGGTGAAGGGCGGAACACTTCCGCGCCAAAGCGGGCAATATCAAATCGCGACGCTCCCATCGACATCATCTCGATCGCACAGCAGGCCAGGCCGAAGGTCATCGGCCAGATCGAGTTCTTGCGCATCCAGTTAATAGCGGAATCCAGCGTGGTGAGAACAATCCCATCCGACGTGGTATCGCCGAACGTCAGTTCCCTGACGACGCGCTTGCCGTTTTCAATATCGACGTAAGGTCCGAAGCTGATGTCTTGCGCCATCTTCATATTGTAACCGCAGCGTGGCTTGCGGCGGGTTCGTATTGAACGCAATGCCCAGGAACGCGATCGCGGCACACCAGGGACCCTCCGAGGGTGAACGTGCTGTGCCCCACCCGCTCGAGACGCATCGGGGATATCCGGACCAATCCGTGGCCACCAATTAAAGTAGCGCCGGATCAGCCTCCGTACTGCCCTCTTCCCTAGAAGTTGAACTTCAACGCCAGCTGCACCTCACGCGGCGAGTTCGATGTGTAGCTGATCTGCCCGAAGCTGGGATCGTCAACCGAAGTGTTCGGGGTCCCGAAAACCGGATGATTGAAGGCGTTCCGAGCTTCCGCACGGAACTCGATGTTCATCCCTTCGCGCAGGCTGGCAAGCGAGAATTGCTTTCCGATCGACAAATCGGCGCTGAACGAAAACGGCGACCGAACGCTGCCAATAGCGCGCGGCGCGTTGCCAAGGGCATAAATATCCGGCAACTGGAACACCGACGGATCGGCGAAATAGTTATCCACCCAATCCGCTCCATGGTTGCGCCGAGGCGTTCCCACGATGTTCGGCCTTTGTCCTCCGTAGGTTGGTAGAGAGGTCCCATCCGCGGTAAACATCGTCAGGGGACGCCCATCTGCCATACGCCAGATTCCGTTGGTCTTCCAGCCGCCGACGATCGCTTCCAACACACGAGGCATGTTGCCCAGCATGGCGCGACCATGCCCGAAGGGCAGATCGTAGGAATAGCTGAACTGCAGCACGTGCGGGATATCAAACGTAGAGAGGCTACGTTCCAGCCACGGCTTGTTGGGATTCTGGAGGCTGGTGAAACTGCCGAGCCACGTTACGTTGTCGTCTGCCTGCGAGGAATCATCGATCGACTTGGACCAAGTGTAGGTTACGAGGAACTGTAATCCATTCGAGTACCGCTTCTCAGCGACAATCTGCAGCGCATGGTAAGTCGAATTGGCGATCGGCTGCACGTCGGTGCTGATACCGGTAAATTGCGGGTACGGAACCTGCAGCTGAAACGCCTGCACTTGATCGGACGAGAGGATGCTGTTGGGGTCCGTAATGATGCCGAAGAACGGGTTATCCACATAGGAATTGAGGAACTCCTCGACCTGGTCAGGACTGTAGCTTTCGATTTCAGGCCCCAAAATATCCAGCTGGTTGGCGCCGCTGAAGGGCAGGTGAGTTCCCTTTTTTCCAATGTACTGAGCGTTAATCACTACGTTGCCTGGCAGTTCCCGCTCGATCCCAAGGCTCCAGCTCTGCTCGTAGGGTGTCTGGTTCATCGCGGGCGTCCGTACCGGACCGTTGGCACCATACCCGACATCATTCAACAGGCCGAGCGTGTTGCCTGCGGGCTGAATCAACCCGTTGGGATAAGGATTGCCGAGGTGTAGGTAGGGAGTCGCCCCATCATTCTGATACGTCGTGATCATGCTGGTGTATTGATTAAAGCCCTCGCTACCGTACGGCAGAACCCCGCTCACTCCAGAACGAGACTGGCCGTAATAGATGCCATATCCGCCGCGCAGGACCATCTTCGGAACAAACTGGTAGGCAAAGCCGAAGCGCGGCTGAATGTCGTGCCAATCCGTCACATAGTTCGTGCGGCGGCCGGACGTAGCGAACACTTCGCCACCCAGCAGCGGGCGAGTCACCGGTTCGTCAGTAACCGGATCGGTGTACGAGATGCTGCCATCGTTCAATGGATTAGTCACCGTTGGATCAAACGAGTTCTGCCGGTTGTGCCGCTCCGTACGGGGAAGAGTGACGTCGTAGCGTAACCCGAGGTTTAACGTAAGCTTTGGGCGAATCTTCCAGTTGTCCTGGACATAAAAGCCATACTGGAAATTCTGCGTGGCGGGCCGGAATTGAATCTCATAGTAGCCACTACCTGTGTTTCCCATCAAGAAGCTGGCCATGGCGTCCCCGCCGCAGTTCTCGATTTCATTCGGGCACTGAGATGTACCGTGCTCGTCAAAGTTGAAGATGCCGACGGGAGCGTTGGTCTGAATGTAGTTCATCTGGTGCAA
>Ga0335071_10003279_pt1 | contig 17160 bp, 14 predicted proteins | sample Lox_Sample_15_FD_206724 | JGI IMG/M metagenome (GOLD analysis project Ga0335071, IMG submission 206724) | Soil microbial communities from Loxahatchee National Wildlife Refuge, Florida, United States - Lox_Sample_1.5 | ecosystem: Environmental > Terrestrial > Soil > Wetlands | place: USA... | reverse complement strand
GGATCTGCGCGCGCACCGGCACATCCGTTCCCAGCATCCTGATCTCCTGTGCGCCGTCCTTGAGCAGTCGACCGCGCGTCCCCGCCGCCTGGTAGCCGACGAAGAGCACCGTGGTGCGCGGGTCCGGCAGCCACCGCCTGAGATGATGGAGGACCCGGCCGCCCGTGGCCATGCCGCTGCCTGCCAGGATGATGCCCGGGCCCTCCGTATCGGTGAGTCGTCGGGAGTCTTCCACGGAGCGAGAGAGATAGAAGCGATGCGGCGCAAAGGGTCGGCCGCCGCCGGACTCCGCCTGCGTCACCTTCTGGTTGTGCGCCTCGGCGTGCGCCGCATAGATGACCGTGGCCTGGATGGCGAGGGGGCTGTCCAGGTAGACGGGCAGGCTGGGAATCCGCGCGCTCTGCTCGAGTCGGCGCAGGTCGAAGAGGATCTCCTGCGCGCGCCCCACGGCGAAGGCGGGGATCAAGAGCCAGCCCGATGAGTCGGCGGCTCGCTGCACGGCCGCCGCCAGCTCGTCGGCGGGGTCGCCGGGCGGGTGCAAACGATCGCCGTAGGTGGATTCGACCAGCAGCACGTCGGCCTCCGGCACCTGCTGGGGATCGACCACGATGGGCGCACCATAGCGCCCGAGGTCACCCGAGAAGACCAGGCGCTGCTCGCCCAGGGAACACTCGACCAGGGCGGCGCCCACGATATGGCCGGCGGGAGCGAAGCGAGCCTCCACGCCGGGCACCGGCTTGAATGGCACATGGAAGGCGACGCGGTGGACACGGGCGAGCGCACGTTCCGCGTCCGCGGCCGTGAAGAGCGGCAGCGCGGGATCGTGCCGGCTCGTCCTGTGCTGGTTGGCGAAGGCGGCCTCCTCCTCCTGCAGGTGGGCGGCGTCCGGCAGCATGATGCGCAGGAGGTCGGCCGTGCCGTCGGTGCAGAAGATGGGGCCGGTGAAGCCGTCCCGGACGAGCCGCGGCAGATAGCCCGAGTGATCGATGTGGGCGTGGCTCAGCACGACGGCGCTGAGCGTGCGCGGCCTGGGTGACAGGGGCGACCAGTTGCGCTGCCGCAGCGCCTTGAGGCCCTGGAAGAGGCCGCAATCCAGCAGGAGACGCGAGCCCCGGTGCTCGAGCAGGTGCCGGGAGCCGGTGACGGTGCCGCCCGCGGCTCCGAGGAAGGTGAGGGTGGGCGCGATCATCGCCTCACGGTCTCATATCACGCTGCGGCGACACCACCCCACCCTTCGCGCGGCTGCCTCACCCCCACGGGCGCCGGGCTCGCGAAACGCTTGAATCATTGATCGTCCCGGGTGGCACTCCGGTTGCTTTCCCTCTTGGCGGGAGGGTGTCTCAACCGATCACGCACCAAGATGCCAGGCATCTGGCCAGGAGGGAAGGCCGTGGCACACAAGCAAGTCTTCTATCGTTCCGAGGCCCGGGAGCGGCTGCTCCGTGGAGTGAGCGCTCTCGCGGATGCCGTGCGCGTCACCCTCGGGCCCAAGTCCAAGTGCGTCCTGATCGAGAAGGCGTACGGCCTGCCCGTGGTCTGCAACGACGGCGTCACGATCGCCAAGGAGATGCAGCTGCAGGACCACGTGGAGAACCTGGGCGCTCAGATGATCCGGCAGGCGGCCGAGCGCACGGGCGATGCTGTGGGTGACGGCACGAGCACCGCCACCATCCTCGCGCAGGCCATCTTCGCCGACGGGGTGCGAAACGTCGTGGCCGGCGCCAGCGCCGTGGACCTCAAGCGCGGGCTGGAGCGCGGCGTGGTCGCCGCCGTCGAGACGCTGAAGATGCTGTCGCGCCCCGTGCAAAGCCGCCTCGAGAAGGCGCAGGTCGCGACGATCTCCGCGCACAACGACCCGGTCATCGGAGATCTCGTCGCCGACGCCATGGAGAAGGTGGGCAACGAGGGTGTGATCACCGTGGAGGAAAGCAAGACCACGGAGACGCAGCTCGAGGTCGTGGAAGGCCTGCAGTTCGACCGCGGCTATCTCTCGCCGTACTTCATCACCGACCCGGAGAAGATGGAGGCGGTGCTGGAGGATCCATTCATCCTGATCACCGATCGCAAGATCACCGTGATGAAGGATCTCCTGCCCATCCTCGAGCAGGTCGTGCGGGCAGGCGCCGGGGTTGTGGTGATCGCCGAGGACGTCGAGGGCGATGCCCTGGCTACCTTTGTCGTGAACAAGCTCCGCGGCGCCCTCAAGTGCGCCGCCGTCAAGGCGCCCGGGTTCGGGGATCGGCGGAAGGAGATGCTGGAGGACATCGCCACCCTGACGGGGGGCCGGCTGGTCACCGAAGAGATCGGCGTCAAGCTGGAGAGCCTGCAGCTGGCCGACCTCGGGCGTGCCAAGCGCATCGTGGTCGACAAGGACACCACGACGATCATCGGCGGCGCGGGCGAGAAGGCGCGGATCGAGGGCCGCAAGCAGCAGATCCGCACCCAGATCGACAAGACGACCAGCGACTACGACAAGGAAAAGCTGCAGGAGCGCCTCGCCAAGCTCTCCGGCGGGGTGGCGGTGATCCGCGTCGGCGCACCGTCGGAAGGGGAGATGAAGAGCAAGAAGGAAGCGCTCGATGACGCGATCAGCGCGACCAAGGCCGCGGTGGCGGAAGGCATCGTCCCGGGCGGCGGCCTCGCGTTGCTGCGTGCCATCGAGAGCGTGGAGCGGGAGGAGGAGAAGGCGTCCGGCGACGAGCGGACGGGCCTGCAGATCCTGCGTCGCGCGCTCGAGGCGCCGACGCGTCAGATCGCCGAGAACTCGTCCGTGGACGGGGGGGTCGTCGTCAACCACATGCGTGCGGGCACCGGCAATCTGGGCTTCGATGCCGCGCAGAAGGAGTACGTCGATCTCGTGGCGGCCGGAATCATCGATCCCACCAAGGTGGTCCGCGTGGCCCTGGAGAATGCGGTCTCGGTGGCGAGCCTGCTCCTGCTGACGGAGGCCACCATGACCGAGGTGCGGGAGAAGGCGGACGACAAGGTGCCGGCGGGGATGGATGCCATGTGAGAGCAGCGCGGCGCTCCCCTGGGGTATAGTCGACGGCGAGCCCGCCGGCCGGCTCCTCCGTGCGCGAGGAGCCGGCAATCCCGAGGCCCAAGGAGCGCCGCCGTGAAAGTCATCGATGCCATCGCCCGCATTCTCAAGACCGAGGGCGCGGAGTTCCTGAGCGCCTATCCGACCACCCCGCTCATCGAGGCCGCCGCCAAGGCGGAGATCCGTCCCGTCCTCTGCCGTCAGGAGCGGGTGGGCGTGGGCATCGCCGATGGCTATGCGCGGGTGAAGAACGGCAGGAAGCTGGCCGCCTTCTGCATGCAGTACGGCCCTGGCGCCGAGAACGCGTTCCCCGGCGTGGCCACGGCGTACTCCGACTCCACGCCGATGCTGCTCCTGCCGCTGGGACACCCGCGCGACCGCGCCCAGGTCTTTCCGCTGTTCAGCTCGGCACGCACCTTCGCCTCCGTCACGAAGTCGGTCGAGACCATCACGGTGGGAAGCCAGGTCGGAGACGTGATGCGGCGTGCCATCAGCCTCATGCGCATGGGCCGTCCGGGCCCGGTGATGGTGGAGATACCTGCCGACGTCGTGAACGAGGAGATCGCAGACACCCTGATCGACGGTTACCGGCCCGTCAAGGCGACGGCGGCGGGAGCCAACGTGCGTGACGTCGAGGCGGCCGCGCGGGCGCTCCGCGAGGCGAAGCGGCCGGTGATCCACGCGGGCCAGGGCGTGCTGTACGCGGAGGCCTCGGCGGAGCTGGTGGAGCTGGCCGAGCTGCTCGAGGCCCCGGTGATGGCGACCATGGAAGCCAAGAGCGCGTTTCCCGAGGACCATCCGCTGGCGCTCGGCACCGGCGGACCCGCCGTGACCGGGCACACGCTGCACTATCTCCGCGAGGCCGACGTGGTGCTCGGCATCGGGTGCAGCTTCACGCGCCACGGCATGGCGGCGAGCATTCCCGCGGGCAAGACTCTCATCCATGCCACGAACGACGAGCGCGATCTCAACAAGAGCTACGCGGCCGACTACCCGCTCCTGGGGGACGCGCGGCTCGTGCTGCGCCAGTTCATCGAGGCGATCAAGAGCCAGGGCGGCCGTCCGGCGGGTCGGGAGAACGTGCGCGCCGAGGTCGAGCGCGTGCGGGCGGCGTGGCTCAGCGAGTGGGCGCCGGTGCTGGGCTCGGCGGAAGTGCCGATGAGTCCCTATCGCGTCATCTCGGAGTTCATGCGGACGATCGACCCGCGCGAGGCGATCGTCACGCACGACTCGGGGAGCCCGCGCGACCAGCTCCTGCCCTTCTACCGCGCCGTCTCGCCGCGGAGCTATCTGGGGTGGGGCAAGTCGCACGCGCTCGGCACGGGCCTGGGGCTCATCATCGGCGCCAAGCTCGCCGCCCCCGACAAGTTCTGCGTGAACTTCATGGGCGATGCCGCCTTCGGCATGACCGGGCTCGACTTCGAGACGGCCGTGCGCTGCGGGATCCCCGTCCTCACCGTGGTGCTCAACAACTCCGCCATGGCCATCGAGATCCCGCACCTCGTGGTGTCGCACGACAAGTACGGCACGCGCGACATCGGCGGGCGGTATGCGGACCTCGGGCGCGCCATGGGCGGCTGGAGCGAGCGCGTGGAGCGGCCCGAGGACATCGCGGGCGCCTTCGGTCGCGCCCGGAAGGCCACGGAGAGCGGGCAGGCGGCCCTGCTCGAGTTCATCACCAGCCAGGAAACGCGGTTCTCGCATCGCGGCGCCCTGCGCTAGCAGCTCCACATCGAGGAGGTCAGACATGACGCGCATCGCCTACTTCAACGGCAAGTTCGTCCCCGAGACCGACGTGATGATTCCCTACCGCGATCGGAGCTTCAACCGCGGCGACGGCTGCTTCGACATGACGCGCACCTTCGACGGCCGCATCTTCCGTCTCGAGGAGCACGTGGAGCGGCTCTTCCGCTCCCTGCGCTACCTGCGCATCGACATCGGCCTCGAGCCCAAGGAAGTGGTGGCCATCAGCGAGGAGGTCGTCCAGCGCAACGAGCCGCTCCGCGCCGCCGCGGGCGACTGGTGGCTGGCCCAGCGGATCAGCCGCGGCGTCGACGCCATCGGCGACGAAGGCTGGTCCCACACGGGGCCGCAGGTCATCGTGGACTGCACGCCGCTGCCGCTCGCGGCGCGGGCGGCCCAGTTCCGCGACGGCATCGACGTGATGGTGCCCTCGATCCGGCGCATCCCGCCGCCCATGCTGAGCCCGCGCGCCAAGACGCACAACTATCTCAACCTCATCCTGGCCGACAAGGAGGTCAAGGCCGCGCAGCCGCAGGCGTGGTCCGTCCTCCTCGACGAGAACGGCAACCTGTGCGAGGGGATCGGGAGCAACATCTTCGTGGTGCGCGACGAGCGGATCTACACGCCGCGGGAGAAGTACGTCCTGCCCGGCATCAGCCGGCGCACGGCCATGGAGCTGGGCGCCCAGCTCGGGTTCACCGTGGAGGAGCGCGATCTCGACGTGTACGATGCGCTCACCGCCGACGAGGTCTTCCTGACCTCCACCAGCCTCTGCATCTGCGGGGTTCGCTCGGTGAACGGCCAGGCGATCGGCGACGGCCGGGTGCCCGGGCCGGTGACCAAGCGCATCACGGACGCGTACGTCAAGCACGTGGGGACGGATTTCGTAGCCCAGTACCTGTCCCGGCTCGGCTGATCCGGCATCGCCCCCACCGCGGGGCGGAGAGAGGGTGATGGCTGAAGCGGCGGACGCGATCATCATCGGGGCCGGCATCATGGGCTCCGCCACCGCCTATCACCTGGCGCGCCGGAAGTTCGGCCGCGTGGTGGTGCTGGAGCGCGACGGCATCTGCTCCGGCTCCACCGCGCTGGCCAGCGGCGGCGTGCGCCATCAGTACGCGCACCGCATCGGCATCGAGCTCACGCTCCAGAGCATCGTGGTCTACGAGAACTTCGAGTCGGAGTTCGGCGTGGACCCGCAGTTTCGCCAGCACGGCTACCTGATCCTCCAGCAGACGGAAGAAGAGCGCGCGGTCTACGCGGCGAGCGCCACGCTCCAGCGGAGCCTGGGGGTGGACACCCGCGTGCTCGCGCCCGACGAGGTGCGCGCGGGCTGGCCGTACCTGCGCACCGACGATCTCGTCTCCGCGACGTACTCGCCGCGCGACGGCTTCGCGGATCCCTATCTCGTCACCACCGCCATCGCGGCCCGCGCCCGCGCGCTGGGAGCCGTGATCAGGACCGAGCACTCCGTGGTCGGCATCTCGCGCGGCGCGGCCTCCGTGACCACCGTGCGCACGCCGCGCGGCGACTTCGAAGCGCCGATCGTCGTCATCGCCGCGGGGTGCTGGTCGGGACAGGTGGGCAAGCTCGCGGGCGCGGACATCCCCGTCTTCCCCAAGCGGCGGAGCAAGTTCGTCACGGCGCCGTTCCCCGGTGACAGGATCCCCCTGGAGACCCCGTTCATCATCGATCACCACATGGGGCTCTCGACGCGGCGCGAGGGGCCGGGCCTCATGATCGGCTTCGGGCGGAAGGACGAGCCGAGCTCCTTCGACACGCGCCCGGACTGGGAGCTGGCGCCGGCCGTGGCGGAGCGCGCCGTGTGGCGCATACCCGCGCTGGCCGATGCGCCCATCATGCGCGCGTGGGCGGGGCTCTACGAGATGACGCCCGATCAGATGGGCATCATCAGCGCGGTGCCGGGCATGGCCGGGCTCCACGTGGTGGCCGGGTTCAGCGGCCACGGCTTCATGCACGGCCCGATCGCGGGGCAGCTCATGGCCGAGCTGGTCGCCGACGGCCGCACCCAGACTGTGAACATCGCGCCCCTCGACATCGAGCGCTTCAAGCGCGGCGACGCGCCGGTCGAGGTGATGACGTTCGTGTAGGATGACCGGAGCCATGTCTGAGGACCCGGTCGCTCAGGAGCCGGCCGGCGGGGGATTTCGCGCGCTCTTCCCGCCCGCTCGATGGCTTGCACGCTACCAGCTCTCGTGGTTGCGCCAGGACGCGGTTGCCGGAATTACCCTCGCGGCATACGCGATTCCCGTCTCGCTGGCCTATGCGTCCCTGGCGGGTCTGCCGCCTCAATTCGGCATCTACTGCTATCTGCTGGGCGGCCTCGCCTACGCGCTCCTCGGCTCCTCGCGCCAACTTGCCGTCGGGCCCACCTCGGCCATCTCCATGCTGGTGGGCACCACCGCGATTGGCTTGGCGGGGGGTAACGCAATCCTGAGCGCGCAGATCGCCGCCCTCTCGGCGCTGGTCTTCGCCCTGATGAGCTTTGTCGCCTGGGCCCTTCGCCTGTCTTCGCTCGTGAGTTTCATCAGCGAGACGATCCTGCTCGGCTTCAAGGCCGGTGCGGCCTTCACCATCGCCATGACGCAGCTTCCGAAGCTCTTCGGCGTGCGCGGCGGTGGCGACAACTTCTTCGAGCGCGCATGGGTGCTGGGGGGGCAGCTGGGGGACGCCAAACTACCCGTCCTGTCCTTTGGGCTCGCGGCGATCGTGCTCCTCGTCGTGGGGGACAGGCTGTTGCCTGCCCGTCCCGTGGCGCTCGGCGTGGTGGCCGCCTCGATCATCGTGCTATCGGTCACGCCTCTGGGCCAGCTTGGCTTCAAGACTGTCGGAGTCCTCCCGGCCGGCCTGCCTCAGCTCGCCCTGCCCGCACTTCGGCCCACCGAGGTCGACGGCGTCATCCCATTGGCGTTTGCCTGCTTCCTGCTCGCGTACATCGAGAGCGTGTCGGCTGCCCGTGCCCTCGCCCAGCGCCATGGCTACGAGATCGATCCGCGCCAGGAGCTGCTCGCCCTGGCCGCCGCCAACTGCGCGGTGGCCTTCGGGCACGGCTATCCCGTGGCCGGCGGTCTCTCCCAGTCCAGCGTCAACGACAAGGCCGGCGCCAGGACGCCGTTGGCCCTGGTTTTCGCCTCGCTGACCATCGCGGCGTGCCTCCTCTTCCTGACGGAGCTGCTGCGCACGCTGCCCGACGTGGTTCTCGCGGCCATCGTGCTGGTCGCGGTCAAGGGGCTGATCGATGTACGCGAGCTGCGGCGCGTGTGGACGCTCAGCCGTATCGAATTCGCCATCGCCATGGCGGCCTTCGCCGGCGTGCTCCTGCTGGGCATCCTGAAGGGCGTGCTCCTGGCCGCGCTCATATCCATGCTCCTCCTGATCCAGCGTGTGGCCCGGCCCCACGTGGCACGGCTCGGCCGGGTGCCTGGCACGCACCGGTACTCGGATCTCGCCCGCCATCCCGACAACGAAGTCGTGCCCGGCGTGGTGATCGTGCGTGTCGAGGCCAGTCTCCTCTACTTCAACGTGAGCCACATCCGCGAGCAGTTGCGCCAGCACGTGGCGGCGGCGGGCGCCGACCTCCGCACGGTCATCTGGGACCTGTCGACGTCGCCCTACGTCGATATCGCGGGTGCCCGCCTCGTGGGCGAGATGCAGCGCGCCGTGGCCGCTCAGGGGGCGACATTGCGGGTGGTAGAGGCGCGTGCGGCAGCCCGGGACCTGATCCGCAAGGAGGTTGGCACGAGCGTCGGCGAGGTGAGCCGGAGACTTTCCATCGACGACGTCATCACGGACGCGCAATCGGTGGGTACGCGGGAGCGGCGCTGATCCGACGGCGATCGGGCGCGCGTTCCCACGTCACGTCGTCAAGCGGAGACGCACGATGGTGACCGTGGGGTCGTTCGGATCGGCCCGAAGCGTGAAGCCCAGGCGTCTGGCCAGGTCGAGCATGCCACGGTTCCCCGCCAGCACGTAGCCTTCCATGAGCTCGAGTCCCCGCGCACGTGCCGCGCCGATCAGCTCGCGCAGCAGCCGGGAGGCCAGCCCGATCCGCTGCCACTCGTCGGCCACGGTCACCGCAAACTCGCACGTCTTGCCGCCGGCCTGAACGAAGTAGCGCGCGCCGCCCACGAGGTCGATGCCGTCGGGCGCATCGACCTCTGCGACGAGACCGAGCTCGCGCGCGGGCTCGGGGTTGACCGTGCGGTCCAGCAGCCGGGGCGGCAAGTCCTTCATGTAGGACATGAAGCGCGTGTATCGCGACTCGCTGGAGAGTCGCGCGAAGGCTTGCCGCACCTCGTCGCGGTCGCTGGGACGGATCTCCCGCAGTCGCACGCGCCGGCCGTCCCGCAGCTCGACCTCGACAGGAGCGAAGGACACGGGCCCGTTCAGGCCCCCATGCGAGCCCTGGAGTGACGCCGCCAGGAGCTGGTCCGCATGATCGCAGGATAACAAGTCCGGCTGGCTGCCTCCACAGGGGCGCACGGCTCCTTGACCCCCGGGGTTCGGGGGACTAGACTCTCGCTCTCTGTCTGGCGCCGGGGGGCCGGGCAGCTCACGCGTCACCACGGGAGCACCGGCGCGGAGTGCGCAGGGCGAGGAGCCGGAGGCGGCATGAACATCTTGATGCTCTACCCGAGGTTCTTCGAGCCGACGTTCTGGAACCCCCATTGCTCTGGCCGTCTCCTGTACCGCCGGAACGTCACCATGCCACCGCTCGGTCTGCTGACTATCGCCAGCCATCTCCCGCCCGACTTCCACGTGCGTGTCATCGACCGCAACCTGGAGCTGGAGACCGCGGAGGACTGGGCGTGGGCCGATGTGGTCTTCCTGAGCGTGATGGCGACCCAGCGCGTGGACTACGCCGCCTGCGTGGCGACGGCCCGCGCCCACGGCAAGCCGATCGCCGTGGGCGGGCCCTACACGCACAACTCGCCGGAGCAGGTGACCGACGATGCGGACTGGGTGTGCTTCGGCGAGGCCGAGGACATCATGGAGGCGTTCGTGGCCGACGTGCGCGCTGGCCGCCGGCCCCGGCAATACCAGGGCGGGAGCAATACCAACATGGAGCAGGTTCCCATCCCGCGCTTCGACCTGCTCCGCGACATCAACGCCTACGCTGACATGCCCATCCAGTTCTCGCGCGGCTGCCCGTTCAAGTGCGAGTTCTGCGACATCATCGAGATCTATGGCCGGGTGCCGAGAACGAAGCCGGCCGAGCATCTCCTCGCGGAGCTCGACGAGCTCCGGCGGCTCGGCTTTCGTGGCGGCGTCTTCCTGGTCGACGACAACTTCATCGGCAACAAGCACAAGGCCAGGGCGATGCTGGAGAAGCTCGCCGTGTGGAACGAGAGGAACGGCTCGCCGTTTCCCTTCGGCACCGAAGCCTCGCTGAACCTTGCCGACGAGCGGCCCCTGCTCGAGGCCATGGCCAAGGCGCAGCTCGGCTACGTGTTCATCGGCCTCGAGACTCCGGATCCGAAGCTGCTCGCCTTCACACAGAAGCGGCAGAACTTGCTGGGCGATCCCGTCGAGAAGATCCGGCTCATTCGGGCCCATGGTCTCCACGTCATCGGCGGCTTCATCCTCGGATTCGACGGCGAGGATGCCCGGGTGTTCGAGACGCAGCGGACGTTCATCGAAGCTTCGGGCATCGGCGTATCGATCGTGGGCCTGCTCGGGGCCATTCCGCACACGCAGCTGTCGCGCCGGCTCGAGCAGGAAGGCCGCCTGCTCCGCAGCCTCGAGCAGTTCACGATCAATTCCTTCGACGGGCTCAACTTCATTCCCAAGGGAACGATCACCAAGCGTCAGTACCTCGAGCAGTACGCCAAGCTCGTGAAGGCGATCTACCGGCCCGACACGGCCTTCGCGCGAAGCACGCGGGGCCTCCTGGCCATGCGGCGGGCCCGCCGCCGGCGTCCCTGGGCTTTCTACCGCACCTATCTCCCCGCGTTCTTCCGACTCGTGTACCACCTGGGCGTGCGGAGTCGCGGCTTCCGGCGGCCGTTCTGGCGCGCCCTCGTCACGCTGGCCGTGAAGAATCCCAATGCCATCGACGCATTCTTCTTCGATGCGTTCTTTCTGTACCACCTCCATCCGTTCGCGGAGCACATCGAGCGGGCCTTGACCCGATACCTCGCCTCGCCCGACGCGGGCGATGTTCTCGACGAAGTGGCACCCGGCGCGCCCCCGTCGACGCGCGTCGACGTCCCGCTCACGATCCATGTGGCATAGGACGGCTCGTCGGTCCCTCGCCGCTCCGACCCGCTAGGCGCGGGCCCGCGCCATGACGCCGCTCGAGATCGCGCTCGTGTGTTGGCTGATCGCTTGCGGGGTGGCCGGTCTGCTCCAGGTCCTGGCCGCGCACGGTGTCGGCGAGCGATCGGCGTGGGGCGTGGCCGTCGGCTGGCAGCGCGAAATCGCGCTTTGGAACTTCGCTCTGTGTGTCGGAATCTCTTACGCTTTGCTCTCGCGCGACGAAGCCTGCAAGACTTTGATCGCCCGGATTGTCGCCATTCTGAGTGTCGTACTCGGCGTGAATCACGTCCTCGCGTGGCGCTCGAGGCCGGCGACCACGCACAAACTAGGCATGGTCGCCAATGCGGCAGGATTTGCGCTCATTCTCTGGGGCTTGCTCTTTCGATAGGCAACCCGACACCAGGATTTTCGGGCGAAATCGTCTCCGATCGCTTGACAAGACCGGATGGCTCTCCTACGATTCACTTCCCTTCTTCGGGGACACCTCATGAGTGCTCTGTCGGGGCCGAACGGTACGCGCCGGGCGAAGATCGCCGGGACGGGTGCGTATCTGCCCGGCGAGCCGGTCGACAACAAGCGTCTCGCGGAGTTTTTTGGGCGCGACATCGTGCGCGTGAGCGAGATGCTCGGCGGCGTCTCGCGCCATCTCGCCCTGGATGTCGAGACGCGCAGGCTGAGACCTGGGGAGTCGAACGCCAACATGGCGTATCAGGCGAGCCTCCAGGCGCTCGACAATGCCGGGCTCACGCCCGACGCTGTCGATCTCCTGATTCTCTCCACGGCGACGCCCGACTACCCTTTTCCTGCCACCGCGCTGTTCGTCCAGGACCGCCTCGGTCTCGCAGAATGCCAGGTGATGGAACTTCGCGCGGGTTGCGGCGGCATGGCGCAGGCCTTTGCCGTGGCGGAGCAGTTCATCGCGAGCGGGCGGTCGCGCACGGCGCTCCTCGTGGGGTCGGAGCTCATCTCGCCCTTTCACCAGCTTCTGAGCCAGGGGGCGAATCAGGACAAGGGGCACCTGGTGGCCACCGCCATGTTCGGGGACGGCGCGGGCGCCGCCGTCCTGGTGCCGGCCGACGACGAGCGGACCGGCGTGCTTGGTTGCATGTTCCGCTCCATCGGGGGCGGGCGCGCGCCGGGCATGGTGTTGAAGGCAGGTGGCGCGCTGTCGCCGGCCGGGATGGACGACTTCGGTGAGGGCCCCGCGTTCGTGCACGACTTCCGCGCGATTCTCGAGCGGGGGCCGGAGCTCGTCGAGCGCAGCCTGGAATGGGTCTGGGGCTCCGGATTCGCGCCCGTCGACGAGATCACGTATTACGTCCCTCCCCAGGCGAGCGGTCACCTCATCGGCTCGATGACGGCCCGGACGGATCTTCACGGCGCGAAGAGCTTCTCGAATTTCGAGCGGGTCGGCAACACCGCGTCGGCGAGCATCTACATCGCGCTCGACGAGATGAATCGAGACAAGCTGGTGCGCCCCGGAGACGTGATCGCGCTGCTCCCCGCCGAGGCCACCAAGTGGACCTACGGAGGCATCGTGCTCCGGTGGTGAACCTGAGCGCGGGCGGCACGCGGGAATCGGTGGTGATCACCGGCATGGGCGTGGTCAGCGCGCTCGGCACGGGCGTGGACGCCTTCTGGGAAGGTCTCCTCGCCGGGGATACGGGCGTCCGCGCCATCGACGCCTTCGACGTCGCGGATCGCCGCGTCCAGATCGGAGCGCCCCCCGTCGGCTTCGACCCCGAGGCGCGGCTCTCGCCGCGCGAGAGCCAGCGGCTGAGCCTGTCCACGCAGATGGCCGTCGTCGCGGCCGAGGAGGCGCTCGCCCAGGCTCGTCTGCTCGACCACGAGCGGCGCGGCGCCGGCGTCATCCTGGGCGCTTCGATGACGAGCGTGGCTGCCTCCGAGCCGTACCACAAGAAGTACTACGAGACGGGCCGGGTCAGCGCCGTCGGCATCCCGAAGTGCATGAACAACGCCGCGGCCTCGGCGATCTCGATCAAGTTCGGCCTCCACGGGCAGCTGTTCACCCTCGATGCCGCGTGTGCCTCGTCCACGCATGCCATCGGCCTGGCGTTCCTCCTCATCCAGTCCGGCGTGCAATCCATCGTGGTCACGGGCGGCTCGGACGCGACGCTGAACCCGGTGCTCCTCGAGGGGTGGTCGGCCCTCCGCGTGCTCTCCGAGTGCAACGACGATCCGGCGCATGCGTGCAAGCCATTCAGCCGGAACCGGGACGGTTTTGTCCTCGGCGAAGGGGCGGGGATCCTGGTCCTCGAGGCGGAGTCATCGGCGCGGGCTCGTGGCGCGACCATCCTGGCGCGGATTCTCGGCTACGGATTCAGCAGCGACGCGCATCACCTGACCGCGCCCAGCGAGGAGGGGCAGGTGGAGGCGATGGAGCGGGCGCTGGTGAGCGCCGGCCTCGCCCCCGAGGACATCGACCACATCAACGCGCACGGGACGGGGACGTCCCTCAACGACCGCATCGAGACGAGCGCCGTCAAGAAGCTGTTCGGCAGCCGGGCTCCGTCGATCCCCGTGATCAGCATCAAGGGAGCGGTGGGGCATCTGCTGGGCGCGGCGGGAGCGGTGGAGGCCATTGCGAGCACGCTCACCACCATGCACGACCGCGTCCCGCCCACGCGGAACTATCAGGAGCAGGATCCGGAATGCGATCTCGACTACGTGCCGGGGCCGGCGCGGTCGATGCCCGTGCGGACCGTGCTCTCGAACTCCTTCGCCTTCGGCGGCAGCAACGCATGTCTGGTGGTCGGGAAACCTTCCTAGTCTCCCGTCCGGGAGGAGGGCACTCAGATGACTGAGCACGAAGTGACCGAGCAGGCTCGCGCCATCCTGGTGCGCCGGCTCAAGATCGAGCCGTCTACGATCACGTCCAGCACCGTCATGGAGGAGCTGGGCCTCGACTCGCTGGACCTCGTCACGCTGGCCGGGGAGTACGAGGAGGAGTTCGAGGTGGCCATCCCGACCAAGGAGATCATGACCATCCGCACCTTCGGGGACATCGTGCGCCAGCTCTCGTCGAAGGTGGGAGCCGTCGCCTGACGGCGGGCCGCTGCCGATGAGCGAGGTGACTGCGCGCATCGTTCGCGCCCACCTGTACGGGACGCTGGTGATCGGGGTTTTCGTCGTGATCCCCGTGCTCACCCTCCGGCGCTTCGACGGGCTGCTGCCGTTCTCCCTCCCCGACGTGCTCCGCTACCCTGGCCTCGTCCTGCTGATCGCGGGGGCGGCGCTGTCGTACACGTCGTTCTTCTTCTTCATCAGCGAGGGCAAGGGCACGGCCTTCCCGACCGATCCGCCGAAGCAGCTGGTGATTCGCGGTCCGTATCTCTACGTGCGGAATCCCATGTACGTGGGCAACCTCGCCATCATCTTCGGCGCCGCGTTCTTTTTCGCCTCGCTCGCGGATCTCCTCTACGCGATCGTCATGTGCTTCGTCACGCACATCTACATCACCGCGTCGGAGGAGCCGGTGCTCGTTCGGCGCTACCAGCATCTCTATCTCCAGTACGTCGAGACGACGCCGCGGTGGCTGCCGAGGCTGGCTCGCGGAGGGTCGGCGATCGCGCGTGGCGGCCGGTAGGGAGCGCCCGGGCGAGGGCGTAGGACTTCTCCGGGCGGCCCGCGCAGATCGAGGATGGGCGAGAGAGCCCGCGTGCCCCCGCTAGAATCGGTCGTCATCGCCGGGGGCGGCGTGGCGGGTCTGGCCGCGGCCAACGCCCTGGCTCGACGCGGCATCCGCTCCCTGGTGCTGGAGAGACGGCGGGCCCCCGGGGACATCGATCGCGGGGACGTCATCCAGGACTCCGTGCTGCCCATCCTCGCCCGATGGAACCTTCAGGACCGTCTCGCCGCCTATGGGCCCATTCAGCTGCGCAAGTTCCGGATGCTCAACGATCGCGCCCAGACGCTCTTCGAAGTGGACCTGGAGCGGGACCTGCCCCGCGCCGCGCGCCTCACCCTGGTCACCCATCCGGATCTCGAGCGTCTGCTCGAGCAGGCCGCCCTGGAGACCGGGCTCGTGACGGTGCGGAGGGAGACGACTTGCCTTGACCTTCTCCTCGAGGGCGGGCGGGTCACCGGGGTGCGCACGGAGGCGGGTTCCATACCGGCCTCCCTCACCGTCGTGGCCAGCGGAGCGCAGGCGGCCATCCGGGACAAGTTCTTCCCCGGCCGGCGCCTTCACGAGTATGCATTCTCGTTCTACAACGCGCGGGTCAAGCTCGTGCCGGAGTACGCCGACGCCGGCTTCTACGTGCTGGGGGAGACGGGCGTGATGGTCATGGCGCCCCTGCCGAAGGGTGAGATGCGGATAGGGATCCAGTTCCGGCGCGCGGACGGGGTGGAGAGCGTCACGGCCAGGAATTTCACCCAGATGGTGACCAAGCGCTTTCCCATGTTCCCCGTACACAAGCTCGAGTTCCTGGCCGGGCACGTCTATCACCTGTCCAAATCCCTCGGGCGGTCCCTGTGGATTCCCGGCGCCGTGCTCGTGGGCGACGCCGCGCACACCGTGCACCCGGCGGGCGGGCAGGGCATGAACCTGGCCTTCCAGGATGCCGAGGCGCTCGCGGAGCTCCTCGCGGCGGCGCCGGCGGATCAGATGGACCGGGCCTGCCAGCGCTACAGTGCGCGGCGCCGGCGCGAGGTGAAGCGTGTGCTCCGGGTGACGCACTTCATGGGACTCCTGGGATCGCTGGAACGGCCGGCCCTGATCCGGATGCGCGAGGCTCTGCTGCGCGCCTGCAACCGGTCGCGCGGGTTCAAGAAGCGGTTCGTCCAGCGAGTCATTGATGTAGGCTAGCGGGTAAGGCATGAATCCTTCCGTGCGGACGGAGAGGCCCGGGGATCCGTCCACACCCTCGGCGGGAAGCCTCCTGGTCGCGGTGGATCACGTCGCCAAGAGCTACCGGACCGGCGAAGTGACCACCCAGGTCCTGCGCGACGTCAACCTCCGCATCGCGCGGGACGAGCTCGTGGTCATGTTCGGGGTGTCGGGCTGCGGCAAGACCACGCTGCTGAACCTGATCGGCGCCCTCGACGTCCCCTCCGCTGGCGACATCGTCGTGGATGGCGAGCGCATCTCCGCCATGTCCGAGCGCGCCCGCACGAGGTTCCGCGCGGGCAAGGTGGGCTTCGTCTTCCAGTTCTACAATCTCCTGCCCACGCTCACGGCGCTCGAGAACGTGGAGGCGGCCCTGGAGATCCTGCCCCTCAAGGCCGCCGAGATCCGGCGGCGCGGCCTCCACTATCTCTCCGCCGTGGGCATGAAGGACAAGGTCGACAAGTTTCCCTCCCAGCTGTCGGGCGGGGAGCAGCAGCGCGTCGCGATTGCTCGGGCCCTGGCCAAGGAGCCACCCCTGATCCTCACCGACGAGCCCACCGGGAATCTCGACGAGGGCACCGGGCTCGAGGTCATGGGCGTGCTCACCGAGCTGCGCCGGCGCACGGGCGCCACCATCGTCGTGGTGACCCACAACCCGAAGCTCACCACCTTCGCCGACCGCGTGCTACGCATCGAGCGCGGCCATGTCGAGGAGCGCCACCCCGTCGCTTCCGTGGAGCCATGAGCCGGCTTCGCGTCAAGGTGCTCCGGGATCTCTGGCGCATGAAGTGGCGCGCGCTCGCGATCATTCTCATGATCGCGAGCGGGGTCGCAGTCTACGCGGGGATCTACATGGGGGTGCTGAGCCTCCTCTGGACGCGGGACAGCGTCTACCGCGAGCTCCACTTTGCCGACCTGGAGGTGCGGTTCCTTCCTGACGACGCGCGCAACCTGCCCGCCCTCTCGCGCCTCGAGGGCGTGGCCAGGATCGAGCGGCGGCTGGTGTTCCCCGGCATCGTGCGTCCGCACGGCGGAGCCCCCGTGACGGTGGTCATGACGTCGCTGGAGGCTCCCACGCCGGGCATCCACTCCTTCAAGTTCCTGCACGGCCGGCCCTTTCGCTCCGACGAGCTGGACGCGGTCGTCATCGACGCGTCCCTGGCCGCCTACCACGGCTATCGGGTGGGCGACACCATCGACGTGAAGGTCGGGGAGGCCCTCTATCACCGGCGGATCGTCGGCATCGCCA
>Ga0335071_10003278_pt1 | contig 17161 bp, 13 predicted proteins | sample Lox_Sample_15_FD_206724 | JGI IMG/M metagenome (GOLD analysis project Ga0335071, IMG submission 206724) | Soil microbial communities from Loxahatchee National Wildlife Refuge, Florida, United States - Lox_Sample_1.5 | ecosystem: Environmental > Terrestrial > Soil > Wetlands | place: USA... | reverse complement strand
GAGCTGCCGACGACGGTCACGAGGAAGAAGAGGCCGATCAGGAAGCCGGCATCGCCCACCCGGTTGACGATGAACGCTTTTTTCCCTGCGTCGGCCGCGGATTTCCTCTCGAACCAGAAGCCGATGAGGAGATAGGAGCACAAGCCGACGCCCTCCCAGCCCATGAACATGAGGATCATGTTGGAGGCCAGGACCAGGATCAGCATGGCGGCCATGAACAGGTTCAGATAGGCGAAATACCGGGTGTAGCCCTTGTCGTGGGCCATGTAGCCCGTCGAGTAGACGTGGATCAGGAAGCCGACGCCGGTGACGACGAGGACCATGACCGCGGCGAGGGGATCGAACCGGAATCCGAAATCGGCCCTGAACGCGCCGACCCTGATCCAGGGGAACAGGGTTTTCGTCCACGGGAGCGATTCGGGCGCCGCCCCGTTGAGGCCGACGAACGAGAGCAGGGCGAGGAGGAACGAGACGAAGACCGTCCCGCAGGCCTGGATCGTCACCCACTTCCGGGAGAGGACCCGGTTGAAGAGGACCAGGACGAGGGCGCTCGCGGCGGGCGGGACGGGGATCAGCCAGAACGATTCCGCCATGTCAGCCCTTCAGGGAGTCGAGGTCCGCCGTCCGGATGGACTTTCGCCGGCGGAAGATGACGAGGACGATGGCCAGGCCGATGGCGGCCTCGGCGGCGGCGATGGTGATGACGAAGAAGACGACGGCCTGGGCGTCGGCGAAGCGCGCCTGCCGGGCCAGGGCCAGGAAGGCGAGGTTGGCGCTGTTCAGCATGACCTCAATGGCCATGAACTGCGAGATCAGGTCCCGCTTGACGAAGAAGGCGACGACGCCCAGGACGAAGAGGACGATGCTGAGGACGAGGAAATAGCCGGCCGGGACGGTCATGGCTGCCTCTTCTTCACCAGGACGATGGCCCCGACGAGGGCGGCGAGGATCAGGACCGAGGTGAGCTCGAACGGATAGGCATACGTCGTGAAGAGGAGGCGCCCGAGCCCCGTCGGGCTGACCGCCGGCCCGGCGACGTCGCCGCCCGTCGCGCCCCCGGCGGCGAAGACGAGCTCGGCCAGAAGGACGAGGGCCAGGACGCAGGCCAGGACGATGACTCCTTTGCGCCTCTCGGAGGCGATGCCCTGCCGCATGTCGATCATCATGATGACGAAGACGAACAGGACCATGATCGCGCCGGCGTAGATGATGATCTGGACGACGGCCAGGAACGGCGCTCCGAGCAGCCCGAACAGGCCGCCGAGGCCGGCGAAGGCCAGGACGAGCAGAAGGGCGCTCGTGCCCTGGTTGCGGGAGAAGATCATGCCCAGCACGGACAGCGTGCACGTGATGGCCAGCGCGAAGAAAACGATGATCGCCATATTGCGGTTTTCAAATTATATTTTTCGGGGGGACTGGCGTCAAGGAAATAAATTCGCCGGACGGCGCGATATTAATCCTTTGACAAAATGGAAATTTCGGCTATAATATCTCCTTGACTGCGGGGTAGAGCAGCCTGGTAGCTCGTCGGGCTCATAACCCGGAGGTCGTTGGTTCAAATCCAACCCCCGCTACCACCGAAATTTCGCCTTCCCCTTTATAAATGAGGCCTGGAGCCTCGGTTTTGACTTCCTCCCTCCACTTTTGTTAAAGTCCTTCCGTCACCGGCCGGCCGGGGATCGACGATTTCTGGAAAGGAGAGCCCATGTTTGAGCCCAAGGTTTATGCCAAACGCCGCGATTTCCTGAAGAAGCAGGTCCCGTCGGGAATCGTTCTCCTCCTCGGCAACGACGACAGCCCGATGAACTACGCCGCCAACCAGTACCCTTTCCGCCAGGACAGCTCGTTCCTCTATTTCTTCGGCCTCGACACGCCCCATCTCGCCGCCGTGATCGACGTCGACGAGAAGAAGGATATCGTCTTCGGCGACGACATCGAGATCGAAGACATCGTCTGGATGGGCTACCTGCCCTCCCTCCAGGACAGGGCCGCCGAAGCGGGCGTCAAGCAGACCGCCCCTCTCAAGGATCTGGCCGAAATCCTCAAGGCCGCCCAGGAGAAAGGCCGGGTCATCCATTACCTGCCGCCCTACCGCCCCGAGAACGTCCTGAAGCTCCAGGCGCTCCTGGGGATCAGGCCCGAGGAGATCAAGGCGAAGGCGTCGCCGGCCCTGATCAAGGCCATCATCGCCCAGCGCTCGCTGAAGTCCGGGGAGGAAGTCGCCGAGATCGAGACGGCCCTCAAGACGACTTATAAGATGTATGTCACGGCCATGAGCATGGCCCTGCCCGGCGTGTGGGAGGCCGATATCGCCGGCCGGATCGACGGCTTGGCGATCGCCGGCGGCGGCATGACCGCCTTCCCGACCATCCTGACGAAGAACGGCCAGATCCTGCACAACCATTCCCACGTCAACCGCCTGAAGAAGGGCGATCTCCTCGTCGTCGACGCCGGCGCCCAGTCGCCCCTGGGCTACGCCGCGGACATCACCCGGACGATCCCCGTCGGCGGCACGTTCGCGGCCCCTCAGAAGGAGATCTACGAGATCGTGCTCAAGGCCCAGGAGACGGCCATCAAGGCCATGAAGCCGGGCGTCCGGTACCGCGACATCCACCTCCAGACCGCCCGGGTCATCGCGGCCGGCTTGAAAGCCCTCGGCTTCATGAAGGGCGACGTGGAGGAAGCCGTCCTCCAAGGCGCCCACGCCCTCTTCTTCCCGCACGGCCTCGGCCACATGCTCGGCCTCGACGTCCATGACATGGAGGACCTCGGCGAGAGCTTCGTGGGCTACGACGACGGCATCCAGAGATCGTCGCAGTTCGGCCTGGCCTATCTGCGGATGGCCAAAGAGCTGCGGGAGGGCTACGTCATGACGGTCGAGCCGGGGATTTACTTCATCCCGGCCCTGATCGACAAGTGGCAAAAGGACGGAAAGTTCAAGGACTTCATCGCCTACGAGAAGCTCGGGCGCTATCGGGCCTTCGGCGGCATCCGGATCGAGGATGACGTGCTCGTGACCCGCGACGGGCGGCGGGTGTTGGGCAAGCCCATTCCGAAGACGCCCGGGAAGATCGCCGAGACGGTGGACGCCTGAGCGGGCGCCGGACGGACGGATCGCCCCCCGGACGCGGACCGCGGCCGGGGGCGGTTCCTCCCGACGCGGACTCTCTCATGAAGATCGCCCTGATCCAGCAGCGGGCCACCCCCGATCTCGACGACAACCTCCGGCGGGGCGTCGCCGCCTTCGAGCGGGCCGCGACCGAGGGCGCGAACCTCGTCGCCTACGCCGAGCTCGCGTTCCTCCCGTTCCTGCCCCAGGTTCCGTCCGCGGGCCAGCCGAACGTCCGTTCGTTCGCCCAGACGGTGCCCGGGCCGCTGACGGAGGAATTCGCGGCCTTGGCCCGCGGCCGCGGCGTCGCGGTCGTGCTGAACCTGTTCGAGCGCGACGGCGACCGGACGTTCGATTCCTCGCCCGTGCTCGACGCCGACGGCCGGCTCCTCGGCGTGACGCGGATGATCCACATCATGGACGGCCCGGGTTTCCACGAACGCGGCTACTACCATCCCGGACGGAATGAGCGCCTCGTCTACGACACCGCCGTCGGGCGCTTGGGGATCGCCATCTGCTACGACCGGCACTTCCCGGAGTACATGCGCGGGCTGGCGCTCGCCGGGGCCCAGCTCGTCGTCGTGCCCCAGGCGGGCATCCTGGACGAGTGGGGAGAGGGACTCTTCGAGGGCGAAATGCGAATCGCGGCTCTGCAAAACGGCTATTTCACGGCCCTGGCCAACCGGGTCGGCGCCGAAGAGGTGCTCCATTTTTCGGGGGAATCCTTCGTCACCGATCCGGGGGGGCGGGTCATCGCCCGGGCGCCGCGCGACGCCGAGGCGATCTTGGCCGCCGATCTCGATTTCGGGCTCATCGACGCCTCGCCCGCCCGGCGCCATTTCCTCGCCGACCGGCGGCCGGCGCTCTACGGGCGGCTCGGGCTCACGGACGAGAGATGAGCGAGACCCGCTGGTTCGTCCTCAACACCAAGCCGAAGAAGGAGGCCCAGGTCGAGCGGCTCTTCGAGCAGGGCGGATTCGAGATCTACAGTCCCAAGTACCGGGACGAGGGCCGCGTCCATCCCTTCTTCCCCGGCTATGCGTTCATCCGGTTCCAGCATCCCGAGCAATACAAGACCGTCAAGTATACGCGGGGGGTGAAGGGGATCGTGGGCCACGACGCCGGCCCTGTCCCGATCGAGGACGAGGTGCTGGCCCAGATCCGGGCCCGCGAGGTCGAGGGCTACATCGAATTCGCCAAGTATGGCCTGGCGCCTGAAGTCGGGGACGAGATCGAGGTCGCGGGCGGGCCGCTCAAGGGCCTGCGCGGGATCTTCAAGAAGGAGCTTTCGGGACAGGACCGCGTCCTGATCCTGTTGCAATACGTGTCCTACCAGGGCCAGCTTCTCATCGAACGGGAGAAGCTGAAGAAGGTCACTTCCTGAGAGCGGCCAGGAAGGGGTCCGTCAGGCTCGACGACGAAAAGAGGATGAACCCGTCCCCGCCGAGGCGCCGGCTGGCCGCGATCTGGCCCCTCATTCCCTCGGGCGTATTCTGGTTGTGGGACGTGCCCAATCCGATGCCGGGGCAGACGAGGATCCGGCCGGCCCCGATCTCCACAGCCCGCCGGGCGTATTTTTCGAACAACGGCGCGGCGTTGACATAAAGCATCGGGCAGAGCATATCGACCAGGCCTTGGGCGGCCCAGGACGCCCAGTCCTGGCCGATCAGGACCTTGGCCTTGTCGGCGGAGGGGAAAACGGCGGCCGAGATCTTCACCGGCCGGCCCAACCCCCCCAGCGCGTCGCGGAGCTCGCGGACGAAGCGCGTGACGTGGCCCGCGTTCCATTCGATCCACTCGTTCCACATGATGTTGCCCGAGTCCTTGGCCTTCATCGCCGCCGGATCCTGGCCCAGGTCCGCTTCGAAGAGGGCGCGCGTCCGGGGGTCGAAGCTGAAATACGGCTCGGCGGGGTCGCACGGGAACCGGATGTAGTCCAAATGGATCCAATCGACCGGATAGCGGCGGGCGAGCTCGAGCATCAGACCGCGCTCGTAAGCCCGGACCTCGGGCAGAGCCGCGTTCACGGCCCCGATCATCTCGCCCTTGGGACCCCGGATCAGCCATTCGGGGTGCTGGCCCACCTGGCCCAGGACGGCGCTCTCCGGAAAGACGCAGAACCAGGGGTGAACGGCCAAATGGCGGAGGACCGCTTCCTTGAAGAAGACGTCGAAGAAATCCCATGTCCAAGCGGGATCGCCGACCCCGAGGTCGCTCTTGAAATAGACGTGCCCGGTCGTGTTCTTGACCAGGATGACGACCGTGTTCAGGCCCGCCCGGACATAGGCGTCGAGCGTCGCGGCGATCTTCGCCCGGGCGGCCGCCTCGTCGGACCCGAAAAAGCCCGGATGCGCCCAGACCCCGCGGATCGCCGGTCTCTCCGCGGGGGCTTGGGCCGGTCCCGCGGCCGGGAGCCGGCCCGGGACCGGACCGGCCGTGCCCGAAAGGCCCGGGGCCAAGAGGGCGGCGATGAGCCCGAGGACGAAGACGCGTCGCTGTGCCACGATGCCACCTCCTCCGGCCTGCCGAAGCCGCGGCCCCGACGCAGGCGCCGGCGCTTATTTCAGATTCAGCCGGCCGTAGCCGTAGACGTTGTCCTGGCCGACGGCGCCGAGATCGACGGCCCGTTTCTGGAGGAGCGTGCGCACCTGGGCGGCCGTGAACGGCGTCTTGCCGCGGTAGAGGCCGCACGCGCCGGCGACGTGGGGAGCCGACGCCGAGGTGCCGTAGAAATTCCATCGGCCGTAGGTCGCGGTCGAGACGCCCGACGGCGCCGTCAGGTCGGGCTTGATGCGGCCATCCCAGGTCGGGCCCTGGGAGCTGTAATAGTGGTAGGAATCGTCCTCCCAGTCCGTGGCCCCGACCGCGATGGCCGAGCTCGAGTCCGCGGGCACGATGATGCTGTGGGCCGGCACGACGTAGGGAATGGTCACATCGCTGCCGTCGACGAACATCTCGAGCGGGACGGATTTCGTCCCGCTCACGCGCTTGATGGACACGGCCCAGGTCGCGTCCTTGGTCGAATACCAGCCGTAGATGTCCTCGGTCGGCCATTCGCCCCCGTTCTTCTGGACATTGGTCGAAGAATCGACGAGGACGTAGGTGCTGCCCTGCTTGATATACAGATAGAGGTCGTAGTCCTGATTCGTGCCGGAGTAGTCCCAGCCGTTCCACGTCCCCCAGTCCTTCCAGTTGAGCGAGACGTCCACCTCCTCGTAGGCCGGGACGTGGAATTCCAGGTAACGGCTGGACGCCGAGAAATTGTGCCACCCGTCGGCGTCGGCATCGCTGAACGCGCTTTCCCAGTGGGAGATGGCTTCGTTCCCGGCGGCCGACGACCAAAGGAGACCTTGGGAGACGGCGTATTCGACGTCGGAGTCGATGGGGCCCGTGCCGTCGCCCGCGCCGGCGTTGTACCATCCGAGGGAGTAGGAAATCACCTGGACGCCCTGCTGCGCGATCCAGTCCACGGCCTCGCCCTCCTCGACGTCCGTGTCGAAGTTCACCAGCCACATCTGGGCGTCCGGGGCCATGTCGTGCACGATCTCGGCGCAGGCCAGGCCGTGTTCCTCGCCGGCGCCGATGTCCCCGTCGGCCCGGAACGAGCGGGCGGTCACCTTCGAGGGCAGCTCGGTGCCGAGGAGAGCCTGGTAGCCGGTGAAGCCGACGTCGAGGACGCAGATCTTGGCCGCCGATCCGGTGCGGTAGGCGGGGATGGAGGTCCAGAGGTCCGCTCCCGTCCGGGCGACGCCTTCGCTCGTGACCTGGAGCTTCTTCGGATGCAGGGGCAGGCGAAGGCGCCTCACGAACGGATCCGCCGCGAGCGTATCGAGGGCCCCGGCCGGCACGAGGGCCTGGAGGCGGTTCCGCCAGCGGGCCTCGGCTCGGCCGCCGAGCGTCTCGATCTTGGCCTTGAGCATGGCCGCAGAGGCCCGGCCGGTCAAGGTCGTGATGGACGACGTCATCTCGGCGACCACGCGGATCATGCCGTCCGCCCCGTCGCCGCGGCTCTTGCGGAAGAGGCCGCCGGCCTCCGGCTCGTCGGCCGCCGCCCCGGCCGCGATGCGGGTCAGGGCGGCGGACATCTTGGGGTGGAAGAGCCCGGCCGCCGAACCACCGCCGGGCGCCCTGGGGGAAAGGGCGGACACGGCGCCGGCCGCGGCCAGGAGCAGGCCCGCAGCCGCCGTCCAACCCGCATATCGAGGCCGACGACGCCGGGAGCCCCCACGATCGGCTTGTTCTCGAAGATGCGCGTCCATGTCAGATTCCTATCCTGACGGCCAGGCCGACCGTCAGCGCGTCGAAGCTCAGGCTGTCCAGCGTTCCGGACGTGGTCAGGCCGCCGTGGAGGTCGGACATCGACCAGGTCCCCGACGCTTTCATCATCCGGTAGCGCGCCTCGAGCCCCAGCGAGGCCGAGGGGCTCAGGGCGTAGTCCAGTCCGCCCATGACGCTGAAGCAGGGGCCGCCCTGGACTTTCTCCGCCACCGAGAATCCCACGGCGGTCCAGGCCGCGGCGGCCGTGCTGTCGTAGGTGAACGTCGGCAGGGCGTAGCCGCCGGCGAAGCCGGCCCAGGCGGCGAGCTTGGCGCCGGCCAAGGGAAGCCGGGCGGTCAGGCCGACTTCGATCGGAACGACGGCCAGCGTCCCGGCGCTCAGCCCGGACGTCGAGGCCGTGACCGTGCTTTGCCAGCGGGCCAGGCTCACGTCGAGACTGAGATTCCGGACCAGGTCGAGGCCGAAGCTCGCGCCGTAGCCGGGCGCGCCGGCGTAGCTCGCGTCCAGGGGAACGACGTAGCCGCCGAAGAAGCCGACATGCCAGCCCCCCTCTGCCGTTCGGGCGCCCAGAACGAGAACGGCGGCGGCAACAACCGCGATTTTGGCTTTCATCTGTTCTTCTTTCCGCCGCCGGGGCGGCCGTAGCCGCCGCCCCCCGGCGATTCGATCCGCAGGACGTCCCCGGCCTCGACCTTGAAGTTCGCCTTGGACTTCAGGCGCCGGGCTTTGCCGCCGGAGAGCAGCGTGTTCCGGCCGGGCCGGCCGGGCCGGCCGCCCGACAGCCCGTAGGGCGCGAACTTGCGGCGCTCCGACATGATGGTCACGTTCGCCGGGATGGCGAATTCGTATTCCCGGACGAGGCCGTCCCCTCCGCGCATGCGCCCCTCGCCGCCCGATCCGCGGCGCAGGGCATAGCGCCGGATGCGGAGGGGGAGGTAGTTCTCGAGGGCCTCGAGCGGCGTGTTGAGAGAGTTGGTCATGTGGGTATGAACACCGCTGAGCCCGGGGAGGCTGCGACTCGCCCCCATGCCGCCGCCGATCGTCTCGTAGTAGGCGAAGCTCCGGCCCGCGGCCGGATCGTAACCGCCGATCGCCACGTTGTTCATCGTCCCGGAGCTCGCCGCCGGGATCCGGCCGGGAACCGCCTTGGCCAGGGCCCCGAGGAGGACGTCGACGATCCTCTGCGACGTCTCGACATTGCCGGCGGCGGTCGCGGCCGGGTATTCGGCGCTGACGATCAAGCCGGGCGGGGCGACGATCTCGACCGGCCGCATCAGCCCCGTGTTGAACGGGATGTCGTCCTCGATCAGGGAGCGGAAGACATAGAGGACGGCCGACGCGGTGACGGCGGCGTTGGCGTTGACCCCGCCCTTCGCCTGGGGCGAGGAGCCGCGGAAATCGACGACGGCCCGATCGCCGCGGATGCGGATCGTCACCGCGATCCGGACGGGCTCGTCCGTGATCCCGTCGTCGTCGAGGTGGTCGGCGAAGGCATAGGCCCCGTCCGGGATCGCCCGGATCGTGCGGCGCAGGAACGCCTCGGTGTAATCCTGGATGAGGTCGGCGTAGGTCGCGATCTTGGACAAGCCGTATTTCCGGACCGCCTCCCGGATCCTCTGCCGGCCTTTCTCGCAGGCCGCGACCTGGGCCAGCAGATCGCCCCGCCGCTCCTCGGGCGTCCGGACGTTGGCCAGGAACAGCCGGAGGACCTCCTCGTTCATCCGGCCGCGGCTCACGAGCTTGAGCGGCGGGAGGATCAACCCTTCCTGGAAGATCTCGGTCGCGAGGGGCATGCTGCCCGGCGTCATGCCGCCCACGTCGGAATGGTGGGCGCGGTTGGCGGCGAAAAAGGCCAGCCGGCCGCCGATGAAGACGGGGGAGATGCAGGTGATGTCGGGCAGGTGGGTCCCGCCGTGGTAAGGGTCGTTGAGGATCACGAGATCGTCGTCGGCGAACGGGAGCTCGCGGATCGCCGCCCGGACCGAGAGGGGCATGGCCCCGAGGTGGACGGGGATGTGCGAGCCCTGGGCCAGCGTCTCGCCCTTGGCGTTGAACAGGGCGCAGGAATAGTCCTTGCGCTCCTTGATGTTGGGCGAGAGGGCCGTCCGGCCCAGGACGGCGCCCATCTCCTCGGCGATCGAGACGAACGTGTTCTTGAAGATCTCGATTTCGATCGGATCGAAGGCCTTCATCGCCGGGCGTCCTTCCCCAGGATGAGGTTGAGGTAGCGGTCCACGGACAGGCCGTGGCCGGGCGGGAGAAACGTGGTCGAGCCGGAGTCCGCCACCAGGGCCGGGCCGGCGAGGCGGGCGCCGGGGGAGAGGCGCGCCCGGTCATAGACCGGCGCGCGATACGCCCGCCCGCCGTAGTGGAGCGCCTGGGTCTTCAGGACAGCCCCGGCGGGGTCCGCGTCCTTCTTGAGCGGAAGGCGGCGCAGCCGGATCTTCGGCGCCCGGCCGCGGACCTTGAGGCGGAGGTTGACGATCTCGACCGCCGCGTCCGGATGGGTGTACGTGTACAGCCGGCGGTGCTCCCGGTCGAACGCGGCTCTCAGCCGGGCCAGGGAGCGTCCGGGGAAAGGGAGGGTGATCTCGTAGGACTGGCCGAGGTAGCGCATGTCGACCGAGCGCTCGAACGAGATCGCCGACCGGGCGAAGCCGTCGTCCTCCATCTCGACGAGCCCGCGGCGCTCGAACCCGCGGAAGACGGCCTCGAGATCGGGGATGCGGATCCGGTCGAGAGTCCGGAGCACGGAGCGCGAATAGTCCTTGACCGAATCGGCCAGGAGCAGGCCCAGGGCGGAGAGCACGCCCGCGTTGGCCGGCACGATCACGGCGTCCATGCGCAGGTGGGCGGCCATGTCGGCCGCGTGCATGCCGCCCGCGCCGCCGAAGGAGAAGAGGGCGAAGTCGCGGGGATCGAATCCCCGCTCCAGGGAAATGACCCGGATGGCCTTCTCCATGTTGGCGTTGGCGATGTCGACGATGCCCTGGGCGGTGGCGAGGATCGACTTCCCGATGCGCCCGGCGACGCGGCCCACCGCCTCCCGGCTCCGGGCCGCCGAAATCTTCATCGCCCCGCCGAGGAAGAAATCGGGATCGATCCGGCCCAGGACGAGGTTGGCATCCGTGACGGTCGCCGCGTCGCCCGTGCCGTAGCAGGCCGGCCCCGGATCCGCGCCGGCGCTTTGCGGCCCGACGCGCAGCGATCCGGCCGCGTCGACCTCGGCGATCGAGCCCCCGCCGGCGCCCACCGAATGGATGTCGATGATCGGGACGCGGACCGGGAAGTCGCCGATCTCGTTCTCGCTCGTCCGGCGGAGCCGGCCTTCGATGAGCGAGACGTCCGTCGAGGTGCCGCCCATGTCGAAGCTGACGATGCGGGGGAAGCCCGCGGCGCGCGACACGTGAAGCGATGCGACCGCGCCGCCGGCCGGGCCGGAGAGCGCCGTCCGGATGGGCTCCGCCTTGGCCCGGGCGGCGGTGATGTAGCCTTCGTTCGACTGCATGACCCGCAGCTCGGCCCGGCCGATGTTCCCGACCAGGTCGGACAGGTACCGGTTCAGGACGGGCATGAGATAGGCATTGACCGCCGTCGTCGAGGTCCTTTCATACTCCCGGTATTCGGGCAGGAGGCGGCTCGAGATCGAGGCCAGCAGCCCGCGCCGGGCCAGCTCCTCGGCGACGATCTCTTCGTGGGCCGGCGAGGCGTAGGCGTTGATCAGCGAGACGGCCACGGCCTCCGCGCCCGCGGCGACCGCCCGGTCGAGCGCCGCGGCGATCGACCGGCGATCGGGGGGCCGGATGGACCGGCCGGCGGCCGTCATCCGCTCCTCGATCCCGAGCCGGAGCCGGTCCTCGACGATCGGGATCCGCCGCTCGCCGGCCAAGCCGTAGAGATGGCGCCGCGTCTGGCGGCCGATGGCCAGGACGTCCTCGAATCCCCGGGTCGTGAGGAGCGCGATCCGCGCGCCCTTGCGCTCGAGCAGGGCGTTGGTGGCGACCGTGGTCCCGTGGATGATGGACGGCGCCGCGCCGCCGGCCGGGAATTCGGCCAGGCCGCGGAGGATGGCGAGCGACGGGTTCGCGGGCGTCGACGGGAGCTTGCGGGTGGAGATGCGCCCGCCGGCGAAAATCACGAAATCCGTGAATGTGCCGCCGGTGTCGACGCCGATCCGGATGTCGCTCATCCCGGGGCTAGTGGCAGGTGCTGCACGAGGAGCTCGAGCAGGTGGAGCATCCGCCGCCGGAGGCCTTGATCCGGCTCCCGCCGCCGCCGATCCCGAAGGCGGAAACGAGCTTGCGGACGCCGGCCCGGCCGCAGGACGGGCACCGGACATCGGCTTCGCCGCCGATCCGGGTCAAGGCCTCGAAGCGGCGACGGCATTCCTCGCAGAAGAACTCGTAGAGGGGCATGGGGCGTGATTCCAGACGTCGGGAGGCCGAAAGTCCAGGCGCGGCCCTATTTCGCCGCGGCCACGACCTCGATCTCGATCCTGACGTCGCGCGGCAGGCGGGCGACCTGGACCGTGGACCGGGCCGGGTACGGCTCCTTGAAGGCTTCGCCGTAGATCTTGTTCATGGCCGCAAAGTCGTTCATGTCCTGGAGGAAGACCGTCGACTTGATCACGTCGTCGAACGAGCACCCGGCGGCGGCCAGCACGGCCGCGATGTTCTTGATCACCTGCCGGGTCTGCTCCTCGATGGGGCCCGTGAGGAGGGCGTTGGTCTCGGGCACGATCGGAATCTGCCCCGAGCAGAACACGAAACCGTTGGCCGCGATGGCCTGCGAATAGGGACCGATGGCTTGAGGCGCCTTGTCGGTCTTGATCGCTTTCTTCATCGATGGACTCCTTGCCGCCTGTCCGGACAGGACGCCGGACGCGGCCGCGCTCAGGCCGCCGAGCGCAATCAAGGCGTTGCGCCGTTTCATCTCCGACTCCTTACGACAGGACCAGGACCTTCACCGGCGGGCTGTCGACCGGCCCGGCGGGGGTGAGGCCGCGGGCTCTTATTGTATAGGAACCGGGAACGAGTTTCCAGGAGAAGCGGAAGGGGGAGGCTTCGGTCCCGGCCTTCTGTCCGTTGATCCACCACTCGACGGCTGTCGCCTTCACGTCCTCCGCCAGGCGGGCCTGGAAGGTGACGGTCTGGAAATCCGGCCGGAGCACGGGATCGAGCTTGAAGACATCGCCGTCCTGGGGGAAGACGATGGCCACGCCCGATTTCGGGACCAGCGGCCCGAGGGCGGCCGGCGGGACAGGGGCCCGGCCCTTGACATGGGGCAGGCGGCACACGCCGGCGGGCTCGGTCCCGGGCAGGAAGAGCTCGTCCATCGTCGCCGGGCACCGGGGCGACGGCCTGAGCCCGGAGGCCGGACAGATGGCGGCGTGGATCAGCCCCGGCGGCTCGACGAAGGCGTCGCGCCGCCCCGCGGCCAGGAGGAGGAGGATGTCGCGGAAGAGCGGCCCGGCGCCGGAGACGCCGGAGACGTTCTCCATCGGCCGGCCGTCGAAGTTGCCCGCCCAGACGCCGACCGTCCAGCGGGGCGTGTAGCCGACCGTCCAGTTGTCGCGGAAATCCTTGGACGTCCCCGTCTTGGCCGCGACGGGAAAGGGGAAATCGAGCGGCGAATTGTAGCCGAACGTCGGGACGCGGGCGTCCTTGTCGGCCAGGATGTGGGTGATCAGGAAGGAAACCTCGGGGCTGAAAACGCGCCGCGGCCCCGGCAGGGGCTCGAGGGGCAGGGACGAGCCGCTCGCGGCCCGCAGGCCCCGGACCGCGGTCTCGCGCCGATAGAGGCCGCCTCGGGCGAACGTCGCATAGGCCCGGGCGAGCTCGAGGAGCGTGACCTCGCCGTTGCCAAGCGTCAAGCCGACGCCGTAATATTCGGCCGATTGCTTGAGGCTGTCGAACTCGAGATCCTTGAGACGGCGGTAGAGCAGGTCCGGGCCCACGGCCTGGAGCACGGCCACGGCCGGGATGTTGTAAGAGCTGGCGAGCGCGCTCCGGAGCCGGATCGGACCATGGAACTTCTCGTCGTAGTTCTCCGGGGCGAAGCTGCCTTCGAGCGTCGCGAACTCCGTCGGGACGTCCTCGAGGATCGTGGCTGCGGTCATGCCCCGCTCGAGGGCCAAGGCGTAGGTCAGCGGCTTCAAGGTCGATCCGGGCTGGCGGAGCGACGTGACGCCGTTCACCTGGCCGTCGTCCCGGTCGTCGAAGAAGTCGCGCGAGCCCGCGAGGCTGAGAATCTCGCCCGTGGCGTTGTCCAGGACCACGGCCGCGGCGTTGGTGATCCCCCGCTTTTCGAGCCCGGCGATGTGCCCCGCGACGAGCTTCTCCACTTTCTGCTGCAGGGCGAGGTCGAGCGTCGTGCGGATCACCGACAAGCCGCGTCGGTGGGCGGGGGAGAGGGCCTCGAGGACCATCTCGCAGAAATGAGGCGCCCGGAACTGGTCGGCCGCCGGCTTCAGGACGAGCGGCTCGGCCAGGGCGCGCGCCCCGTCGGCGGCCGGGACGTCGCCCGCGTCCCGCATCCGGGCGAGGAGCTCGCGGCGCCGCCGCTCGACAGCGTCCGGGTTCCTGTAGGGATTCAGCTCGGACGGCGCCCGGGGGAGGACGGCCAGGAAGGCCGCCTCGGCCAGGCTGAGGTCGGACGCGGGCTTGTCGAAATACAGCCGGGCGGCGGCCTCGACGCCGAATGCCTGGTTGCCGTACGAGATGCGGTTGAGATACTGGACGAGGATCTGGTCCTTCGACAGCGTGTGCTCGAGCCGGACGGCCAGCCAGGCCTCGCGGATCTTGGCCGGGAGGCTGCGCCGGAAATGAAAGACGTTCCGGACGACCTGCTGGGTGATGGTCGACGCGCCCGAGACGACGCGGCCCCGGCGGAGGTTCTGGACGAAAGCCCGGACGACGGCATACGGATTCACGCCGGCGTGTTCGAGGAAGCGCCGGTCCTCGGCGGCGATGGTCGCCCGGATCAGGGCCGGAGAGACGTCCGCCAGGCCGACCCAGCGGCAACGGCCGCCCTCGTCCGACAGGACCTCCCGGAGCAGCGCGCCCGTCCGGTCCTCGATCCGGAGGGAGATGACCGGCTTGGGATCGAGGCGCCGGCGGGAGATCGGGACATAGAGCGAGACGCCCGCGGCCAGGGCCGCGAGGCCGAGGACGAGGAGCACGGCCCGGAGGCCGCGGCGCCGGCTCATTTCACGATCTTCACCGACCGCTCGACGCTTCGGCCGAACACCTCGGGCTCGTACATGGCCTCGGCCTTGGTGCCGGGCAGGGCGAAGGTCCCGAAGCTCAGGGCCCGGGCGAGATAGCGATGGGTGTGGATGCCGGGCGTCAGCGAATCGGCGAACAGGAGCACCTTGTCGTCCCGGATCTCGGCGTGGTCGAAGCCTTGCCACCACGGCTCCTCGCCGGCCCCGCTCAGGGCGTCGAGCCTGCGTTGGGCCTCGTCGCTCTCGGTCGCGAAGGTCGCGTCCACTGCCTCGAAGCCCGCCGGCAGCGGATCGTCGACGACGACGAACAGGCTTTCCTTCGGAACCACGACCTGGAGGACGACGACGACGACCGAGCCGGCCTTGATCTCCTCGAGGGGCTTGCCGTCGAGCGTCTCCAGGGACTTGTAGACCGCGAAGCCTTCGTCGCGAGGGGCGAGGACGCTCTTGGGGGCATACGTCAGGCGCGCTCCGTAGTAGAAGGTCCCCGGTCCGGACTTGGCGAATTCGAGGGCCAGGCCTTTGGCGACTTTGAGCTCCGTGAGCGGCGCGGACGCCCGGGCGGCCTGCGTGGCCGCGCTGAACGCCTCCTGGAGGATCCGCTTGCCGGCCAGGCGGACCTCGGCCTTGAAGTCGGGCTTCGCGCTTTCCGCCGTCCGATAATATTCGCTCAGGGCGTAGAAGACGAAGAAATTCTCCTGCGTCGAGCGCCACCGTCCCGCCCGGCCCTCCTCGACGAGCCAGCGGACCAGGTCCGGAAGGACGGGCACGGGCGCGGCTGTCTCGATCAAGGCCTGGAGGACGACCGCGGTCGTCCGGGCCTGCGAGGAATAGATCCAGCCGAGGGAGGCCTCGTCCTCCTCCTCGAAGTGGGCTTGGGAGGGCGCGATCTTGATCTTGTTGAGCAGACCGGTCCGGAGGGCGGCCTCCGCTTCGGGGCTGCCGTTCCCCGCGTGGAGGGCCTTCAGGAGGCAGCTGCGGCCGAAGAGCGTCAGCGAATCGCGCTCGAGGTAGAGCTTCTCGGCATACGCGGGCTGGGGCTGACCGGCCGAGGCGAGGACGTAGAGGGCGAAGGCCTGGACGCTCGTCCAGCTCCGGGCATCGTAGGGATAGAGGTGCCGGTCGGGCTTGGCCTTGACGAAGTTCTTGAGGAAGCCCAGGGCGCCGTTCAGCCGGCCGGCATCGACTTCGTAGCCCGCCGCCTGGGCCTTCATCAGGGCGAACGCGGCGTAGCACGAGGCGAACGGCGATTCCGATTCCGAATCGGTCCAGAGTCCGAATCCGCCGCTGTCCTTCTGATAGGCGTAGACGGTCCGGATGGTCTCGGCGACGCTCTTGCGGATCGCCTGATCATCGAGCGGGCTCATCTTGAAATCCCGGATGACCTGCGGGGCGATGATGAACGGCAGGGCGGACGAGAGGCGCTGCTCGAGGCAGAGGTAGGGGTAGTTGGCCAGATATTCCACCGTGCCGCTCAGCCCGGTCAGGGCCGAAGCCGAGGCGTGGACGTCGATCCGGCTCTGCTCCGGGTAGATGGCGTCCGGGAGGTTGATCGTCTCTTGCCGCGGCTCCTGGGTGACCTGGCCGAAGGCCGCCACGGTCTCGGTCGGACGCGGCATGTCGACGGGGAAGCCGATGTCGAGCCCGTCGCTGTCTTCGCCCATCTTCGCCCGGACAGCGAGGCTCGCCCGGCCCGGCGCCTCCGCTTCGAGGGCGTAGAGGACCTCTCTGGACTCGCCGGGGGAGAGGAGGACCTCCCGCGGCGCGGCGGCGTCCGCCGCCTTGAGCCCCCGGACTTCGCACCCGATCGTGACCGTCCCTTTGCGATCCGAGAAATTGCTCACGACGACGCCGGCCTGGAATCTGTCGCCGACGCGGGCGAAGCGGGGGATGGACGGCAGGAGGAGCAGGGGCTTGGCCACCTTGAATTCCGCGGCCCCGCTTCCGAAGAGCGAATCCTGGGTCTGGGCCACGGCCATGATCCGGAAGGTCGTCAGGTTGTCGGGCAAGGTGAAGCGGACGGTCGCCTCGCCCTGGGCGTCGGTCGCGACCGACGCGTTCCAGAACACCGTCGTCTTGAAATCGCCCCGGAGCTGGACTTGGCCGAGACCGGCCAGGCCCGCTGCTTCGGCGCCGCCGCCGCCTTGGTTCTCGCCCTTCTCGCTGAACTTCCGCTGTCCGACCACGTTCAGCCGCGTGTCCGCCGTCTCGACCGAAAGCGGCCGTTCGCCGTAGAAGTCGGCGAAGGGATCGGGCGTCTGGTAGCCGATCAGGTTCAGGACGCCGACGTCGACGGCGGCCACGGCGAGCGAGGCCGCGCGGCCCGCGCCGGCGGCGTTCTTCACCTTCAGGCCCACCGTGACGGTCTCGCGCGGCTTGTAGCCCTTCTTGTCGGGCGTGACCTCCACGGTCAGCCGCCGGGCCGAGGGATCCACCGAGAGGCTCGCGTAGCCGGCCTTGAACGACGGTTTGCCGATGTCCTCGGTCGTGGCGTCCGACGAGGCCTTGGTCCGGCCCTGGACGAGGATGACGGAGACGAAGGCGTTGGG
>Ga0335071_10003277_pt1 | contig 17161 bp, 15 predicted proteins | sample Lox_Sample_15_FD_206724 | JGI IMG/M metagenome (GOLD analysis project Ga0335071, IMG submission 206724) | Soil microbial communities from Loxahatchee National Wildlife Refuge, Florida, United States - Lox_Sample_1.5 | ecosystem: Environmental > Terrestrial > Soil > Wetlands | place: USA... | reverse complement strand
CGCCTCCGGGGTGTGCGGGGTGTTGGCGTTCTCCTTGTTCTTATGGAACAGGATCTTGTTGACGTCGAACACCGGGGAGCCGAGGCGGGTATGCTTCCGTCTCGCTTCCTCCAATCCGTACTCGAGCAGCTTCACATCCACCAGTTCGCGGATCAGCGGCGCAGTGATGTTGGTGAGGTTCAGGCCCAGGATCTCCTTTTCCACCTCCACGCCGATGATGTTGGCGATCTCCGGCTTGAGCCCGGTCTCCCTTACCAGCGCTTCCGATATCTTCCGCCGGTCCCACGCCTCGATGTTGTCGGTCGAGGTGCGGACGAAGAGCGAAAGGTCGGTCGCCTCCCGGGCGATGGTATCAGCGGGCATTGAAATACTCCGACGAGCGGTAACGGTCCTTCAGCTCGGCCCGCTTCCCTTTGTTCCAGCCGGAGATCTTGGAGAAATACCCTGTGATGCGCGTGATCCCGTCGATGTTGGTCGATTCGCAGCTGGGACAGTTGTCCTTGAGCCCGCGGACGATCTTGCCGCAGTCGTTGCAGGATGTGAACTCCGGCGAGAAAGCGATCTGGCTGTTCTGCGTCTCCCGCATCGTCTTGATGACGAAGTTGGCGATGCTTTCCGGGTTGGGTTTGGATTCTCCCATCCAAACGTGGGTCAGCGCTCCGGCATCGATCAGCGGGTGGAAGAGCCCTTCCTGCTGGACGCGGTCGATCGGGTTCATCGCATGGGAGACGTTGAAGTAAGTGGAATTGCTGTAATACATCTCCCCGGTCTCGAAGTTCCCCTTCACCACGTTGCGGGCGTTGCCGGTGTACTGCTGGAGGTCGAGCTTGGCGAACCGGTAGGCGGTCGATTCGGCCGGCGTCTGCTCCAGGACGAAGTGCATGCCGTACTTCTTCGACATCTCCTCGCATTTGATCCTCATGTGGGAGATCACCTTGAGGCCGAACTTGAGCGCCCTCGGGCTCTGGTGCAGCTCGTCGCCCAGGTGCGCCTGGGTCAACTCGTTCAATCCCAGTATCCCCATCAGGTACGATACCCGCCACATTCTCAGGTACGGCTGGCCGTCCCGCGTCATGGTGAGCATGGAAAGCGGGCCGCGCTTGCCGCTGGCGAGCAGCTCCTCGATGAAGCGCTTCTTCTGCACGTGCGCCTTGGCCGCCAGTTCCAGCATCTCGTCCATGAACTCGAACAGCTTTTCGTCCGAGCCCTTGGCCCGGAAGGCGAGGCGGGGCAGGTTGATGGTCACGTTCTGCAGCGCGGAGTAGCGCATCCGCCACGGCTCCTTGGCGTCGTCCAGGTCCGACTGCTCCAGCTTGAAGGAAAGCCGGCAGCATTCGGAGATCTTGGCGGTGTCGCCGCGGTCGAAGACGAAATAGGTGTTCCCCATTTCGGAAGCGACCTCCGAGATATGGGTCAGGAACTTCTCGTGCCCTTCGGTCTTGAAGAACTTCTCCGTCATGTGGACCAGCGGCTTGGGGAAGAAGAACGGCCGTCCGGAACCGTCGCCTTCGCGGTATACATTAAAAAGTTCCCAGACGAACTTGCGCGATTCTTCCTGGTATTCGCCGTAGGTCTTGCCGGTGTACTGGCCGCCGGGACCGATCGCCGGGACGTTCTCAAAGTGCTTGGGGATCTCGTAATACAGGTTGATGTCGGAGAAGATCGCCTGGCCGCCGCGCGCCACCGCCTGCTGGCTGTACTCGTAGATCATCATCTGGGCGAGCTGGCGCACTTCGCTGTCGGACATGCCGACCAGGAACGGCGCGAAGAAGATGTTGATGGCGTCCCAGCCGATGGCGCCCGCGAACACTCCCTGCAGGGCGGCGGAGAACTTTACCATCTGCGCCAGCAGCACTTCGGCGTGCTTGGCCGGCTTGGCGATGGAGAGGGCGTTGGGAAGGTCGAGCCCGAACTTCTTGACGTACTCGATCGACTGGCCGGAGCAGTAGGGGCGGTCGACGAAACCGAGATCGTGGAGATGCAGGTCCCCGCGCATGTGCGCGTCGCCGATGTCCTGCGAGAAGACGTGGAGCAGGGCGAACTCTTTCTTGATCCCTTCCGCCAGCGAAAGGTTGGTCGCTTCCGGCCCGTGCGGGACGTTGGCGTTCTCCTTGTTGGGGGAGAGGATGATCTGCTTTACATCGTATAACGGCGAACCGAGGCGGGTATGCTTGCGGCGCGCCTCTTCCAATCCGTATTCCAAAAGCTTTACGTCCACCAGTTCGCGGATCAGCGGCGCGGTGATGACGCCGATCCGGAGGTTGGCGATCTGGCGCTCCACCTCGTGGCCGATTATCTCGGCGATGTCGCGGCTGATCTCGGTCTCCTTGATCAGCGCTTCGATGATCCTTTCCTTGTCCCAGCTTACGATGTTCTCCGACGACGTCCTGACGAACAGGGCGAGGTCGGTGGCGTCGGTGTTGGACGACGCGCGGGTCTTTATCATCTCTTCTATCTCGCGGGCCTTGGGCGATTTTTCCTCTGCTAAAACACTCATGCCGAAACCTCCTTTACGACTTGAACGAAATCCGTTACGTCCGTGAACTGGCGGTAGACCGACGCGAACCGCACGTACGCGATCTGGTCGATCCGCTGCAGCTTTTCCATTATGAACTCTCCGATCTTGCCGGTCTTGACCTCGTTGGGAGCTTTGCGGACCATCCGTTCCACCTGGTCTACGATCCCTTCGATCACTTCCAGGTCAACGGGGCGCTTTTCGCAGGCGCGCACGATGCCGGCCAGGATCTTGTCGCGGTTGAACTCTTCGTGGCGGCCGTCGCGTTTGATCACGAAGACCGGTTTTTCCTCGACCCGTTCATACGAGGTGAAGCGGTTGCCGCATTCGAGGCATTCCCTTCTTCTCCTGATGGCGAGCCCGTCCTCGGTGGGGCGGGAGTCAAGTACTTTATCGTTATCTTTATCACAGGCCGGGCACTTCATGCGTTCACACCTTCACCCACTATATTTAGTGGGTTCGAGTATCATATTCCACTAGATGTTGGGCTGTCAAGCCGGATTTTTCCCTTGATTTCAGAGGGTTTTAAAGGTTTTTTTCTCTACGAAGGAAAGGAATCGCCGATAGCCAGCCGGTGTCCGCGCACAAAATCGTGTGCGCCCATTTTTCTTCCTCCTTCAAGCTGTAATTCCTGTATCAGCAGCGAACCGGCACCGCAGGCGACGATGAGGTCATCCCTGACATCGACGATCTCCCCCGGCTGGAACTTGCCGGGGACCGACACCGGTTCCGCCGACCAGAGCCGGAGCATTTTCCCTTTGTAAAAAGTGTGCGCCACCGGCCAGGGGATCATGGCGCGGACGCGGTTATTGATCTCCATCGCTGATCGCTTCCAGTCGATCTCCCCGCTCTCTTTGGTGATCGACGGCGCGTAGGTCGCTTCCGTCTCGTTCTGCGGCGATGCCTTTGCCGTCCCTTTTTTTATTTGGTCGACCACCAGGAGCAGCGTCTGCGCGCCGCGCGCGAAAAGCTTGTCGAGCAGGGTGGCGGAATTATCTTGCGGATCGATCGTCACCGTGTCCTGCAAAATGATGTCGCCGGTATCGAGCGTCTCCGATATCTGCATAACGGTGACGCCGGTCTCGTTGTCACCGTTGAGCAGCGCCCACTGTACTGGCGCGGCGCCTCGGTATTTCGGCAGCAGCGAAGCATGGACATTGATGGCGCCGCGCTTGGGGATGGACAGCAACTCCTTCGGCAATATCTTCCCGTATGCCACGACCACGATCAATTCCGGGTCGAGCGACCTGATCTTGTTGATGAAGATCGGGTCTTTTGCCTTTTCGGGCGATTCCACCGGGATCTTATATTTCATAGCCAGTTCTTTTACGGGAGAAGCGGTAACGCGGAGATTCCGTCCCTTGGGCCGGTCGGGCTGGGTAACTACGCAGGCGATCTGTTCTTCCGCGTCGATCAGCGCCTGTAGGCAGGCGGCGGCGGGGGCGGGTGTTCCCATGAAGACGATCTTCATATGATGAACGCTCCGCTCAGAATTTGTACCCGATCGTAGCCAGCGCGCCGGCCGCGGTGCCGTACCCGAGCGACAGCACAATGCGATCGATGTTTTTATTGAGATAAATACCGAGCCCGAGGTGCGGGCCTCCGTCCACATCGCCGGAGACGCCAAATAGATTCCTGACCTTGACGGAGTAATTGAAGTAGTCGATGGAAAGCTCGCAGTTGAGCGGGCCGCACGGCTTTGCCATCTCGAACCGGGCAATGGTCTCGGTGTATTTGTTCCCGCTGCCATACCCGGCGGACAAAGAAGCGTTCAAGGGGCCAAGCGGAAGACGGTATCCGGCGGCAGCTGCGGCCGCGCCTCCCATCAATCCCGCGTTAAAGATGAATCCGCGGTCTTCGGGGGCGGGGACGGCGGATACCGGCGCCGCTTTTACCTCGACCGGGACGACCACTTTGTTCACCGGCGCCGGTTTAACGGCGGCCTTTGCCGCCTTTGGCGCGGCGGACGAAACCGAGGCCAGGGCGACGATGGAAATTAGCGAGGCCGACAGGATTTTTTTCATTTGAACGCTCCTGCTGATATTGTAACTTCCAATCCATTGTTGTCAAGCCATAATGGTGTTGAATCCGCAAGACATATTTACTATAATCAAGTTGTATGCCGGCACATAGAGCATCGGTCGGTCTGGCCCTGGCGGGATTGTCCGCCATCCTGCTTCTCTCCGCCGCGCTGGTAAGCGGCTGCGGTGAGGGCGTCAGCGGGAACACGGTCGTTTCGATCCTCCCCGCGCCGACCGGGCTAACGGTTGAGGTCACGACGATGCGGGCCTCGCTCAGCTGGGAAGCGGTCGCGGGCGCGGCTTCCTATAATGTTTACTGGTCCAATTCCTCCGGCGTCACGCCAGCCAACGGCACCAAGGTCGCCAACGCCTCCCGTCCCTTTGTCCATACCGGGCTGACCAACGGCCAGATCTATTATTACATTGTGACGGCGGTCGACAGTGCTTCTCGCGAAGGGGCCGCTTCGACCCAGATTTCTGCCTCACCTCAGAATATCGGAACGATCGACGCCACGCTCAGCGACGGGACACACAGCGGATATGTGGTAATTACGCCGACCACCCAGGCCGGCGGTTATTCCATTCTGCCGCAAGCGAACGGCGCGTTCCTGGCGATCGGTTATGAAGAATTCATAAACAACGACATCGTTATCAATAAATACAAGACGGACGGATCGCTTGACGCCAGTTTCGGTACGGGCGGTCAGGCTAAGTACGACCGCGGGTCGGACAACTATCCGTCGCACTCGATCATCGATGCTTCGGGCCGGATTCTGGTGACCGGTTACAGCCGGGTGACCAGCGCGGACATGATAATTCTCCGCTATGACCCTAACGGCACGCTGGACAGCTCGTTCGGCGTCAACGGCGCGGTGATCTTCCATACCGGCAAGGATTGTTTTGGCAAGGGGATCGCACTGGACAGCAGCGGCAATATTTATATTTCCGGCAGCATCAACAACGGCACGCATAGCGACCTGGCGGTATGGAAATACGATACCAACGGAGCGCCGGTCGTATCGTTCGGACTGAACGGCCGCACGATCTTTGCGACCGGCGATCCCAGCTTTGCCGATGACATCGCGGTCGACGCGGGCGGGATCTATGCCTGCGGTTCGGACGGGAACTGGGGGAGCAGTCGCGCCATTCTGGTAAAGTTCGATCTTAATGGCAACGCCGACGCTTCGTTCGGCAGCGGCGGCAAAGTGGTGACCCCGTACGGCGGGAACGATGAGTTCCAAGCGATCGCGATCGATAGCTCCGGCCGGTTCGTGCTGGCGGGTAACAGCGCGTCCGATATGGCGCTGTGGCGGTACAGCAGCGGTGGCGCGCCCGATACCGCTTTTGGCGGCGGAGGGAAGGCCAGCTATTCGAACGGGACTTATTACGATCTGTTGTTCGATGCCGCCGGCCGGATCCTGGCGGCGGGCGGTAATTCGACCGGATTTCCCGATTACCGGTTCACGGTGGCCCGCTATGAACAGAACGGGACGCTTGACAGTTCGTTCGGAAACAACGGGCTGGCGGTGATCGACAACGGGGAAAATGGAGAGGCCAACAGCCTCGCTTTAGACTCGCTGGGAAGGATACTGCTGATCGGCACCACTTATTACGCTACGCCCAGCCTGATGGTCACCCGCCTCAAATAATCGCCAATACCTGAATTTACCACCCGTTTTTGCCGATATATATGTATAGGAGATGGTTTTAATGTCAGGTGTGATCTCTTCCATACGTACAAATTTTATCCGCCCGTGTATCAGCATGCCGTTGGCCCGGCTGGCTTTTGCTTCCGCGCTTTCGCTGGCCCCGGTTGCCTGCGGTCCCAGCGCCGCGCCGGGAGTGGATTTCCAGATCAGCGGCGGCAACATTCCCTCGGATGCCGGAATTATTGACGGCAAGGCCGATGCGTTCGCCCTGGACGCGGCGCATATGATGGATGCCGGCCGGTTAGACGTCAATATAGATGTGCTTCCCGATGCGAAAGTGGCCGATGCCACGAACGATCAACTGGGTCCTGCCGATTCCCAACCTGGCAACCAGACGGATGCCATAATCCCAGATGCCCTTATCCCTGATGCGGGACTGCCCGATCACGGAAGCGACGCGGCCCTGGCGGACGTCCTGGCCCTTGATAGCCAGGTACCCGAAGCGGCCCCGCTCGATGCCGGCAAAGGGGACGCAACCCCGGAAGTCGGCCAGTTCGACGCGACCGGCGATGCCGTCATCATTGCGGATGCAGGGGTCGGCGTTGATGGCGCGGCTGGCCCCGATGCCCCTGTTTCCTGTCCGCTGTCGGGCAATACGCTTCAGGTGCCAAGCCTTTCATATCCCGACATCCCGACGGCGATCGCCGCTTCACAGGCGGGGGACACCGTTCAGATCGCGGCGGGCACGTATAATTTATTCAACGCGACGATGAAATACTGCACCCGCCTGGTCGGCGCCGGCCGGGACCAGACGCTGATCGAATACCAGCTGGGGCCCGATCCGGACCCGTTCCACAAGTCGATGCTCAATGCGGGCGATAAATGCATCGTTTCGGGAGTGCGCCTGACGCTGGCGGGGGTGCCGACGCCTGACGATTTCGACATTTACGCCCTGACCCTGGAAGGTGACGCTAAATTGTCGGACTCTAAGGTAAGCGCGACGCACATTAAAGGTAACGGATCGCCGACGGTCGAGGACAGCGATCTGGATGGAGTGTATATCATCGAGCAGACCACGCCGACGATCCAATACAATACTTTGGGGAACATCGTGTATAAGGACGCGTCGGGCGGCGTGCTTTCCGGTAATAATTTTCCCACCGTGCTTTCGTATGTCATGGCCGGAGGCTCGGCCCCGCTCAAATTGAGGGGGAACAATTTTTATGTGATCAACGATCCTAACCAGCCGAACACCACGGGGGTCTGGATCACCGGATCGACCCAGCCGGACCTCGGGACCGATACCGATCCCGGGAACAACGTTTTTAACAACCAGGCCCCGGCGGGCAATCTGCGGTTCTCGATCTACAATGGAACGTCGCTGGCCGTTAGCGCGAGAGGGAACTCTTTTGAGCAGAGAACGTTCGATGAGATGACGGCCAATCCCGATCCGAACGATGCGGCGGCGAACATCTCGACCTTGTGGGACGTGCACGACGGATCGCAATACGGAATGGTGGACTACCGGGATTTCAAGCTATACCAATAGCGGGGGTCAGATCAGCTCCTGCTTGTCCTCTTCTTCTTTCTTGGTGACCATCCGGATCAGCTCCGGGTCCTTGATATGGTCGACGAACATAGTGCCGTTGAGATGATCGATCTCGTGCTGCAATACGGTGGCAAGGAACCCTTCCGCGTCGATCACCAGCTTTTCCCCGTTCTTGTCCAGTCCCTCGACCGTTACCTTTGAGGGGCGGGCGACGGTGCCGACCAGCCCCACCATGCTCAGACAGCCTTCATCGAAAGTCTGCAGGGCGCGGCTTCTTTTCTTTATCTTCGGGTTGATCAGCGCGAACGCCCCTTCGCCGACGTCGATCACCACGAGGCGGACGCTTTCGCCCACCTGCGGTGCGGCCAGGCCGACGCCGGGGGCGGCGTGAAGCGTCTCGATCATATCCTCGATCAGTTTGCGGATGCGCTGGTCGATCTTGGAGATCGATTTGGCCTTTTTCCTTAATATAGGGTTCGGCAGCTGGATTATTTTCATCAGCATATGAGAAATTATAGCAAATTGACCGGGTCAATATCCACCGCGATGCGGATATCGGCCGGATAATTCGCTTTCTTTAGATGGTCGAACAGTTTCGCCCGCGCCGGTTCGGGATCTTCCGCTTTGACCAGTACCTGATAGCGGTATTGACCGCGTAATTTAAAGATCGGCGCTTTGGCGGGTCCGAGCACCTGATACTTTCCTCCTTTTCCTTCCATGAACCGGCTAAGTCCTTTCGCGATCTTATCGGCGATCTCGATCACCTTCTCCTCCCCGCGACCGGAAAATACGATATTTATCAACCGGCTGAACGGAGGATAGAAGAGGGAGCGGCGGTATTCCAGTTCCTCTTTGTAAAACCCATCGTAATCGTGGCTGCGGGCATACTTGAGCGCGTAGTGCTCCGGATTGAGCGACTGGACGATCACTTTACCCGGCAGATCGTGCCTCCCCGCGCGCCCCGCCACCTGCGTGATCTGCTCAAAGGTCCGCTCCGCCGCCCGGAAATCGGGGAGGTTGAGCGAAGTATCGGCCGATACCACTCCCACCAGCGTCACCAGCGGGACATCGAGCCCCTTGGTCACCATCTGCGTGCCAATCAGCACGTTGGCGTTCCCTTCGGCAAAAGCGGCGAAGATCGTTTCGTGAGAACCCTTCTTGATCACCGCGTCGCGGTCGTACCTGATTATTTTCGCGTCCGGGTACGCCTGCGCCACTTCCTTCTCTATCCTCTGGGTGCCGGTGCCGAAAAATCCCATCGAAGAACTGCCGCATTTGGGGCAGACGACGCGCGCTTCGGCCGAAAAATCGCAATGGCCGCAGCGGAGTTTCTTTTCGTCCGAATGGTAGACCAGGGAAACAGAGCAATTGGGGCACTCCAGCACGGCGCCGCAAGCTTTGCAGACCGAAAAAGTGAAGTAGCCGCGGCGGTTCAGGAACAGGATCGCCTTTTCGCCGCGGGAAAGGGTTTGCGTCAGTTCATCCCTCAGCTTTCCCGAAAGCAGCCATTCGCTCTCTACCCGCATGTCAACGATCTCGACCGGGGGGAGGGGACGGCGCTCGATCCTTTCCGGCAGTTCCGCGAAGCCGTATTCCCCCGACCTCGCTTTGAAAAAAGTCTCGACCGCCGGGGTGGCGGAACCGAGCACCACCGTTATCCCGAGCCGTTCCGCGATCTCCCGCGCGTGGTAACGCGGGTTCTTTTCTTGCTTATAAGTGGTCTCGAACTCCTCGTCCAATATCACCAGCGCCGGGTCGGCCACCGGGGCGAAGACTGCGGAACGGGCGCCGAGCACGATCTTCGCTTCGCCGCTCGCGATCCTTATCCATTCTTCGTCGCGTTGCTTGAGCGTCAGGTCGCTGTGCAGAACGGCGATTCGGTCGTTGAACCTTTCCTTAAAACGCCGGACCATCTGCGGCGTCAGGCTGATCTCCGGAACCAGCATGATCGAGCCTTTCCCTTTTTCAAGCGCATGCCCGATCGCACGGATGTAAACTTCCGTCTTGCCGGAGCCGGTCACGCCGTACAATAATATGGTCTCTTTTCGATCCTCGTCCACTGACGCGTTGATCTTTTGGAGGGCGGAGGACTGGGCGGAGGTGAGGGTGAATGGCGATTTTAGAGATTGGAGATCAGAAATCGGCGATCGGGAACCAGAGGCATCCTCTTCGTTGATAATATCCGCTTTCGAATTCTTGATTTCTAATTTCTTCTTTGACTTTCTCTTCTCTTTCCCCGCAGTCCCCGGCGGCATCACTGTCCTCAGCGCGGAGATGAAGAAACAACCATAATGTTCAGACATCCAGCGGGCGAGGGCGAGCGAGTTGCCGTTAAAGAGCGGCACTTCGTTCTTTATCGCGTCGATATCTTTTATCAGCGACTCATGCACGTCCGCCTTTTCGGAAAAGCCTATCAGGTAACCGACCGTCATCCCCCGGCCGAACGGGATCACCACCTGGTAGCCGACCTTAAGTTTGTCTTTAAATCCTTCCGGTACCCGGTAATGGTAGATCCGGTCGAGCTGGGGAGTGGCCCGGGAGAGGACGATCTCTGCGTACATGAGTTAAGTATAACAGAAAAAGGGCTTTAGGGCCGAGGACCAAGGAGTTCAGACCGTCAGTTTGATCTCGTGTGGGACGACCTCGATATGACCGCGCGAAGCTTGCAGTTGCTGTTCGAGGTTCGGGTCGGACAAGTCGAGAATGCTCTCTTTGCCGTGGTCGGAAATGAAAACTTTCCCTTTTACATCGGTGATGGTCGCTCCTTGGCTTAACATATTATAAGCGCCGTAGAGGCCGCTCGCTTTTCCGCTGAATGAATAATCGGTCATGATAACTTCCTCCATTAAATACATCGAAGCCGCCGAAAAAAAACTTGTACGGAGGACCACAGTAAATTGATCTTGCGTGAATTGAACTAGTGTTTACAGCTGCCGCAGCTTCCGCTGCCACAAGAGGAGCATCCGCCGCCGTGGGAATGGCCGCCGCTGTCACCGCCCACGCGCCCGAAAGAATTGAAGACCCGCGAAGTATCACCCGAGCCGCAATGTTCGCATTTTACGGCGGGTTTATCGTTCATGCCGTGCGACACTTCGAACTTTTCGCCGCACTCCCGGCATTTATAATCGTAGAACGGCATCGAGTATCCGGTTGGCGGCCTCTTTTTTGGGGAGTTCGGGAAGGTCTTCCACGTTCCCGTCGCGGTCGATCAGCTTAAGCTGCGAGGAGTCGGCCTCGAACGCCGCCGTATCGTTGGCGACGATCAGATCGAGGTTCTTTTTGAGCAATTTATCTTTCGCGTTCTCTTCCAGGTTCTCCGTCTCCACCGCGAACCCGACCAGCTTGGAACCGTTCTTCAGATTTCCCAGGTCCTTCAAGATGTCGATGGTGTTGGCCAGCTCGAGCTGCAGGCCGTCGCGGTCCTTTTTTACCTTTTGCCAGAAGGTGATCTTGGGACGGAAATCGGCCACCGCCGCCGCCATGATGATGATATTCTGGTCGTGTCGGTGCTTCATCACCGCTTCGTACATGTCCTTGGCGCTCACCACGCCGATATGCCTGGCCTCCGGCGGAGGGACGAGGGAGGTGGGGGCGGAGATCAATATCACTTCCGCTCCGCGCGCGGCCGCCGCTTCCGCCAGCGCGTACCCCATCTTTCCAGAAGACCGGTTGCCGATGTAACGGACCGGGTCGATCGCTTCGCGCGTTCCCCCGGCCGTGATCAGTATCCGCTTCCCGGCGAGGTCGGCGTTCGGCTTGAGCAGTTCGTTTATCTTTTCGATCATCTCTTCCGGCTCCGACATCCTTCCGATATCGCTGTCCCCGCAAGCCAGCTTGCCTTTGGCCGGGCCGACAAAGTGGAAGTCGTGCTCGTCGAGTTTCCTTACGTTCTCTTTCACTATTTGATTTCGCCACAGGTTGGCGTTCATGGCGGGAGCGATCAGCTTTTTGGCGCGCGAGGCGAGGACGATGGTCGTAAGGGCGTCATCCGCGATCCCGTTCGCCATTTTCCCTATTATATTGGCGGTAGCGGGAGCGACCACGATCAGATCGGCCTTTTCGGCCAGCGAGATGTGGGGGACCGGAAGCCCCGCCAGTTCGTCGGAAAACAGGTCGAGTATCACCGGATTGCCGGAGAGCGTCCGGAACGTTTGCGGGCCGACCAGTTTGGTCGCCTCCGCGGTCATGGCCACCCAGACGTCCGCTCCCAGGTCCTTCAATCTGGAGACCAGGGTGCAGGTCTTGTAGGCGGCGATACCGCCGCTAACGCCGACGATGATGGTTTTTTTCTTGAGCATGTTGGGCATGACCTCCGGACCTCTAGACTGCAAGACCCCAAGACCCGAAAATATTGCGGGGTCATGAGGTCAGGCGGTCTTGCGGTCGAGATTATTTCTTCTTCTTCTCTTTCTTCGGGGCCGCGCTCTTCCGTTCCTTTGCGTCCTTGGCCAGGCGGATCAGGGCGGAAGGAGCTTCCTCGGCGGGGGCGAGCACGTCCACTTCCTGCGCTTTCTTGCTCCCCGGGGCGACCATGCGGATCTTGATCTTGTCGTTGGCGATCTCGCGGATGGCCGTGATGATCGGATTGGTCGGGTCGAAGTTGTCGACGTAGGGGAGCGATCCTTCGGAGATCTGCTTGGCCCTCCCGGCGACAGCGTTGCTCAGCAGGAATTTGTTCTTGGCCTTGGACAATAATGAATCGATCGTTTCTTCCATTAGTTCAATAACACCCTCTCTTTTTCGACATTTATTATCGCTTTGATCTTTTCCGCGGCGGTATCGACCTTGTCATTCACCACGATGTAATCGTACTTTTCCATCACCTGCAGTTCGGCGATCGCGGCCCGCAGGCGGTAATTGACCACTTCCTCGTTCTCGGTCTTCCTCCTCCGCAGCCGGAAGGCCAGGATGTCGACCGACGGCGGGATCAGGAATATAAAGACGGCGGAGGTCCTGATCTTCCCCAGCGCCACCGCCTCTTTGATCGAAGCGGCTCCCTGGACATCGACCTCCGAGACCACGACGTTGTTCTTATTAAGCTGATCCTCAACGAACGACTTGGAGGTCCCGTAATAATAACCGTGCACCTGAGCCCATTCCAGGAACAATCCCCGTTTTTCGCGGTCGAAGAACTCCTCTTCGGTCACGAACTGGTAATCCTTGTTGTGTTCCTCGTTCGGGCGCGGCGGCCGGGTAGTGGCCGAGATCGATAATCTTATCTTCGGGTCGGACGATAAAAGCTTTTTGACGACCGTCGATTTGCCGACCCCGGAAGGGCCGGAGATGACCACGAGCAGACCGTGCTTTCCTTTTACGCCCGCCATCCGGCCCGGAACGGGAGCGGGGCCGCTCTTCGCGGCAGCTTTTTTTGGCATAAACCTTGTAAATTATACCAAAATCGCTTGACTTTGGCAAGTGGCTTTGGTAACCTCATCCCGGAACCATTAATATCGGGAGGTTTGACATGAAAAAAGTTCTTTGTCTTCTTCTGCTGCTCCTGGTCACCGCTTCGACGTCCTACGGTCAATATCTGGTCGGCGCGCGCGCATCCGGCATGGGTGGAGTGGGCGTAGCGGCATGCCGCGATCTTTCTGCCGCTTACTACAACCCAGCCGCGCTGATGGCGCAGGGACGGGGCGGAGCGATGCTATCCGCCGGCGCCGCTTATTCCGGCATGGACCAGCTGGCGAGCGCGCTTTCCAATTCCGGCGACCCGGCAAAACTGGTGACCGATAACTTCTCCAAGAACCTGAGCGTCAACGGAAGCCTGAGCGGCCTGCTCGGTGTCAACATCAACAAGATCGGATTGACCGTGCTCCCCAACATTGGCATCAACCTAAGCAAGCCGGCTAACAGCCTGGCCGCTTCCGGTAACGCCGGCATGATGTACACTGGCGTGCTGACCGCCGGTTACACTTTCGCTTTACCGGCGCTCCCCGCGCTTAACGTCGGCGCCAACCTCAAATATCTCGGCTCGACCGTGGGCGGGGTAAATGTAATGGCCAACCTTCTGGGCGGCGCTTCGGGTAACGAGACCGTACTTAACAGTTCCGGCTTCGGCGTCGACCTGGGGGCACTGATGACGTTCGACATCCCGCTCGTGACCTCGATCTCGGTGGGCGCGGTGCTACGCGATCTGGGCGAATCGGTCACCACCAGCGGCACGACCAAGACCCTGACCGCCGCAACCGGGAGCAGCACCTATACCGAAGGGCCGGAAATCACCATCCCCAGCTCGAGCCGGTCGGTAGATTCTTCGTTCGCGCTCGGCGCGGCGGGGACGATCCCGGTGGTCGGCATATTGCTCGCCGGCGACCTGGAGACCGGCAACGGCTTCAGCAATACCCACCTCGGGCTTGAATATCCATTATTGTTGAACGTGGTGACGCTCCGCGCCGGAATCGCTTCCGGCACCAACCTTTCGCTAACTACCATCGGCGCTAAGATCGGCATTCCCTTCCTCTCACTCAACGCCGCTTATGTGATGGACGGTAAGATCAACAATAATAATTCGGTGGTGCTCGACCTGGCGGGCGGTTTCTGATCGCCTAATAAACCGGATCAAAAGGGCGCGAAGACCTTTTCGCGCCCTTTTTTTATGGTATACTTGTCCCATAAAAAAGGGGGTAATGAACATGACCGACAGAAAGATATTACTAAGCGAAAAGGATATACCGAAACAGTGGTATAACATCGCCCCCGACCTCAAGACGCCGCTCGCGCCTCCGCTCCATCCGGCGACGCACCAGCCGCTCGGCCCCGCCGACCTGGCGCCGCTCTTCCCGATGGCGCTGATCCAGCAGGAGATGAGCGCCGACCCGTGGATCGACATCCCGCAAGAGGTGCTAGACATACTCAAGCTCTGGAGGCCGACGCCGCTCCATCGCGCGCTTAGCCTGGAAAAGGCGCTCAAGACCAAGGCACGCATATATTATAAGAACGAAAGCGTCTCGCCCGCCGGGTCGCATAAGCCGAACACCTCGGTGGCGCAGGTCTATTACAATAAAAAAGAAGGGGTAAAGCGGATCGCTACCGAGACCGGGGCGGGGCAGTGGGGATCGGCGCTTGCCTTTGCCTGCAAATTGTTCGATATGGAATGCCAGGTCTATATGGTGCGGGTAAGCTACGACCAGAAGCCGTACCGCAAGATGATGATGCAGACCTGGGGAGGTAACGTGGTCGCGTCGCCGAGCGCGTTGACCAAGTACGGCCAGGCGGTGCTCAAGGACAATCCGGACAATCCCGGCAGTTTGGGGATCGCGATCTCGGAGGCAGTGGAGGACGCGGTGGGGCGCGAGGACACCAAGTATTCGCTCGGTTCGGTGCTCAACCACGTGCTGCTGCACCAGACGGTGATCGGGCTTGAGGCGATAGAACAGCTCAAATCTATCGGTGAGAAGAATCCGGACGTTGTGATCGCCTGCGTCGGCGGCGGGAGCAACTTTGCCGGTCTCGCCTTCCCCTTCCTCAAGGATAAATTGAAAGGCAAGACCAACCCCAAAGTGATCGCGGTGGAGCCGATGGCGTGCCCCACGCTCACCAAGGGGCTTTACGAATACGACTTCGGCGACACGGCGGGAATGACGCCGCTGGTGAAGATGTTCACGCTAGGGCACGACTTCATGCCGCCGGGGATCCACGCCGGCGGACTGCGTTATCACGGGATGGCGCCGCTGGTCTCCAACCTTGCCAAGGACAAGGTGATCGAGGCGCGGGCGTACCACCAGAACGAATGTTTCGCTTCCGCCATCCTTTTCGCGCGGACCGAAGGGATCATCCCGGCGCCGGAATCGTCGCACGCCATCCACTGCGCGGTGGAAGAGGCGAAAAAGGCGAAAGAGGGCGAAGTGATAATCTTCAACCTGAGCGGCCACGGCCACTTCGACCTGGTCTCATACGACAAATATCTCTCCGGCAAGCTGGAGGACTACGAATACCCGATGGAGATGATCAAGGAAGCGCTCAAGAAGGTCCCAAAAGTATGATACAATTCGGCAAAACAAGGGGGAATAAGATGAAAAAAGCTGTAATGATCCTTTTGATCCTTGGTGTCGCGGTGATGTCAATGGCGGCGCTGACCGGCTGCCAGCAGGCGAGCAACAGCTCCAATAGCTCGAACACTACTTCACTGCCTTCGAGCAGTGCGTCGAGCTATGCGCAGACGGCCACTGGATATGCGGATTCACTGATCAGTTCGATGACCAGCTGGGCTACCGGAGGATCGATCTCGGGGCTTAGCGTTAAAAGTGCGGCCGTCGGCGGGAAGAGCGAAACGGTAAGCGGTCCAGATACCAACGGTTACTATACTATTTCTGGCACGACTTCGATCGGTACCTACGAGACCATTACCTATAACGTTCATGCCAAATTGGCTCCATCGGCCGTGAATCCGACCGAAGTTGATGTTTATGGCACAATAGCCGTGGATACAAGCTACGCCGGGGTCACATATACCGTAACGTATGGAGGCGGGATAAGCAATCCGTTAAAGGGGACGCTGACTTGGAACGCGGGTAAAACCGACGTGACCAATGTCGCGCTCAACGGTTCGCTGTCCATGGAGATAAAAGCCGGGTCGGATACCACGGACCTGACGATATCTTTCTCTGGTCTTTCGGTACCGATCGGTGGATATCCTACCGGCACGGTGACCGTGGCGATCACCAATAATGGTGCGGCACAGCCGGACCTGACCCTTACCTATAACGGCACATCGACCGTTACCTGGGCATACAATGGGTCGTCTGGAAGCTATACTATATCGGCGGCTTCGGTAAAGAAATAGTTCCGTTTTTCTGATTTTAAAAGCCCCCCGGACCCGCGGGGGGCTTTTTTTAACTCACCCCCTTTTTCCCCTCTCTTAGAAAGAGAGGGGGATTTATGTTATAATTTTATATATGGACCTTGAACTATTAAGGCATTCGACCTCGCATATCCTGGCGGCGGCGGTACAGCAATTGTATCCGCAGGCGAAGCTCGGGATCGGACCTGCCATCGAGGACGGGTTCTATTACGATTTCGACATCCCCGGCGTGACCCTCACCCCCGAGGACCTCGTTAAGATCGAGGATAAGATGCGCGAGATCGTCAAGAAAGACGAAAAATTCGAGCGGGTGGAACTGACCAAAGCGGAAGCGATCAAGCTGTTCGAGGGCAAAGGTGATAAGTACAAGGTCGAACTTATAAAAGAAATACCAGATCCGGCCGTTTCCATATACAAGACCGGGGATTTCACCGATCTCTGCCGCGGGCCGCATATCGCTTCCACCGGCAAAGCGGGGGCGTTCAAGCTTCTCACCATCGCCGGCGCTTACTGGCGCGGAGTGGAGACCAACCCCATGCTCCAGCGGATCTACGGCACCGCATTCGAAAAGGACGAGGACCTCAAGACCCACATCCTTAAAATAGAGGAGGCGGGGAAGCGCGA
>Ga0335071_10003275_pt1 | contig 17162 bp, 13 predicted proteins | sample Lox_Sample_15_FD_206724 | JGI IMG/M metagenome (GOLD analysis project Ga0335071, IMG submission 206724) | Soil microbial communities from Loxahatchee National Wildlife Refuge, Florida, United States - Lox_Sample_1.5 | ecosystem: Environmental > Terrestrial > Soil > Wetlands | place: USA... | reverse complement strand
TGGGCAGGAGTATCAGATCCGCGTAAACAGCAGCCCGTTGATTCTGGATGAGCTGAACAATCTGCCTATTAAGACCGTAAACGGCGCGACGGTGTACATCAAGGACGTGGCGCAGGTGCACGACGGCTATTCAGTGCAAACGAACATCGTGCGCACGAACGGAAATCGCGGCGTTCTGCTGACTATCACCCGGACGGGCAAGGCGTCCACGCTGGCGATCGTAGACGCGATCAAGGCAGCTCTGCCACGAGTCCTTGCCAACGTGCCGCCGGAGCTGAAACTGACGCCTCTGTTTGACCAATCGATTTTCGTGCGGTCGTCCATTCAAGGCGTGTTGCGCGAAGCTCTGCTGGCGGCCGGGTTGACTGGTCTGATGATCTTGCTCTTTCTGGGAAGCTGGCGCAGCACGCTGATCGTGTGCATTTCGATTCCTCTGTCGATCCTGGCTTCCATCAGCATTCTCGGCCTGCTGGGACAAACCATCAATGTGATGACGTTGGGCGGCCTGGCGCTAGCGGTCGGAATCCTGGTGGACGACGCCACCGTGGCGATTGAAAACACGCACCGCAACCTGGGCATGGCGAAGCCGCTGCTGAACGCCGTGTTGGACGGAGCGGCGCAGATCGCCGTCCCGACGTTCGTTTCCACGCTGGCGATCTGCATTGTCTTCGTTCCGGTCCTGCTGCTGACGGGCACGGCGCGTTTTCTGTTCACGCCGCTGGCGATGGCGGTGGTCTTCGCCATGATGGCTTCGTATCTGCTGTCGCGCACGCTGCTGCCGACTATGGCGGCTTATCTACTCAAGTCCGAAGCGCATTTGTACCAGCAGGGCGCGCAGGGAGAGTCTGCGGGAGGCAAAGGCGTGTTCTGGCGGCTGCATTACATCTTCAATGCCTTGTTTGAGGCCGTGCGCTTCGGCTACCTGGGCCTGCTGAACTGGTCGCTGGAGCATCGCGGGCCGGTGCTGACCGCCTTTATGGCGTTTTTTGTGGCCTCGCTCGGGCTGGCCTTTCTGATCGGCAAAGATTTCTTCCCCAATGTCGACTCGGGCCAGATGAAGCTCCACGCCCGCGCTCCCGCGGGGACGCGCATTGAAGAAACCGAAGTCCGGTTCGCGGCGATTGAACAGGAGATTCGTGAAGCGCTGCCTGCCGAGGAGCTCGCCACCATCATCGACAACATCGGGATTCCGAATAGCTGGTACAGCCTGGCGCAAGGCGACATCCCGACGATTTCCAGCGCCGACGGCGAAATCTTGATCTCGCTCAACAAGGAGCATCACTCCACTCGCGGCTACGAAGTGATGCTGCGCAAGCGGCTGCGGGAGAAGTTTCCGGACACGGTCTTCTTCTTCCAGCCGGCCAACATCACTACGCAGATTTTGAACTTCGGCTTGCCTGCGCCGCTGGACTTGCAAGTTGTGGGGCGGGACTCGGAGGCCAACTACAAGATCGCCCAGGACCTGGCGCGGAAGATTGCGCGTGTTCCCGGCGCGGCCGACGTACATGTTCACCAGGTGATCGACCAGCCGGAGATCCGCTTCAACGTGGACCGCGCCAAGGCTTCGCAACTGGGTTTGACGCAGCGTGACGTCAGCACCAACATGCTGATCTCGCTGAGCGGCATCGGCACGCTGGCGCCGAACTACTGGGTGAACTGGTCCAACGGCGTGAATTACAACGTGGGCATGCAGACGCCGCAATACAAGATCGATTCGTTGGATGCCCTGCTGCGCACTCCGGTGTCGGTGGCCAACAACATTGTGAATACCAACACTCCGGGATCGCTGGCCGGCACGTCGACTGCGGGCAACGCGTCGGTCGGAGCGTCGCCGAGCGGAGCTTCGCAGGCATACGGCAATCCAGGGGCGATGGCGGGCAGCACGCAACTGCTTTCGAACCTGGTGACGGTGCAGCGCGACTACGCTCCGGTGATTGTGAACCACTACAACGTCTGGCCGGTTTTCGACGTGTATGCCAATGTCGACCGGCGCGACCTGGGCGGCGTCGGCTCGGAGGTGGAGAAGATCATCAACCAGGAGACGCCGCATTTGCCTCGGGGCACGACACTGGATATGCGCGGCCAGTACGCCACCATGCAGTCCTCTTTCTTCCGGCTCGGATTAGGCATTGCCTTCGCGGTGGTTCTGGTGTATCTCCTGATGTGTGTGAATTTTCAATCCTGGGTGGATCCGTTTATCATCCTGACCGCACTGCCGGGCGCGATGGCGGGCATCCTGTGGATGCTGTTCGTCACCGGCACCACGCTGAACGTGCCGTCGCTGATGGGGTCCATTATGTGTATCGGCGTTGCGACGGCCAACAGCATCCTGATGGTCACCTTCGCCAATGACGAGCGGATGGTGGTGGCAACGGCCCGCGAGGCGATGCTCTCGGCCGGTTTTGCCCGCATCCGGCCGGTGCTGATGACGGCCACGGCGATGATTCTGGGCATGCTGCCGATGTCGCTCGGATTGGGAGAGGGCGGCGAGCAGAACGCGCCCCTCGGCCGCGCCGTGATCGGCGGCCTGATGTTCGCCACCGTGACCACGCTGTTCGTGGTGCCGATCATTTACACGTACATGCGGACCAAGCCGCCGTTCGACCGCGAGCGGGAACGCGCACTGGAAGACGCCAAGCGGCGGGCGACGCGCGAAGGCCAGTGGGATCTGGAGCGTCTGTAGGCACCCATGCGTCACGTCCCTCCGGATCCACCTGAGTTTGAAGACGCCGTCGAAACGGCGGAAGAGCGCCTGCGCCGGGAGAACGAAGAACTGCGGCGGCAGCTTGTCGAGCACCAGCAGCCCGCGCATCCTTTGCCGGGCGCGAAACCGCTGTGGCGTCCATCGGCGATTACGATCACGGCGATTGTGCTGGCGGTGACCGCGGCCGTTGTCGTGGCATTCTTTGCGGGTTACCTACCGATCCAGAAACGGAACGTTACTCTGAACAGCGAAGCGCATGAGCAGGAGCAGGCGCTGCCGCGCGTGGAGGTGGTCCAGGTAGCGAGGTCGACCGGCAAGAGCGAACTTCTGCTGCCGGGCAATATTCAGGCGGTGACCGAAGCGCCGATCCTGGCGCGCGCGGATGGATACATCAAGCGGCGTTTGGTGGACATTGGCGACCGCGTCAAAGCTGGCCAGATCTTAGCCGAGATCGAGGCGCCGGAGCTGGATCATCAGGTCCGCCAGGCGCAGGCGAATCTTCAGCAGGCGCAGGCGGCGCTGACCGAAGCGCTGGCCAACCGGGTGCAGGGCAAGGCGAACGCCGATCTGGCGCGAATCACGGCACAGCGATGGAGCAGCCTGGTGAATAAGGGCGCGGTCTCCAAACAAGAGAACGATCAGTATCAGGCGCAATTCCAGGCGCAGACGGCCAATCTGGAGGCGCTGGAGCAGGCGGTCTCGGCGGCCCGGAGCAACGTCGCGGCGGCGGATGCGAATCTGGCACGGCTGAATGAAATTCAAAGCTACCGCGTGGTGAAGGCGCCGTTTGATGGCGTAGTGACCTTGCGCAACGTCGACGTCGGCGCTCTGGTGAACGCCGGAAACACGCTCCTGTACCGCATCGCGCAAACCAACGTGCTTCGAACCTTCGTGAATGTTCCGCAGACCAACGCGGATTCGATCCAGAGCGGGCAAACCGCGCAGTTGACCGTGTCCAACCGGCCGGGGCGCCGCTTCACCGGCACTGTCACTAGAGCGGCGGACGCGCTGGACCCCAACAGCCGCACGATGCTGGTGGAAGTGCAGGTGCCTAACTCCGACGGCGCGCTTCTACCAGGCATGTATGCGCAGGTGGATCTGAGCAGCCCGCGAGTGAACGCGCCGCTGCTGCTGCCCAGCGATTGCCTGATCGTTCGCGCCGAAGGCACGCAGGTGGCGCTGGTGCGTTCGGACCACGTCGTGCACTTTCAAAAGATCCAGGTCGGCCGGGACTATGGCGACCGTCTGGAAGTTTTGAACGGTTTGGAGCCTGGTGATATGGTGGTTGCCAACCCCAGCGACGTCGTGCGGGAAGGCCTGCAAGTAGAACCGGTCCCCACGCGTCAGCGATAAGAGAGGAAGGGAGGCTGTCCCAAATGTTCCGAGCAGGCACACTGTGCTTCTTCGCCTCGGCGGTGCTGGCGAGCGCCGCCATAACCAGCATCGACATCACCGAACGCGCGGATCTGCCGGTCGCGGGCTACGAACGCGTCACCGGAAAGGTTCATTTCGCGCTCGATCCGAAGCTCGCCGCCAATCGCGCGATCGTCGACCTGGATCTAGCCCCGCGCAACGCCAAAGGCCAGGTGGAGTTTTCGGCCGACCTGCTGATGCTCCGGCCCAAGGATCCTGCCCAGCGCAACGGCACCATGATCCTGGAGGTCTCGAATCGAGGCCACACGTCTCTTCTGCAGCTTGGCGGTGGTGGCGGTTTCAATCCCATGCGAACCGCCAAGGACCTGGGCGACACGCTGTTGTTTGAGCGCGGCTTCACGCTGGCCTGGGTGGGCTGGGAATTCGATCTTCCCGAAGAGGCGCTCTCCATCCGGCTGGAAGCTCCGGTGATTCGCGGTCTTCGCGGTCCGGTGCTATCGCAAATCCGCCTGGACCGGATGGCCACATCCGCGTCCCTGGGCGACGGAAACATGGCGGCCTATGTGGCGGCCGATGCCGCGTCCGCGACCATGACAGTGCGTGATGACGTCGATGGGCCGCGCGTCAATGTGCCTCGTTCGCAGTGGCACATCAGCGACGACGGCAAGCGAGTGGAGTTCCCCTCCGGCTTCGAGCCGGGCCGCATTTATGAAGTTGTCTACACGGCCAAAGATCCCGTAGTTGCTGGTGTCGGGTTCGCGGCTCTGCGCGACTTTGCTTCCTACGAGCGCCGGCAGGGCGAGATTCGCTACGCAATCGCCTATGGAATGTCCCAGGATGGCCGCTTCCTGCGCCAGTTCGTGCGCGACGGGTTCAATGGCGACGAGCAGGGCAAGAAAGCGTTCGACGGCGTTTGGGCGCACATCGGCGGCGGTGGCGTGGGCAGCTTCAACGTGCGCTTCGCGCAGCCGTCGCGGACCCGCTGGTTTTATCCGACCGACTTGCCGCCGTTCACTCCCGACGGGCTGATGGAAAAATCCCGCCGCGCCGGTACGGCGCCGAAGCTGATCATTACGAATAACTCCAACGAATATTGGAGCTCGGCAGGTTCCCTGGTGCACACGTCGCTCGATGGAAAGCGCGACGTCGCACCGCCCGCCGACGCCCGCGTCTACTTCGTCGCCGGCATGCAGCACGTTTCTGGAGGGGCCGGCTCCGCCGGCCTGGTGCAGTATCCGGTGAACGACATGCAAGTGCACTGGTTCATGAACGCCATCATGTTGGCCATGAACGACTGGATCGCGAAAGGCGTCGAGCCGCCGCCCTCGCGCTATCCCAGCCTGGCTCGCGGCGAGTTGGTGGACATGGAAGCGTACAAATTCCCGAAAATTCCGGGCGTTCGGCCGCTAGCGAACTACTATCATCCGCGCGCGCTCGACTTTGGCCCGGAGTTCGCGACCAAAGGCATCGTTTCGATTGAACCTCCGAAGGCCGGCTCGGCCTACGCGACGTTCATTCCCCAGGTGGACGCCGACGGCAACGAGACCAGCGGCGTGCGCCTGCCGCAGTTGAGCGTTCCGCTGGGAACCTACACTGCCTGGAACCTGCGCCAGCCGAAGATCGGCGCGCCCGATACGACATTTACCAACATTGGCTCTGTGTTTCTCTTCGCTCAGACCAAGGCCCAGCGCGAGAAATCCGGCGACCCTCGACTTTCCATCGAGGAGCGCTACAAAGGCGAACAGGACTATCTGGGTAAGACCGAAGCCGCGGCGCGTGACCTGGTAAAGCAGCATTACCTGCTGGAGCGCGACATCCCGCAGATCATCGAGCACGCGCGCGAGCGTTGGCAATCCTTGATGAACACGTCCATTACCCGATAGAATGGGCACCCGGTAACCGGACATAAAGAAGCACCAGCACAAGGAGGCTCTATGAAGAACAAGCTTGGAGTTGTGACCATCGCCACGGCCACCGTGTTGATGACGGGTACAGCCATGGCTGCCGAACTGCCGAATTGGGCCTACGGATTCGCCGGGCCCGGAACGCCGCCGGCAGCCGCCCCCGCCGCTCCCGACACCAGCGTCAAACATCTGCCCGCCAGCAAGGGTGAATTCACGCGCGCGCAAATCGCCGACCGCTACGGCCCGGCCGACTGGTATCCGGAAGATCACCCTTCGATGCCTCCCGTCGTCAAGAATGGCAAGAAGCCCGACGTGTGGGCCTGCTCCTTGTGCCACTACCCGAACGGAAAAGGACGCCCCGAAAACGCCGGAGTCTCCGGGCTGCCGGTGGACTATTTCATCCAGACCATGAAGGATTTCCGCGACGGCAATCGCAAGAGCGCCGACACGCGCAAAGCCAATACGAATCTGATGATCCAATTCGCCAAGAACATGACTGACGAGGAATTCAAGCAGTCGGCCGAATACTTCGGCGCCATGAAGTGGACGCCATGGATGAAGGTGGAGGAGACCAAGATGGTTCCCAAGACCCGCATCGCCGGCGGCATGTACCTGCGCGAAGAGGGCAGCGAAAAAGAGCCGCTGGGCATGCGCATCATCGAAACGCCGGAGAACGTCGAAGGCACGGAGGTCCTGCGCGACGACCATTCCGGGTTCATCGTGTACGCGCCCGTGGGCAGCCTCAAGAAAGGCGAGGCGCTGGTGACCAAGGGCGGAGCGGGGAAGACCACGCAATGCGGCGTGTGCCACGGAGAGGATCTGCGCGGTATCGGTCCCGTGCCCCCGATCGCCGGCCGCTCACCCAGCTACATGGTGCGCCAGCTGTACGACATGCAGCAGGGCGTGCGCAAAGGCGCCTGGACGCAGCTCATGAAGCCGGTAGTGGCCAAGCTGAGCGATGAAGACATGATCGACATCGCGGCCTACTTAGCTTCGCGCATGCCGTAGACCGGCGATATTTTTCGGTAACCGCAACTCAGGACGCTACGTCTGATCTGAACCGGCCATCCTAGGCCGTAGTGTAACCAATGTCACGGCGCTGGCTCAGCAAACGGTCCCTGATCGCCTTACTGGTGTTGGTCAGCTTTGCGTCCCTTCAGACGGCTGAGGCGCTGGATTTTCACCACCATGATGACGACGGTCCACATTCGCATTGCTGCCCGGCGTGTCACGCGGCTCATCTTCCCGCCCTCACTTCCAGCGGCGTTGAAGTAGGCGCTCCTTCCGGCACGAAATGGCAGATCGCTGCCGAAGATCAATCGCTCGCTGGGAACTGCGCTGCCGTCTCCCATCCGTCCCGCGGTCCTCCCGCTTAGTCTCCTCTCCTAGATCAGCGTTTTTGTGGTGGCCTGTCCGCGCTGGGAAGCGTGTAGCAGGCCAAGGTCCATTTACTTCGACTCCAGAGGAGATTCTAGCGTGCGGCCTTACAGTCTTGTTGCATTCATGCTTCTCGCGTGGCTTCCCGGCCAGGCGCAATCCATCAACAGCGGAACCATTACGGGTACGGTGACCGACCAGTCCAACGCTGTAATTCGCGGCGCGAAGGTCACTTTACATAATCCGGTCACGGGCTACGAGCAGTCAGCGATTACCGACGAAATGGGTGGGTTCCGCTTCACCAATGTCCCTTTGAATCCGTATCAATTGTCCGCCGATGCCACGGGCTTCAGCGCCCTCAGCCAGGAGGTCGAGGTGCGCAGTTCGGTCCCGCTAGCGCTGAATCTCAATTTGATGGTCGCATCGGGTTCCACGACGGTCAACGTAGCAGCGGCTCCCGAACTTGTCGAAACCGATCCCTCGGCGCATGTCGACATCGACCGCAACCAGATCCTGAAGCTGCCGGTGATCGATCCCGGCGCGGGTCTGAGCGAGGCGATCATGTACAGCACCGGCGGCGTGGCGGCCGATGCAAACGGGTTCTTTCATCCGCTCGGCGATCACGCCCAAGCGAGCTTTGTGATCGATGGCCAGCCAATTAGCGACCAGCAAAGTAAGCTGTTCTCCACACAGCTTCCTACTAGTGCGATCCAAAGCATGGAGGCCACCACGGGTTCTCCAAGCGCCGAGTTCGGCGACAAGAGCAGTCTGGTGACGAACATCACAACGCGATCGGGCTTGGGCGCCGGCCGCGTCTTCGGCAATGTCGACGCGACCTACGGGAACTTCGGCGAAGCCGGAGGCAGCATCGGCTTGGGCTACGGGACTCCGCGGTTTGGGGAATTCCTCGCCATCGACGGACTGCGCACGGGCCGGTTCCTCGACACCCCCGAGCTAACCGCCTTCCATGACAAGGGCAACAACCAGACCATTTTCGATCGCCTGGATTTCCAGCCTACCGGCAAGGACGTTTTCCATCTGAATCTGTTCGCGGCCCGCAGCTGGTTTCAAATCCCCAACGACTACGACCAGTTGGCTCAGGATCAGCACGAGCGCGTGTTCACCTGGAACTTTGCGCCGGGCTACCAGCACACCTTTAGCGCCCACACTTTGCTGACCATCAATCCGTATGTCCGCAAGGACCAGGTGAACTACTACGCCAGCCGCGATCCTTTCGACGACACTCCCGCTACCCAGAGCCAGCAGCGCCAGCTTCTCAACTGGGGCGTGAAGGCCGATATCTCCACGACTACCGGCCGTCACAACATCAAGTACGGAATCGATCTGAAGCAGACCCGGTTGCTGGAAGACTTCGGCTTCGGCATTACGGACCCCGGTTTCAATTCACCGTGTGTCGACGCCTCCGGCGCATCCGTGCCCGACGTAATTCTGACCGATCCGGCGCAATGCGCCGCCGCTGGCTACCAGCCCAACATCAGTTCCAATCCCAACGCCACAGCGCCGTTCGCGCCCGGCTTGTCGCCCTTTGATTTGACTCGTGGCGGCCGCCTATTCGCCTTTCACGACACCGCCAACATCAACCAGTACGCGCTCTATGGACAAGACTCCATTACGGCCGGCCACTTTCTCTTCGACGTCGGCTTTCGTTTCGATCGTTACGATGGCCTGGTGTCACGCACCAGCCCGCAGCCCCGGCTCGGCATCGCCTACAACATCAAGCAAACTGGAACCGTTCTGCGTATGGCTTACGCCAGAACCTTCGAGACGCCGTTTAATGAGAACCTGCTTCTTTCCAGTGCAACGGGCGTCGGTGGACTGGCTCAGAACGTGTTCGGATCAACTTCAGTGCCCATCGACCCAGGGTTCCGGAATCAATTTAACACCGGCTTCCAGCAATCTATCGGCAAGATCCTGCTTGTCGACGCCGATTACTTCTGGAAATACACGCACAACGCCTACGACTTCAGCACGCTGCTGAATACCACCATTACGTTTCCCATCGCCTGGCACAATTCGAAGCTGGATGGCGTCACCGGCCGCGTGAGCACCGTCAACCTGCACGGCTTCCAGGCCTATTGGACGTTCGGGCACACTCGCGCTCGCTACTTCCCGCCGGAGACCGGTGGTTTAATTCCCCAGGGCGCACCCCTCGCTTCCGGCGTCTTCCGCATCGATCATGACCAGGCGTTTCAGTCCACCATCGTTCTGCGCTACCAGCGTCCCAAGAACGCCGAATGGATCGCTCTGACCTCGCGCTACGACAGCGGGCTGGTGGTCAGCGGAATTCCGGACGCGGGCGCGGCGTTTGCGTTGCTCACTCCCTACCAGCAAGTCTCCGTCGGTCTGGCCTGCAACGGCGTGCACGCCACGGTCGCGGTGCCGCTCACCACGTGCGTGAGCCCGGATGGCTCCCTGGGCAAAGCGACATCGAAATACATCACTCTCCCGCAGGGCGGATACGCCGGATTCCCAAGCCAGGAGAACGACGATCACAATCCCGACCGAGTCAAGCCTCGCAATATTCTTAACTTGGGTGTCGGCACGGACAACTTGCTCCATGCCGAAGGGCGCCGCCGGCTTACCGCGTCAATTGAAGTTGCGAACCTGACCAACGTGCAGGCCCTGTACAACTTCTTGTCGACGTTCAGCGGCACGCACTTCGTATCGCCCCGGACCCTGGTAGCCCGCTTCGGCTTTATCTTCTAAGCCTAACGAAGGGGTCCGTGCTGATAGAAACTCTGCCTTCAGGCCGGCGCGCTTTCCCCCGATACTATGAGCATGGACCTCGCCAAACAGTGCATCGTCAAGCCCGGCAGCAATCTGAGCCTCAAGGATCGCGATGCCGCCGACACCTTCGGCCATAAACGCGACGACAAGCGGCTTGAAAAGACTCTGCTGCGCCTGCGCGAGTTGCAGCACCTGCTCTATGCGGATAAGCGTTACTCCCTTCTCATCGTCCTCCAGGCGCTCGACGCCGGCGGCAAGGACGGCACCATCCGGCACGTCATGTCGGGCGTGAATCCGCAGGGCTGCGACGTAACCTCTTTTAAGGCGCCTTCGGAGGAGGAACTGGCGCACGATTTTCTCTGGCGAATCCACAAAGCCGTGCCCAGCCGCGGCTACATCGGCATCTTCAACCGCTCGCATTACGAGGACGTCCTGATCGTGCGCGTCCACAACCTGGTTCCCAAAGAGGTTTGGCGCCGCCGCTACGGCCAGATCAACGACTTCGAACGCATGTTGGTGCAGAACGGCACTACCATCCTCAAATTCTTCCTCCACGTCAGCAAAGACGAGCAAAAGAAGCGATTCGAGGCGCGCATCCAGGACTCTTCACGGAATTGGAAGCTTTCGCTACCGGACTTCGAGGAGCGCCAGCACTGGGATGACTACACCGAGGCCTATGAAGACGTGCTACGCAAGTGTAGTACGGACTACGCTCCCTGGTACGTTGTCCCTGCCGACCGGAAATGGTTCCGGAACCATTTGGTCGCCGAGCTGATCGTGCGCGCCTTGGACCGCATGCGCCTAAAGTATCCACCGCCCTCCGTCGATATTTCAAAAGTAGTAATCGAGTGATCGAAGACGCTACATCTTTCCGAGGCAAAGACCAGGTCCTCTTCGACCTGGCGAAAGCCCTCCAGTTTTCCCCCGAGTCGCTGGATGCGAACCGCCAGGGGCGGCTCTCTGGCGATCAATTTAGGCAGTTCATTGGCCGCTGCCTGCAACCCGCTGTTCTGACTGTCATTTGTGCCATTGCGCCCTTCCTGGTCTGGACCTCGATCACCGGCATGGCGCAGCAGCTTTCCTATCCGGCGGCCTTTTCGCTGCTGATCTCGCAACTGATGAATTTCAGCGATTTTGTCGAGGCACACGGGAAGTTCGGAGCCGCCAGCGTCGTAGCGTCCCTGGTGGTCGGCCTGGGACTCGCGGTGTTCTTCGCGACGCGAATCTCGCCCGCCCTCTACTTCGACTTGTTGGACGGCAAGGTGAAGGCCATCGAGGGACGCGTCGTCGCGCGCGAAGAGCAGCTCATGCGCCCCAACGGGCGCGATCCCATTGAAAAATACTTCTTTGCCCTCAAAACCTACACGTTTCCCGTAAGTTTTGCGGCGTTTCGCGCGATCGAAAACGGCTCCGTCTACCTCGTCTACCTGATGCCGCGGAGCGACGTCATGGTCTCCATGGAGCCTAAGATCTCCAAGTAGCCCGGCTCCTGCTCCGGACGGCGTGACAAACACCGCTCAACTTCTTCTCCTTAGCCTTGAGCAGCTTAGGACAAACTTATCGTTTACGGACCCTCCTCCAGTGTGCTACGATAAATTAGTTTGCATGGACCGCATCCGCGCACTCCCGCAAAATCCCTAAAAACGGAGTTGAACAACAGCCTCGAATGAGCTTCACAGTATTCCTTGGCAACTTGCCCACCTGGGTTACGAAGGACGACATCAAGTCCTGGCTTAACGCAGAAAACCTTGTTTACGATGACGTGAAGGTGATTCGCAACCCAGAGACGCAGGAGTCCAAGGGGTTCGCCTTCATCGACACGCCCAACTCGGAGGAGATGAACTCCATCATCCGCCGCTTTGACCGTGCTCCGCTGGAGGACCGGTTGCTCCGGGCCAATCAGGCTCAGCCGCCCAAGTCCAAAGGTGCGGGTCCTGGACCCAGCGGTCAGGTGAACCGCACCGCTGCTCCGGGCGGACCTCGCCGCGAGAGAGGCGGCAAGAAGCATAAGCGTCCACAACAGAACGGGCTACAGGGTCCTCATAGCGCCTTCGCCGAAGAACTCGCAAAGGCTCTCTAAAACCTCGGTTCCCGCCCGCTCCTCCAAACCCGTTCCTGGCCCGGAAAGTCTCTTCGTCCCGGCACCCTCCCGATTTTCGGTGGTATACTCAATGGCACTTGCGTAACGGCAGGTGCTCCAATGTTTGATCCACATCCGGTTCATGTGGGGGTGGCCTCGTGACGAGTCTGTTACCGGTCCGCGCATTATTTATCGTGCTGCTTACTGCGGCCGCCTGGTATCTGCGGCCCTTTGGTCTTCTCGCTCCCTATGCCGCCGCGGCCGGTCTGGCGTGCGGCCTGGCGATCGTTTTGTTCGAGATCCAGGTCCGGAAGACCACCTTGAAGCGTCTCTTCGGGGCGGCCTTTGGATCGCTACTCGGAATCCTGGGGGCCTACCTGGTCTCGCTGATTCTGGATCGGGCCCTCCCCGGCGCTTCCACAACGCTCTCCTTCATTCAATTGCTGCTGTTGTTGTGGATGGCCTATGTCGGCCTGGTGGTCGGCGCCAGCAAGGGCGAGATGCTCAACCTGGGAGCGCTCGGCGGACTTTTCGGCGGCGAGCAAATCGCCGGACAGACCTTTAAGATCCTCGATACCAGCGTCATCATCGATGGCCGAATCGCGGACATCGTGGAAACAGGCTTTCTGGACGGCACCCTGGTGATTCCTCAATTCGTGCTGCGCGAGTTGCAATTAGTGGCGGATTCCTCCGACTCGCTGAAACGCAACCGCGGCCGGCGCGGCCTCGACATCCTGCAGAAAATCCAGAAGATGACCCAGCTGAACGTCCAGATCCTGGAGGACGACTTCCCCAACGTTCACGAAGTGGACATGAAGCTGATCGAACTCGCCAAAGTCTACAACTGCAAGATCGTCACCAACGATTTCAATCTGAATAAGGTTGCGCAGTTGCACGGCGTGGAGGTCCTGAACATCAATGAACTGGCCAACGCGCTCAAGCCCATCGTTCTGCCCGGCGAAACCATGCGTGTCTTCATCCTCAAGGAAGGCAAAGAATACAATCAGGGCGTGGCGTACCTGGACGACGGCACCATGGTGGTGGTGGACAACGCCAAGAAGATGATTTCCCGCACGATTGACATTTCCGTTACTAGCGTCCTGCAGACCACGGCCGGTAAAATGATATTCGGCCGGTTCGACGAGCGGGTGCACGCCGTTCAGGACAAGGGCCACTCGGAACGGCCGCAAAGCAGTCCGCGCGAGCATTCACCGCAGGCTTCCGGAACCCAGCCGGCGGAGACGCGGGGTTCTGGCGTAGGGGCCGGGACGGCATAACGGACATTCGCATGAAAGTTTCAGTGATCCTCCCGGCCGCGGGCCTGGGAACACGCATGGGGCGTTCCGTCCCCGAAAAAGCAGGCACCAGCCGGAAGCAGTTCATGCTTTTGGAGGGCTCGCCGATCTTGCTCCACACTATCCGGAAATTCGTCTCCTCGCCGTCAGTCGCCGAAATTGTTGTGGCTCTGCGCGCCGAGGAGATGGACTGGGTGCGCGAGCTGATCAAGGCCGAGGGTTTTTCCAAACCCGTCCGTTTGGTGGAGGGGGGCGACTCGCGGCAGCACTCGGTTGAGAATGCACTGGAGTCGCTCGCACCGGGGACCGAGCTGGTGGCGGTGCACGACGCCGTCCGCCCGTTCATCGAACACACTCTGCTGGAGAAAGTCTTCGCCGAAGCCGCGGAATCCGGCGCCGCCATCGTCGGCATCGTGCCGGTGGACACCGTCAAGCTGGTTCACCGCAACAAGATTCGCGAAACCATCCCGCGGGAGCGGTTGGTCTTGGCGCAGACGCCGCAGGTCTTCCGCTTCGATCTGCTGAAGACCGCGTTCGCAAAAGCCCGCGAAGACGGATTCAGCGGCACTGACGAAGCCAGCCTGGTGGAGCGTCTGGACCAGGTGGAAGTCAGCGTGGTTCCGGGTAGCGACCGCAACATCAAGATCACCAAGCCGTCCGACATGGATCTGGCCCGCCTGTTTCTCGCCGAAGAGATGGCGACCCGGATTTCTTCTTGACCGATTTCCGCGTGGGGCAAGGCTGGGATGTTCATCGCATCGCCTCCGGCCGGCCTTTGATTCTGGGCGGCGTCACCATTCCGTCCGACTTCGGATTCGAAGGCCACTCCGACGCCGACGTGCTTTCGCACGCGATCACCGACGCGCTGCTGGGCGCCGCGGGTCTGGGCGACATCGGGATGCACTTTCCCGATACCGATCCTCGCTGGAAAGGCGCCGATAGCCTTCAGTTTCTGAAACATGCTCTGGGCCTCGCTTCGGCGCAAGGCTACGAGGTTGCGAACGTCGATTCCACCGTCATTCTCGAGCGCCCCAAGTTGAAGGATTACCGCGCGGCGATTCGTGAGAAACTGGCCGAAGCGCTGGGCCTCGCGCTCGATCAGGTGTCGGTGAAATTCAAGACCGCCGAGCGGGTGGGGCCGGTGGGCGAAGGACGATCCGGCGAAGCACAGGCCATAGTTCTGCTGGCGCGCCGCGCCTCGCAGTAAACTGGAGTTGGTGACCGCCCCGCGACCACCTGGCCCCAGGAATCCGCCGATCATCGGCAACCTGTTCCCATTCCGCTCGAATCCGTTGCGCTTTCTTTGCCGCGTTGCGCGCGAACACGGCGACCTGGCCTACTTTCGCGCCTTTGACCGCCACTTCTACGTGGTGAGCCACCCGGACCACATCCGCGAAGTGCTCGTCACTCAGCAGTCGAACTTCATCAAGAGCCGTGGCCTGCAGCGCGCCAAAGTGCTCCTGGGCGAAGGTTTGCTTACGAGCGAGGGCCAGCACCATCTTCGGCAGCGGCGGTTGGTGCAACCCGCCTTCCATCGCGAGCGCCTGGCTTCCTATGCGGACATGATCGCGGAATGCGCGGTGCGCGAGCGCGACCGTTGGCAGGCCGGCGAAACGTTGGACATAGCCACGGAGATGCCGCGCCTCACTCTGGCGATCGTAGGCAAGACGCTCTTCAGCGCCGACGTGGAGTCGGAAGCTTCCGAGATCGGCGAGGCGATGTCCACGGTGCTGCAGATGTTCAACTTGCTCCTGCTTCCATTCTCCGAATACCTGGAGAAGCTGCCGCTGCCCTCCGTGCGCCGCTTCAAGAAAGCCCGGGCGCGGCTGGATGCCACCATCTACGGTCTGATCCGGGAACGCCGCGCCAGCGGCCAGGATGCGGGCGATCTGCTGTCGATGCTGCTGTTGGCGCAGGATGAAGAGGCCGGCGGCGAGCGGATGACGGACACGCAGGTGCGCGACGAGGCTCTCACCCTGTTCATGGCCGGCCATGAAACGACGGCGAACGCTCTTACGTGGACGTGGTACCTGCTTTCGCAGAATCCGGAATGCGAGCAGCGGCTGCATCAGGAGGTCGACGCGGTCTTGAAAGGCCGCCCGCCGGGTTGGGCCGATCTCGCGCAGTTGCGCTATACCGAGATGGTCTTCGCCGAAGCGCTGCGTCTGTATCCTCCGGCGTGGGCGGTTGGCCGCGAAGCCAAGGAAGCCTTCGAACTCGGCGGTGTGGAGATTCCTGCCGGCGCCATCCTGCTCATGAGCCCGTACATCGTCCAGCGCAGTGCCCAGTGGTTCCAGAACCCGGAGCGATTCAATCCCGAGCGCTGGACGCCGGAAGCGCGCGAGGAGCGCCCGAAGTTCGCTTACTTCCCATTCGGCGGCGGTGTGCGGGTTTGTATTGGTGAGCGATTCGCTTGGATGGAAGGTATTCTCGCCATGGCCGCGCTCGCACAACGATGGAAGCTACGGCTCAAACCGGATCAGCGCATAGACACGCTGCCCTTGATCACGCTGCGCACCCGATACGGGATGCGCATGCGAGTAGAGCCTAGAAACTAACGCCCAGCAGCCATGTCACGCCGCCGTACTCGCCGCCTCCCAGCGGCAGGTTCAGACGCGTGTCCAACTGAATCGGCCCCAGCTTGATATCGGCGCCGACCGCCAGCTCTACAGTCGAGCCGTTCGTATTGAACGTCCACTGGATCTGGCCGTTCGCAAACGCCAGCGATCCGTTGAACGCGGCGGTTCGTGTGATTTGATTGTTAGCGCCGCTGTACGTCTGGGTAAACGTGAAACCTACTTGGAGATAGCTCTTGCCGAGCACGCCCTGGCACTGACCGCCAATGGTCATGGTGGAACTGCCTGGCGTTCCGTCGGGCTTGGCGATGGCGAGCTCCAGATCGCCATGCAAGTTCGGCCTAGTGACGCTGGCATCGAAACCTAGCGTGGTGGAGGACACCATCACATCGCCGCTGCTCGAGAGCTGCGGTTCAACGACGTACGTGATTTGGAAATCCGGTCCAAGCAGCAAAGCGCCTTGAAAATCGATGCTCAGCGTCTTGTTGCCTTTCTGGTAGGTGTAGGCCAATTGATTTGAGCTGCGATTGATGGTGGCGCCCTGGGGCAGTTGAAAAACGCCAACGCCGGACTCCTTCTGATACTGGAACGCGAGCAGGGGCGTGCCGTTCGCATCCACGGTGCTTTGCCACGCGCCCACGAACCCCAGAACGCTGGTGTCGAGAGGATGATCCTTGTCGGCGAAATGACAGATAAACCGGCCCAGTGGATCGCTGACGAATCCGTCCAGCGTTGAGGCGACGCCGCCCGCGGTGAAGGTCAGGCTGTGGTCCTGGTTCAGGGCCCAGTCGCCACGCAGTTCGAACATGAACGGATTGGAGCGATCCGGCTGCACGCGGAGAACGGCGTTGCGCGTCTCGAACGAATTTCGCAGGCCAGCGGCCGCGAAATTGAAGACTTCCACGCCGCCGGACCGGATGGTCAGCTGGTTCTTGTCGTTGAACAACCAATCCACAGGAAAGGGCGGAGTACTGCCATCCTGTGTGAGCACGATTTGATTGGACTCGTTGGTCGTCCACGAGCCGCCCGCCGCATCGAAATCGAATGTGCCGGCGCTGTTTGACAGTTGAAAGCTAGCCACGATCCCATCTCCCGCCGCGAATC
>Ga0335071_10003274_pt1 | contig 17164 bp, 15 predicted proteins | sample Lox_Sample_15_FD_206724 | JGI IMG/M metagenome (GOLD analysis project Ga0335071, IMG submission 206724) | Soil microbial communities from Loxahatchee National Wildlife Refuge, Florida, United States - Lox_Sample_1.5 | ecosystem: Environmental > Terrestrial > Soil > Wetlands | place: USA... | reverse complement strand
CACTGTTCCTCGATTTGCTCAGGGGTCTCAGAAGCGCGGTTTTTGCAAACAAGGAGCTTATTGTTATCGATGATGAGGAATTCAGCGAGATGGCAAAAAAGGCAGAACAGTTTACCATGATCTTTTTAAATGGCATTAAAAAACGAAACAGCAAATAATTTTAACACAGATATAGAATGAAACAGGATTCGAAGAAAAACAAGTTTAAAGTTTATATACCTCTGGGTATAATCATAGTTATAATTCTTGCCGGTGCTTTATACTGGTACAACGATTACAGGATGTATATTACAACCGACGATGCTCATGTCGATGCCGATAATGTGACTGTAAGCTCCAAGATAATGGGCAGGCTGATAGCACTGCATGCTGCCGAGGGTGACAGCGTGAAGGAGGGTCAGCTGCTGGTTGAAATAGACAGCACCGACCTCCTGGCTCAGAAAAAACAGGTTCTGGCTGTTAAATCACAGGCCGGGGCCGGTCTTTCGCAGGCCCAGGTAAAATATGCTTCCGATCAGAAAAGCATCAGGGTCCTTGAAATTAACCTCGACAGGGCAAAGGAGGACCTCGACAGGGCAAAGAACCAGGTGGCCGGTGGTGTCATAACCCAGGAGCAGTTTGATCATTCAAAGAAGACTTTCGAATCGGCGCAGGCACAACTCGATGCATCAAAGGCACAGCTGAGCGTGTCCGCGGCAATGATAACCTCAGCTGCGGCAGCCGTTGAGACAGCCGGTGCACAGGTTAAAGTACTTGACACACAGATCAGGAACGCGAAACTTTATGCCCCGGTTAACGGGGTGGTAGCTAAGAGATGGCTCCTCCCGGGAGACATCATCCAGCCTGGTCAGTCGGCATTCACGCTCACCGACAAGTCAACGCTCTGGGTAGTTGCCTTCCTCGAGGAGACAAAGATCTTCGAAATTCATCCCGGACAGGATGTCAGGTTCACCCTTGATGCATTTCCGCACGTCAGGTTTTTCGGGAAGGTGTTCTATTCTGGATCAAGCACCGCTTCTGTTTTCTCGCTTATTCCTGCAAATAACGCTTCGGGTAACTTTACCAAGGTTACGCAGAGAATACCGGTCAAGATTTCAATAGACAGGACAAGCGACGGTAAGGGTGTCTCCGGATACAGGATACTTTCCGGGATGTCGGCTGTTGTGAAGATAGTGAGATAAGCAAGCATGGACAGACGCAGAACACCGTCGCACCGTATCAGGTCGCTTTTAAGAAAGCCAGATTCGATATTCCATCCAAGGCATAAGTCGTATAAGTGGATCCTTCTTTTCAATATCATGATAGGAACATTTATGGCCGTACTGGATGCCACAGTCGTGAATACCGGTCTTCCCAAGATTATGGCATCTTTCGGTGTCGGACTCGACAAAATAGAATGGGTGATTACCGCGTATATGCTTGCAATGGCGGTGATGCTTCCCACATCAGGCTGGCTGGCCGATAAATTCGGTTACAAGCTGCTGTATTTCCTCGGGCTCTTCTTCTTCACCTTCGGCTCATTTCTTTGCGGTATATCATCCGACGAGAACATGCTGATAATTTCAAGGGTGATCCAGGGACTTGGCGCGGGTACGATTCAGCCTCTTGGCATGGCTATCATCACACGTGAATTTCCACAGGAACAGAGGGGCGTCGCCCTGGGATTCTGGGGCATAGCAGCCGCTGCCTCGGTATCGTTCGGACCGCTCATCGGTGGCTGGCTGGTCGACAATTTCAGCTGGGCGCTGATCTTCGACATCAATATCCCGGTCGGGCTTATAGCGATGCTGTTCACTGTAATAATCCAGGCCGAGTACAAGAGCCATCGGATCAGGAAGTTCGACCTGGTGGGATTCATTTCCGTAACCATTTTCCTCCCGCTGACACTGTATACCCTTTCCGAAGGAAATACCGCGTCGAATAGCGCGGGATGGCACGCACCCTATATACTTCTGTGCGGGGCAATTTCTTTGCTTGCATTCGCTGTATTCCTCACGGCAGAGCTTACTGTAAAGGAACCTCTCATCGATCTGAGACTGCTGAAGAACCATAACTTCGGCCTGGCAAACGTGATACTTATAATCTTCAGCCTCGGGATGTTCGGAAGTACGTTCCTGATGCCGATATACCTTCAGAACACGCTCGGGTACACCGCTCTTCAGTCGGGCGCTGTCTTCCTTCCCGTGGGGTTGATACAGGGATTCATAGCTCCTGTCTCGGGGCGAATATCCGACAAGATAAATCCGAAATACCCTATAATCATCGGTGTGATTTTCATGTTCCTGAGCTTCTACCTTAATTCCACCCTTTCTTTTCTGACAGAACGGCACACTATTATGCTGTCGCTGTATATACGCGGAGTAGGTATGGGACTCATGTTTACTGCTTTAAGCACTGTGTCTCTGTCGGAGATTCCCAGGGAAAAGATGGCACAGGCATCGGGAATCACAAACTCGATCAGGCAGCTCGGGGGAAGCCTGGGTGTTGCAATACTTGCAACCCTGCTTACCACAAGGGTCAATTATCATGCCCAGCAGTTTGGAACAAGGATAAACCCTTCATCAGAAATCTACCAGCAAACAAATAAGAACATAAGGTACCATCTCACCCACGAGGCAGGAAGCACCCCTGGCGATGCCACAAAGCAAAGCCAGTACCTGATCTTGTCAAACCTTAGCACCCAGGCTTATGTAGAAGGTATAAATGATGATTTTCTGCTGGCAGGAGTAATATCTCTGGTGGCCCTGGTACCTGTCTTCTTCCTTCATACAAAAAAGAAAAAAAGTGAAACTTCAATTCCAATAGGAGAATAAATAAATGAAATACCGGACACTGTTTACAATTACTATCTTAGCCTGCTTCAATCTTTCCAGCCTTATGAGCCAGGCAACTCTTACCGGGCCCGCACAGGCCGGTGATTCGCTTACCCTGAAATCAATAATCAGCGAAATCATTAAAAATCACCCGACAATAAAAGGGGCGGAAGAAGCATTGAATGCTGCAGAGGCACGAATCGGGATGGCAAGGACAGGCTATCTTCCGAACATTGATGCCGCTGTAAGCTATTCAAATATTGGTCCTGTTGTTTCCCTTTCCCTGCCGATAGGCGGTGTAACAAGGACATTCGAACTGTATCCGCCGAATAACTACTCGGCAGCAATCAACTACAAGCAGACCATCTACGATTTCGGAAGGACCAGGCAGAACATCCAGATCGAAAATGAGAACAGGGATCTTACTGCACTTTCTATCGAGCAGGTCAAGCAGAAGATGTCACAGGCTGCAATCAACAACTTCTATACACTTGCATTTCTCCAGGAAGCAATAGTCATTAAGGACCAGGAGCTTACCAACCTTAACAACCATCTCAGCTTCGTCGATAAGAAACGGTCCACCGGTTCCGCTACCGATTTCGAACTTCTCACCATCCAGGTCAGGATAACCAACGCTGAGAGCCAGAAAGTAGATCTTCAGACCGCGCTTAAGGTTCAGCAGGCGTACCTCAACGCGCTTCTCGGACTTCCCGAGAACAGTTCTCCTGTCGTTAAGAAGGAGCTTGAATCGGCAATGCCGGCAATAAGCCAGGATTCTCTCCTTTCATATGCGTACAAGAACCGAGACGAGGTGCTGATGAACAGGAAGAAACTGTCGATCGCCGAAATGAGATATGATATCATCAAGACTCTTAACAGGCCATACCTTGGCTTCATGGCCTCGGGTGGGGCAAAAAACGGGTACCTTCCAAACCTTGAAGTGGCCAAGATGAATTATGTCGTCGGGGTCGGTCTGTCTGTTCCGATCTTCGATGCCAATAAAACCAAATATACTCTTCAGCAGTCGAAAGTGGCAATTAACAGCCTCAGTTTTGAGGATGAGACCACCAGGAGATCCATCTCCTCGGAAGTTGCCCAGGCCGAGGCCTATGTTACATCTGCCTCACAGAAAGTAAAACAGTTTGAGATGATGCTCAGACAGGCGGAGAAAGCATATTCCCTTGCAGATGTGAGCTTCAAGGCAGGTACAATCACAAATCTTGACCTCCTCGACTCAAGTACCGCGGTTGCACAGGCCAGGCTCCAGCTGCTCAAGGCCAGGATCGATTATGCAGCAGGCATGTACATGCTCAGGGCAGCGCTGGGAGAAAGGCTGTATTAGTCATCATCATCATCGTGACGCGCTGACGGGCCCAGGACATGACCAAGGTTCTCATTTCCCGTGGTTTCATAATACACAAGCAGGGTGCAGATATCGCGCTGGAAGTCGATCTTTGCCATTTCAACCCTTGTTATGTCTTTTATGCCTGTCCGCTTGTGAAGATCAGCGACAAGCTCTTCATACTTCTCGGGCTGGATAAGATCTATCTTCTCATAAATAACCACCTTGTAAACTTCATGCTTAAGAAGCCAGAGCTTCTCCATTCCCCATACCAGGATAACTATAACAAGGTTAGTGAAAAGAAGGTCGGCAATGGTTGTTTTTGTACTGGCAAGCGCATTTATAACCGACAGTCCGATAACAATAAAGAGATATGTCATCTCTTTGATGGGAATGGAATCAGTGCGGTACCTTATAATACCGAACATGGCAAAAAGCCCCAGCGCGAAACCAACCTGCAGCTTTACATTCGCGAGAAGGAAACAGATCAGGAACACCAGCGATGAAATAAGCAGGAATGTAAAAAGATAATCCTTTCTTTTTGTGACCGGGTAATAGAAGACCCTTACCAGTATGAATATTACCACTACGTTCAGTCCGAACCGGAGCACAAATTCAATAAAGTCTGGAATGTTTATAACGGTAACACCGTCAATTGAAAAGCTCTCCTGCAGAAAGCTGTCGGATGCATTCATTTTTTATCTTGTTTATTAATAGATGTTTAGGTTTAAGCAGGCTTTTTCCCGGTGGATCGTGCAGGACCGCCGTCCCAAGGCAGTATTTGCTGAAGCCGGTCGGATAGATTCCGGCATTCTTGATCGCTTCCGAAATAACGGACCTGTTCGAAAAATCGGCTCTTTTCTTTTCAATGATCCCGACATCGGGGATCGAAAATGAATTACCGTCGAGGTCGGAGAACGAGATGTTGAAGTCGACCGTCACCCGCTCCTCTTCCGATTTGGAAGTCAGTGTCACGCGGTTGAACCTGTTTATAATGACAGGTGCCAGCGATACAGAGTTATGTGAAATATAAGATCTAATAAAATCAAGCGACTCCTGGTCGAATCCTTCATTAAGACTGACCTTCTTCATTATGCGCCACTTTTCGGTCCTCATCTTGTTTGTCCTGTTCTTGATCTCGAGGAAAGAGGTGCCGGTCTGTTCATATTTTCTCACCCTTACCTTGCTCCGGAAGCCCCTGTCGGTAATATGCTGCCTGAAGAAGAACCAGTCGCCTGTGTCATAATATGTCGTGTGATACGGAAAAATACGAAGGGATTCAATGTCAAGAGCCTTGTAATTCTTGCCGAGGTCTTTAATTATGACGGGTATCTTGCATACCGGAAAGACATATTTAAAGTCCACCCTGTCCATAAGCATATAGGCTTCCATCTCCGGAAGCGTTATGGAATCAAATGATGAAAGTATTTCTGATATTCCGGCAGTCAGATCCATTTAATAGCTCGTGTACTGGTAGAATTTTTTCGATTTCACGTTATGCTGCGAATCATAGACCACCTTCTCCGTCCTGAGTCCGTTCTCGATCTTGTACTCTGATACCTGTGAAAGCTTGCCGGAAGAATCATACTCTTCCTCCCTGGTCTTGTTGCCGGCAGCATCGTAGGTGTACTTAAAATGCGTTGTAACTCTTCCATCCTTGTAGTACATCTCTTCAATCACGTTGCCCTGCTGATCATAATATACTTCCGATTCCTTGAATTTCTTGGCCACCAGGGCGTTGTTCTTCTCCGTGTAAACGACAACGCTTTTCAGTTTGTTTTTAACAGGCTCTGCAATCTGGCACAGAGCATCGGCACCTGACCCGAGAATGAATATTACCAGGAGCGCCTTTACAATAGTTTTGGCAAATTTCATATTCTGACGTTTTAAAGGTTTATTATTTAACTGGCTGTTCCGTACTGTTTCATTTCAAATTATGCGACAAATCCATGTTATAGCTTAAAGTCATAATCAAGAGCAATGATATTTGTATCAATGAAATTTGGCACCCAGTCGCGCTGGTATATATACGAAAGGGATATCTTCTGCTTCCTGGTCAGCTTATATGCCAGCCCGGCCGAGAGCCTGTACTTCTCAAGGGGCCTGCTGGTCGATTCGAATATCCTGTAAAATGGTTCGTAGTAGATAACCGGCTCAATTTTGGATCTTCTGATATTGTAGCTGGCTTCAAGCTTTACCCTCAGGTAATTGTCAGGAGTTAAGTCGTTCTCGCTGTTAATATATGTCTTCTTCTGGTATTCATACCTGAGCCTGCACGACAGACCCACCCTCCTGATGTTTGTCTTGCCCTTCAGATCGGCCAGGAATTTATGCCTGAGATAGTAGTTGTTGTCATCCTCTATCCTGCTTGTCAGCCTGTATCCCACCCCCGCGGACAGGAAAGTGAATACTTTAAGCGACATCTCGGCTTCAGCAAATTTTTCATGTATTTTGGACGCATCCTTATAGGTCCTGAGGTCCCCTTCAAGTTTCAGATCAAGATAACCTGTTATCGGCACGGAAGCACCGGCAGAGAACCATAAGCCGAAATCTTTTGACTGTGCAAAGGAAGACCTGCTCAGGATGAGGCATGCGGTTATAAAAAACAAAAATCGTTTCATCTGGATCAGTTTTCCTGGCCGAAGATAATTTAAATATCAGTAATTATCGGGTAGCAGATCGTAATCTTTCCACTCCTCGACCGGTAAATCCAGTTCTTTAATAAGACCGGTGTTTATATCGAAAACCCAGGCGTGAAAACAGAGGGTTATCCCCTTTCTGAACGCACGCTGAATTATCGGGGTCCGAAGCAGGTTCTTGACCTGGGCGAGTACATTCATCTCCGCTAACAAGTCGTACATCTTCGCTGTATCTCCAGCCGCGAGAAGCTCTTTCTTATGATAATGGTACAGGTCGCTTATCTGGCTGACCCAGTTTTCCACTATATCTTCTTCGTTCAGTCCCTCTACAGCTGCCTTAACTCCGCCGCATTTATAATGTCCGAGAACGATTATGTGTTCAATCTTGAGTATTTCAACGGAGTATTCAATAATCGATAACAGGTTAAGGTCGGTGAGATTGACCTGGTTCGCAATATTCCTGTGAACAAAAATTTCCCCGGGTTCCGATTCTATGATAGATGTCAGCGGCACCCTGCTGTCCGAACAACCTATCACAAGGAATCTGGGATGTTGCGGCAGGGACAATTCCCTGAAATATTCAGGGTCGGTCCTGAGCTTCTCTTCCGCCCATGTCTTGTTGTTCTTCAGAAGATCGTAATAACTGTTGTGAGTAAGGGTCATTTCCTGCGTTTTTATAGTTTTACTTCGCTGAGTCCAAGTTCTGGTGCCGTGACGGATCCTGGATCTAGCGCCGACAGTGTGACCACTGCGGCGCCCAGTGCCGTGGCGTTGCTTATTTCAGAAGTATAAACGGCCAGGTGCGGGTATGAACTGGCGACCAGCTTCCGGAACAAGAGGTTCTTTGAAAATCCCCCTGTTATGAAAAGATCTGTTGTTGCATCGTCTTCAGGTATTATGAGATTAACCGATTCGATAGCCAGGTCGGTCAGTTCCGCCATGAGCAAATGGTAGCTTTCGATCGAATTATTGAATACGAAAAGGTCAGGTTCATCTTTCAGCAATGGCTGGTTGTTGATCATGGCAGCAAAGACTTTCTCATCACGCACTTTCTCCATCAGCTTCGATAAAATCCTGGCATCGGGCTTTATCAGCATGAAGCTGCTTTCGGGTATCTTGAAATAACGGCTCAGATGGCTGACAGCCCTGTCGTGCATGCTTCCCAGGAAGAGCCTTGATGATTTAACCGGATTTCCATTTATATCCATGTAGCAGAGGCAATCACGGGCAAGCTGCCCGGTTGTAAGCTTCTCGCCGTTGAAAGGGTTCATTGCAATACACCATGTGCCTGTCGACAACAGGATAAAATTCCCTCGCTTTCCTGAAAAATACGGGGCAAGCGACGCTGAGCTGTCGTGAAGTCCCGTTCCGACCCTTATCTTTCTCCCCTTTATGGTGGCTGTGAACAAGGTTGTTACGGGAACAGGTTGTGCAAACGGCAAAGCCTCATCAGCAACCCATTGATGGTAGCTGCCGGAATCAAAATCCCATGTAGCTGTGTGGCAGCCAATTGAGGTATGTTCGGAATATATTTCGCCGGTGAGGCAGTATGAAAGATATTGTGGAAAATGAAGAATCGTTTTCACACGTGAAAAAACTTCCGGGTGGATTCTTTTCAGCCACAATGCCTGGAGCCCCGAGTTTAGCATCCCAAGCGCCGGCGATGCAGTCACCCTGCAGAATTCCTCCTTCCCACCGTACCTGCCGTACAACTGCTCCGCTATTCCAGGATCCAAAGGTTTCAGGTAATTGTACACGGGCCCTGTTCTTTTTCCATGACCGTCGAGGTAAGCGAGCGATGCCCCGTATGTTGTGAAATTGATACCTTTCAGGTCATATTCGGCCGACAGGACCAGGCTGTTGACAGTCTCCCTGATCCACTTCTCGACCAGGTCAATATTGTCGCACTCGAAACCATCATCATCGGTAACCTGCTGGAATTTTTCCTCGGTCGATGAAATAAGGTTCAGTGCGGTATCAAAAAGAAGCAGCTTCTTGTTTGTCTTACCGATATCAAAGATGGCTATGATCTCCTGTCTCATCGACTAATTCACCTGGCTTCGCTGTTTTACTAAATCCGTATCACAAGGGTGGAACGATAAGTAAAACCTATCGCTTTGCCAGTACGGTTGACTCATATTTCTGAATCTCCTTAATATAATCTTCCCCTGCCGGGACATCATTTATAAGGCAATAATAGTCATATACCGCGCCGAAAGGTTTTGTTTTCATCATCTCAAGATAAGCAAGCCTTTCAAAGTTCAGCGCTTTCTTCTCAAACTCTGCCAGCATCTTCAGAGGCTCTAGCATGGCATACATGAATGCCATCTGCGCCGACCTCGTTCCTATAACGTAGGCTCCGATCCTGTTCAGGCTTCCGTCAAAAAAATCAAGGCCCACATTTACCCGTTTAAGGGCACCCGCCCTTACTATCTCCTGGGTTATTAGAAGCAGTTCATCGTTCAGCGTCAGAACGTGGTCGCTGTCCCATCTCACGCCCCTTGTCAGGTGGAGGAGTATTTCATCAACAAACTGCAGGACAGCGGAGATCTTGTCCCCGACCTGCTCCGTGGGATGGAAATGCCCGTTATCGAGTGTAATAAGCTTGTTGTTCCTGATGGCATATCCCAGGTAAAAATCATGCGAGCCGACGACCATTGCCTCTGATCCTATACCAAAAAGCTTGCTCTCGATTGCATCCTTAAGATGTTTCTTTGGGTATTCTGTCTCAAAAATCTCATCAAGAGATTTCCTGAGCAGCTTCCGCAGGGTGTACCTGTCAACAGGTGTATCCTTGGAACCGTCGGGTATCCAGATATTATGAACCGATGGCGTTCCAAGCTGCCTTCCCATCTCGGCAGCTATCTTCCTGCACCGTGAGGTATGTTCTACCCAGAATTTCCTGGTCCTCTCATTCCTGCTCGACAGGGTGAACCCGTCATCGGCCAGAGGATGAGAAAAACATGTGCAATTGAAATCCAGGCCCATTTTTCTTTCCTTTGCCCAGTCGATCCAGCCCTGGAAGTGCTTTACCTCGATCTGGTCACGATCCACCGGCTTCCCGCCGAACTCACCATAGATGGCATGAAGGCTCAGCCTTTGTTTACCCGGCAGTAGTGACATCACCTTATCGAGGTCCTTCCTCATCTGATCTATCGTCCTGGCCTTACCCGGATAGTTCCCGGTAACCTGTATACCTCCCCCTCCAAGCTCCGCTCCCGCTCTTTCGAACCCCCCTACATCGTCCGTCTGCCAGCAGTGGAGACTTATATCCAGCTTGTTGAGTTCATTTAATACAGCATCCGGATCTATCCCGAAAGCTGCATACTGCTCCTTTGCCAGGGCATAAGATTTTTCAATTGTCGCCTTTTTCATATAAGTATTTTAAAATATCATTTCATAGTTTCATAGTCCGGGTAACCTTTGCATTTCATTGTGTCCTGTTCCGGCGTGCGGCTAGCGGCCTGCGGCTTCCACCCTGTACCTCGTACCCTGCGCCCTGTACCCCGTACCTTCTTCCCTCCTCACTCCATATGGAACACCTCGACCAACGGTACCGACACAGGTGAGTTATCGCTGTTTGTCTCCATAATGTCTGCCATATGCTTCCACCACTTCTTAACTATTTCAGTGCTCCCGAGATCCTGCGAGGATGAATCGCCCATCTGCTCCTGGTAGGCAAACAGGGTACCTGTCTCTTCATCGAGAAATATTGAATAGTTTGCGACTCCTTCATCTTTCAGTAGTTTAACAAGCCCGGGCCATATTTCATTATGCCGCCTGGTGTACTCATCCCTGAAGCCGGGATGGAGCTTCATTTTAAATCCAAACCTTTTCATACAGTTGATTCATCCGAGTTTGACAATGAACGTTGAAAGAACAAGGACAATAATTCCTGCCACCAGCACAACTATTGTTTTTATGCCTGCACCTTTCCACTCCCTGAGGACTATTCCCCATATGTTACTGATTGCAATATTGAGTGCCATCAGGATACTCCAGCTGAAGACGGCCATACCTGCAGGCAGCTTGCTCGATCCCATGCCGAAGAACTGGAACTGCAGGAACCAGAGCAGCCCTGCTAGGAAAGTGAAGAAAATGTTCCTGGCTGCCACCTTCCCGGAAACTGAAAAATATTCCCTGTATGTCTTGTTCCTGATGTTCAGGAAGCCGCAGTATGCAAGGTTTGTAATGAAGCCTCCGAGAAGGATGAAAATAAGGGTCGGGTTCTTAAGATACAAGGGGTTTGTGCCGTGCGACAGGGCTATGTTCTCGATGGGTTTGCCTGCTTCAAATCCAAAATTAAAACAGGCGCTCATTATCCCGGCGAAGACAGCTATAAGCAGACCCTTTTTCAGTGCAAACTCCCTCACGGCAGATTTTTTTTCCTCCTCCGACATCTCCGCACTTTTCAGGGCACCGGCGTACCCGATTATAGCAATTCCCGCTATGGTTATAGCCACACCAATTACTGTCAGTGTGCCGGAGGTTGAAGACAGCAGGTTATGTCCCGACACTATCGGAGGTATAAGAGTTCCGAAAGCTGCACAGAGACCGAGGGCGATGCTCTGCCCGAGAGCGACACCCAGGTACCTGATGCTCAGGCCGAATGTAAGACCCCCGAAGCCCCACAATATCCCGAAGAACATTGCCATCAGCTTGGTCGGCGCGGGTGCCTCCCTGATAATCGGCAAAAGTTCGCCCCGTGGCACGAGGAACAATGCAAACAGGATCGGCGCAACTATCCATGCAGCAACACCCTGGCTGAGCCAGTACGACTCCCACGACCAGTCCTTCACTTTCTTGAACGGGACATAAAAGCTGGCAGCTCCAACAGAGCCGAGTGCAATAAGTAAAATACCTGAGAGCGGATTCATAACAACTTCAAAAGTAATTCGGTTTTACTGCTTTAAAGTACTAAAAATACTTAATTTATCGAACCTGTAACCGGGACATCGGGATTTTTGTCAAATTTGTATTCGGCCTTTTCAAAGTGAAAAGCCAGGCTGAAACCGGTTAAAAATAAAAACAGATATCATGAAACCACTCTTCACCCTGATTCTTCTCCTGATGAATGTTCTCCCGCTGCTGGCACAGGATCTCGCTATTGTCAGCACGACAACTGAACACCGCAGGAATCCAGTCGGTATCGGAACGACTGAACCCAGGTTTTCCTGGGTCATTAACGCGACAGGCAGGAATATCATCCAGTCGGCATATTATATTGAGGTAGCCACCGATAACAAATTTGCAAAACAATCGATGGTGTGGCAATCGGGCCAGGTCAGCTCAGACAGGTCGGTCCTGGTTCAATACGCCGGACAGCCGCTAAGGTCTTCACAAAGATACTTCTGGCACGTGAAGGTGATGGATAACAAAAAGAGAGAATCGAAATGGAGCGAGGCAGCATATTTTGAAACTGGCCTGCTGTCAAAGGACGAATGGAAAGCAGCCTGGATAGAGCTTCCGGGAGATACCCTGAGATACTCCCCGTCGCCATCGTTCAGGAAAGAATTCCAGATAAGCAAGCCGGTTGCTTCTGCAAGGATATATGTGACTAGTCATGGTTATTATGAGCTCCATCTTAACGGTTCCAAAGTCGGTGACCAGGTCCTCACCCCTGGATGGACAAGCTATGGAAAGAGACTCCAGTACCAGGAATATGATGTCACCGGCATGCTCAACCGGGGCAGCAATGCGGTTGGTGCGGTCCTTGGCGATGGCTGGTACCGCGGAACGCTTGCATGGGGAAACAACTGGGCAATCTATGGCAAACACCTTGGCCTCCTGCTCCGGATGAAGATCACTTTCACCGATGGGTCGGAAATGACAGTTCTGACTGACGAAAGCTGGAAAGGAAACCTCGACGGAGCCATCAGGATGAATGATATTTACAACGGCGAATCTTTCGATGCAACGAAAGATCTTGCCGGGTGGGATAAACCCGGGTATGACGATTCAAAATGGATCAGGGTCACCACAGGAAAATATGATAACAGCAACCTTATCTGCAGCGAAAGTGTGCCTGTGAGAAAAATCCAGGAGATTAAACCGGTAAAAATATTCCGAACTCCTAAAGGAAGCCTTATTGCAGATATGGGTCAGAATATGGTGGGATGGATAAGACTCAGGGTGAAGGGTGAAAAAGGCAGGACCGTTATACTTCGGCATGCAGAGGTGCTGGATAAATATGGCGAGTTCTATACCGGGAACCTGAGAAGTGCAAAGTGCACAATAACTTATACAATGAACGGAAATGGCGAAGAGGTTTATGAACCCAGGTTTACATTCATGGGGTTCAGGTTCGTGGAAGTAACCGGTTTCCCCGGTGAACTCAAACCCGAGAACCTCACGGGCATAGTTGTTCATTCCGATATGACACCCACCGGGACCTTTGAATGCTCCAATCCTCTCGTCAACCAGCTGCAGCACAATATTGTCTGGGGTATGAAAGGAAACTATGTTGATGTGCCGACAGATTGCCCGCAGCGCGATGAAAGGCTGGGCTGGACAGGAGATGCACAGGCGTTTTGCCGGACGGCAGCCTTCAACATGGATGTCTCCCCTTTCTTTGCAAAGTGGCTCAGGGATGTTGCCGCCGATCAGAGACCAGGTGGAGAAGTGCCTGTTGTTATCCCTGATGTGCTCGACAGGCAGGGATCGGAAACAGCATCATGCTCCGCTGGCTGGGGTGACGTATCCGTAATTGCACCATGGACAATGTACACGGTTTACGGTGACCGTAAGTTTCTTGAGAACCAGTACCCCTCGATGAAAGCCTGGGTGGAATACATCATGAAGAAAGCAGGCGACAGCTTCATCTGGAAAGGAGGCAGCCTGTACGGCGACTGGCTGTTCTACCATCCGCCGGTGAACAATCATCCCGAACCGGATGGCTATACCCAACCCGACTATATAGCTACCGCATATTATGCCTACAGCACAAAGATCCTCGCTCATGCTGCCGGGGAACTTGGAAAAAAGGAAGATGAAAAACGTTATAATGAACTGTTTAATAATATCAAAAAGGCATTTATCCACGAATATGTCACACCTGCCGGCAGGGTCGGTACCTGTTCGCAGACTTCATACGTGCTTGCACTTATGTTCGGCCTTCTGCCTGATGATCTGAACTCTGATGCTGTCAGTTTCCTTGTGGAGGATATCAAAAACAGGGGAAACCGGCTTTCTACGGGGTTCCTCGGATCGATCTACCTCTGTCATGTACTCTCGGCATACGGCAGGACAGATGTTGCATACGAGCTTCTTCTCCAGGAACATTATCCCTCATGGCTTTACCCGGTAAAAATGGGAGCCACCACCATCTGGGAGCGCTGGGATGGCCAGAAGACCGACAGCACCTTCCAGGATCCCGGAATGAACTCCTTCAACCATTACGCTTATGGCGCTGTCGGCGACTGGATGTACAGGGTCGTCGCCGGAATTGAAACAGAGACTCCCGGGTACAGGCACCTGAGGATACAGCCCTCACCTGGTGAAAAACTCAGCTTTGCCAGGGCTTCATTTGAAAGCCCTTATGGAACAATATCCTCTGGCTGGATCAGGAACGGGGATGGTAAAACAGAATACTCGGTAAGGATACCTGCCAACACTGATGCAACAATCGTCCTTCCTGCAGGAGATTTAGCCGAGGTGACCGAAGGAGGCAAACCTGTCGGCACAGGCACCGGATTCAGTAACATCTCTGTAAATGATGGCAGGGTAAACCTGAAGGCCGGTTCGGGGGAATACCATTTTATTGTTAACCGTAAGAAATGAGATCCAGGTGAGAGAGTTTTTTCAAAGTCACCAGGGCGAGCTTGCGGCCCTCTTCACGGCATGCCTCTGGATGGTCTCGGCATTCGCTTTTGAATCGGGAAGCAAAAGGATCGGCTCGCTCGCCGTCAATATATACAGGCTGGTAATAGGCCTTATATTCCTGTGCATCCTGAATATCATAACACGTGGAATTGTCCTGCCGACTGATGCTTCCGCTCTTAACTGGAAATGGCTTTCGCTGTCAGGACTGATCGGTTTCGCCCTGGGGGATCTCCTCCTGTTCAAATCATACACCATAATAGGATCGAGGTTCTCAATGCTGATAATGACCCTGGTTCCCCCGATAACGACATTGTTCAGCTGGCTGATGATAGGTGAAAAGCTTAAGCTCATTCACCTTGCGGGTATGGCATTGACCTTTGTAGGGATAGCAATCGCCATCTTCAACATGAACGGGGAAGGTGAGAAACTCTCGCTTAAGCTTGCCCCATCGGGAATATTCTACGCTCTTGGAGGTGCCGTTGGCCAGGCTCTCGGGATGGTTTTAAGCAAGATCGGGATCGGTGATTATAATCCTTTTGCTGCAACGCAGATAAGGATCATTGCTGGAATAGCCGGATTCGTGGTGCTTACCACTGTAATCTCAAGATGGGGGTCGGTCATCAACGCTGCAAAAGACTTCAGGGGCATGCGTGCAACGACAATCGGGGCTTTCTTCGGCCCGTTCCTGGGAGTATCATTCTCCCTTATTTCAGTCAGGCTAACCCAGGCCGGAATTGCCGCCACAATAATGGCCCTCACACCTGTCCTGATAATTCCTCCTGCTGTTTTCATTTACAAGCAGAAGGTAACAGTTGCAGAGATTGCGGGAGCGGTTATCAGCGTAATGGGCGTTGCTGTTTTCTTCTTGTGATTTCCGATGGAAGAGGAATTAAAATACAGGGACCTGGAGGCAGAATGTCTCTTCACCGCGACCAGAAGCAGTGGACCGGGAGGTCAGAATGTAAATAAGGTCAATACCAGGATTGAGCTCAGGTTCAACATCCTTCGCTCCTCTGAATTACTTGCAGAAGAAAAAGAGCTAATCATTGCATCCATCGGAAAAAGACTCAACAGCGAGGGGGACCTGATAGTGGTGTCACAATCTGAAAGGACCCAGCTGGGGAACAGGAAAAAAGCCCTTGAGAAGCTCTACAGCATTCTCTCAGGGGCTCTTGAAGTTAAACCGGAGAGAATATCAACCTCCCCGACCAGGAATTCAGTGAAAAAACGTCTTGATTCAAAGCGTCGCAGATCGGATGTGAAAAAACTCCGCGGAAAATCAGAATTCAGACCGGAAGAGTAGAAAGACCAGATGCCGGAAGCCGGAAGCCGGTAGCCGGCTGCCGGTTGCCGGTTGCCTGACTCTACACTTCTTTCATCTTCCACTTTCCCTTCCTGAATACGATCCACGCAATTATGGTCATCACGGTTTCTGCAATCACAATTGCGGCGAACACGCCTTTTTCATGCATCCCTGTCTTTAGCGACAGGATGTAAGCAAGCGGTATCTCCAGCATCCAGAAGGCAAAGACATTGATCCTTAGAGGTGTTGCGGTATCCCCCGCTCCATTGAATGAGTTGACAAGTGTCATTCCCAACCCGTACGATATAAATCCGATACTCACTATCCTGAGGCATTCAATACCTGAATTGACGACCACGGGCTCGTGAATGAACAGTCTGATGAAAGGAGCCGGAAAACAGACAAGGAGAATTCCGATGGAACCAAGGAGAGCCATGTTTACAAGGCCTGTAATTATTACAGCCCTCTCGGCCCGTTCCGGTTTCCTGGCACCCAGGTTTTGTCCCACGAGTGTTGAGGCTGCATTGCTGATACCCCACGAAGGAAGCAGTGTAAAGCTTACTATCCTTATTGCAATGGTATATCCTGCAACTATGCCGCTCCCGAACTCGGAGATTATCCTTACCAGGGCAATCCAGCTACTGGTACCTATCAGGTTCTGACCGATGCTCCCGAGCGATAATTTTATGAGCCTGCTTATTACCTTTAAGTCTATTCCGATCTGTTTCCTTGAAATCTGAATCCTTTTCCGTCCCAGGAAGAGGAGATAGAACTGGTACAGCACCGCGATACCCCTACCCGTTGTTGTTGCAATCGCTGCGCCTTTTATCCCGAATTCGGGAAAAGGTCCAAGCCCGAAAATAAGGCAGGGATCGAGAATTATATTGATTATATTTCCTGCCCACAGTACTCTCATCGCAACGGCCGCATCGCCGGCACTCCTGAATACTGCATTTATAATAAACAGAAGCATTATCACGGTGTTGCCTGCCAGCATTATAGTTGTGTAACCCGACATCTGCGAGATTATCTCCGGCGAAGCTCCCATAGCATGAAGCAGGTTCTTTGAGAATATTGCTCCGGGTATTCCTATGATAAGTGAAATGGTTATCCCCGTGAGGATCGCCTGGACCGCGGTCCGCGATGCACCTTCGCTATTCTTCTCTCCTATCCTCCGCGAGACCATCGATGTAGTTGCCGTGGCTAGTCCGATCGAAATCGCGTAAACAATGGTGATCATCGATTC
>Ga0335071_10003272_pt1 | contig 17168 bp, 12 predicted proteins | sample Lox_Sample_15_FD_206724 | JGI IMG/M metagenome (GOLD analysis project Ga0335071, IMG submission 206724) | Soil microbial communities from Loxahatchee National Wildlife Refuge, Florida, United States - Lox_Sample_1.5 | ecosystem: Environmental > Terrestrial > Soil > Wetlands | place: USA... | reverse complement strand
AGTAATTATCATACACAGGCTGAATAAGCTGGCAGACGCCGCCCACCGGTTGGGAAATGGTGATCTCTCTGCTCGTACCGGTTTAGACCACAGTAAAGATGAACTGGGGCAATTGACAGAAGCCATTGATGAGATGGCTGGCGTACTGGAGCGTAAAGAGTCGGACCGCAGGCAATCAGAAGAGGCATTAAAACGGAGCGAAGAAAAGTACAGGGAGCTTGTGGAAAATGCAAACAGCATCATACTCAGGAGAAACAGAGCCGGTCACATTATTTTCTTCAATGAATTTGCCCAAAAATTTTTTGGGTACAGGGAAGACGAAATACTCGGAAAGAATGTTATCGGTACGATAGTCCCGGAGGTAGAATCCACCGGGCGCGATTTGAAGGCGATGATAGAAAACATCGGACTGAATCCGGAGAGATATGTCAACAATGTCAACGAGAATATAACCAGCAGAGGGGAGCGGGTCTGGATAGCCTGGACAAACAAGCCTATCCGCGATGAAAAAGGCCAGGTTACAGAAATCCTGTGTGTCGGAAACGACATCACCGAGCGCAAGCGCGCGGAGGAGCAGCTGAGGGAGAGCGAAATACGTTGCCGGCTTATCACCGAAGCCATCACCGATTACATCTATACGGTGCGTATCGAAGACGGAAAAGTAGTGGAAACCAAGCATGGAGCAGGCTGCATGGCTGTTACAGGCTACATGGAAGAAGAATTCACCGCTGATCCTTACCTTTGGTACCGCATGGTTGCTGTTGAGGATCGCAGGGTGGTTGAAGATCATGCCCGTAAAGTGTCGGCGGGAGAGGACGTACCGTCCATTGAGCACCGCATCATTCGCAAGGATGGCATAGAACGATGGGTAAGGAACACACCCGTTCCACATCGAGACGAGCATGGCAAGCTCCTGTCGTATGACGGGTTGATACAGGACATCACCGAGCACAAGCGGGATGAGGAGGAGAAGAAAAAGTTGATGTCCCAGCTCATCCAGGCACAAAAGATGGAGGCTATCGGTACTTTGGCTGGAGGGATAGCGCACGACTTTAACAATATCCTCGGCGCTCTGATCGGCTACACGGAGTTGGCGATAAAAGACTCGGAAGAAGAAAAAAGGCGGCACCACCTCGCACAGGTACTCAGGGTCTGCGACCGTGCAAAGAACCTGGTAAAGCAGATCCTATCTTTCAGCCGTCAGAAAGAGCATGAATTAAAGCCGATCGACATCGGTATAATTGTAAAAGAAGCAATCAAGCTGCTCAGGTCGTCTTTGCCCACGACTATTGAAATCCGCCAGAGGATTGCTACCGGACCGACCATGGTTCTGGCAGACCCTACCTGGATACACCAGATATTGATGAATCTGTGTACCAATGCAGCCCATGCCATGCGGGAAAAGGGCGGCCTGCTGACCATACGGCTTGTCAATGAAAAAATATCCTTGGATTCTGTATTCATAAGTCCGCTCTTACAGCCCGGTCCTTACGCCTTACTGACAATCAGTGACACGGGGCATGGAATCGACCTCAGCATTATGGACAGGATCTTCGACCCATTTTTTACAACAAAGGATGAGGGAGAGGGGACCGGTCTTGGTCTTGCTGTGGTGTACGGCATTGTGAATAATCTTGGAGGAACCATTACTGTGCAAAGCGAACCTGGAAAAGGCTCTGTATTCAATGTCTATTTACCCCTCCTCGAAACAGGCATACCTATAGACACATATACGATTTCGCAAAACCTTCCAACGGGAACGGAACGGCTACTTTTGGTTGATGACGAAGAATCGCTCATGGAAATTGTGAAAGAGATGTTGCAGCATCTCAGTTACGATGTTGTTGCGGTAAGCAGCAGTCCGGAAGCCTTGAAGATCTTTCTTGACGAACCGGACAGGTTTGACATGGTCATTACAGATATGACGATGCCGAAAATGACGGGTGTGGAATTAGCGAAAAAGCTAATGGAGGTAAGGCCAAATATGCCAATCATTCTGTGTACAGGGTTTAGTGACCGTATCAGTGAGGGAGAGGCAAAAAAACTGGGGATCCGGGAATACCTCATGAAACCGATCTCTATGGAGGATATGGCCCTGGTTGTACGGGGACTGCTGGATGACATCAGGAAGCAATGTTAGAAGTTGCGAACTTCCATTTCTTTGCAGAGGAGACATGAGCTATGGCCAATATTCTGGTAATCGACGATGATAAATTGTTGAGTGAAGCCCTTTCCGATCAGCTCACTACGCTGGGTCATGAGGTCGCTTATGAATTGACCATGGATGAAGGTTTTAAGAAAGCATCCGACGGACTTTTTGATGTAATCTTTCTCGATGTCCGGCTGCCTGACGGCAACGGGCTGGATATACTGCCTATGATACAATCTGTCCGCTCATCCCCAGAGGTCATCATCATGACAGGTTCAGGCGATCCCGATGGGGCAGAGCTCGCAATCAAAAGCGGCGCTTGGGATTATATAGAGAAACCATCTTCCATCGATGTAATGGTCCTGCCGCTCGTCCGTGCCCTTCAGTACAGGGAAATAAAGATGAGTAAGAAACCGGTGATAGCCTTGAAAAGGGAGGGAATCATCGGCAACAGTCCACAAATGAAAACCTGCCTTGATTATGTTGCTCAGGCTGCAAGCACCGATGCAAACGTACTCATATCCGGTGAAACCGGCACCGGTAAGGAACTCCTTGCCTGGGCCATTCATCACAACAGTCAACGGTCAGAGAGGTGCTTTGTTGTCGTCGATTGTGCCGCGCTTACGGAGACACTTGTGGAGAGCATGCTCTTCGGATACCAGAAGGGTGCTTATACCGGGGCAGAGAAGGCGCATGACGGTCTCATCAAACAGGCAGACAACGGTACACTCTTTCTCGATGAGGTGGGAGAACTTCCCTTCTCTATTCAGAAGTCTTTTCTTCGCGTTCTCCAGGAGCGCCGCTTCCGGCCCCTGGGTAGTAAGAATGAAGTCGAAAGCAACTTCAGGCTTGTGGCAGCCACAAACCGTAACCTCGATCAGATGGTCGAGCGGGGGCATTTTCGCAGTGACCTTTTATTCCGTCTACGATCTATCAGCATTGAAGTGCCCCCTTTGAGAACACGGTTGGGAGATATTCCCGAATTGGCCATGTACCACCTAACAGGACTTTGTAAGCGTTACGGAATAGAAACACGAGGATTTTCCCCTGAGTTCCTGGAGACCCTTCTTCTTCATGACTGGCCGGGAAATGTGCGGGAGCTTTTCAATACCCTGGATAGAGCCGTTGCCGCTGCCGGCAGCGACGCCACCCTGTTTATGAGACATCTTCCGACCAATATTCGTATCAAGATTGCCCAGGCAGCGATAAGCAAGAAGCATGAGAGTATAGAAGATCAGTTTGACAGTGCTACCGGGAATCTACCGCTATTCCAGGATTTCCGCAAAGAAGCCGTTTCAAATATGGAGCAGCAATACCTCAGGAACCTTATGCTATCCTCAGGCCGCAATATTAAACACGCCTGCCAGATATCCGGTCTGTCACAGTCCAGACTATATGAACTCCTGAAAAAATATGAAATATCCGGCAGCCAATAAGCCCACCCATACTTTTCCGTTGTACTTCCGATAACACCGGAAAAATTCCGGCTCTATCGGAAAAAGTATGTTTATTATCTTAAGCTTTTTTTTCTGTCCTCATCCCTAAATTAATCTCAGATTAATTATCTTTCCGATATCAAACGATATTTCAGCATACCAATTTATTTAACCAAATTTCGATCCCTACTGGCATGTATCTTGATATTCAGCAGTCACAGACAATTTAAAAAAAATACGCGATGAGGAGTCTGTGAGCATATGAAGGTTCTCTTATATTCATCAATGGAAACTGAATCAGGTGAACGACTACAGCGGGCAATTGAGGTGCTGGTTTTAAAGGACAGGACTGAGATATACCGAACAACAGAGAAATTTTTATTAAGGCTGCACCAGCCGTTAGATGAACCTGTGATTGTAGTTCTCCTCGCATCCAGTAAAAAGGACCTCATGGATATTCTATCCCTGCATGATCTTTTATTGGATATGCAGATCATACTTATTTTGCCTGACACGGACAATGATACGGTGGCAAAAGGACACTTGCTGCGCCCTCGCCTGATAACACTTTGTGATAGTGATTTTTTAGAGGTTGCAGCCGTGCTGTGCAAAATGATGAGCAGGGGGAAATACATTTAGAGCCAACATTTTTTTTAAAAGATTGTTCAGCCATTAATTAGCCAGAAAGGAGTAGAAGGTAATGTTCAACATAAACAGATTTAAGCTTTCAACGAGGATACTTTTGCCGGCGGTGATCATCACAATTTGTTTCTCTTCCGTCCTCGCTCTCCTTTATCCCGTGGTCAAACAAAAAATGATTGAGGCCAAGCATGTAAAAACCAGGCATGTGGTTGAAACAGCCTGGGGTGTACTGGATCATTTCGCAAAACTGGCCAAATCGGGCGTTATGACGGTGGAAGAGGCAAAAAAGCAGGCATTGGAATCGGTTAGGAACCTTCGGTATGAAGGGAACGAGTATTTCTGGATCAATGACATGGAACCACGGATGATTATGCATCCTTTTAAGAAGGAGCTGGATGGCAAGGATGTGAACGATTTTAAAGACCCAAAGGGCAAAAAGCTATTTGTAGCTTTTGTAGAAAAGGTCAGAAGTGACGGAGCAGGGTTTGTGGATTACCAATGGCCCAAGCCCGGATATACAGAACCGGTGCCAAAAATTTCTTATGTCAAGGGACTTCCCGAGTGGGGCTGGGTTATAGGTTCGGGAGTCTACATTAATGACGTGGAAAAAGAGCTGGGAAAAATGCTTGATGAAATATTATATATTATTCTTGCCGCAGTAAGTCTCATCTCTTTAATTGGCCTGCTTTTGGCTTACATGATAGTAAGATCTATCTCCCGCCCGATTAACCATGTTGCCCAGGGTCTCTCCGGAGGCGCCGAGCAGGTTGCTGCCGCTGCCGAACAAGTATCTTCCTCAAGTCAGCAATTGGCGGAAGGGTCATCGGAACAAGCGGCATCTCTGCAGGAAACCTCCTCATCTATTGAAGAACTCGCATCCATGACGAAGCAGAATGCGGATCATGCCAGTCAGGCTAAAATGATGATGAGCGAGGCTCTACGGATCGTAGAGAATGTAAATATAAACATGCAGAACATGGCTGAGTCGATTACTGATATTACAAAGACGAGCGAAGAGATGGGAAAGATCATCAAAACAATCGACGAGATTGCCTTCCAGACAAATCTCCTGGCCCTCAACGCGGCAGTGGAGGCGGCCCGTGCAGGTGATGCCGGTGCCGGGTTTGCCGTCGTGGCAGATGAGGTGAGGAACCTTGCCATGCGGGCTGCGGAAGCGGCGAAAAATACAAGCACCCTGATTGAAAATACCATCAAGTCTGTAAAGCACGGCAATGAGCTGACGAAGTTTACGCAGGATGCCGTAAGGGAGAATGTGGAGATATCCGGCAAAATCGGAAACCTCATCGACGAGATCGCCGCGGCCTCCCAGGAACAGGCTCGTGGTATTGATCAGATAAATAAGGCCGTTGCCGGGATAGATAAAGTGACTCAACAAACGGCAGCCAGCGCCGAAGAGTCCGCCAGCGCCTCAGAAGAAATGAATGCACAAGCCGAACAGATGAAAAATTTCGTCCAGAATTTGTCAGCACTTATAGTCGGAACTACCAACAATTATAGTCATGAGAGAAGTTCCGAATCCATGCGTAAGAAACTGGCGGGGCTGACCTATAGGGATAAAAAAGTCTTGCAGGCTCTACCATCAGAGGCATTGGCAAAAACATACATTGATCACGAAACAAGGATTGCAAAGCCGGAAGAGATGATCCCCTTGAAGGAAGGCCATTTTAAAGACTTCTAGCGGTGTGAATTCGATGAGCAAAGTGATACTGTTGAAAACCGGCACTCTTCTAAAGATTGTTTGGCTATTAAATGAGTGAGTGCTGAGCCTGTATCGTGAAGAGCAGGACAAATGTGGAGCTAACAATGATAAAAGTAGATTCTCATATGCAGTACGTGTCAAGGGAGGCAGCCAACGAAGGGATGCCTCAGGATGTAACGGCCAGAAACACAAGAGAAGGAAAATACCTTACCTTCAGTCTTAAAGATGAAGAGTACGGAATCGAGATATTGAAGGTAAAAGAAATCATCGGGATCATGAACATCACAACCATTCCGCAGACCCCTCCTTATGTCAAAGGGGTTATCAACCTCCGAGGAAAGGTCATCCCTGTCATCGATCTTTGCCTTAAGTTCGGCATGGAGGAGTCGGTCTATACAGATCGTACGTGCATCGTGGTTGTTGATACCTATGGAAAAGATCAAGGCAATTTCTTGATTGGCATCGTTGTCGATTCCGTCTCCGAGGTTGTCAATATCCGCGGTGATGAGATTGAGGACACCCCGAGCTTCGGGGTTTCCTTGGATAATAACTACTTCCTCGGAATGGCAAAGGTCAAGGGTGACGTCAAAATACTGCTCGACATCGACCGGGTGCTTACTTCTGATTTAGTGATGGTAGGCACCCTTGTTCAGTAAAATATTTTTGGAAATTTCAGGTCAGTTGATAATTTCTCTGAGTCGACCACAGACAAATGGCAGAACAATGGTCTTGGCTTAAACACCTTTCTCCAAAAACGGCTATGTCTGTTGTCTAATCCCTTTTGGCCTCCGGAGAATCCAATGGTGTGTGAAATCCCCTCCCCTTCCAGATAATATAGATAACGGGATAGATGATCAGTGTGAGGATCGTTGATGATATAACACCGCCTATCATGGGTGCGGCTATTCGCTTCATTACATCAGAGCCGGCGCCGTGACTGAACATAATCGGAATCAATCCGGCCAGGATGACGCACACCGTCATCATTTTCGGCCTCAGCCTCTTCACAGCTCCATACATGACGGCATTTCTCAGGTCGTCAAGGGTCTTCAGGCGCCCTTCAATCTGCCACTGATTATAAGCCAGATCAAGGTAAAGGAGCATGACTACACCGGTCTCGGCGGCAAGTCCTGCCAGGGCGATAATCCCCACCCACACAGCGACACTCAGATTGTAATTAAGAAAATAAAGGAACCAGAATGACCCCACAAGAGAAAACGGGAGCGCGGACAGGACGATCATCGTTTCCGTTACTGACTTGGTATTGAAATATATCAACACGAAGATGATCAGTATGGTGAGCGGAATAACCAGCTTCAATCTTTCTTCGGTTTTAACAAGGTATTCATACTCTCCGCTCCACTGAAGACGATATCCCTCGGGGATCTTCAACGAGGCTACGCTCTTCTTAGCCTGATTCACGTACCCTCCCACATCCCTGCCGCTAAAGTCCACGAAGACGTAGGAGGTCAACAAACCCTCCTCACTCTTGATGGCGGTGGGCCCTCTGATGATTTTGAAATCGGCAAGTTGCTCCAGAGGGACCTGCATGGATGCCGGGGTGGAGACCGGCATTGCACCACTGGCTGGCATCGTTCCGGCGGCAGGGGCAACAGGAGCACCCAGTATCATCACCGGCACCAGGACCCTCTTCAGCTTCTCCACGTTATTTCGCAATTCCCTTGAATAGCGCACATTGACCGGGTAACGCGCGCGCCCCTCGACTGTAGTCGTCAGGTTCATCCCCCCGATGGCGGACTCGATAACTCCTTCCACATCGTCTACCGTGAGACCGTAACGCGCCACGTCATCCTTTCTCACCGCTATGTCCAAAAAGTATCCCGTGGTAACCCTCTCCGCGTACGCGCTGCGCGTCCCCGGTATGCCTTTGACATGGTGCTCTATGGCAAGGCCTATCTTCTCTATTTCTTCGAGATTCGGCCCCAGAATCTTGATCCCCACGGGGGTCCTGATGCCGGTCGCAAGCATATCTATCCTTGCTTTAATAGGCATGGTGAAGGAGTTGGCTACACCTGGAATAGTCAGGGCATCGTTCAGCTCATTTTTGAGCTGCTCCACGGTCATCCCTTTTCGCCATTGTGATTCAGGCTTCAGATTGACCACTGTTTCAAACATCTCCAGGGGCGCCGGGTCCGTGGCCGTTTCCGCCCGTCCGGCCTTGCCGAAGACCTGGCTTACCTCCGGGACGTTCATCAAGATTTTGTCTTGCAGCTGGAGAAGCTTTGATACTTCCGAGATAGAGGCTGCGGGCACCGTGACAGGCATATAGAAAAGGGTCCCTTCATAAAGGGGGGGCATGAACTCCGAACCGATCTTTATAAACGGGAAGACTGTGGCAGCCAGGATCACCACCGACACGATTATCACTGTTTTCCGGAAACGCAGGGCCAGAGTGGCTGCCGGCTCATAGAGCTTGTGCAGGACAACGCTGATAGGATTTTTCTCTTCAGACTTGATCTTCCCTCTGATTAGCAACGTCATCAACACCGGTGTCAGTGTAACGGCAATAAACGATGAAAAGAGCATGGCGAATGTCTTGGTGTAGGCAAGTGGTTTAAAGAGTCTCCCCGCCTGGGCCTGTAAAGTGAACACGGGAAGAAATCCAGCCGTGATCACCAGGAGCGAGAAGAATAATGATGGCCCCACTTCCCTGGCAGCCTGGACTATCACGTCCGTCCTGCTTCCTTTCTTTCCCTGGTTCTCCCACTCCTCAAGTTTCTTGTGCGCGTTTTCCACCATGATGATGGAGGCATCCACCATTGCGCCGATGGCGATGGCAATGCCGCTCAGGCTCATGATGTTCGAGGTGACGCCCAGGTAGTACATGCAGATGAAGGACATGATGATGGCAATGGGCAAGGTCAAAATTACCACCAGGGCGCTTGGCAGATGGAACAGGAAAACGATGCACACAACGCTGACCGCCACGGCGAGCTTTATAATCTCGTCTTTCAGGGTCGCCACGGAGCGCAGGATCAGGTCCGAACGGTCATAAGTGGTGATTATACGAACCCCCTCGGGAAGGCTTGGCCCGACATCCGCTTTGATCTTTGCCTTGACGCGCTCGATCACATTGAGGACGTTTTCACCGAAACGGACAACGACGATTCCACCGGCTACCTCCCCTTTGCCGTCCAGTTCTGCCAGGCCTCTGCGGATCTCCGGCCCTAATTGAACACGGGCCACGTCTTTTAAAAGGATCGGCGTCCCACCTGGGCTTACCCCTACGGTGATATCCTCTATGTCTTTGATGGCCTTAATGTACCCACGGCCCCGAACCATGTATTCCACACCTGAAAATTCAAGGACACGGCCCTCCACATCCCTGTTGCTCTTCTTGATGGATTCCATCACCTTCATGATCGAAAGGTTGTAAGCGGCCAGGCGATTCGGATCGACGGTTACCTGGTACTGCTTCACGAATCCACCGATACTCGCCACCTGAGAGACACCTGGAACGCTTTCCAATGCCAGCTTCAGGTTGTAGTCCTGAATGGATCGGAGCTCGGAAAGGTCATGCCCGCCCGTCTCATCGATAACGGCATAGGAGAAACCCCAGCCCAGGCTCGTCGCATCGGGACCGAGGACGGGGTTAACATCAGCGGGAATCTTATTCTTCACAGCCTGTATATATTCCAGCACGCGGCTTCGGGCCCAATAGATATCCGTACCTTCTTCGAATATGACGTAGATAAAAGAGCTCCCGAGATAAGAGAAACCCCGCACCGCCTGGACTTTAGGCGCCGCAAGGAGCGTCGCGGAGATCGGATACGTGACCTGATCTTCAACCAGGTCCGGGCTGCGGCCCGTCCACTCGGTGAAGATGATGACCTGTGTGTCGCTTAAGTCCGGGATGGCATCAAGAGGCGTGTTTGTGAGCGCCCAGTATCCCCAGATGCATGCAAAGAACATCATGAGGAAAATGATGAATTTATTCCTTGCGCTGTATTCGATGACTCTGGCAATCATTTCTGGCAATCAGCTTTCATTGCGGCTTTGCGATCAATGTTTGTGCGGGAGCGGTTGGACTCCTTTGAGCTGGGCTTCGGAGTCAATGAGGAAATTGGCCGATGACGCCACTTTTTCTCCTGCCTTCAGGCCCCGCAATACTTCCACGAAGCCCTCCGCCCGCATGCCAAGCATGACCTCACGAGGTTCGAAAATCCCCTCCCCTTTGTCAACGTAAACCACCTGCCTCACTCCTGTATCGATGACTGCTGATTCTGGAATGGCCAGCTTCTTGCCCATATTGATCTTGATATCCACGTTCGTGTACATTTGGGGTTTCAGCTTGCCGCCGGGGTTGGATAGCCTGAATCTGACCTTAGCTGTCCTTGTTTCCGCGGAAACAGCGGGATAGACATAGTCAATTTGTGACGACATCTCCTTACCTGGGAAGTAGCTGAGGATAATACGGGCGGTATCGCCGACGCGAATGAGGGGAAGTTCGTATTCGTAAATGTCGGCAATCAGCCAGAGTGTGGAGAAGTCGGCAATGTCGAATAATTTTTCCCCCGGCATTACCTTCATCCCTTGAATGGCCATCTTCTGTATAACGTATCCGCTCACAGGACTGTACAAAGTCAGTGTTCGTACAGGCTTCCCCGTTTCCTCTATTTTTTGAATCTGATTCTCCGTTATATCCCAAAGTCGCAGGCGTTCTCGGGCCGACTCAACAAGGGCGTTTGCATCCTTGGCGATCAACTCGCCGTAAGCACCTTTGTTTGCAGACTCCAGCCGTTTTGCAAGTTTCAAGGCGCTCAGAAATTCCTGCTGTGTCGCAAAGAGTTCGGGGCTGTAGATTTCGGCGAGAGGCTCGCCTCTCTTGACATAACGGCCTGTGTAATCTACATGGAGCTTTTCAATCCACCCTTCTATCTTCGTGTTGATTGTGGCGAGCTTTCTCTCATCCGCGTCTATCCTGCCCACAGTGCGAATAGTCTTGCCGAGCGGCATTACCGTAACCTTTACGATTTTTACACCGATGAGCTGCTGCTGTTCAGGGGAAATCTCAACCTGCGGAGCTTCTGCCTGCGCCTCTGCCGGGACCTCTGCGGGAGCTGCCTTCTCCTTCGGTGCAGCAGGCATTCCAGGCATGGGCGGCATCTCTTGCGCCTTCGGCGGCGGCGGAGTATGACCGGCGTGCTGTGCCCGCACCGGAAGAATACCAAACAACAGGAAAGAGCCTGCAAATATGACAGTGGCAACGATCAAATATGCTTTCCTCAATTTTCTACCCCCTTTTGAGCATCTGTTATCTTCGCTATGGAACAGAGTCTCGCAATCGCCTTTTCTCTTTCCACAAACTGGCCCCAGTAGAGGATATCATAATCCAGGAGCGTCTTGAGTCTTGTAATCACCACTATCGCTTCGATCCCTCCCGTACTGTACCCCGAGAGGGCAAGCTCAAAATCCTGATATGTCTTCGGTATGAGACCGCTCTTATAAAGGTCCATTAATTTATCTGCTGCCTTGAGCATCGAGTAATTATCCTGGACGGCGGCGGCAATCATGTAGTTCATGGAATCCAACTCGTGGCGGGCCTGGGAAAGAGAAGCGCCTGCTTCCTGTACGCCCGGGCCCTGCTTCGTTCCGGAGTAAACAGGTATGTTGAAGGTGGCCGTAAGGCCCCATATCTCCTGGAAATCGTTTCCTCTGGGGAAGACACTGGCACCGATAGTGACATCCGGGTAATATTCTTTCTTGGACATGGCGAGCTTTGCCTTTGCCGCTTCAACCATCCTCTCCCGGGATTTGATCTCCGGAGATTGTTCGTATGCCTTCTTCAGTACCGTGTCCATATCCGTACTGAATGGCGTGGGTGAAGGTTCGGCAGGTTTGCCCAGTGGAGATTTCGCATCTCTTCCAATCGTCGCCCGCAGCATTGCCTCCGTGGACAGAATCTTCTGCTTGAACATCTCCTCTTTCTCGAAGAGCATGTATTTCTCCGTCTGGGCCATGACGACTTCCTGTTGAGGCGACTTGCCGGCCTTGTACCGCGCGAGGGATGTCTCTTCTATCCTCGAAAACAGATCAGTTTTATCCTTGAGGATGTCGATGTTCTTGTAGGAGAGAAAAAGATCATAGTAAAGCTCCTTCACCCTGGCTATCGTCCTCAGGCGCAGGGCTTCGTCCATGGCCTGCAGGCTCTCCACATCCCGCTGTGCCATCTCGCCTTTCAGCTCTCTTTTGCCGAAGTACGGAAACATCTGCGACGCCGTGAACATCCACTGGGACTCCGGATAATCTCCATAGGAATAACGGCTCAGGCCCACATTCTGATAGCCCATGCTCACCATGGGATCGGGAAGGCTCTTCGCCTGAGGAACACGGAACTTTGCCGCTTCTATCTTAGTACGAGAGACCAGGATGTCAGGGTTATTCTTGAGAGCCTCTTCGATTAAGGCATCCAATTTGAGCTCTTGGGCAAAGACAGGGCTCCCCAGGAGAAGGAAGGCCGCTGCAACAATAAATGCTTTCCACCTATCAGCTGACGTCCACATTGAATTTCACCGGCTGCGTCTTTCCCGCGCGCGTAATTTTGATAGTCACAGACCATGCACCTGCCATAGAATAATTGACATTTGCCAGATACCGGCTGCCGCTCAATTCCGCCTTTGTCTTGTAATTCATGGCCGGCATCCCCGGCATGGCCGGCATTGCATATTCCACATTCACTTCAGCATCGGTAACATTGGCCCCTGTGGCATCCTGAACGCTTATCTCCATCCTGTTCTGGCCGGAAACCGGAGGATTTTTGTCCATCATTACATGAACTGTGTAACTGCCAGCTTTTTTCATGATCATGTAATCCTTCGCGTAAGCAGCAAGGCTCACTGTAACAATCAGAATAATTACAAACGTAACAATTTTCTTCATCACCTGTCTCCCTTCTTTTATTGACCTCCTTTTATAGATAAATCTTTCAAAGAATACAAATCCTTTTGTCCGCTAATTCCTGTTTTTATCCGACGGCATCAAAGACCTTTTTCAGTTTCACCTCAACATTCTCTGCAATGGTTTTAAGTACCGGATTGTCAATCATCTGCATCGCCACTGTAGGCCTGACGATAGAAAGCGCTGTCTTATTTCCTTTTTCATAGACGATCACGTTACATGGCAGCATCAAACCGACATTCTCTTCGGCAATGATGGCTTTGTGGGCACTGGGAGGATTACATGCTCCGAGAATAACGTACTTCTTAAAGTCGATGCCTAGTTTTTCCTTTAACTTTGTTTGCACATCGATTTCCGTCAGAACACCAAACCCCTCTTTTTTCAACTCTTCGACAACCAGTCCCTTCACATTATCAAAAGGTATATTCAGTTCTTTGGTAAATCCATAATTAATCATGACACCCTCTTTACTCTTAATTTGAAGATTTAAACTTACAGGTTGCGCCTTCCCAACACGAAAGTCATTTTGCCTATAATAACGTTATTGTTTAAGATTAAATAAACGAACAGTAATTCACCATCAGGAATATCCTGATTCACAGCTTCGAAAATCCTTAGTATAGACTTTGAAAATTCTTATGGATGGCAGTTTTTCGAAGGGCCATCATGCTCAGTGCTGCTAGAAGATTTGCTTGAGGTATATTATCAAAAAAAAGAGCCGTGCTTCATGAATTAGCCACGGCTCCAAAATCCATCACAATTTCCCCTATTCAAGAGGAAGACAAAAATTAAATGCTGTTTACCCTCCTGCTGACCGACCTATTTCTTTGGTTCGGTTTGAACACCCTTATTCTCAGTTTCTTTGTCCTTCTTCTCCTTATCCGCTGCGTACTTCCTGAACCCTTCTCTATTCACATTGCTGTCTGCTACCAGATTCATTACATATTCACCTGATTTTTGCCGGAATTTCTGCATGAATAATTCCGCTTTTATTCTTGCAAAGGCCTGGTCACGAGGCATCCCTTTGGGAATATTTGGATTTTTATTGTAAATTTCTTCTACTTCCTTATCTGAAGTAACGATTTCATTCTTTAATTTCTCTAAAAGATAGAAATGGGTTACTGCCTGCATTTTTGATAATTCGATCGCTTGATTCAATTCTTCTTTATTCAAAGATTTATCTTCCATGGCTTTTTTATACACAGCCTTTACCTGTATTAGCTGCTCAAGTATGGACTGCTTGAACCTCGGATCCATAAGCAGCTTATCCGTTTCTTCTTTGGATAGCATCGACATCTTAGCCTGGAATTTGATTTGGGAATCCAACTCGTCGAATGTTATATAATCATTGCCTATTTTAGCAGCCCAGTTTGAAGACTCTTTTGAGCATGAATTTAATGCTAATGCAGCGACAATAACTAAAACAACAACTAAAGCGCATTTAAATTTATTCATATATAACTCCTCTGCATTGATATATTTTTTAAAAAATTAGCACGATTTTACGGCTTAGCTTTTTTGTTGCAATAACCGATTTAACGTCAGTCGGTGCATTCCTTAACAATTACCGAATTTGTTTGTCAAGGTTAAATTAGTAAGGCTAAATTGGTAAGGAAATCTATATGATTTTTTTAGAAATGATGGAAGTCAATGAATCAATAAATGAATCGATCTCATGCGTCGTATTGTATATATAAAAGCTCACACGGACAACCCCTCCTGCATTGAAGCTCCTGGTAAGGGGAAACGCGCACAAGCCTCCCGCCCTCACCGCGATCCCGTCATCGTTGAGAAAGTTCGCAATGATATTCGGACTGACGACTTCCTTATCCTTGATAACATTAAAGGAGATTATCCCGCACCTGCTTGCACTTTCTGCCGGCGCATAAACAATTATTCCATCGATCGTGCGCAGCCGCTCAAGCGCGTAACCGGCAAGTTCCGTTTCATATATGAACACATTTTCCATCCCGATCTTCCCGAGATAGTCTATTGCCCCTTCCAGCACTTCGCCGGTATTCGGATCAGTTGCGCCCCCGAGCGCAATAGCACCGCATACCTCCGGTGTGCCTGCCTCGAACTTCCAGGGGAGTTCGTTCCAGGTTGCGCAGTCAAGCGTGACATCAGCGATCATGCCTCCCCCTGAAAGAAAGGGCGGCATTTTCCCCAGAAGTTCTTTTTCCCCATACAATACGCCGATACCCAGAGGGGCCAGCATCTTGTGGCCTGAAAAAGCGAAGAAATCACAATCGATGTCATGCACTTTCACGGGCATGTGCGGTGCAGACTGGGTTCCATCCACCAGAAAGAGCGCTCCGGCATCATGGGCAATTCGGCCGATCTCTTTTACAGGATTTATTGTACCCAGGACATTCGAAACATGCGCGCAGCAGACGAGGCGTGTTTTTGCCGTGATATGCTTTCGTATATCATCAGGATCAACTGTTCCCCTGTCATTTATTCCCACCACATTAATCGTTACACCGAATAATTCCTTAAGCCGCTGCCAGGGGACAAGATCGGAATGGTGTTCCAGGAGGGGAATGATAATCTCATCACCAGACGAGAACCCAATGGTCTTGTCCGTGCAAAACGCGAGGGAATAACAGACAAGGTTTATGGCCTCAGTACTGTTGCGGACAAATACAATTTCCCGGTAATTCTTGGCGCCGATAAACCTCGCGACATTCTCGTGCGCCTGCCTGTACATCGCAGTCGCCGTATTGCTTATCTCATGTGTCGATCTGCTAACGGCAGCGTTATACTTTTCGTAATATTTGCTGATGGTATTTAATATCTGGACAGGCTTCTGCGTGGTGGCGGCATTATCGAAGTAGATGATTCTCTTGCCGCTTACCTTCTGATTCAAGAAAGGAAAATCATTTCTGATCTTGGATACGTCCATTCGTTGAGCTTTTAAACGCCGATATATTTTGAAAAGAGGGTCTTTGCCATCGATTCATCCGTGGTTCCCTTGATGATTGTCCGGCCGTCAGGAAATACTGTAAACTCATAAGGCTCAACTGTGAACCTGAGCATGTAATCGTTGTACGAAACCTTGCCGGATGATGCCAGCCGCGATGCCAGATCTTTAAATAACACACCCGTTGCCACAGGCGGCGATATCTGAACAGCATTCTGGCCGCAAAGACTGGCAAGACGTGTCCCTTTCTTCTGTTCAAGAAATGCGAATTGTCTGTCATCGCAAACAGGACATCGCTTTTCGTCTTTTTTAAGCTCAAATAAGTTCCAGGTCCCGTACCAGACATCGATATAGATCAGTTTTTTTATCAGTGTATCCTGTTTTCCCAGTAGGATCTTCAATGCCTCGGTCACCTCAATGGAAGCAACCGTGTTTACCGCGGTACCAAGCACGCCCACTGTGTCACAAGTAGGTGTGCTGCCCGGACCCGGGAGCTCGGCAATAAAGCATTTTAGACACGGTGTTGTCCCGGGAATAATCGTGAAGCTCATCCCGTATGTCGCCACCACCCCTCCGTATATCCAGGGGATACCCAACTTCACACAGGCGTCATTTATCAAAAAGCGGGTCTCGAAATTATCCGTGCCGTCCAGTACGATATCTGCGTCCTTTATAATTCGCTCGATATTCTCCGCCGTCAGGTCGGCGACTACAGGCTCAACCGTTATCTCAGAGTTTATGAGCCTCAGCTTTTCCACTGCGGCTATCGCTTTGGGAAGCCCTCTTCTGATGTCCTCCTCATCGAAAAGCACCTGGCGGGCAAGATTATCAAGCTCGATGAAATCACGGTCGACAATTGTCACCTTGCCGACCCCGAACCTCACCAGACTGCTTGCGATCACTGTGCCCAGTCCCCCGCACCCCGCGATGACCGCTGAGGCACCTCTTATCCTCTTCTGGCCTTCTTCGCCAATCTCCGTAAGAAGTGTTTGTTTAAAATATCTACTACTCATATAACATTGTTCACGAATTAATTCCGAAATACACGACTTAATGCCGAATAGCTGCACTTTGCAATTTATCTACAAAACTTAACACTTGATCCATGGTGAAGCGGCGATCCCCCTGCATGTAGTTTACAAGGCAGTCTTTGCCACGAAAAGTCACAAAACACACCGCTGTCACCCGCTTTATCGATCAGCCTTAGAAGCTCATCAGAAATGAGATCATACAGAGATACGCCCTCTTTGCCGAAGACAGCAAGAATATTCCTGTACGAAACGTGGGACGGTGATGGGAATCTGGTCACATCGGGAGGATGTGAAGTTAAATTCATGCTGAGTGTCTTTTCAAGCAACGATAGTGCAATGCCGCCAGTAA
>Ga0335071_10003271_pt1 | contig 17171 bp, 13 predicted proteins | sample Lox_Sample_15_FD_206724 | JGI IMG/M metagenome (GOLD analysis project Ga0335071, IMG submission 206724) | Soil microbial communities from Loxahatchee National Wildlife Refuge, Florida, United States - Lox_Sample_1.5 | ecosystem: Environmental > Terrestrial > Soil > Wetlands | place: USA... | reverse complement strand
CGCCGGTTGCGGCTGCAGCCGTCCGGACAGCGCCTCCCCGACACCGCGGCCGAGGTTTTCGGGTCCTACAGCCGCGGGGACCGGATCCACGCCATCGCCTGTCGGGTGGAGCAGGTGCCCACCGGCGACGGAACTGCCCGGTGGCTGGTGGTGGCGCTGCACATCGGCTGACGGTCAGCCCACCGCATAGCGGGCCAGCACCGGGCCCACGATCGCCATCACGAAGACGTACGACGTCGCCAGCGCCGCCACGGCGGGGATGGAGGTGCCCACCAATCCGATGATGATCAACGAAAACTCACCCCTGGCGATGAGCGCGGTGCCCGCGCGCACCTGCCCGCGCCGCGCCACGCCGTCGCGCCGGGCGGCGACCATCCCGGTGGCCACCTTCGTCGCGGCGGTGACGGCGGCCAGGGCCAGCGCCACCGGCAGCATCGGAAGCAGCTCGTGCGGGTCCACCGCGAGGCCGATCGCCAGGAAGAAGATGGCGGCGAACAGGTCGCGCAGCGGGCCCAGCACCCCGCGTGCCCGCTCGGCCGTCGCACCGGTCAGGGTCAGCCCCACCAGAAACGCGCCGACGGCGGCCGAGGCGTGCAGGACCTCCGCCACCGCCGCCACCATCAGCGTGATCCCCAGGACCCTCAGCAGCAGTTGCTCGGAATCGGGATGCTCGACCAGCCGGCCGACGTGGTGGCCCCAGCGGTAGGACGCGGCGAATGCCACCAGCAGCGCGCCGACCGCGGCCGCCATGCCGGCGACGGCACGCACCCAGCCGCCGCCGGACGCCAGGACCGCGAACAACGGCAGGTAGGCCGCCATCGCGAAGTCCTCGAGCACCAGCACCGACAGCACGGCCGGCGTCTCCCGGTTACCCAGCCTGCCCAGGTCCTGCACCAGGCGGGCGATGACGCCCGACGAGGAGATATAGGTGACGCCGGCCAGGGCCAGGATGGCCACGCCGTCCAGCCCCAGCAGCCAGCCGGCCAGGGCGCCGGGTGTGGCGTTGAGGACGATGTCGACACCGGCGGACGGCAGGTGGTGGCGCAGGCTGCTGGCGAACTCGGTCGCCGAGAATTCCAGGCCCAGGGTCAGCAGCAACAACACGATGCCGATGGGCGCCGCCGTCTCGATGAACTCGCCCGCCGCGGCGACCGGCAGCAGGCCGCCCTTGCCGAGCGAGAGGCCCGCCAGCAGGTAGACGGGTATCGGCGAGAGCGCGAAACGCCTTGCGACGGTGCCCAATACGGCCAGCGTGGCCAGGAGGGCGCCGAGCTGGAAGAGCAGCGCCCCCGAAACCTGCATCGGCTCAGCCCTTGTCGATGATCTGCTCGACGCCGGCGATGCCGTCTTCGGTGCCGATCACGATCAGAACGTCTCGCGCGTGCAGCATTTCGGCCGGACCGGGCGAGGCTAGCACCTCCTCGTCGCGCACGATCGCGACGATCGACGCCCCGGTCCGGGTGCGGGCGCGGGTGTCGCCGAGCGGGTGGCCCACGAAGGGGCTGCCGGCGACGATGTGGACCTGCCCCGTCTCGAGCCCGGTCACCTCTCGGGAAAGTTCGGTGAACCGCTCGGCGATGCGCGGGGCGCCCAGGATCTGGGCCATGGCCTCGGCCTCGTCGTCGGTCAGGTGAAAGACCGGCCGGGCCTGGTCGGGATCGTCGGGGCCGTACAGGACGACGTCGAAATCGCCGCCGCGGCGCGCGACGATCCCGATCCGCTCACCGTTGTGGCTGGTGAATTCGTAGCGGAGACCGACGCCCGGCAGCAACACCTCCTTGACATCCATACCGTCCATACTTGCAGGCGTGCGGCGTTAGTGTCATCGCATGGATTCAAGCACGGTCAGCGTCGAACGAGTCATCAATGCGCCACCCGGAAAGGTCTTCGCGCTGCTGGCCGATGCCGGCAAGCACGCCAGCTTCGACGGCTCGGAGTCGGTCAATCACGCTTCACAGCAGTCGGTTCCCTTATCGCTGGGCTCGACATTCGCGATGGCGATGAAGGGGCGCAAGCAGACGCTGTTCATCCCCTACCGCACCACCAACACCGTCATCGAGTACGAACCCGACCGGCGCATCGCGTGGCAGACTTTCGGGCTGGGCGGCCTGGTCGGCGGGCGCATCTGGCGCTACGAACTGGCACCAGCCGAGGGCGGAACGCTGGTGCGCGAAACCTGGGACGTCTCGCGGGACAAGCAGCAGCGGATGATCACCAGCGGTTCGATGCCCAAGCAGACCGAAGCCGGGATGCGCGCCACCCTGGCGCGCATCGCCGGCCTCCTCGAGAGTTAGTGCTGGCCGACCGCTTCGGTCGAGTTTCGTTGTGGCAGGCGTGTTTTCGGAACCAGCATCGGCACGTCGCGCTGGTAATCGCGGTACTGATCGCCGATCGCCGCGACGAGGCTGCGCTCCTCGATTCGCAATGCGATCAAGATGTACCCAGTCATGGCGATCGAGAAGAGCAGGTGTCCGGCCGTCATGGTGGGTGCCGCCCAGAACGCGATCAAAAACCCCAGCATGAGTGGGTGGCGCACCAAACGGTAGAACAGGTGGGTTCGGAAACCGAGCTCGGTGTAAGGCTTTCCGCGCCACGCCAGAAAGACGTGCCGCAGGCCGAACAGGTCGAAATGGTTGATCATGAAGGTCGACGCCAGCGCGATCGCCCAGCCGAGCCAGAAAAGCGCCCATATCGCCAGACGCCCCGCCGGCTGCCGCACATCCCAGATGACGGCCGGCATGTCTCGCCATTGCCAGTAGAGCAGCACCAGCACTGCGCTTGACAGCACCACGTAGGTGCTGCGCTCTATTGACGGCGGTACGAACCGCGTCCACCACCGCTTGAACCCCTGCCGCGCCATGACGCTGTGCTGGACGCCGAACGCGCCGACCAGCAATGCGTTGACCAGCACCGCCTGGCCGATCGGAGCGGGGAGCCCGTGATCGACGGATCGGGGCACCAATAGGTTGCCCACGAAACCAACGAGATACAAGAAGGCTGCGAGGAACAGCAAGTAAGCCGCCGCGCCGTAACCGATGATCAAGTAACGCTTCATGGCCCAAGTGTCCGCCGCGCAGATGCGCTGGCATATAGGTCATTTGCCTCAAATTTCGCCCGCCGGCGACTAGTCATTTCTGACTAGTCCAAGCGAGTTGGGGGCAGATGGGGCAGATGCCTCATGCGGCCGCGGCGGCGGTGGCCGACGATCGCCTGTGACGAAGCCACTTCGAGGAAAGCACGGAGACCAGATCATGACCGAATCAGCATGCAAGGCAACGACTACCGAGCGGCTCGGTTGCCGGCGATCCGCACCCAGCGGCGTGCGGATCGACGCGATGGACATCAGCCGGCGCGTCGGTGGGCGGCAGCTCCTCCACGAGCTGTCGCTCTCAGTGGAACCCGGCGAACTGGTCGCCATCGCCGGCGGCAGCGGGGCGGGCAAGACCACACTGCTGGAAATCCTCGCCGGGCTGCAACCGCCGTCCGCGGGGGAGCTTCGGCACGACGGCGTCGCTGCCCGCGTCGGTGCCGGCTTCCCGATCGGCTACGTGCCCCAGGACGACATCATCCACCTGGAGATGCCCCTGCGCCGCACGCTGCGCTACGCGGCGCTGCTGCGGCTCCCCGCCGGCACCACTGCGGCGGAAGCGGAACGGATCGTTGACGAGACCCTGCACGATCTCGACCTGGCCGATCGGGCCGACGTGCCGGTGCGCGCGCTGTCCGGCGGGCAACGCAAGCGGGCCAGCATCGCGGTGGAGCTGTTGACCCGGCCGCGCCTTTTCTTCCTGGACGAACCCACCTCCGGGCTCGACCCGTCCACCGCGGCCGACGTGATGCGCTTGTTGCGCCGACTCAGCCAACGCGGAATCACCGTCGTCCTCACGACCCATGAGCCGGCCGGCATCGACCGGTGTGACCGGGTGGTCTTCCTGGCCCGCGAGGGCCACTTGGCGTTTACCGGCAGTGCGGTCGCGGCGCGGCGCTACTTCGGTGTGGCAGACCTCACCGAGGTCTACGAGCGCCTGGCCGGCGAGCACACTCCGCAGACCTGGGCGAAGCGGTTCGCGGAAAGCCGGGTCAATTCGACCCGGCCCGACTCAACCCAACGGCCCGTCCCGGCCGCGCCGCCCGAAGTCAAGCGCCCGGGCATGGCACGGCAATGGTGGCTGCTCACCCGGCGCAATGTGGATGTCCTCGTCCGCAACCGCCTGACGCTTGCGATCCTGCTCGGCTCACCGGTGCTCGTGACGGCGATGATGGCGACGTTGTTCAGGCGCGGCGCGTTCGATCCGGGTAGCGCGGCCGGTGCCGGCCCTGCGCAGCTGGTGTTCTGGATTGCTTTCGACGGCTTCTTCTTCGGCCTGACGTACGGCCTGCTCCAGATCGTTGGCGAGATGGCCGTCTTCCGCCGCGAACGCCTGGCCGGGCTCAGCGTGAGCGCCTACGTGGGATCCAAGGCGGCGGCCCTGCTTCCGGTTCTGGCGGGAGTGAGCGCGGTGTTGTTGGTGGTGCTGCGCGCGTTCGGTCGGCTCCCCGCCGTCGGATGGGACGTGTACGCCTCGCTGTTCGCGACGATCGTGATCGAAGCGACCTCGGCGCTGGCCCTGGGCCTTTTCGCCTCGGCGGCCGTCTCCAATGCCGCACAGGCGGCGCTGGCCCTGCCGATGCTGTGCTTCCCCCAGGTTCTGTTCGGCGGCGCGATCGTCCCCGTCGACCAGATGGCCACGCCCGGACGCCTGATGAGCCTGGTCCTGTCGAACCGCCACGCCTTCGACGCACTGGGTCGCGAGCTGGGGCTCGATCGCTATACCAGCACGCTGCCGGCCATGTCGGCCTACCATGCCACCTTCCACGGGGGCACCGCGGCCAGCGTCATCGCACTCGGTTCGTTCGCGGTTGCCCTGACGCTGGCAACCGCCTGGCTGCTGGACCGGCGATCCCGTCCCGGCGCTTCTACCCGATAACGGCGTCACCTGATTCCCCGACTGACCCAGGAACGGTGTGGATACGGCGGATGCCGGTTACCCAGTCCGCCGTATTCAGCCGCGAACGGCAAACACCGGCCAAGTGCCCGGAACGCCCTTCAATTCGTGGCTGCCGCGGTCGTCGAAGGCCATCCGTGAGCCGAGCACGAGCGGCGCCATCACACCCGATACGAGCACTTCAGATGCTCCGGCCAAAGCCATGATGCGTGCGGCGACATGGACAGCGATGCGATGGATGTCACCGTCAACCATCTCGATTTCACCAGTGTGCAACCCGGCACGGATTTGCAAATTCAGATCTTCCACGACATCTCGGATTGCACAAGCACATTCGATTGCCCGTGCCGGTCCGTCGAACCTCGCCAGCACACCGTCGCCAGTGAACTTCACGACGTTGCCCCGCCAGGCAGTCACGTGTCGCTCGACGACCCGGTCATGCGCGGCAAGAACACTCGTCCAAGCCGCGTCACCTAACCGGCACAGGTTCGCAACCGTCGTCTCCCGTTACCTGACGATAGCGTGGCCCCACGAGGCCGCGAGCGTTACGTCATCACGGTCTCTAACCTGAACGATTACAACACGTTTGGGGAAGCTTCACATTTTCCGGGCGAAGACGTTGATCGGCTCTTCCTGTCCCCGCAGAATCAGCGTGCGTCGCTGCGCGTTGGCCATGAGTTCATCGGCGACTCCGCTGGCGACCAGCAACTCGCCGCCGGCGGCGCGTTGTTGGATCCGTGCCGCGGCGTTGACCGGGCGGCCCAGCGCGGTGAAATCGACCACGGCGTCGCCGACGTTGCCAACGTAGGCGACGCCCGCGTGCACCGCGACCCCGACGTCCAGCCAGGGCCCACCTGGCGTGCCGTACCCAACCGCTTCCAGCAGATCGACTCCCGCCTCGACGGCTCGCTGCCGATACCGGGCCCCGCTGATGCCCCGGACGAAGAACGCCATCACTTCGTCGCCGATCAGCTTGTCGATCACCGCGTCATGGCGCAGCAATGTCTGCGTCGCGGCGATGTAAAACCGGTTGAGCAACGCGGCGAAGTCCGCGGGCGCCCGACGGTGACCCAACGCCGTGGAGCCGCGGACATCAGCGAACAGCACCGCGATATCGACCTCCGCCCCGCCCCGCGGCAACGCATCGCAGCAGCGCATGCACAGGTTGGGGTTCTTACGCGATCGGCGGAATCCGGCAGCGGCGAAGATCCGGCCGACCGGCCCGCCGAACGGGTTGTTGCACAGCTTGCATCGCGGCGCGGAGGGCAGATAGCGAAATGCGCGCCGCGCTCTGACCAAAGACGCGTGGCCGTCGATGAGCACCTTTTCCCACACCCCCGACGAAGGCCCCGCGGTCAAGCGCCCAGTGCTGGTCATGCGGAAATGGTCGCGTCGATCTCGAGCCCGCACATGGGGCATCCGCCCCAAATATCAAAGCCCGGCCGGTGCGCTGCCGGTCAGGCCGTGCCGTGTCGCGTACAGGCTGGCCCCGATCCGGTTCGAAACGCCGATCTTCGCATAGATGTGCTCGACGTGATTGCGCACCGTCTTCTCCGAAATCCAAAGGGCCGAAGCGATCTCGCGGTTGGAGAGTCCCTGCGCCACGTGGAGCAGTACCTCGGCCTCGCGCCGGGTCAATCCCGCCGGCCTGGCGGCCTTGCGCGACGGCCGGTGGCCCGCGGCTTCCAGCACGGCTTCTACCGCGTCGCCGTCGAGGCGGCCGCGCGCCGCTTCGCTGCGCAGTCGCCCGGCCGCGGCGGCCTCATCCAACCCATCGCGATACGGGCGCGGCTCCATTGAGGCGCAATAGCTTTCGGCGGCGGCGAGTACGCGGTCGCGAACGGACAGGTCATCACCCCGCAGGCCGTTCGGATATCCCGACCCGTCCAGTCGTTCGTGATGGTTCACCGCGACCTCCCGGACAGCCTTGAGCCCGCCGACCCGGGCCAGGATCCTGCCGGTCAGGTACGGATGCAAATTCACCCGCTCGCGTTCGGCGTGGGAAAGTTCACCGGGCTTTTCCCACACCCGGTTGGACACACCAATGCGACCGAGGTCGTGAACGTAGCCTGCGCGGCGGAGGATGTCGATCTCGTCCTGCGGCAGCCCGGCACATTTCCCGGCGTTGCCTGCCAGCTCGGCCACCGCACGTGAATGACCAAGCGTGAAAGGGCATTTCAGGTCCGCGAAGTCGCCCATCGCGCGCAGGAGCCGGTCCAGCGCGGGACCGCTCAGCGCTTCCCCCGGGTCCGGCGCCAGGGCCGCGGCCGTCGACCAGACGTCTTCGTCCTCCCGAAGCAGGTCGTCGGCGGCCGCGGTGAACACCGCGACGATATCCGGGTCGAACTGTTTGCCGCTGCGCCGGCGAACCTCCGCCGTCGCGACCTCCGCGCCGTAAGCGCGATGGTGCACTTCGGCGATGTCGGCAACCTGAGCCACCCGCATCGCCACGGGTATCTGTCGTCCGGCGGCCCTGGCCGGAAGGCCGCTGCCGTCCCACCGTTCGTACGCGTAGGGCAGGGCTTCGCACACGTCGGCGCCCAAACCGATCTCCTCGGCGAGCAGTGCCGCCGACAGGCAATGGGACTGCACCAACCCGCCGAGGTTCCCGCGTGCGTCCCAGAACACTTTGGCCGCCAATTGGGCTCGCTTCGGCAGGCTCGCGCCACGCCCCAGGTTGCTCACGAGAAATCGCCGGTACGGCGCGCCGGACCAGTCGATGAAGTGGCTGTCACGTCGCACCGCGATGTCGTCGCCGAACCACCGCGCGTATTCGTGCGAGTCGGCATGGCACCCGATCCACATGACCAGACCCGTGTAGAAAACCGTGCCGCGCTCACGCTCGCTGAGCCCGAGCCGCTCGCCGAGCCTGGTGCCCATCGCCGCCGATCGCAGCATGTGATCCATCGGTTGCCCGAGCCCGAGGTCGATCGCCAACGATAGCGCCGCCAGGACCTCGGTCCGGGACACAGCTCCGCCGAAGGGCATGAAACGTGCCCCTTTCTCGACCCGTCACGGTGGCGGCGTCAGTGTAGCCACACAGAAGCCGATGCCTGATAACCCTATGGCATAGGCGTTGCTGCCGTGTCGAGAGACCCGGCGGTTCAGCGCCTCTTGACCGACTTCGGCGGCTTGGCGCCGCGGCCCTGCCGCCGCGCGGCCTCGCGGCGCTCGCGGCGGCTGGCGCCGGCGGGCACACCGGCCGGTGTCTTCTGCGCGCCGCCGCCGTTGCGTTGCACCTGCGCCGAACCGTCCTCGGCCGGACCCGAATATGTCAGCGCCGGCGCCTCGGTGTCGATGCCCTTGGCGCGCAAGGTACTTGGGGCCTCCTCGCGCGGCGCGGCGGGCGGTTCGGTGTCGCCGTCGGGCTGTTCGCCGGCGGCCGTCCCCAATTCCGCCAGCCCCTCCGGCGTCGCCTGCGGCGCAACCTGCGGCGCGGGCACCGCCTCCACGGTGACGTTGAACAGGAAGCCGACCGACTCCTCCTTCATGCCGTCGAGCATGGCCATGAACATGTCGTAGCCCTCGCGCTGGTACTCCACCAGCGGGTCACGCTGCGCCATCGCCCGCAGCCCGATGCCCTCCTTGAGGTAGTCCATCTCGTAGAGGTGCTCGCGCCACTTGCGGTCGATGACGTTGAGCAGCACGTTGCGTTCCAGCTGGCGCATCGCGCCCTCGCCGGCGATCTCCTCGAGCTCGGCTTCCCTTGCGGCGTAAGCGCGTTCGGCGTCCTTGAGCAACGCGTCGAGCAGCTCTTCGCGGGTGAGGTCGTCGCGCTCGGAGTCCGCGTCGTGGTGGGTGAGGGTCTCGTGGTCGATCCCGACCGGGTAGAGCGTCTTGAGCGCCGACCACAGCGCCTCGAGGTCCCAATCCTCGGCGTAGCCCTCGGCCGTCGCGCCGTTGACGTAGGCGGTGACCACGTCGCGGACCATGTCCAGCGCCTGATCCTTGAGGTTTTCGCCCTCGAGGATGCGGCGGCGCTCGGCGTAGATCACCTTGCGCTGCTGGTTCATCACCTCGTCGTACTTGAGGACGTTCTTGCGGACCTCGAAGTTCTGCTGCTCGACCTGGGTCTGGGCGCTCTTGATCGCGCGGGTCACCATCTTGTTTTCGATCGGCACGTCGTCGGGCAGGTTCAGCCGATTGAGCATCGCCTCCAGCGCGGCGCCGTTGAAGCGGCGCATCAGCTCGTCGCTCAGCGACAGGTAGAAGCGCGACTCGCCGGGGTCGCCCTGCCGGCCGGAGCGGCCGCGCAGCTGGTTGTCGATGCGGCGCGACTCGTGCCGTTCGGTGCCCAGCACGTACAGGCCGCCGGCCTCGATCACCTCGGTGGCCTCCTTGCCGGCCTCCTCCTTGACCAGCGGAAGCTCCTGGTGCCAGGCGGTCTCGTACTCGTCGGGCGTCTCCACCGGATCCAGGCCGCGCTCGCGCAGCCGCTGGTCGGTGAGGAAGTCGACGTTGCCGCCCAGCACGATGTCGGTGCCGCGGCCGGCCATGTTGGTGGCGACGGTGATGCCGCCGCGGCGGCCCGCCACCGCGATGATGCCCGCCTCCTGCTCGTGGTACTTGGCGTTGAGCACGTTGTGCGGGATGCGGCGCTTCTGGAACTGCCGCGACAGGTACTCCGAGCGCTCCACGCTGGTGGTGCCGATCAGGACCGGCTGCCCCTCCTCGTAGCGCTCGGAGACGTCGTCGACCACCGCGATGTACTTGGCTTCCTCGGTCTTGTAGATGAGATCGGATTGGTCGGTGCGGATCATCGGCTTGTTGGTCGGGATGGAGACCACGCCCAGCTTGTAGATCTCGTGCAGCTCGGCCGCCTCGGTCTGGGCGGTGCCGGTCATGCCGGCGAGCTTGTCGTAGAGCCGGAAGTAGTTCTGCAGCGTGATGGTGGCCAGCGTCTGATTCTCGGCCTTGATCTCGACGTGCTCCTTGGCCTCGATGGCCTGGTGCATGCCCTCGTTGTAGCGGCGGCCGATCAGCACGCGGCCGGTGAACTCGTCGACGATGAGCACCTCGCCGTCGCGGACGATGTAGTCCTTGTCGCGGGTGAACAGCTCCTTGGCCTTCAGCGCGTTGTTGAGGTAGCTGACCAGCGGCGAGTTGGCGGCCTCGTAGAGGTTGTCGATGCCCAGCTGGTCCTCGACGAACTCCACGCCCTTCTCGTGCACGCCGACGGTGCGTTTGCGCAGGTCGACCTCGTAGTGCACGTCCTTTTGCATCAGCGGCGCCAACCGGGCGAACTCGAGGTACCAGTTCGACGCGCCGTCGGCGGGGCCGGAGATGATCAGCGGGGTGCGGGCCTCGTCGATCAGGATGGAGTCGACCTCGTCGACGATGGCGTAGCTGTGGCCGCGCTGCACCAGGTCGTCCAGCGAGTGCGCCATGTTGTCGCGCAGGTAGTCGAAGCCGAACTCGTTGTTGGTGCCGTAGGTGATGTCGGCGTTGTAGGCGACGCGCCGCTCGTCGGGCGTCATCTGCGCCAGGATGACCCCGACCTGCAGGCCCAGGAAGCGGTGCACCCGGCCCATCCACTCGCTGTCGCGTTTGGCCAGGTAGTCGTTGACCGTGACGATGTGGACGCCCTTGCCGGCCAGCGAGTTGAGGTAGGCCGGCAGCACGCAGGTCAGGGTCTTGCCCTCACCGGTCTTCATCTCGGCCACGTTGCCCAGATGCAGCGCGGCGGCGCCCATCACCTGCACGTCGAACGGGCGCTGGTCCAACACCCGCCACGCGGCCTCGCGGGCCACGGCGAACGCCTCGGGAAGCAGGTCGTCGAGGGTCTCCCCCTCTTCCAGCCGCTTCTTGAACTCGTCGGTCTTGGCCCTCAGCTCCGCGTCGGTGAGCTTCTCGACGTCGTCGGACAACGTGTTGACATAGTCGGCCACCCGCTGGAGGCGCTTGACCATGCGACCTTCACCAAGGCGCAGCAACTTCGATAGCACAGCTATGTCCCTCTTGGGATGTTTCCCTGTTGGATGGCGTTCTTCTTCGCCGGTCTAGTGTTCGGCGCCATCCATCGTAGGTGACACGCCGGAAAAGCCGTCGAACGTCGTCAGGAGAGGCTGATCAGGCCGTAATCGTAGGCGTGGCGGCGGTAGACGACGGACGGCCGCTCGGTCTGTTTGTCGTAGAACAAGAAGAAGTCGTGCCCGACGCGTTCCATCTCGTAGAGCGCGTCGTCGACCGTCATCGGCTTGGCCCGGTGCTCCTTGGTGCGCACCACCCGCCCCGGCTCGCGGTCGGTGCGGTCATGCCCGTCGAGGCCGGCGCTATCGTGTTCGTGCGCCTCGACCGGCTCGTTGTCGAAGGCCGTCGCCGGTAGCGGGGCGACCGCCGTGGCCGCGGCCAGCGACACCGGCGTCTTGTCGCCGTAGTGGACTTTGCGCCGGTCCTTGACGCGGCGCAGCCGGTTCTCCAGCTTGTCGACCGCCGACTCGAAGGCGGCGTAGAAGCTGTCGGCGCAGGCCTCCGCGCGGCTGACCGGCCCGCGCCCGCGGGCGGTGATCTCCACGCGTTGACAGGACTTGCGCTGGCGGCGGTTGGGAGCGTGCTTGAGCTCGACGTCGAAAAGGTAGATGGAGCGATCGAATCGTTCGAGGCGGGCGAGTTTCTGCGAGACGTAGATGCGGTAGTGATCGGGGATTTCGACGTTGCGGCCCTTGAACACGACTTCGGCGTTAAGTGTCTGTTCGGCCGGCCCGGCGGTTTCTGCCGGCGGTTGGTCGAGAGTCTGACCGGAATCCACGGTAAGCCTTGACATACGTGTCAACTCGTTTCCTTTTCCCACATTGCACGCGCTGCGTGCCGGCTTGTTACGAAACGCGCCGACGGGGTGGGAGCGGTTTTGGCCGCAGGCTGCCCGCCGGTGCAAGGAGTCGAATACTCACCTCCTCTGCGTATGGCGTTTCAACCTGGGTGATCGCGACGGTGCCGTCGCTGATCTCCGACGCCCAGGATGTTCCTGAAGGTTGTTCTCGACGTTAGCTCGTGTTCGCCTTGGGATGCCACCAATTTCGCACAGCTGTTGCGAGTTCTTCACAACCTCTTGGGTGGGCCACAGCGTCACGCGGCCGCGATCGCCAGCACGGCGGCCACGCGAACCCCCGCGGCACGCAGGGTCCGCACCGACTCGCGCGCCGTCGCCCCGGTGGTGACGATGTCGTCGACGACGACGACTTCTGCGCCCAGCAGCCGTGCGGGCTCGCCGCGCAGCACCACTCGGCCCGCGATGTTGCGTTCGCGGGCCGACGTGGAAAGGCCCACCGAGTCGCGGGCCAGCGCCTTCATCCGCAGGGCCTGCGCGACGGTGACGTCCGGGTGTCCCGCCACGGCGGCCCGGGCCAGCCGGGCGACGGGGTCACCTCCGCGCCGGCGCGCCGCCGAACGCCTCGTCGGCGCGGGCACGATCGTCAGTGGCGTCTCGACCATCCCCCACGTCAGCAGCCGGTGCACCCCGACGGCCAGCGCCCGGGCCAGAGGTGTCACCAGGTCGCCGCGGCCGCGCTCCTTGCACGCCAGGATCGCCCGGCGGCGGGCCCCGGCGTAGCGGCCCAGCGCGAACACCGGCGCCTCCGGGTCGATCCGGGGATTGACCACGTGCGGCTCGTCGGGCCCGGCTTCCAGCTCGGCCGCGCAGGCGTCACACCAGCGGGTCGACGGCGCCCCGCAGCCGCCGCATTCCAGCGGCAGGATGAGATCGAGCACAGGGACAGTGTGGCGGGCGGGGCCGACAACTGAACGCGTCGCCACGAGCCCAATGGTGGCGACACCCTGCGCCCGGCTTCGCCGCGCTTGCGATCGCCACTAACCCGGCAGCACCGGCGCCGTCCCGGGCATCGTCAACCCGGACACGTCCGACCAGCTCTGCTGGCTTTCGGGCGCCGACGCCGAATACTGCAGCACCCCCTGCGGGCCGGCGACATACACCGCCGACGGGTTGGCCGCGACCGTCGTCACCGGGATCTGTAGACCGCGGGCCGGCGCGTCGGAGTTCACCCCGTCGAGGTTGACGTAGGACACCGGGTGGCTGGCGTCGGTGCGGGTCACCACGATGTCGTCCCCGGTTCGCCACGACAGCGAGACCACCGAATTGCCCAGCCCGAAGCCCAACCGGCGCGGGTAGGTCAGGGCGTACTGCCCCGCCTGCGTCTGCTCGACGCCGGCGAGGATCACCTGGCCGTTGATCACCATCGCGGCGCGCGTGGAATCGCGGGACAGCTGCAGGTCGGTGATCGGCCCGGGGAAGCTGGCCGCCACCAGCGCGGAATCCACCGGGATCCGCGTGGGCTGACCCGACGCCGGTTCCTGAATCGCCCGCAGCACGTTGTTGTTGTCCACCACCACCCAGACGGCGTCGTCCAGCGACCAGCTGGGCCGGGTCAGGTTGTGTCCGTCGGCGGACTGGACCGCCTCACCACCCAGGTCACCGATCCACAGCGACGCCGCCTGGTCCGGGGCGCCGCGCCGCAGCGTCACCACCGACGCCACCTGCCGCCCGCTGCGCGACAGCGCGGCGCCGGTCTGGTCCCCCATCCGCCCGAAGGCCCCGGCCACGGTGGTGGTGTGCTGCCCGTCCAGCCCGACCAGCGACCCGTTGACCAGGGCGTGCAGGCCCGCCCCTGCGCCGTCGGCCACGCCCGGGTCGGTGGCCGCGACATCGGAGGTGGTCCACCCCTCGGCGAACCTGTCGTCCAGCGGCGCGCCGTCGGCGTTGATCACATAGGGGCCCCGGATGTCCGCGCGGGCCAGCGTCCAAATGATCTGTGCCGCAAGCAATTGCCGGCTGTGCGGATCGGTGGTGGACAGTTTCTCCAGATCGATGCGGGCGCCGCCGTAACCGAGCCCGATCCCGTTCTTTCCGCCGTCGGCCCGGGTCACGGGCCCGCGCAACCGCAGCGGCGGGGCGAGCAGGTTGCGCACCGTGTGGGCCATCTCGGGCCGCGGCCCGGCCAGCATCTTGGAGACCAGCTCCGTGGCCAGCTGGTCGTGATCGGCCACCGCGACGTAGCGGGGATCGGGAACCACCGTCTTGCCGGTCGGGTCGGCGAAGTACAGCGTGTTGCGTTTGTAGGTCTCCTGGAACTGCTGCCAGTCCAGGAACACCCCGTTGGGCAGCCGGTCGATCCGCCAGCCGCCGGACGTCTTGACCAACTCGATCGGGCCCGGGTCCGGCAGCACTCCCTCGGCGGTTTCGAACACGCCCACATCGGACAGCGAGCCCAGGATGTCCGCGCGCATGGTGGCCGAAACCCGTTCGGCGCCCCGGGTTTCCACGAACACCACGTGGTCGATCAGCAGGGCGCTACCGGCGTCGTCCCACGCGTTGGACGCCGACTGGGTGAGGAATTGCCGCGCGGCCAGGTGTCGGTTCGCCGGATCGGCTGTGGCCTTGAGGAATTCGCGCAGCAGCACGTCGGGATCCATGCCCGGGGTGGGCTTGGGCAGATTCGACGGGGCCGGTCGTTCGACGGTGCCGATGGCTTGCGGGGCCGACGAGCTGGGCACCCCCGCGCACCCGGCGAGCAGCACCGCCAGGAACAGCAGGGCGACTACTGTCCGCAGCGCCCGCATCAGACGCTCCTCTCGGCGGGTTCGCGCGGGCGGGCCTTGCGTTCCTGGCCGTTCGGTTCCGGGACGGGCTGCGGGATGGGTTTCAAAGGCAGCGGGCTGGTGGTGACCTTGTGTCCGCGGACCAGGGGAAGCGTCAGCCGGAAGCACGCGCCCTGGCCGGGTTCGCCCCAGGCCTCCAGCCGGCCCTGGTGCAGCCGCGCGTCCTCGACGCTGATCGCCAGCCCGAGACCGGTGCCGCCGGACCGGCGCACCCGCGACGGGTCCGAGCGCCAGAACCGGCTGAACACCAGCTTCTCCTCACCCGGCCGCAGCCCGACGCCGTAGTCGCGCACGGTCACGGCGACGGTGTCCTCGTCGGCGCCCATCCGGATGTCCACCGGCTTGTGCTCGGCGTGGTCGATCGCGTTGGCGATCAGGTTGCGCAGGATGCGCTCCACCCGGCGCGGATCGACCTCGGCGATGACCTCTTCGGACGGCATGTCCACCTGCAGCTCGATGCCGGCGTCCTCGGCCAGGTGGCCCACGTTGCCCAGCGCGCTCTGCACGGTGGTGCGCAGATCCACCGCCTCGACGGACAACTCGGCCACACCGGCGTCGTGGCGGGAGATCTCCAGCAGGTCGTTGAGCAGCGTCTCGAACCGGTCCAGCTCGCTGACCATCAGCTCGGTGGACCGGGCCAGCGTCGGGTCGAGGTCCGCGCTGTGGTCGTAGATCAGGTCGGCAGCCATCCGCACGGTGGTCAACGGGGTGCGGAGCTCGTGGCTGACGTCGGAGGTGAAACGGCGCTGCAGGTTGCCGAACTCCTCGAGCTGGGTGATCTGGCGGGACAGGCTCTCGGCCATGTCGTTGAAGGACACCGCCAGCCGGGCCATGTCGTCCTCGCCGCGCACCGGCATCCGTTCGGACAGGTGCCCCTCGGCGAACCGCTCGGCGATCCGCGACGCCGACCGGACCGGCACCACCACCTGGCGCGAGACCAGCAGCGCGATGCCGGCCAGCAGCACCAGCAGCACCGCGCCGCCGGTGATCATCGTGCCGCGCACCAGCTGGATCGTGGCCTGCTCGTTCTTCAGCGGGAAGATCAGGTACAGCTCAACGTTCACCACCTGCGAGGACGTCGGGGTCCCGACGATCAGCGCCGGTCCCGAGAAGCCGTCGGTGTGCACGGTGGCGTACTGGTAGGCCGCCTGTCCGGCCTTGACGAAGCCGCGCAGCGAGCCGGGTACCTGGTCGACGGGTCCGGCCGTGGTCGCGGCGCGCGGACCGTCGCCCGGCACGATCAGCACCGCGTCGAACGGCCCGGCCAGCCCGGCTCCCGAGGCGGTGTCGGTCTTCGAGGTCAAGGTGTTGCGGGCCAGCTGCAGGCTGCTGTCCAGCGAGCGCGTCTCCTCGCCGTTGACGATGCCGCCGACGGTGGTGCGCGCCCGCTCGATCTGCTCGATGGCGGCCTTGACCTTGACGTCCAGCACCCGGTTGGTGACCTGGCTGGTCAGCACGAAGCCGAGCGCGAGGATGACCGCCAGCGACAGCCCGAGCGTCAGCGCCACGACTCTCAGCTGCAGCGATCGGCGCCAGGCAACGCCAACGGCTCGACTCAACGCACCCATGCCGCGGGTCATGGGGCCGGAGCGGCCCCAGCGGCTGCGAGTGCGTCGCCGCGAGGCCCAGATCATTTGCGCCGCTTCTCCGCATCGCGTCGCTCACGACGCTCTGCTTCGTCGCCGGCGCGGATCACGGGGGTCCGGCCTTGTATCCCACTCCTCGAACGGTCAACACCACAGTCGGGTTCTCAGGGTCTTTCTCGACCTTGGCCCGCAGACGCTGGACGTGCACGTTCACCAGGCGGGTGTCCGCCGGGTGCCGATATCCCCACACCTGTTCGAGTAGCACATCACGAGTAAACACCTGGCGCGGTTTGCGTGCCAGCGCGACCAACAGGTCGAACTCCAGAGGTGTCAGGGAGATCTGCTCGCCGTTGCGGGTGACCTTGTGCGCCGGCACGTCGATGTCGACGTCGGCGATGGACAGCATCTCGGCGGGCTCGTCGTCGTTGCGCCGCAGCCGCGCGCGCACCCGCGCGACCAGCTCCTTGGGCTTGAACGGCTTCATGATGTAGTCGTCGGCGCCCGACTCCAGGCCGAGCACCACGTCCACGGTGTCGGTCTTGGCGGTGAGCATCACGATCGGAACCCCGGAGTCGGACCGCAGCACCCGGCACACGTCGATGCCGTTCATGCCCGGCAGCATCAGGTCCAGCAGCACCAGGTCGGGGCGCAACTCGCGCACCGCGGTCAGGGCCTGAGTGCCGTCGCCGATGACCGCGGTGTCGAAGCCCTCCCCACGCAGCACGATGGTGAGCATCTCGGCCAGCGAAGCGTCGTCGTCGACGACCAGAATCCTTTGCCTCATGCAGTCCATGGTGTCACCAGATCGGGATAAATTTGGGGCGCCACACGGGCGTTTCTTTTTCGATACGGCCAAATCGTGACAAATTTGTGCTACCCGGCGGTCAAAGATGCCGCCAGATCCCGCGGATCGACGTCTTTGTCGACGACCAGCCATCGTCCTCCGAAATCCGCCGCGGCCAGCTGCGCGTATACCGCGCCGGTGCGC
>Ga0335071_10003269_pt1 | contig 17174 bp, 18 predicted proteins | sample Lox_Sample_15_FD_206724 | JGI IMG/M metagenome (GOLD analysis project Ga0335071, IMG submission 206724) | Soil microbial communities from Loxahatchee National Wildlife Refuge, Florida, United States - Lox_Sample_1.5 | ecosystem: Environmental > Terrestrial > Soil > Wetlands | place: USA... | reverse complement strand
AGTCGTCGGCGCCCGCGTCGAGCGCCGCGATCTTCGCCCTCTCCTCCCCCACCGCCGAGAGCACGATCACCGGCGCGTCGCTCCACGAGCGGAGCTCGCGCGTCACGTCGGTCCCGTTCCCGTCCGGCAGGACGAGGTCGAGGATCACCGCCTCGGGCGGCCGCGCCGCCGCCGCGGTGAGCGCCTCCTCCGCGGTCGCCGCCGACTCGACGGTGTAGCCGGCGCCGCGCAGCGTCGCGCGCAGCGCGCGGAGGATCTGCGGCTCGTCGTCGACGACGAGGACGCGCTGGCCGCTCATTCCCGGTTGCCTCCGTCGAGCCGACGGCTCACGCGCGGAGCTCCGCCGGCACCTCGACGACGGGCAGCGCGAGCGCGAACGTCGCGCCCTGCCCCGGTCGCGACTCGGCCCACACCCGGCCGCCGTTCGCGGCCGCGAAGCCGCGCGCGATGGCGAGCCCGAGCCCGGCGCCGGACCGCGTGTCGGAGCCGCGCCGGTAGAACGGCTCGAAGACGCGCTCGAGCTCGTCCTCCTCGAGCCCCGGCCCCTGGTCGACGACGCGGACGATCGCCTCCTTGCGCGTCGCGGTGATGCGAACGTGCACGGTCGCGTCCGGCGGGGAGAACTTCAGCGCATTCTCGATCAGGTTCGCGAGCACGCGCTGGACCTGCGTCCCGTCGACGTTGACGAGCGGCGCCTCGCCTGCGACCTCGACGCGCCCGCGTGCGCCCAGCGTGTCGACCGCCTCGCGGACGAGGTCGTCGAGCGACCACAGCTCGGGCTCCGGCGCGGCGCCGCCGGCCTCGAGCCGCGAGAGGTCGAGCAGGTCGCCGACGAGCCGGCTGAGGCGCTCCGAGTCGAGGTCGATCGTCTCGAGCAGCTCGCCCCGGTCCTCGTCGCTCAGATGGAGCGTCGCGTTGCGCAGCGCGCCGACCGCGGTGCGGATCCCGGTGAGCGGCGAGCGGAGGTCGTGCGACACGGCCCGCAGGAGCGCGGTCTTCACGAGGTCGCTGCGGCGGAGCGCCTCGGCCTCGAGCGCCTCGCGCTCCAGGCGGTCGCGTTCGACCGCGACGGCGAGCAGCGCGGAAAGGGCCGGGAGGAACCGGTGCAGCGCGGCGACGTTCGCGTCGGATCCGGCGGGCGTGTAGATCGTCCCGACGGTGCGGTCGGCCGCCTCGAGGAGATGCGGCGACGAGTCCGGCGGCGGCCGGTGCGCGGGCCCGAGCTCGATCGTCGCCTCCGGCACGCCGAGGACGATCGCCGTCCGGCTGCCGACCTCGCCGAGCTCCTCGCCGAGCTCGCGCCCGCGGAGCAGCTCCGTCGCGAGCTCCGCGAGGAGCGCCGACTCGCGCTCGCGCTGCTCCGCCGACGCGGCGCGACGGCGTGCCCGCGCGGCGAGCTCGCTGACGACGACCGCCGTCGCGAGATACACGGCGAGCGCGAACCAGTTCTCGCTGTCGGCGAGCGTGAACGTGTGGACCGGCGGCAGGAAGAACCAGTTGAACGCGAGCATGCTCAGCACCGACACCGGCAGCGCGAGCCACAGCCCCCACACGACGGCGATCGGCAGCACCGCGAAGACGTAGAGCACGCCGAGGCTCAGCACCGGCACGTACGGCTTCACGAGGAAGATCACGCCGGTGACCACGGCGACGGCGCCGATGCTGCAGAGGACTCCGATCGTGACGGTGCGAGCCGAGAGCCGCTTCACCAGCGGAACGCTACTCCGGACGGCGGGAGGCGGCGGGTCCGACATCCCCCGCGCCGGGCCATTCCCGCGGTCCGAGGGATTGCGCAACCCCGACGGCGCGACGATCCGAGTCGCATGCGGACATCACTCATTGCGCTGCTCTCGGCGGCACTGCTCGCGGCACTTCCGGCCGCGGCCCTCGCCGACGGCAGCCCGACCAAGCCACAGAAACCGACGAACCAGCAGGGCGGCCCGCCGCCCCCGGCGGCGATCGCCGCCGACCTCTGCCGCGCAGAGGCGGCGAAGCTCGGCAAGGACGCGTTCGTCGCGAAGTACGGCAGCTCCGACACCCTCCAGAGCTGCGTCGAGCAGGAGGTCGTCGCCGTGCAGGCGGCGATCGACTCGTGCAAGAGCTCGAGCGGCTCGTCGCCCGACTCGATGAAGCCGTGCGTCGGCAAGGCGCTCGGCCTCCCGCCGCCGCCCAAGCCGGGCCCGGGCGGCCAGAACGGCGGCCAGGGCCAGAACACCGGCCACGGCCCGGGCAACGGCCAGGGTCAGAACGGCCCGCAGGGTCAGCGCGGGACGCCCGGCAACGGCAACCAGCCGGGCGGTCGAAAGTAGGAGCGCCGGGGGGCGGTCTCGCGACCGCCCCCTGTAGCGCGTTCCCGCTCCGCGGCGCTAGCCGTGGATCGAGATCAGCAGCGGGATGATCAGGATCGCGACGATGTTCGCGATCTTGATCATCGGGTTGATCGCGGGCCCGGCGGTGTCCTTGTAGGGGTCGCCGACGGTGTCGCCCGTGACCGCGGCGGCGTGGGCCTCGGAGCCCTTCCCGCCGTACGCGCCGTCCTCGATCAGCTTCTTCGCGTTGTCCCAGGCGCCGCCGCCCGAGGTCATCGCGATCGCGAGGAAGAGGCCGGTGACGATCGTCCCGATCAGCAGGCCGCCGAGCATCTTCACGTTGATGATCCCGACGACGATCGGGATCGCGATCGGGATGATCGCCGGCGCGATCATCGAGCGGATCGCCGAGCCCGTGACGATGTCGATCGCACGCCCGTACTCGGGCCGCGACGTCCCCTCCATGATGCCCGGGTCCTCGCGGAACTGACGGCGCACCTCCTCGACGACCTCGCCGCCGACGCGGCCGACCGCCTGCATCGCGAGCGACGCGAAGAGGAACGGCATCAGGCCGCCGATGAACAGGCCGGCGATCACCCACGCGTCGGAGAGGTCGAACATCGTCGTGCCGAGCGAGCCGTGGCCGGCTCCCTGGGTGTGGAGCGCGTCGGCGTACGACCCGAAGAGCACGAGCGCGGCGAGCGCGGCCGAGCCGATCGCGTAGCCCTTCGTGACGGCCTTCGTCGTGTTGCCGACGGCGTCGAGCGGATCGGTGATCGCGCGCACCTCCGGCGGCAGGTCGGCCATCTCGGCGATGCCGCCCGCGTTGTCCGTGACGGGGCCGTACGCGTCGAGCGCGACGATGAGCCCGGTCATCGAGAGCTGCGCCATCACGGCGACGCCGATGCCGTACAGCCCGGAGAAGTGGTTCGCGAGCAGGATGCCGGTCGCGATCACGATCACCGGCAGCGCCGTCGCCTGCATGCCGACGGCGAGACCCTCGATGATGTTCGTCGCGTGCCCGGTGAGCGACGCCTTCGCGATCTTCTTGACCGGGTTCCAGCGCGTGCCGGTGTAGTACTCGGTGATCCCGACGAGCAGCGCCGTCACGACGAGACCGATCAGCGCCGAGCCGTAGAGGTTCCCGAACGAGAACTGCCCGGTCGAGTCGAACGCCTTCGTCACCGGGATGAACAGGAGCGCGGAGATCACGGTCGCGACGATCACCGCGCGGTAGAGCGCGTTCATCACGTTGCCGCCCTCGCGGACGCGCGCGAACTGCACGCCGACGATCGACGCGATGATCGAGACGCCGCCGATCACGAGCGGGTAGAGCCAGAGGTGCGTGCCCGTCTTGTAGGCGGCGCCGGTGACGCCGAGCAGCATCACGGCGACCGCGGTCACCGCGTACGTCTCGAAGAGGTCGGCCGCCATGCCGGCGCAGTCGCCGACGTTGTCGCCGACGTTGTCCGCGATCACGGCCGGGTTGCGCGGGTCGTCCTCGGGGATCCCGGCCTCGATCTTGCCGACGAGGTCCGCGCCGACGTCCGCGGCCTTCGTGTAGATGCCGCCGCCGAGTCGCGCGAAGACGGAGATGAGCGAGCCGCCGAACGCGAGGCCGATCAGATGCTCGATCGCGAGCTTCGGCGAGTCGCCGATCCACGCGGTGAGGACGCCGTAGTAGCCGGCGACCCCGAGCAGGCCGAGGCCGACGACGAGGAGCCCGGTCACGGAGCCGGCGCGGAACGCGACGTTCAGCGCCTGCGGGAGCCCGTGGCGCGCCGCCTCCGCGGTGCGGACGTTCGACCGCACGGCGACGTTCATCCCGATGAAGCCGGCGGCGGCGGAGAGGATCGCGCCGATGAGGAAGCCGACCGCGGTCGCCCAGCCGAGCGAGTGGTAGAAGCCGATCAGGAGGAACGGTGCGATCGCGACGATCGCGATCGTCCGGTACTGGCGCCGCAGGTACGCCGCCGCGCCTTCCTGGATTGCGCGCGCGATCTCCTGCATGCGCTCGGTGCCGGCGGGCTGGCGCAGCAGCCACACCGTCAGCCAGATGCCGTAGACGACTGCCGCCGCTCCGCAGAGGAGCGCGAACAGCACCGCGTGATCCATGAACCAGCTCATCGCCTGGGGGCTCTCCTTCGCCTGGGACAACACAAAGACGGCGCCGGGTGTCCCCGGCGCGGCGTGCTTTGTATCAGATCAGCGCATGCCGTGGCCGGGGAGCCGAACCGGCTTCACCTGCGCCTGGCGCGGCGGCGCGAACTGGTCGCGCCCGTGGACGGCCTGCTGGTCGGGGCGGCCGCTCGGCTGCGCCGTCTTCGTCTTCGTCCGCTTGCGGGTTCGCTTCTTCGCCATACCGGAAGCGTCTCACACGACGTCGGCGAACGCGAGCTGGAGATTCGCGAGCGCGGCCTGGACGTCGCGCCGCGAGTCCTCGGGGAGGAGCGGCAGGAGCACGGTCAGCGCATCGATCGCGCGCCGCGCCTCATCGAGGTCGCGGGTCTCCTCGGCGAGCCGTGCGGCCGCGAGCGCGGCGAGGACGGCCGCCGTCTCGACGAGCACGTCGGCGGCGGTCGGCAGCGCCTGCGGCTCGCTCATCCGGCGACCTTCTCCGGCTCGACCTGCTCGGCGAAGATCTGCTCCATCGTCGCGCCCTCGGCGTGGCGGGCGATCTGCCGCTCGGCGGCGTTCGCGGCGGGGACGGCGAGCCAGGGCGCCGCGCCGAGCTCCTCGGCGACCGGCAGCACCCACTCGACGAGCCGCTCGATCCGGGCGCGCGCCGGGACGACCTCGCCCTTGTCGAGGTCGATCAGCTCGCCGGAGAGCCCGTGCCTGATCGCGCGCCAGAGGTTCTCCTCGAGCAGCCGGTTCGGCCACGACGGGAGCGGCTCGCCCTCGTCGAGCGCACGGGCGAGCCGCGCGGTCAGCGAGTAGACGAGCGCCGCGAGCGAGCGCGCCTCGCCGAGGTCGGGCTGCCCGTCGCAGATCCGGAACTCGACGGTCGGGAACGCGAGATGCGGGCGGACGCTCCACCAGACCTGCGTGTGCTCGGTGATCGAGCCGGTCTCGTAGAGGAAGCGGATGTACGCCTCCCAGTCGTCCCACCCGTCGAACGCGTCCGGGATCCCGCAGCGCGGGAACATCCGCGTGAAGATCTGCGTGCGCGCGGAGTGGAGGTGCGTGAAGACGCCCTCGACGAACGGCGAGCTCGACGAGAGCGCGAGCATCTCCGGGAGGTAGTTGCGGAGCGCGCTGCAGACGCGGATCGCGCGGTCCGGGCCGTTGACGCCGACGTGGACGTGGAGGCCGAACGTGTTGTTGCGCCACACGACGTATCGGAGGAGCTCGTCGTTGCGACGGTAGTGCGGCGTGTCGATGATCCGCTGCTCCTGCCACGGGCTCCACGGATGCGTTCCGACCGCGGAGAGCCCGATCCCGAGCCCGTCCGCGAGCGCGCGGAGCTGCGCGCGGCGCTCGCCGATCCGCTCCGCCCCTTCCGCGAACGTCTCGCAGCGGCCGGTGCGCACCTCGACCTCGGACGCGATCAGCTCGCCGACGAGGTGCGGCTCGAGCTCCGTCCCCTTCGCGGCGGCCTGGATCTCCTCGAAGCGGTCGACGAGGCCGAGCGTCGCCGGATCGAGGAGCGCGAACTCCTCCTCCACCGCGACGGTGAAGTCCGGCACGTCCTCGAAGCCCGCACGAGATTGCGCGAGCAGCTCCTCGTAGCCGACCTTCTGCTCGTCGCCCACGGGGAAAGCCTAGATCAGAGGAGCAGCCGCTCCGCGATCCGGGCCCAGCTCCAGTTGCGCTCGACGGCGCGGCGGGCGGCGAGGCCGAGCTCGCGGCGCTCGTCGGCGGGGAGCGCGAGCAGCGTCGCGATCGCGGCGCGGAGCGCGTCCGCGTCGCCCGCCGGGCATGCGGCGGCGTGCGCGAGCGCGGGCGGGTACTCCGCCGCGATGCCCGCCGCGACCTCCGCGAGGCCCGAGTGGTCGGCGCAGACCGGCGGCACGCCGGCGGCGGCGGCCTCGGCGGCGACCATCCCGAACGCCTCGGGGAAGATCGACGGGACGACGGCGACGTCGACGAGCGGGAGCAGGTGCGCGAGGTGGCGGTGCTCGAGCGGCCCCGTGAAGAGCGTGCCGGGCGGAGCCATCGCCTCGAGCTCCACGCGGTAGTCGCCGAAGCCGACGATCACGGCGCGTGCGTCGAGCCCGCGCAGGGCCTCGAGCAGCACGTGGACGCCCTTGTTCTCGATCAGCTTCCCGAAGTAGAGGACGGTCGGCGCGTCCTCGGCGAAGAACTCGGCGAAGCGCTCGGCGTTCCCCTCGTCGGGCAGCCGCTCTTCCGCGTTCCCCGGGTTCGGCGGGTCGCGACGCGCCTCGTCGAGCAGCGCCGTGAGCGCCTCGTCGCGCGGCTCGGGACGGAAGCGCTCGACGTCGACACCCGGCGGGACCTCGTGCACGTGGTCGACGTGGCCGACGACGTCCTCGAGCACGCGGCGGATGTGCTCCGAGCCGACGAACACCGCGTCGGCCTGCGCGAGCGACTCCGCTCCCCACCGCTCGAGCTCGGGCCGTCCGCGCATCGAGTACTCGAGCTCCGACCCGTGCGCGTAGACGGCGCGGCGCGCGTCGACCGCGGCCGCGACCGGCCCGCCGAGGAGGACGTGGTTCGCGAACACGAGATCCGCCGGCAGCAGGTCGCGCAGCGCCGCCGCGTTCGCCTCGACGTAGCGCGCACGCTCCTCCGGCGTGAAGTCCTGGAGCAGGCGCGGCTCGAGCCCCTCGTAGCGGTCGAGCACGAACACGGGCAGGAGCCCGTCCGGCAGCTCCGGCCTGACGACGCGCGCGCCGCCGAGGTCGAGCGAGCCCGGGTCCCGCTCCTGGCAGACGATCGTCACGTCGTGACCCGCGCGGCTCCATTCGCGCGCGACCGCGCGCGCGTAGACGTTGGAGCCCGTACCCCCGAGGAGGTACCCGTGCCAGAGGAGGATCCGCACGCGGCGGACGCTACGTCAAATGGAAGTACAGGGCGTACAACAGCTCGACCGCCGGATTCGACGTGTGCACCGTCACGTCGGCCGGTGTCTCGAGCAGCGCCTCGGAGTAGTTGAAGATGATCTTCACGCCGGCGTCGACGAGGTCGTCGGCCGCGCTCTGCGCTGCGCCCGCGGGAACCGCGAGCACGCCGACGATGATGTTCTTGTCGTGGACGAGCTGCGCCAGCTCGCCGTACTCGCTGACCGTGACGTTGCCGACGGGCCGCCCGACCTTCTCCGGGTCGGTGTCGAGGACGGCGGCGATGTTGATCCCGTGCTCGGCGAAGATCGGCGAGCTCGCGATCGCCTGGCCGAGCCGGCCGGCGCCGATGAGCGCGATGTTGTGCTGGCCCTGTGTCCGGAGGATCTTCCGGATCTCGCCGAGGAGCGAGTCGATGTTGTAGCCGACGCCCCGCTTCCCGAACTTGCCGAACGCCGAGAGGTCGCGCCGGATCTGGGTCGCGTTGATGTTCGTGTACTCCGCGATCTCCTGGGAGGAGATCCGGGCCTTCCCCATCTTCCGGGCCTGGGTCAGCACCTGGAGATACCGCGACAGGCGCGCCGCCACGCCCACCGTCAACCGATCCGACACCTGCGTCCCTTCCGTCGCGTTTGTAACACCGGCGGCTGTTGTAGCAAGAGCTATGGGGCACTTGCTTGTGCAACCGCGTTTCGTAGCCCATCTGGGTGTACGTGGTACGTGAAGCGGCGCCGGCCGTCGATCTCCACGACCGGGATCCACTGCCGGTAGGCCGCCTCGAGCTCGGGGTCGCCGTCGATCTCGACCTCCCGGAGCTCGTAGCCGAGCTCGGCCTGGAGCGCCCTCGCGTGGGCCAGGGCCGGCTCGCACAGATGGCAACCGCGGGCGTGGTAGACGACGACCTCGACCACGGAACGGAGGGTAGTAGACTCGCGGACAGTCGGACCCCGGGAGCTCGTTACCCGTCTGCGGCAGCCAAATCCACACGAGGAGGACTGCCCATGAGCCCGTCCGCTGCGATCAAGGTCGAGGGCGTGCGCAACATCGCCCTCGACGAGCCGGCGCTGCGCGCGCACGTCATCACGCCGCCGGCGCTCGCCCACGTCGTCTCGAGCCGCGGCCTCGAAGAGGGCATGAAGCCGGCGAAGTTCACGTTCCCGCCGTCGAAGAAGAAGATCCACACGTTCGACGGCGCGGGCTTCTGCGACGCGCTGCACAACGCGCTGAAGGACTCCGTCGCCGGCTACGTGATGCGGATGCGGCAGAACGGCGCGACGATCTACACGCTCGAGTGGAACTGGGCGAAGGAGCCCGCGGACGGCGGCGAAGGCTGGAACCCCGACGTCCGGATGCACATCGCGAGCTGCAGCAAGCTCGTCACCGCGATCGCGATGACGAAGCTCCTGCACGACAAGAACATCTCGTACGACGCGCCGATCATCAGCCACCTGCCGAACTACTGGGTGAAGGGGCCGAACGTCGACAAGATCACCTTCGCGAACCTCATGACGCACACGTCGGGGCTCGCGTACCAGGTACCGACGTCGGCCTCGGACTACGAGTTCATGAAGTCGCAGATCGCCGCGGGCACGCAGAACCTCGGCAAGTACAGCTACCAGAACATGAACTTCGGGCTCTGCCGGATCCTGATCTCGACGATCAACGGCAACATCGCGCCGAGCACGACGTTCCCGCTCCCGTTCCTGCCGAACCCGAACGACATGGTCTGGGACTACGTGACGATCAATGCCTACGCCGCGTACGTCAACAGCCACGTGTTCTCGCCGTCCGGCGTGTCCGGGCCGACGTTGAACCATCCGGGGCCGGACGCGCTCGCGTACACCTTCCCCGTCTCCGGGAACGGCTGGAACTCCGGCGACCTGTCGACGATGGCGGGCGGCGCCGGCTGGCACATGTCGGTCGACGACCTCCTGAGCGTGATGCACACGTTCCGGAAGAGCGGCTCGATCCTGCCGGCGACGGAGGCGCAGACGATCCTCGACCGCGGCTTCGGGATCGACATGATCCTCTCGACCCCGCTCGGCAACCTCTACAACAAGAACGGGCTCTGGGCGGATGGGGCCGGCCACACGGAGCAGAGCCTCGCGTACTTCTTCCCGCAGAACATCGAGTGCGTCGTCCTCGCGAACTCGCCGATCGGCAAGCCGGCGAAGTTCTTCCGGGACGTCGTCACCCAGATCTACACGTCACACGTGACGTGACGCGTCACGGGTAGATCCCACGCGTCACGGTCGCCTCCGCGACGCGCTGCACCGCGAGCCCGTACGCTGCCACCCGCATCGGCAGCGTGCGGCGCTCCGCGGTGTCCCAGGTCTCGTCGAACGCGCGACTGACGATGTCGTTCAGCTTCGCGTTCACCTCCACTTCCTTCCAGAAGTACTCCTGGAGGCCCTGCACCCACTCGAAGTACGAGACGACGACGCCGCCTGCGTTCGCGAGCACGTCCGGGAGGATCAACACACCCATGTCCTCGAGGATCTTGTCGGCGCCCGGCGTCACGGGCCCGTTCGCGCCTTCGCAGATGATCGAGGCCTTCACGTGCGCGGCGTTCCCCTCGTGGATCACCTGCTCGAGCGCGCACGGCGCGAGGATGTCGCAGTCGAGCACGAGCAGCTCGTCGTTCGTGATCGCGTCCGCGCCCTTGAGCCCGGCGAGCGTGCCGTGCTCGCGCTTGTGCGCGAACGCGGTCGGCACGTCGATCCCCTTCGCGTTGTAACAGCCGGTCGTCGAGTCCGAGATCCCGACGACGAGCGCGCCTTCCTCGTGGAGGAACAGCGCGAGATAGCTGCCGACGTTGCCGAAGCCCTGGACGGCGACGCGCATGCCGGCGAGCGAGCTGTCGCGCTTCGCGACGGCGTCGCGGATGCAGTAGAGCGCGCCGCGCGCTGTCGCCTCCTCGCGGCCGAGCGAGCCGCCGATCGTGAGCGGCTTCCCGGTCACGACGCCGAGCACCGAGTGGCCCTTGTTCATCGAGAAGGTGTCGAAGATCCACGCCATCACCGAGCCGTCGGTCCCGACGTCCGGCGCCGGGATGTCCTTCTCCGGGCCGATCTCGTTGATGATCTCGCTCGTGTAGCGGCGCGTCATCCGCTCGAGCTCCGAGCGCGACATCCGCTTCGGGTCGCAGACGACGCCGCCCTTCGCGCCGCCGAACGGGATCCCCATCAGCGCACACTTCCACGTCATCCACATCGCGAGCGCCTTCACCTCGTCGCGCGTGACGTCCGGGTGGTAGCGGATGCCGCCCTTCGACGGGCCGCGCGCGATGTTGTGCGTGACGCGGTAGCCGCGGAAGACCTCCGTCGACCCGTCGTCCATGCCGACGGGGATCGACACCTCGACGACCTTCTTGCACTGGCCGAGGACGGAGACGAGGTTCGGGTCGATGTCGAAGGTCGCGGCCACGCGGCGGAGCTGCTCGCGTGCGATCTCGAACGGGTTCTCGCGCAGGTGCGAGATCGGTGCATCGACTGCGGTCACAGTCAGCTCCTTTTCCCGAGCAAATTGCAGGGTTTGCGCAGTACCGCGGCGAGTATACGCCCGGTCACCGGAGGGTGAACCGCACCATCCGCACCGACGCGGGACCGCCGCCCACCGGCGTCGCGACGACGCGGATCGTGTAGCCGCCCGGCGGGAGCGGGCGGCCCGCGGCGTCGCGGCCGGTGAGCGCGAACGTCACGCGCCCCGGGAGCACGTCGCGCAGCCGCGCGAGGAGGCCGTGGTGCACGAGCTCGACGTCGAGCCGCGCGAGCGAGAGGATCGCGGGCGAGCCGGCGAGCGTGGAGACGCGGCCGGCGTCGATCGTCAGCACCCGATTCGCCAGCGACACCCCGGTCAGCAGCGGCTCCGTCGTGCGAGCGCGCGCCGCCCACGGCACGCGGACGGTCTCGCCCCCCGCGTGCACGACGACGACGCCGTACGCAGAGCCCGCGGCGCCCACGCGCAGCGCGACGGCGGCGCTGCGGCCGGCACCGAGGGCGACGGTCGTCCGGCCGAGCGCGGCGTCGACGGGCGACGAGCCGTGGTCGAGCCGGCGCGCCGCGAGCGTCGCGCTCAGCGCGTGTCCGGTCACGTTTGCCAGCACGATGCCGCCGGGCGCCGGCGACGCGGCGATGGGCGCGCCCGCGGCCGCGGCGACGTCGACCATCCCCGTCCCCTGCGCGGTGACGGCCTCGTCGGGCAGCGCGTGCCCCGTTCCCGCGAGCAGCGCGCCGAGCGCGGCGGCGTCGAGGCGCGGCCGTGCCTGCGCGAGCAGCGCGGCGGCGCCGGCGACGACCGCGGCCGCGGCGCTCGAGCCGTTCACGGAGACGAGGGCCCCGCCCGGATCGACCGTCGCGAGCCCGACGCCGGGCGCGACGAGATCCGGCTTCGCGCCGCCGGTGGACGAGAAGCTCGCGACGCGTCCGCGTCCGGGGTTCGCGACGGTTCCCGCGTCGGCGAGCGCGACCGTCGCAGTCGCACCGCGCGCAAGCCGCCCGAGCAACGCGTGCGAGACGGCGGCGGGAAGCGACACGACGGGGACGGTGACCGGCGCGAGCACTCCGGCGGGAACCGGACGCGAGCCGTAGAGCAGCACCGCCGCGGCGCCCGCAGTCGCAGCGTTCGCGGACGCGGCGAGCGGCGCGGCACCCGCGGGCGTCAGCGCGGCGCGGCCCGCGACGAGGCTCGTGCCCGACGCGGAGAAGAACGCGGTGAGCCGCGACGCACGCGGTGCTGCCACCTCGAGGCTCGTCCTCGTCGCCGCGACCGAGCCCGCGAGCGGCAGCGTCCCCGCGAACAGCGTCGAGAGACCGGAGCGGATGAGCACGTGCGCGCGCGGAGCCGTCGCTCGTGTGTCGGCCGCGCCGACGGTGAGCGCGGCGGGCGCCGACCCGGGCGCCGAGACGTCGCCGTAGCCGGGCGCGGCCGCGCCGTCGTTCCCCGCGGGCGCGACGACGAGCGTGTCGAGAGCGAGCGCGCCGGCGACGGCGCGCGCCTCCGGCGAGTCGGGGAACGCGGCGAACGGCTCCGCGAGCGCGACGAGCGCGACCCGCGCCGAGTCGTGCGCATCGCCGTCGTCGTTCGGATCGACCGCGCGGTCGAGCCCCGCGACGAGCTGGTCGCTGCGCGCGTAGACGGCGCTGCCGCCGCGCCCGTTCGGCTGCGGTCCGGCGACGCGGATCGGCAGGACGTGCGCGCCGGTCGCGACGCCGCCGCCGCCGACGACGAGCCCCGCCATCTCCGTCCCGTGCGTCTCGCTCGCGGACATCCCGCCGCCGACGAGGTCGATCCCGCCGCCGACGCGCCCGCGCAGATACGGCACCGCCGCGTCGACGCCGGTGTCGAGGAGCGCGACCGTGACGCCGCCGCCGTCGAACCCGTGCAGTGCGACGCCGGCGCGGATCCCGGGCGCCGCCGCCGTCGACACGGTCGCCGGGTACGCGACGCGAACCGGATACACGCCGGCGACGCCGGGGTCGCGCTCGAGCAGCGCGACGGCGCTCCCGGTCACGCGCGCCGAGAAGCCGTCGAGCACGCGGCTGAAGCTGTAGTCCGGCCGGAGCGCGGCGCCCTGCGCGGCGAGCCGCGCGAGGACGGCACGCTGCGCCGCGAGCGCGTCGCGCGTCCACGCGCGCTCGCGCGACGGCGACACGTCGCCGCCGGCCGCCGCGACGCGCTGCGCGAGCGACGGCGCACGCAAGACCACGATCACGCGCGGCGCGAGCGCGACCGGCGGCCGCGGTGCGACGAGACCGATCCAGCTCTCGGCGCCGGTCGACGGCGCCGGAGCCTGGCCGGCGCCGCTCCGCGCCGCGAGGAGCGCGCCGGTCGCGGTCACCGCGACGGCCGCCAGCAGGACGGCACGGCGCGGCTCAGCGCGAGGCAAACGCATCGAGCCCAAGATATCCGGGGTACGGGACGGGCTCGGTGAAACGCGCCTCCGACGCGATCATCGCCGCGTTGTCGGTGCAGAGCGGCAGCGGCGCGAGCGCCGCGCCCGGCAGCGCCTCGCGGAGCTCCGAGTTCGCCGCGACACCGCCGACGACGGCGACCTGCGCGTGGCCGTGCTGCGCCGCCGCCTCCTGCACGCGGCCGACGAGCGCCCGGACGATCGCGCGCTGGTACGACGCTGCGAGGTCGGCGCGCCGCGCCGCGAGCTCGTCCGGCGAGAGGTCGCGCACGGCGTAGAGGAGCGCGGTCTTCAGCCCGGAGAACGAGAAGTCGAGCCCGGGCACGCGCGCGACGGGGAAGTCGTACGCGCTCGGGTCGCCCTCGCGCGCCAGGCGGTCGATCTCCCGCCCGCCGGGATAGCCGAGCCCGAGCAGCCGCGCGCCCTTGTCGAACGCCTCGCCGGCCGCGTCGTCGAGCGTCGTCCCGAGCACCCCGTGCTCGCCGTACGAGCGGACGTCGAGGAGCAGCGTGTGCCCGCCGCTCGCGAGCAGGCAGAGGAACGGCGGCTCGAGCGGCGCCGGCTCGAGGTAGAGCGACGCCACGTGCCCGCGGAGATGGTCGACGGGCACGAGCGGCAGGCGCCGCGCCCATGCGATCGACTTCGCGGCCGCGAGCCCGACGAGCAGCGCCCCGATCAGCCCCGGCCCCTGCGTCACGGCGACGCGGTCGACGTCGTCGAGCGTCGCGTCCGCGAGCGCGAGCGCCTCGCGCACGACGGGGGAGATCAGCTCGAGATGGCGGCGCGACGCGACCTCGGGGACGACGCCGCCGTAGCGCGCGTGCAGCTCGACCTGCGACGCGACGACGTTCGAGCGGATCTCGCCGTCGTCGGTGACGAGCGCCGCCGCCGTCTCGTCGCAGCTCGTCTCGATCCCGAGGATCACGCGCCGGCCGCGCGCGAGACCGGATCCTTCCACATGATGAGCGCGTCCTCGCGGTTGTCCGTGTAGTAGCCGCGCCGGATGCCGCGGCCCTGGAAGCCGAGGCGCTCGTAGAGGCGGATCGCGGTCTCGTTCGACACGCGCACCTCGAGGGTGTAGCCGCGCCGCGCGTCGTCGGCGGTGAGCGCGAACAGCCGCTCGAGGAGCAGCGTCGCGGTACCGCGGCCGCGGTGGTCGGGATGCACGGCGACGTTCATCACGTGCCAGGCGTCGACGTAGCGCGAGACGATGAGATAGCCGACGAGCCTCGCGTCCTCGTCCTGCGCGTCGAAGGCGCCGAGGCAGAGCGAGCTCGGCTTCGCGAGCTCGCCGGCGAACATCGAGCGCGACCACGGCGTCGGGTACGACAGCCGCTCGATCTCCTCGATGTCGCGGAGGTCGGCGAGGTTGAGGCGGCGCAGCTCGATCGTCGTCATGCGCTCACCTTCGCGTCCGGGAGCCGGAGATACAACGGCTCGATCGCGTCGACCGGCCCGAGCTCGCCTGCGAGCTGCGCGTGGAAGCGCGCGCGAGGGAGGTGCCGCTCGTCGGCGTCCGGCGGGACGACCGCGCCCTTCTCCTCGAGCAGCTCGCGATAGCGGATCGCGCCGCTTCCGACGCACACGGCGCCGTCCGCGACGGCGAGCTCGTCGGGCGCGAGCACGCGCGGCTCGCCGCCGACGAGCGCGAACACCTCGCGCCGCCGCGCGTCGACGACCGGCACCGCGCCGGGCGCGCCAGCCGCAAGCGCGTCGAGCGTCGAGACGCCCGCGCCGCGCACGTCGAGCGCGACGGCGAGCCCGCGCGCGGCCGCGAGACCGATCCGCACGCCGGTGAAGCTCCCCGGCCCGATCCCGACCGCGAGCGCGCCGATCTCCGTCGGATGCGCGCCGCCCTGCCGCAGCAGCGCGTCGACGTCCTCGAGCAGCGTCTGCGCGCGCGACACGCGCTCGCCGAGGACCTCGCCGTCGTCGACGAGCGCGCTCGTCGCAACATCGGTGGCCGTATCGAACGCGAGCGTCAGCATTCGTCGATCGAGATCACTCGTGCGGAATCGTCGTCAGCATGCCGCATCCGGACGACGAAGCGCGGCTCCGGCAGCACGCCGGCGCCCGCCTCCGGCCATTCGACGAACGCGATCGCGTCGTCGAAGTACGGCTCGAGGTCGCCCCACTCCGCGGCGGAGACGCCGGTGAAGCGGTACAGGTCGAGGTGCGAGACCTCCACCCCGCTCCCGTGGTAGCGGTGCCCGATCGTGTACGTCGGGCTCGTCACGCGCTCGCGGACGCCGAGCGCGGTGCACGCGCCGCGGACGAACGTCGTCTTCCCCGCGCCGAGCTCGCCGGACACGGTGACGACGTCGCCGCGCGCGAGCCGTCCCGTCAGCTCGGCCGCCAGCGCCTCGGTCTCCTCCGGCGAGGTGGTCGTCGTCTCGGCCACAGCCCGAAGCGTAGAGTTCCCGGCGATGCCTGCGTACCTCATCGTCGAGACCAAGATCACCGACCCGGAGCAGTACGAGCACTACAAGGCCGCGGCCCCGGCCGCGCTCGCCGCGTACGGCGGGAAATACGTCGCGCGGGGCGGCGAGACCGCCGTGCTCGAGGGCGACTGGGACCCGGCGCGGCTCGTCGTGCTCGAGTTCCCGGATCTCGAGTCGGCGAAGCGCTTCTACGACTCGCCGGAGTACGCCGAGGCGCGGAAGCTCCGCGAGGGCGCGGCCGAGCTGAACATGGTCGTCGTCGAAGGCCTCTGAGACGTCCGGACTCGACCCTAGACTCACGGCCGTGAGCGCGGTCCCGGTGGAGCAGTTCGGCGAGCTGGAGGCGTACGGGCGCGAGGTCGCGGGCTGCACGCGCTGCCGCCTCTCGCAGGGACGGACGCAGGTCGTGTTCGGCTCCGGCAGCCCGCACGCGGACCTGATGTTCGTCGGCGAGGCGCCCGGCTTCCACGAGGACAAGCAGGGGCTCCCGTTCGTCGGCCAGGCGGGGAAGCTGCTCGAGAAGCTCCTCGCCGGGATCGGCCTGCAGCGCGGCGACGTCTACATCGCGAACGTCCTGAAGTGCCGCCCGCCGGGGAACCGCGACCCGCAGCCCGACGAGATCGAGGCGTGCGAGCGCCACCTCTTCCGGCAGATCGAGCTGATCGAGCCGACGGTGATCGCGACGCTCGGCAACTTCGCGACGAAGCTCCTGTCCGGCCGCCCGCTCGGCATCACGCGCGTGCACGGCCAGGAGCAGCCGACGACGCTCGCGGGGCGCCGCGTGCTGCTCTACCCGCTCTACCACCCCGCGGCCGCGCTCTACACGCCGGCGATGCTGAAGGTGCTCGAGTCCGACTTCGCGCGCATCCCGTCGCTGATCGGATCCGTCGTGCCCGAGCCCGCCGAGCCGCAGCCGGCCCCGGAGCTGACGCTCGTCGCGCCGCCCGCCGCGGCGCAGGTCGAGCAGCTCGGCCTCTTCTGAGCCCGCGCTAGCATCACCGGCGATGTACACGCCTCCGCACTTCGCGGTCGACGAGGCGGACGCGAAAGCGTTCCTGTCCCGGATCGAGGCGGCCGACCTCGTCACGGTGACCGAGAAGGGTCTCGTCGCGACGTTCCTCCCGTTCGTGTACGCGCCCGAGCGCGGCGAGGCCGGCTCGCTCATCGGGCACGTCGCCCGCAGGAACGAGCAGTGGAAGCTCGCGCCCGCCGGGCAGGCGCTCGTCATCGCGCACGGGCTCGACGCCTACGTCAGCCCGAGCTGGTACCCGAGCAAGGCGGAGCACGGCCGCGTCGTCCCGACGTGGAACTACACGACCGCGCACGTGTACGGCGAGCTCGTCGTCCACGACGATCCCGCCTGGCTCGACGACATGGTCCGGCAGCTGACGACGCGTCACGAGGCCGGCCGCTCCGCTCCCTGGAGCGTCGACGACGCGCCGCCGGACTTCCGCGAGGGCCAGCTCCGCGCCATCGTCGGGCTCGAGGT